>Ga0100389_1002812_pt1 | contig 13749 bp, 15 predicted proteins | sample CryGeymeta201513_FD_81537 | JGI IMG/M metagenome (GOLD analysis project Ga0100389, IMG submission 81537) | Groundwater microbial communities from Crystal Geyser aquifers in Utah, USA - Crystal Geyser metaG 2015-13 | ecosystem: Environmental > Aquatic > Deep subsurface > Groundwater | place: USA... | reverse complement strand
GTAGAGAAAGCCGGCAAGAGGTGTCTCAGGTCACGAGACGCCGAATACCTGTGCGATGAATGGGAAGAGCGTCTGCTGCGTGAGGTGGGGCCTGCCATGCGTGACCGTCTGCATCGCGCGATGGAACGGATTGGCGCGATTTTCGAGATACTGGAGGAGAGCGATGCGTTTCTTCGACTGTCCGGTGCAGAAGGGGAGAGGCGTGCTCAGAGCGTCAAACGCAACCTTGAGGTAAGCATGGAGGACCTCGTGAACAGTTTCGACGCGTTCCGCGACCCGGTGCTTGTGCAAAGGCTTTCCACGTGTCCGACACTGACTATGGAGGTGATGTTCGACGCGGAAAAACAGCACGATGTTTCGTGGCGACCGGCGGCAGCTATTGTGTAGACGATAAGGACTTTCCCTCAACGCGCCCACAGGGGGCCATGGCTGCAAGCCTCGACCTGTACGCCGCGGTGTTAGCCTGGTCGATCCACATAACCACGGCATCTTCTTGCTCCGGAGCGTAGTAGCGTTTCCGCACAGCGACTGGGACGAACCCAAACTTGCGGTACAGGTTCTGAGCCGGAACGTTCGAGGCGCGCACCTCCAACGTGAACCGGGACACTCCTTCATTGATGGCCTGCGTCATGCTCTCCCACAATAGCAATCCCCCGATCCCCATCCGCCGATGGCGCGTATCGACGCTGAATGTGGTGATATGTGCTTCGTGCGCGATCAACCACATCCCCAAATGACCCACCACTTCACCGTCCATTTTTGCGATAACGTACCGGGAGGTGGGTTGGCCAATCTCATACCTCAGCGATTCCTCCGACCAGGGAGTGGAGGAGCTTTGGCGCTCGATTCGCGCTACTTCAGCGACGTCCTCGGGGGTCATCCGGAAAACAGCGGCGGTAGTGCGGGTAGTGTGGGTATCCATCCGACCTACCCTGTAACCACAATGCCTGCTTGTCTTTCGGCCTGCGACGGCATCAGGTAGAGGGGTTTGATTTCATCGAGAGCAGGCAGGGGCCTATCGACGCCATCACGCCGCAACCGTGCCACGATCATTCCTGCGCGACACACCGCCGGGCAGGTGTCGCGCGAAGCAGGAAACCCCGCGGCAAGTTCTTGCTGGTGCTTCAGGAACCCCTCACCGCATAGCGTAACCGGTGGCAACAGGTTTTTCATACTTTCACACAATGAAGGGATGGAATAGGGGCGCGGTTCGCGTTGCGCGACAACGTCTCCGTTCTCTACCCGATAGACTTGGGCGAGAACTTCATTGTGTCGACCACAGGCGAGGGGAACGATGGTCCCTTCGCCAACCTCGCTCGCGAGGGCGCATGCCAGACCCGTGAATGTTGGCACTCCAACAAGGGGTATGCACAGCCCTTGCGCGAGAGCTTTCGCAGTCGCAACGCCAACGCGCAGACCCGTCCAGCCGCCCGGGCCGAGTGATACCCCGATGGCAGTGAGGTCTGCGGGAGAACATCCTGCTGAGGTGAACAACGCATCGATCCATGTGATGATGTGCTGAGAGAGGTCGAAAGACGTCGTGTAGACAGCTTCTCGCGTGATATTGGGTCTGTCCCCGAGAGCGAAGCTTACCTCGCTTCCGGATGTCTCAATTCCGAGGACTAACAAGGGAGTCAAGCTCCTTTACGAGAGATCGGTAGCGTTTCCCGTGGGGGTGGAACTCCATGCGACGTCCGTTCTTCTCATGGGCGAATCGGATCTCAAGCTGTTCGGAAGGGATCCATTCCATGATGCGATCTGCCCACTCGATGACGCAAATCGATGAATCGTCAAAGCAATCCTCGATCCCCGTCTCCTGAATGACTACGCCGATTGGATCCAGTCGGTAGGCGTCCACGTGGTACAGCCGAAGCCTTCCCTCGGATTGAGTGATAAGGACATACGAGGGGCTGCTCGCATCGGGGATGCCCAATGCAATCGCGATTCCCTGCGTGAAACAGGTTTTTCCCGTTCCCAGAGGTCCGATGAGAGAGATGATCTCGCCCCCGCGAAGTCGGGCCCCCACCTCTCTCCCCACGCCATGGGTTTCCTCTGGGGAGTGGCTCTGAAGCGTAAGAGACGATTTCATGCCAGGAGGGGCCTTCGGCAAGTGGCGGTGCGTAAATTAGACGGAGTTGCAGAAGACCAGCGAGTGTTTGCCAATCCCGATGATGTCCTGATCGGTCAACTCCACCTCTCCCTCGAGGGGCTCCCCGTTCAGCAGGCTACCATTGATGCTGCCGACGTCTCGGACAAAGAAGGCGCCATTGTCCCAGTGGATTTCCGCATGATTGCGGGATGCGGTATGGTCGATGACGCGAATATCCTGATCGCTACCGCGCCCAATTGCGAAGACCTGAGGACCCAAGTTCACCGTCTGTATCAGACCACCGGAAGGTCCACGCACTTCAATTCGCGCGGTGACATCACCAAATTCACCCGCGGGGCCCGATGCAAGTCGTTCTCGGGCAACATTGAGAATGATGGTGTCCTGTTCTTCGTCCTCGTCAATATACCTGAGTCGTCGTGAAGCCTCCTGCATGGGGGCACCACAGAACGGACAAAAGCTCAGGCTTTCCTGTAACTCACGACCACAGCGATGACATCGTTTCAATTCGATCGACCCTACCTAAGAGATTTTTTTGAGTTGAGAACGGGTTGGCAGCTACTCCGGCACGAGCTCTTTTTCGCCGACGAGATTGTCCTGCAGGTACCACCGAACGGTCGTCTTCCCTTTGCCGCGAACCTTCACCGACACAGATTCTCCGGGAGCGTGTGCGCGGTCATATACCGTTTTTTCATTCCCGTCCTGGTCGACCGTCACCACTCTGAAGGTCATTTCATCGGGCCCGGAATCCGGTATCGTGTACTCGATGGCGCCTTCGACATCCTGTGAAGCAGGCGGGGGCGGTGGAGGTGGCGGTGGCTTTTCACCTTTGCTGATAGATAAATCCACTGGCATGTTCTTCTCGATCATGTGTCCGGCGCTTGGAGACTGACGAATCACGTTGCCCTTGGCTACCGTGGTGTTGAATTCCTCCGTTGTGCCTCCCAGCAACAACCCCTGATTCATGAGCGTGCGCTTCGCCGCGGCCACCGCCATGTTGGTTACGTCAGGAACTTGCGTCAAGTCGACTTGAGGTCCCAGACTACGCGTCAGGGAAATGACAGCACTCTCCTCGATCTGTTCACCCGGACGCGGCATCTGAGAAATGATATGATCCAGCGGCACTGTCTCGTGATACTCACCCTGAGTAGACCATCGCAGGTTGAGGGCGGAGAGTTCCTGCTCGGCTTCTGAGAGCGGACGCCCTACCAGGTTCGGGACAAGCACGAGCTCAGGTTGTGCCTTCTGAGCAACCATCAAACCCACACCGGCGGCCACCAGCGCGAGCAGTATCCCCAGCACCCACCCCATCGCCGCCGACCCCGGCCGCTCGATGGGACGCGGCGGGGTGCGCTCTCGCTCGTCATAGCGCACGTCCTGGACAGAGGGTGGACGGATCATTGTGCGGTCGAGTGACTCTGCACCGACTTTTTTCCCGCCGGTGGCAAGCGGGCGGGAGAGAACGACCGTGCGGTCAGCGTCTTCATCAACCTCCTTGCCTTTCTCGATACGCTCCAGGTCCTGTGCCATATCGAGCGCGGAGGAATACCGCTTCCGTGCGCTCTTTTGCAGCGCCTTGTAGATCACGTACTCCATCGCGCGGGAAACTCCAGCGCGTCGTTCCGAGGGGGCTGGTGGTTCCTCCTCCGCATGTTTCAGGGCCACGGAAACAGGATTCTCCCCCGAAAACGGCAGTTCGCCGGTAACCATCTCATAGAGCACCACTCCCAGGGAATATAGGTCACTTGCGTATACCGCAGGTTCTCCACGGGCTTGTTCTGGCGAGATGTATTGCACCGTGCCAACGATGGCATGGGTTTTCGTCAGCGAGTCCGATTCCACGGCTCGAGCAATGCCGAAATCTGTGACTTTGGCAATACCGCCGTCGGCGATGAGGATGTTATGGGGTTTGATATCCCGGTGAATGATCCTGTTCTCGTGGGCTTTAACAAGGGCGTGCGCCACCTGCTTCCCGATTCCGGCAGCGCGGGCTTCATCCAGCGGGCCCTCCTGTCGGATCACCTGCTTGAGGTTAGGGCCGTCGACAAGCTCCATGACAATGTAGAGCGCATCTTCGTCCTGACAGATATCAAAAACGCCACAAATGTTCGGGTGGCTTAGCTTGGCGGCTGCCTGGGCCTCTCGGCGGAATCGGTGGATGAATTCCTCGTCGGCCCAGAACTGCTTCCGCATCACTTTCACGGCAACATCGCGTTCCAGTAATTGGTCGAGGGCGGCATAGGTGACAGCCATGCCACCCTCGCCGACAACATGCTTCAGTTGGTAACGTTCGTTGAGGACTTTTTTCATTTGCAGAGACCAACGGACGACACAATGCATTCAGTATCGAGTATGTCGTCAGAGTATAACATAACGATAGGGCTTTGTCATTTTGCGATAAGTCGCCGGGAATCACACCCACACATCGTAGATGTATGTCGTGATTCAGGCGGCAGGCGCATCGGCCTTCGCCCCGAGAATGCGCTCACGGAAGAGCATTCGACGCTGGGAGAGAGGGGTCGATTCCAACCCTTCGGACGGCCTGTTCAACTTCTTTCCGCGCCTTGACCCGCCGCGCGCGCTCTCGCATGTCGTTAATGTCCAATTCGTCAGATGGGGGGAAGGTAAGGTCTTCTACGCGCTGTTTCGAGATACGGAGAGCCTCCCGGGCGAGACGTTGCGCCTCTGCTGTTTCGCCGGCCTGAGACAGTGATTCCGCAGCAGCAGTCAGTACAAGCGGCTCTCTGGATTTGGCGGCCTGGCGAGCGATGCGGTGGGCAAGCTCTTCTGCCTTGCCGCGCTCGTTCCCGGATTTGTACAGCTTGATGAGCGCGAGGGCCGCCGCGCCCGCTTCTTCCCGGGAGAAATGCTTGTCAACGAGAAGCTCGTTGGCCCAACGCTCCTCGTCGAGGTTTCCCAGTCCGTTTGCTGTTTCAGCAAGAATCGACAGTCCGGCCGGAGTGAAGGGGCTGTCTGGAAACTTCTCGGCGAGGGTTCGCAGGAGCCGTGCGGTCTCCGCGGGTTTCGGGCGCTTTAGCTTCACAGCCAACTCAAACATGGCATTATCCGCCCAGCGTGTGCGCGGGTATTGCGTGATGACTTCTTCGAGGGCATCGACACTGGCAAAGCTGGTTGTGCCTCCGAGAAGCACACCGCGGTATCCCGCGTACTTAGCGAAAGCAGGACCTGCAAGGTAGACAACCGGTACGCTGCCATACACCCTGAACTGCTGAGAATACCAGAACTGCGCCGCACGGGGATCGGCGGCTTCGCGGGTACTGCCGTAGGAGAGCTTCATCAGGGCGCCACTCCAGACGTAAGCCAGGAGCACTGCTGTCACAAGGCAGCATGTCGTCGCCGTTCGCGCCGCGCTCTTTTGCGGCTGTGGACGAACGACCAGTCGAGAATGGCACCGGTACATGACGCCCGCAATGCCGAGGAGAACGACCTTGCTCACCATCCAGTTGCCCGGGGGCGGGTTCTTCCCGAGGCTCCCGGCAAGGCTCTGCAATGTGAGAACGGGATTCAAATCCATTCCGCCCAGCAAGTCCAGCGCCAGATACAGACCGGCGACGACAATCCCCGCCACCGGGTTGCGGAGCCACGTCGTCGCCGTAAGCGCAATCATGCCCAGAAACAGCGCAGAAGGCAGCCAGGCACATAACGATGCGAACAAAGGGAACTTGTCGATAGCGATCCAGCAAACGAGAAGCATCCCATCGACAATAGCGACAAGAAACAGGAGCGCAACGACTACGCGAAGCAGGAGAACGCTATTTACATTCAGTGGTTTTGAGAACGTAATCTCTTCAACGTGGGAGCGGTACTCGATCCCCAGTAGATGAGCGAAGAGAAAAGCGGCCAATCCCGCCCCCAGGCACTCGCCGGTTCGGGCAGCCACCGCCGGGGTGAAGAAGGACGCCATCGCCATGTGCCAGAACGTCGTCAACTGAGTTGCGGCGATGGGTATCACCAGCAGCCAGTATGTGTTTCCAGCGAGGATTCGCAGGTTGCGTTGGGAGAGAACTCTCAGGTTCGGGAGTGACAGGGCGCAGGTGATTTGTGTGTCCCCTCAATCATCACGCACGAAGTTGCACGTAACCGCTGTGGCTTGTGCATCCTGCGCATGGTTCTTCATGGGCAAAACGCCCATGCTACGCGCGGTGGCAAAGCGGGCTATTCTACCCGCGGTCCCATGAACACAATTAGCAATAGGAGTACCGAGATGGGGATCAACACGTAGCAGGCGTACTTGCTGTTGGTCGCCATTTCTGGCGTCATCACACCAATTGCTGGCATCGTGCTCTGCCGGTAGTAGTCAGCCCACTCGCCGAAGTATTCTTCAATGGACTTCTGACCTTGACCGGGGAGACCCTCCGTGTCCGTGCCCATGTCTGAGTTTGTCCAGTAAGTCAAGTCTTTACGAACCTGGTTGACTCCGTCCCACACGGGCTGCTTGTAAATAAAGCTCAACTTCTGCACACGGGCCGCGTATTTGTCGAGGGCCGCCACTGCGCGCCCAATAATCTCCTGCGCCCCGCGGATGTTCACCTCGCGCCGAGCCATCCGCAACTGCCACGTCACAGACCGACGGGTGAAATAGCCTGTCCCGAACAGGTGGTTGGCGCAAACAATAAGCGTAATGGCGAGAAAGACCCAGTTCAGCTTCTTTACGACGGCCATAATCGACCCCCCCCTGACAGAGAGATGGCGGACTTAAGTCGTCCACGTTGACTCGATTATACCAGAACGCGCACAGGAAACATAAAGGCCGGAGCATGATGCAGCCTGCTCCGGCCTTGGGATGGCCACTGCCCGCACGAAACGGACGGGTCATCGCGTATGTTGTTCGCGACGCTGCTGCAGGTTGGGGGTAGGGGAGACCTGTTGATTCAGTTCTCCCACGGGGGGCGCCATCATTGACACCTCGCCAACGAACATGTCCGAATGGATGAGCATTTCCTTGTACAATAGCGCAGAGCCGTGCAGCGTTCCCTTGTGGAACTCCAGTGCCGCGCCAACGCCATCCGTCTGTCCTGGCAGCCATTGGGCCGAAGCTGCGCGCGACAGGAAGGATTCAATCTCCTTGAGCGTCGTTGTGCCCGTCCACGCGTCCCCCACCACGTCCACGACATACGACTTCAGCAGCTTCGGGTAGAGAGCGCGGAACATGTCGGTGTCTCCGAAGATATCCACAGCGAGAATTCGTTTCCCAAACGTTGCAGCAACACCTACCACCCGTGGGTGAACCTCCGGAACGTCCGAGAGGGTTTTGATGTAGGGATCGATGTCGTCCTGTACCCGCTTGTCGGCGTACACTTCCTTGGCGGCGGCGGTCGGCGTTTCGACCTGCAGGCGCGACTGGTTCTCGGAGATGGACGACCAGACGCTGCTCTGATCCTTGGAGACTTTCGCTGCCTGACGAACTCTGTTGGGGACCGCGTATTCGGCCGCCTCGAACGACTCGGTTTTGTTCACCCAGCGCCCATGCTCGGTGCAGAAGACATGCACCTTCAGCTTGCCGCTGTCTGGTGGCGCCAGGAGATCGTTCTGCATCGTCCGGTCCTGCTTGGCGCCCTTCAGAATCTCGCCGCTCATGATGTAGATGTACTCGCCCGACGTGTTCTCCAACAGCACCGTGTTAACCTGGGCGCTTTCCCCCAGCTCTGTCACCCTCAATACACCGCGCTTCAGCGCCCGATCGAGAGTGAGATACGAACCGATGGGGAAAGTCGACTTGGCGATAATGGGGTAGATCGACAGCCCCTCATGCCTCCGTGGCTCCAGCACGGCGAGTTTCTCGAGATACTTCCCGATGATGGGATTCTGCATGCCCGGAACGTCGGGCGACGGCAGCACGCGACTGGAAATCGTGTCGACATTCGGTGGGGTCGAGAAGCCCTGGGTCGAAAATGCCACAACGCCAACAGCAATCAGCACCGCAGCAGACAACCCACACCACATCGCTCTTAGCAATGTTCGACCGTCTGTTTTCATAACCGTCCTCCCTCAAGGTAAGATTGTGGCATTAGACGGAGAATGCTCACTCGGAGTTCCGCGGAGGGATGGTAGCAGATGGCGATTGGCTAATAGCAGACAGCGGATATGGATTCCCTCCCCTACGAGTCTCTTAGATTAACGAGGGGAAGCATCCCCCGATACAAGGTAGCCATTCCCCCTCACCCTCGAACCCAAAGGGTTCGAGGGTGAGGGGGTGTTTTTATCCGTAACGAGTATACATCGCTACCCGACGCGATTGACATCTGCCCATGACGCGTTTTCATCCTGTCCACAATATCGGTTTGCGGAACGACAAGGTGAAAGGTGTGTCGGTGCTGCGGCTTGTATGACCGGTGCGATAAGTACTGCGATGGTTGCTGCGATGAGTGCGGTGTGAGTATGCTGGAAATATTTCGGGGAAGTCAAGCAACCCAGCCAGAAGAGTGCCAATCATTAGATGTCGAAGCGCAGGGGGGACTCTTGGATCGTCGCATCCCTGCATTGCCGCAAGCCCACTTGCGCTCTTTGGATCGTCGGGTTAGAATGCGTGGGTTTCGGCATTGGCAATCATAAAGAGGGGAGACAACACATTGGACAAGGTCAACATCGCCATCATTGGTTGCGGCGGCATCGCGGGGGCGCACCGGAAAGGCTATGAGGCGCTCTGGGAGAATGGGCTGAGAGAGTTCCAGATTGTTGCCGCGTGCGACGTTGATGAACAGAAGGCAGCGGACATGGCGGGGGCGGTGGCTGCATTTCAGGGGCAATGCCCCGAGGTGTACGCGGATGTCGATGCCATGTTGAGTTCCTGCAGCACCATCGACGCGGTGGACATTTGCGCGCTGCACCGTCCGCACCACATACTCGCGAATGCGTGTCTTGAAGCGGGGAAGCACGTCACTATCGAGAAGCCGCTGGCCATCACCCTGCGCGCCGGAAAGACCATGTTGGACACGGCGGAGAAAACGGGCAAGCTGCTGTACGTGGCGGAGAACTACCGACGCGACATCCGCAACCGCGCCGCCAAATGGGCGATGGACAAAGGAATGATTGGCGCGCCGCGGACGTTTCACTTCACCGACGCGCGTGAGCGTCTCTGGTACTGGGGGTGGCGTGAACACAAACAGGACGCCGGCGCGGGTTGGTCGCTTGATGGTGGGGTTCACTTCGCCGATCTGTTCCGTTACTATCTCGGTGAAGTGGACGAGCTGTACGCCATCGTCGCTGCGTATAACACCACTCGCTACCGGGATCGTGAAGCGATGGCAGATCCGGTGGAAGTGGATGTGGAGGACACCACGCTCGCGTTGCTGAAGTTCGAGAATGGCGTCACGGGCCAGTGGTCCTCGTGCTCCGTCGCGCCGGGGAGGGAAACTGCCGACCGCATCATCTACGGTGCCGAAGGTTCCCTCGAATTTGGCGGCGGACTCCAGACGCGAACGCAGAACCTCAGCAGTGACGAATTGGTCGAAGCCTACCGCAAGGACGTGTCACATGATGAGTGGGAGCGCAACTTCCCGCGGGACATCATGGACCCCATCGCCACCGAGTTGCACGACTTCATCCGCTGGATCACCACGGGCGAAAAGGCCGAGACCGACGGACTGGAGGGCTACAAATCGGAAGCCATCCCCATCGCCCTGTTCGAGTCCCACGCCCTCAACGCGCCCGTCAAGCTCGCCGACGTGGAAGCGCTGAAGCACGAGCTTTACCAGAACGAGATCAATGAGGGGTTGGGGTTGATTGCGTGAGGCTGACGGCGCAACGCGGCTGTCCACCGCCTACGCAATCGTCGTCGTTCTCGTGCTCGTTCCCGTCGTCGAAGGCAGTTGCGAGTTCGAGCCCGACCACGAGCAGGAGTACGAGTAGAAGCGCGATTCTCATCTGATGTGGCACTCAAGATAAAGCAGGCGTGGATGATTTCTCCGGCTGCTGTGAGGACTTGTCCGCCTCCTCGCTCAGCAGCGTCTCCATGATTTCCTGAATCACCCTCGGAAGATTTGGCTGCGAAAAGCTCATCCCCGGCGCAGGAACGCGATGGTGTTTGATGTCGGGATGCACATGCTTGTGATGAGGTTGCGTACTTTGGAGCGACGGGTCGTCCGGATGTGGTTGCGGGTCATACCAGTAGAGCTTCGCGCTGGCTCGCCATACCTCATACCCATACCCATCGATCATTGCTGGCAGCCGATGGTAGACGATTCTCGGGCGCACGACTAACCGCACGTCACCGGGGAAGTGCACCTCCCCTTCAATGCGTGCAAGGCTGCCTCCGCGCCGGATAAAGCGAAGCGTGGAATGCTCGATGCAGGGGAACGTCTCGGCGAGGCTGTATATGAACAGCTCATAGTCTTCAGGCGTGCGGAGTTCGTTGCTCATGCCGCCACTCGAATCAAACCCGCAAGAGTGGGTTCGCTGTGTTGAATCCTCTGAACTTCGTCGCGATACATCGCCTGTCTTGCCAGCCATGTCCGATAGACGCTGGCCCATTCACCGAAGTCCAGTACCCAGCGATCGTCTTCCGGTTCCTCGCCGCTCATGTATGCCGCGTAGAAGGTCTCTGAACGCACACCGTACCTGCGCTCAAAGGTCAGCATCTCTTCCTCAAGAGAATGGATGTCTCCGAGGATGTCCTGGAGCGTCATGTTACACCTCAAATACGGAGGGTATTGAGTTCTCCCGCCGCCGGGTAATGATTCCGCTGTGTATTCTATCGACCCCGGAGCGGCGAGTCAATCACCCATTCCGGGTGCATAGATAACCAGTGGTCAGAAGGAAGCCATGCCGCTATTCCCACCACCGCTTATTGAATGCGTCGACCCATTCCCCGCATTACCCAATTCCCATCTCATTGCTCGCCTCAGTCAGTCCTGCGAGATCGTGCACCACAATGCGAAACGGCATGGCGGGGTTGAGGGAGTCGGGCGCGCCGGTCCAGGTGCGGATGGCGGGGTCTCGGATGACGGTGACCTGGTTCCATACGCCGTCGAGTCCGCGCTGCTCGATAACAAACTTCACGAAGTCGGCGATGCCGGGAAATGCCCAGGTGATGGTGACTGTCCCGATCGAATCGGGATCTTCGATGCTCTCTGACGCGGCTTGCACGCTCGCCAGTCCCGGAGCCGTCAGCGGCGGGGGCGGCAGAGCGTCGAATCCCGCCTCGGCTTCTCCGTAGGTTTCCTCCGGCGGTGGAGCGGTGGGTGCGTAGGTCAGTTGATGCGTGATACTGGTCGCCACGTCGCGCCCGTCGCGGAACGCGCGAATGGCAACACACACCACCTCGACGGGGTCGGCATTGGGGATGATCGACGCGGCGGTGGCGGTGGGCGGCACGGTGGGTCCGATGTGCGCCCCCAGCAACTGCGGAGTCCTCCCGCACACCGCGGCGAAGGCGTCCGCGTCTTCGGTGTGGTTGGCGGTGAAAGTCAGGTTGATAAAGGCGCCGTCAATCTGCACCGTCCCCAGCGTAATCTCCACCGGCGGCGGTTCCGGCGGCAGCGGCCCCAACTGGTCGATGGGGGTGCAGATATCCCACACCTCATCCATGAACTCTTCCGCGTCTCGTACGATGGACACGGTCTCGGTGTAGCAGGTCATCTCGAGATTGTAAGTCAGTCCGCCGCGGGTAAGGTTGTGACTGCCGATAAACACGCGGCTGAAGTCGGCGACCACGACTTTGGAGTGCAGCGTCTGGCCCAGGGGACCGAGGCGAGCGCCGTGGCGTAGTTTTCTTCCGACACGTCGCGCTCGTAGCGGGAATGGTTGAGGGCCACCTCCACTGACACGCCCCGCGTCACCGCTTTGGCGAGGGCGTCGAACACCTCATGGGGACGCGTGCGCTGGGCGTAGCTGAGCTTGAAGATGAAGGTGGCAATGCGGATGCGTTTCTCCGACTCGCGAATCACCTGCATCAACGCGTCGAAGAACAGCGAATCCGGGTAGGTTACCGTAGTGCTCGCAGCCATTGGTGGTGAGTGGTGAGTGGTGAGTAGTGAGTCGTGAATGGGGAATGGTGATTTCCCACAGGCGAATAACTGATGGCAGACAGGTCATGAAACCTGAAACTCATACGAGTCCAACGGATCCGTACCAGGACCGTATGGCCCGAAACCTCACCCCATTACCCCCCATTACCCAACACCCCAATTACCCTCCGCTCGCGGGGGCGGGCTTCTTGGATGTGCCGGAAAGCTGCGCTTTGGGGAACCGCTTGTACGTGGCCGATTTCTTGCCTTCCAGCACGCCGATCTGGTCGCGGACCTTCTTCACGTCCTCGATGATCCCGTCGCGCATAGAATCGATCTCGCCGTTGGTCGCCTTCAGTTTCCGTTCTTCCGACCGGCCGCGGTGAGCAATGTGCCATACTGATCGCGTTTCCCTTTCAGCGTGGTCAGCGTCACGTCGCCCGCCGAGAAAGTCTCGGCCAGGTCCTGCTCCATCGCCGCAATCACGTCCTCCAGCAGATCAAACACGTCTTCCCGAGAGACATTTGCCATGGGTATTCCCCCTCCTGATATGGATATGGACTTCTACGCCCGTGCGGGCAATTATACTCCAAAGCAGTTGCCGCGTCCAGCGCGCGCGTTATGCCGTATCGCGCGCGCGATGCTCGACTCCGCGCTCACGCCATGCTGCGCCGCGCGTTGGACATTGCCTTCCGCGGTCGCGACATTGACCTCCGCGCTTGCGGAATGCCATTGCTCTTTCGCGATACGCCACTCCGCGGTCGCGCCGCGCCCCGCCGCGTTCAGCAAATAAGCCGTCGCGCCTCCGGCAAGAGGATCATCACAACACACCGCCTTCAGCGCGAGGGAGAAAAACCAAGGTGCAAACCGCCGACCTGATATCGCAGAGCATAACATAAGTGGGGGGAGGATGCAAGAGGGAAATGGGGCGACGGAATCTTCCCGGTGGAAGACAGGGGGTTATAGGAAGTGTGAGCGTGGGTAGACCTAGACCTCGGAGAACTTTCCCAGCACCAAACTCAACTCGACTTGGCGGCGAGCAAGTCACCTGGTCGGCCCTTTAATGTCAACCGAGGTAATTGCGCCTGGAGGCTCGCATATCCCTCACTTGTCACGTTTGTTCCTGACAAGTCGACTTCTTGAAGGCCACGCACCATTGCGAGATGCTTAAGGCACGCATCCGTTATCGCTGTTTTTGCCAGATTCAGTCTTACAATAGATCGCATAGCAGGAATGTGTGCAAGGCCTTCATCCGTGATACCCGTCTCGGCGAGTTGGAGGTGCGTCAAGCGATCCATTTCCTTGAGGTGGGCCAAACCCTCGTCCGTAACTTGTGATCCCGTTATGCTGAGGACACGGAGATCCTTAAGCTGTTTGAGTCGTGCGAGCCCCATATCACTGACTTGAGTGAACTGCAGGTCAAGACTGCACAGAGACGCCAATTCCGCAATTGCATCGATACAATCGTCAGTGATACTGCAGCCCCAAAATGACAGGTTCCTGATGCTATTTGCCTTGCTGAGAATTCTTGCCCCATCATCGGTCACCTTTGTACTAGTGCATCGTTTTGCAAGTTTCACACCATTTATACAGTGAGGGGTCGGCCTTGGTAAGTCCACTTAAAGGGCTTCGCTAACGTCTTGTTGAAGAACTCGATGAAAGCCAGAATTCTCTCCC
>Ga0100389_1002804_pt1:5000-13784 | contig 13784 bp, 7 predicted proteins | sample CryGeymeta201513_FD_81537 | JGI IMG/M metagenome (GOLD analysis project Ga0100389, IMG submission 81537) | Groundwater microbial communities from Crystal Geyser aquifers in Utah, USA - Crystal Geyser metaG 2015-13 | ecosystem: Environmental > Aquatic > Deep subsurface > Groundwater... | reverse complement strand
GGGCCTCGCCAAGGGCTTTCTGATGCGTCTCTTCTCTTCAAGCTTCAGGCTCTGCACGGCGTATTGCACATGTTTCGGCTCGATCTCCCCGGCCTCCTCAAGGAACGCCGACATGAGGGTCCGGGTCGTGATCGTGTTGATGAGCCGGGGGATGCCCTTGGAATACTGGTCAATCCGCCTGATGGCGGCATCCCTGAACCTGACGTGTCCTCTCCCGGCCTTGGTCAGCCTGAAGGAAATATAATCCCCGACCTCCTTGATGTCGAGAGGGTCAATGTTCATGCGCGTGATGATCCTCTGATCAAGCTGTCTGAGCTGCGGCGACCGGAGACGGGCGGCAAGTTCCGGCTGGCCGACCAGGATGATGTGGAGGAGCTTCTCCTTTTCGGTCTCCAGGTTGGAGAGCAGGCGCAGTTCCTCCAGGGTTTCGTCAGGAAGGTTCTGCGCCTCATCCACCAGGATGATCACGGCCCTCCCTTCAAGAGACTTCTGTATGAGAAAATCCCGGAACGTCCGGATGACCTCGTTCTTGTTGGCTGATGCGCACTGGACGCCGAGATCCTCGAGCATGGCCATGAGAAATTCTCCGGGTGACAGCCTCGGGGTGAGGACCATGGCGATTTCAGCCTTGTCCCGGTATTGCTCAAGAAACACGTTGAGAAGCGTGGTCTTTCCGGCGCCGGGCTCCCCGGTCACAAGGCAGAACCCTTCCCTATGGTCGGTGCTGTACCCCAGGGAAAGGAGGGCGTTGTGATGGCTCCTGGACGCGAAAAAACACCCTGCGTCAGGCGTGATCCTGAAAGGCTCTTCGTTCAGTCCGTAGTAGGTGAGATAGTCCATTATACCTTCCCCATTTTTGAGATCAGATCATAAACCGGCAGAAGCAGACCGATGATGATGACCGCGAACATGATCCCGAGGACAATGATGATGATGGGCTCCAGCATCTTGCCGAGCCGTTCCGAGATGTCGTCCAGCTTTTTGATATAGAATTCCGACAGGAATGTATACTGTTCTTCCAGCGTCCCGCTGGTCTCCCCCACGTGCGTCATCCGGAGGAGAAGGGGAGAGAAGAGCCGCTGTTTCTTCAGGGCGTCCGAAATGGCGGAGCCCGCAAGGACCTCTTCCCTTGCCCTGGTAATCGCGTTCATGTAGACGGCATTCCCCACGATTTCCGAAACCAGTTCCAAAGAACGGTCAATGGTCAACCCTGACCGGATCAGGATCCTCATCTGCTCGGTAAAGAGGCCAAGGATCTTGTTCTCTACAATGAGCTTCATGATCGGGATCTTGAGCTTGGCGAGATCAATATAATAAGCGGCCTTGCTGTTCCGTTTCATCAGTTTGATCATCCCATAGAAGATAAACGGCAGCAGCATCAGAATCGGCCAGAACTTCTGCGTAAAATGGCTCGCTACGATGAGGAACCGGGTGACCCCCGGTATCGCCACCTGCATGTCCTGAAAGAGCGAGAGAATCTTCGGCAGGACATAGACGAGCCAGAAGATCATGGCGCCCATCGCGGAGGTAAAGGCAAAAATGGGATAGACCAGCGCCCGCTTGATCGCAGAGACCAGGTCTTCGACTCTCCGAAGATGACCGGCCACGTCCCGAAGGCTCCCTCGAGGTTCCCGGTCTCTTCACCCACGGAGACGAGCCGGATGAAAATATCCGGAAAGATCACCGCATGCATGCGGACCGCATCGCCCAAGGATGCGCCCAGGGAGATCGTGTTCCGAATCGTTTCAATTTTCTTTTGAAAATATTCGTTCTCGGTCGTTTCAGCAATATCCGAAAGCGCCGTGAGAAGGGGGATACCCGCCTTGATCATGACGGCGAGGTTGTTCGAGAACTCGATCATGTCCTTTCTCTTCACCCTCCTGGCATGAAAGCGGTCCAGGAGCGGCGCAGCATAGGCGTGGGTCCGTCTGATATCCAGGATATACAGCCCGGACGTTTCGGTTGCATGGTAGACGTCATCAAAGTCCATGGCCTCGACGACGCCCTTGACCTCAACACCCTCATTGGTGACGGCTTTGTATTGATAAAACGGCATCAGCCTGCGACCCTCAATACCTCTTCGATGGTGGTCATCCCGTTCCTGACGTTTCGTATCCCGCTTTCGAGGAGAAATCTCATCTTCTTTTTCACCATGGTATCCCGGATGGTCCTGATGGACGCGGCCGTGGATACCAGCTCTTTGATTTCATCGTCTACGATCATGATTTCCCCTATGGCAATCCTCCCCGCATACCCTGTTCCATTGCATGCCTTGCAGCCCGCTCCGACAAATGCGGTCTCGATCTGCTCATCGGCGCCCGCAAATTTCAGCCTGAGCATGTCTTCCTCCGTCGGCCGATGTTCCTTCTTGCAGTACGAACAGATCTTCCGGACAAGTCGCTGAGACACGATCGCAAGGAGCGAGGACGAAAGGAGGAACCGGTCCACGTTGAGGTCAATCAGCCTCGGAACCGCGGTGATCGCATCGTTGGTGTGAAGGGTCGACAGCACCAGGTGCCCCGTGATGGACGCCCGTATGGCGATCTTTGCGGTCTCCTCATCCCGGATTTCACCGAGGAGCATGACATCGGGGTCCTGGCGCATGAAGTTCCTTCCCGCAAGGGCGAAGTCATATCCCGACTTCTCGTTGACCTCGGTCTGCCTGACCAAGCTCAGCCTGTACTCCACGGGGTCTTCGACGGTCAGAACATTCTTCTCAAGGATGTTGATCTCCCTCAGGGCGGCATAGAGCGTGGTCGTTTTCCCGCTCCCCGTGGGCCCGGTGATCAGGATAATCCCATAGGGTTTCTTGAAAAGGGCCTGAAGCATCCGAGTCTCCTCTTCAAAAAAACCCAGGGCGCTGAGCCGGACCAGAGGCCCGGCGCCTGAGAGGACCCGAATCACCACGTTTTCACCGTAGATGGCCGGGACCGTGGAGACACGCATCTCATAGGTCTTATTGAGGAAAGGAAACCTGAACGACCCGTCCTGGGGCAGCCTCTGTTCCGAGATATCCAGCTGGGCCATGACCTTGATCTTGGAAATCACACCGCTCTGGGCGGTCTTGGGGTAGCAGAGCCCGTGCTGCAGCACGCCGTCTATCCGGTAAAAGACGTGGACGGTCTGCAGTTCGGGGGCGATATGAATGTCCGTGGCCTTTCTGTGGATCGCATTCATGATGGCGAGCTCCGTGAGATTGGAGATGCTCTGAGCCGTCACCGTCTCCGCGGTCTTCACGGCCTGGACCGCCGCATCGAGTCTCGCCTCGATGGGGTGCTGCATGAAATAGTACGCCCGGTCGATCATGTCGTAATAGGCGTCTGAATCAATGACAAAGACCTCGGGAGGCATCTTGGTGATCTGGGCGGCCGTGTCGATGGCAAGCACATTGCTGGGATTGATGATGCCGATCGTCAGGCGTCCCGCCTTGTAATCGATGGGCATGAAACCGATCCTTTCGGCCACGTCCTTGGGAACGAGCCTGAGCGCCTCTTCGGATATGGCATACTCATGAAGGTTCAGATAGGGGATGCCGGCCTGTTCGGAAAGGGATTTTGCCACCTCGGCCGACGACACGAAACCGATCTTGATGAACGTATCACCGAGGAGATCCCCGGTGATCTTCTGCTGGGAAATGGCAACATTGATCTCCTCCTCGGTGATGAGGCCCTTCTCTTTTAAAAGTTGTCCGATCCTCTTGGGCGCCGCCATTATTCCGCCTTCTCCACCATGGGCTTGAGCATGATCACCAGCTCGGTCCTCTGCTCCACCTTTTCCGTGGTCTTGAAAAGGGAGCCGATCATGGGAACCTTCGACAGGAATGGAACACCGCTCTCCCTGTCCGATTCCTTCCGGTTGATGAGCCCTCCGATGATGATCATCTCCCCGTCCTTCACCCGGACGGTCGTGCTCATTTCCCGGAGGTCCACGGTCGGCAAGGACAAGGAAACGTTGTTGGTTCCGACCGTTCCGAGCGCCTTCTCCTCAAGGCTGATCAGATCGGTGACGATGGGCGTGATGGTCATGGAGACGTTCCCGTCTGAGTTGATGTACGGCACAATGCCGATGATCAGGCCGGACAAGATGCTGCTGGTTTCGATGGTGAACGTCACGACCCCGGTCGAAGCAGCCGAAGTCGATGTCGTGGTCTGAACCCTCGAGATGAAATTGGTGTTTCTCCCGACACTCAGCATGGCCGTCTGTCCGTTCATCAGACTGACCCTCGGGTTGGAAAGGACATTGACGTTCCCCTGCGTCTGAAGGGCCTTCAGGAGCATGGTGGAATCCACACCGGTAATGCCGAACTGGAAGCTTGGTCCCGTTGACGACACCACACTGTTGAAACTGGACGTCCCGACGCTCACCTGGCCGACCTTTTGCCAGTCTTTGATGAATTCCCAGTCTATCCCGTACATGAGACTGTCGGAGAGCTGCACCTCAACGATCCTCGCCTCGATCATGACCTGCCGGTTGAGGCTCTCCCTGGTCTTGTCCAGAAAGTTTTTCACCTTCTCCAGCGCCCCCTTGGATGCCGTAACCATAATGGTGCCGGTGATCCGGTTGATGCTGAAAGAGGGCTTGAGCCCGGCTTCGTCAGTCTTGATCAGGTCCGAGATGGATTCCGAGACCGCCTTCCAGAGGTCCTGCGACTCCTCGCTTGTCTTCCCCTCGATCTTGACGTCTCCCTTCAGGTTCGTCGCCGTCGTGGTCGATGACGCGGCCGTCCCGGTGCTGCTGCCGCCCGAGGCGCCCGACGATGTCCCGCCGAGGATATCGCCGCCGAGAGAGACGGAATAATTGTTGATCATGGAAGGATGACCCAGCTCAAAGATCCTGGTATCCTGCGCCTTGATCACGAGGAGGTTGTTCCTCACCTCATAGAAATAATCCACCGAAGAGAACAGGATATCAAGGGCGTTCTTGATGTTCACGTGGTTCAGGGTGACGGTGACCGGAGCGTCAGGGTTGACTCCTTTTTCCATGACCAGATTCAGCTGCGCGGCATCCGAGACGATCTTGGCCACGTCCCTCAAAGCGGCGTTCCTGACCGATATGGAGATGATCCTCTTGTTCAGGGGAGAAATATCCTCGGATATGGGCCTGAATGACGGGACCTGCACTGCAGGAGGAAGCGCCTCCTCCGGAAGAACCTGGACGGAAGCCTCGGCCTTCGGAGTCTCTCCGATCTCTGTCTTCCGCATCTCTTTGGATACGCCTGAACAGGAGACCAGGAATATCAGGCAGAACATCCCTATGTTTTTCATGGTTCCTCCAGTTTCACCCATGTGGTCATCCCGTTTAAGGTGATGCCGACCTTGTCCTTCTCTATTCTGGAAATTTTTCGATTGTCCAGGATGTCCCCCTCACCGACAATGGCGTTATTGATAATCGCCCTTCTCTCATTCCTGCTGATCAGGATCAGGGAAACAACGTAACCCTTTTCAGCGCCGGGACGGTCCGTTCCCGAGACACTTCTCTGTTCGACATAAAGGGGGCCGCTCAAGCCGGCGGAAATGTCCAGTGAAGTTCTTTTCTTAATGAAACTGTCCGTAAGGACCGTGTCCGTCCTGTAACTGTAGATCTCATTTTCGGCAGGGGTCAGGCTGATCGCCATATCCTTCTTCAGCGACACGTAGAAAAAAACCGTTAGAAACAGAAACGGCAGCATGACCAGTCCCATCTGCTTCCTGCTGATCATTCGCCTCCTCCCGGAACAGGCATGACGATCTTCCCCTGTATTTTGCACAACGCCCTCTCGGGCTGGTCCTTCTGAAAAGAAAACGACGTGAACCGGAAAAAGGGAAATGCCATCTGATCAAGATCATACAATCTCCGCCATGCCTGGGAATAGGTGTCAAAGTTGAATGAAAGCCCTATGTCGAGAGCGAATTCGGAAGGCCCCCTGTCAATCGTGGTGACCGTCAGGATGTCCCCTTTCATTCCCGCCCGGACGTCGTCTATGGCCTTGAGGATGAATTCATCTCCGGGCGTCTTCCAGAACCTCGCAGGCCTCAACCCCCGAATCTCCTTCACCCTGAGCGCCGCTTCATCCGTGTCCTTCTTCATCTGCAACTTCTTGGCATGGAGAACACCGCTCTTTTCGATGATCGTTCCCAGGGACCTGTTGTATTTCATCACGGTCACGTTGAAGCCGAGAAGGATCGAACATAGGATCCCCATGATCAAATAAAAGGGCAGTTGACGCGCAAGATATTTCCCGTACATTCAATGCTCCCCGGTTTCCTGATACCCTGCCTCAAGGGTGAAGCTTTTGTCCTGGAGGGATATCTTGCCGTCCGCGCTCTGGATCCCCCCGATCCTTTTCAGCTCCGCGATCACACGTTCAAGGGATTTCTGAGCGCCGTACAGATCCTCGGATTCAATATGCCCGTTGATGCTGAGCCTTAAATCAGAGTTCGCCTCATCTGTCCGCACATCGAGGTTTCGTATGTTCATTCCCCTTTTCTCCAGGCCGGAGAGCTTGTACATGAGCGTGGACGCAGAGGGCAAAGAGTTCATCCGGTTCACAAAGTCAATCAAGGGCCTCTCTTTGCTGAGCTGCTGCAGCGTCACCCGGTACGCTTCCAATACCGGCTGAAGATCCTGCTCCTGAAGACGGAGCGAGACCAGATGTCTGTTCAGGGAGGCGTACCTGAAACCATTAAAGACGAGAAGCCCGGCCAGGATCACCGAGAGGATGAGGAAGGAGGCCGTCGCACGGCGCACCAGGTTTGAAAGGCCATAGAATCTCCTGTATTCATCGGTCATCATGCGCTCGGCCCTGCCGCTCCCAAGGGCCGAGATCGGGATGAGATAATCAACGAATCTTTGTTCATCGACAAAGATCTCTTTGGGTCTGTCCATGAACGCCATGGGGATGAGGGTTTTTAAGGACGTGGAGGCCGTCTTACCCGTCCCGCCGATAAACATCACCTCCTCGGGCTCTATCCTGAGGGTCTGACGGCAGTAATTGACCGTCATGTTGATATTCTGGATGTCGAAATCAATCAAACCCTCGCCTACCGAAGGGGTGGAACGGGTAAAGAGCACCGTACCCCGATGAATCAGGACAAGGTTCTTTTTTCCTCCTGTCTCATAAAGACACAAGTAGGGCTTCTCTCCCGCAGGCAGAATTTTCAGCACCGAGAGCATATTCGGGTAGAGCTCAGATATCCTTTTTCCCCTGGAAAGGAACTTCTCCACGAGTTCGTCTATCTCGTTCTGTGAGACGTAAAAGACGAAGTATTCATCGAATTTTTTCCCGCCTTTAATTTTCTGTCCGGTCTTGAAAAAAACAAGGGTAACGGTCCCTTCGACGAGGTTCTTTTTTCTGATCTCTGAGAGAATGAGGGGCTTGACCAGGTTTTTCCTGACGGGTGGAATCGTGATCGTATCCTGAAAAAAGTTCCTAAAGTCTACACTGACCGTGAAGTCCCGAATCTTCTGCTCCGCCAGAAAGCCGTCAAACCGTTCAACCGGAAGAACCATCGCATCATGAACAGAGATTTTACTCCCCTTCAGTGCCGCGTAAACGACCTTGACCTTATCGCCTTCAAAACTGATGGAGACTGCCTGTCCCACAGGTGACCTCAGAGAGGATGTTCTGTCCGAGCACCGGCCATAATTTTTTTTTAAAACAGCCACTTAGATCAGTATAATTCAATAGTTAGTATAACAAAGTATTCATGGTGGGGCAATACTTTATTTTGACATCTATTTTTTGACATATCCCGTTACTTGTGAATCAAAGGATTCAAGACAATAAAAAAGGACAAGCACCTTATAACAAGATGCTTGTCCTCCAAAAACAATTCCCCGGCAACGCCCTACTCTCCCACAAATTTGCAGTACCATCGGCGCAGGAGGGCTTAACTTCCGAGTTCGAGATGGGATCGGGTGGGTCCCCTCCGCCATAGCCACCGAGAAATTTTATGGCTCTTGAAGGCGTCAGACACGATTCGATTGTCTCTGACACCTTTGAAAACTAACAGGCAGATTCAGCTAAAAGCAAAATAAGTGGTCAAGTCTCACGACCGATTAGTACTGGTTAGCTCAATCCCTCACGGGACTTACACACCCAGCCTATCAACCTCGTAGTCTACGAGGGGTCTTCAGGGGCCCTAAGGCCCGGGAGATCTAATCTTGGAGTGGGCTTCCCGCTTAGATGCTTTCAGCGGTTATCCCTTCCGAACGTAGCTACCCAGCTATGCCACTGGCGTGACAACTGGAACACCAGAGGTCCGTCCACTCCGGTCCTCTCGTACTAGGAGCAGCTCTCCTCAAATCTCCTGCGCCCACGGCCGATAGGGACCAAACTGTCTCACGACGTTTTAAACCCAACTCACGTACCGCTTTAATCGGCGAACAGCCGAACCCTTGGAACCTGCTTCAGCTCCAGGATGCGATGAGTCGACATCGAGGTGCCAAACCTCCTCGTCGATGTGAACTCTTGGAGGAGATAAGCCTGTTATCCCCGGCGTACCTTTTATCCGTTGAGCGACGGCCCTTCCATACAGAACCGCCGGATCACTAAGACCTGGTTTCCCACCTGCTCGACTTGTCAGTCTCGCAGTCAAGCTCCCTTATGCCTTTGCACTCTACGGCTGATTTCCGACCAGCCTGAGGGAACCTTCGCGCGCCTCCGATACTCTTTTGGAGGCGACCGCCCCAGTCAAACTACCCACCAGACATTGTCCCTGACCCGGATGACGGGCCTAGGTTAGGATCCTAGAACAGCAAGGGTGGTATTTCAAGGTTGGCTCCACCGAAACTAGCGTCCCGGCT
>Ga0100389_1002792_pt1 | contig 13818 bp, 10 predicted proteins | sample CryGeymeta201513_FD_81537 | JGI IMG/M metagenome (GOLD analysis project Ga0100389, IMG submission 81537) | Groundwater microbial communities from Crystal Geyser aquifers in Utah, USA - Crystal Geyser metaG 2015-13 | ecosystem: Environmental > Aquatic > Deep subsurface > Groundwater | place: USA... | reverse complement strand
CAGCGTGCTCTTCGTTTGCTCGCATTGCGGACCTGCGAACATATCCATCAGATGTCGATGCGCTATCACATCTCCCGCAAGACCGGCGGTTTGAGCCGGATCATAGAGCGCGGCGTCAAGGGCGTAGATTTTCTGTTGCGGTTTCTGCTCTTCTCGATCGGTCCCCTGGTTCTGGAGTTAATGCTGGTGGGCATCGTGCTCTGGGTGCTGTTCGACTTCTGGTATCTTGCCGTCGTGATCGTCGTGATCGCCGCCTATGTTGCTTTTACTTTCAAGGTCACCGAATGGCGTGTGCGGCTGCGCAAGGAGATGAATGATCAGGACACTGATGCCAATCAAAAGGCGATCGACAGTCTGCTCAATTATGAGACCGTCAAGTATTTTGGCGCCGAGCGGCGAGAGGCGACGCGCTATGATGCGGCCATGGCACGCTATGAAAGGGCTGCGCTGCAAACCGCCTATTCGTTGTCATTTCTCAATCTTGGCCAATCGCTTCTGATCACCGCGGGGCTGGTGATCGTGATGGTGATGGCTGCGATCGGTGTTCAGAACGGAGCGCTCACAGTGGGCGATTTTGTCATGGTGAATGCCTACATGATCCAGATCACCATGCCGTTGAATTTTCTTGGAACCGTTTACCGAGAGATCCGGCAGGCCTTGGTCGATATGGGGGAGATGTTCGAATTACTAGAGCAAAGACCAGATGTTAAGGAGAAAGAGAACGCAAGTGTTCTAATAGTGAAAAATGCAACGGTTCGATTTGATGCGGTGGATTTTAGCTATGATCAAAATCGTCCCATTTTGAAATCGGTAAGCTTCGATGTGCCCGCCGGTCAGACCGTGGCCGTTGTGGGGCCATCGGGATCTGGCAAATCGACTATCGGCCGGCTTTTGTTTCGCTTCTACGACGTGCAATCGGGGGCGGTGACGATTGATGGACAGGATCTGCGCGATGTGACCCAAGAAAGCCTGCATGCCGCGATCGGCGTGGTGCCGCAGGATACGGTCCTCTTCAATGACACCATCGGCTATAACATCGCCTATGGTCTGGACGGAGCCACACAGATACAGGTCGAAGAGGCGGCACGTGCGGCTCAGATCCATGATTTTATCGCCTCCTTGCCTGATGGCTATGACACCACCGTCGGCGAGCGTGGTTTGAAATTGTCGGGGGGAGAAAAGCAGCGCGTGGGTATCGCGCGAACCTTGCTTAAAAATCCACCGATTCTGTTGCTCGACGAGGCGACGAGCGCGCTTGATACCGGAACCGAGCAGGATATCCAGGGCGCTTTGGCACGCGCGGCGCAAGGGCGCACGGTGATCATGATTGCTCATCGTCTGTCAACTGTCGCGAGCGCGGACAAGATTGTCGTTCTCGACCAGGGGGCGATCGTCGAGCAAGGCACACATGCCGAATTGCTTGCGCGGCAGGGGCGTTACGCGGCCCTGTGGACCCGGCAGGTGCGCGGCGAGGAGGAGGCGGCATGATCCTGTGCTGTCATGCAGTGGTTACGATTCCTCGTTATCAATTCCGTGGCTCTATATATCGCACTTGTCAGACGATCACCGCGATATATAGTGACAAAGAGGATGGGGTGAACCGACGCTCCGAGATGTGCGCAGGATCGAGCAGGTTGAGAGGCTAGTCTTTCGGATGGACGGCGATTTCAGAACGGAATTTGTTAGAGAGCCCGCGGCGTTGCGGAATTATCCCGCGCTTGTCCTGAACGCAGATTACCGGCCGCTGTGCTATTATCCCTTGTCTCTCTGGACGTGGCAGGAAGCCGTAAAGGCCGCGTGGTCCGATCGGGTTGATATCGTTGCCGAATACGATCAATGGGTCCGAAGTCCAAGTATCGAGATCCGAATACCATCCGTGATCGTGTTGAAAGATTATATAAAACCACAGAAGCGCGTGGCCTTCACGCGCTTCAATTTATTTCTGCGCGATGAGTTCCAATGTCAGTATTGCGGGGCGCGTGGTGATCTGACCTTTGACCATGTGGTTCCGCGCGCGCGTGGTGGGCGAACGAGTTGGGAGAACGTGGTCGCGGCGTGCAGTTCGTGCAATCTGCACAAGGGTTCGCGAAGTCTGCGGCAATCTGGCTTGACGTTGTGCAAACCGCCGTGCCGTCCTGAAGCTGAACAACTGCGCAATCTGGGGCGCAAGTTTCCCCCAAATCATCTGCATGAAAGCTGGATGGACTTTCTTTACTGGGATGCCGAGCTCGATGCATGATGGTAGTTGACGAGATGGATACAGGCAGAGAGAAGCCGCTAGAAACATGTTTGGCGGCGCGATTTTCTTCCCTGTCCTCCATCTCAATGGAGAGCGCGCTCATTAGATGAGCGCTCAAATGCTTTAAATCGGGAGGGTATGACATGTGTCTTTCATGCGCGCAGAAGCTGAACGCGAAGGGCGACCCGATTCAGTTTTGTCTCTGCGGTGCGCCGGAGACTCGGGCGGCGTTTGCCCGCATTGAAGCGGATTTGAATCGGCGCACGATGCTGGGGGGAACGGCGGCCATTCTTGGTCTCTTCGCAGGTTTTGGTCTCACGACTTCAGGGGTGCGCGCGCAGACCCCGGGGCGGCCGGTTGTGTTGACAAATCTGCGCTATTTCGATGGCAGCACGTTGGCACTCCAGGGCGGACGCGACATCCTGATCGTGGCGGGACGCATTGCTGCCCTGCCACCGGCTGGGCAGGGCCCGCAAGACGCCGAGCGGATCGACTGTGGCGGGCGCGCGGTGATCCCCGGCCTGATTGACGCGCATTGGCATTCAACCTTGGTGGCGGTCACTCAAGTTCAGGCCATGACGGGAGATATCGGCTTTGTGCATCTGATGGCGGGGCGCGAGGCGGGGGCGACCGTTCTGCGTGGGTTCACCACGGTGCGCGATTTGGGGGGGCCTGCCTTTGGTCTCAAACTGGCGATCGACCGTGGTGCAATCCCCGGACCACGCATTCTCGCGTCCGGTGCCATGATCTCGCAGACCTCTGGGCATGGTGATTTCAGGCTTCTGAACGAATTGCCGCGCAGCTCCGGCGATCTGAGCTACAGCGAGAAGGTTGGTGTCGTAGCGATTGCCGACGGACGGGCCGAAGTGCTGCGCCGTGCCCGCGAACAGTTGATGAAAGGTGCAAGCCAGATCAAGATCATGGCGGGTGGCGGCGTAGTCTCGCTCTACGATCCGCTGGAAAGCGTGCAATTGACGGAGGATGAAATGCGCGCGGCAGTCGAGGCAGCGGCAGACTGGGGCACCTATGTCTGTTCGCATGTTTACACGCCCAACGGCATCCAACGCGCCTTGCGCGCCGGTGTGAAGTCCATTGAGCATGGTCAGTTGGCTGATCTCGACTCCGTGCGGATGATGCAAGCAGAGGGGGCGTGGTGGTCGATCCAGCCTTTCCTGTTGGACGAGGATTCCAATCCGCGTGCCAATCCGGTTCAGCGCGCCAAGCAAGAGGCAGTTTCGGTCGGGACCGTGCAGGCCTTCGAGATGGGGCGGGCAGAAGGGGTGAACATGGCCTTCGGTACGGACATCCTGATGAACCCGTCGGGAGCCGCGAGTCAGGCGCGGCAACTGGCGAAACTGACCCGCTTCATGCCGCCGCTCGAGGCGCTGCGCATGGCGACGGGGGCGGCGGGCGACCTGCTTGCGTTGTCGGGTGAACGCTCGTCTTATGACGGACGGCTTGGGGTGATCGCCGAAGGAGCCTTGGCCGATCTTCTGGTCATCGAAGGCGATCCAGAGGCGGATCTGGACTGGTTGGAGCGACCCGAGGAGAGCCTTGTCATGATCTTGAAAGGTGGAGTCATCCTCAAGGACCATCTTTGAGCCTCCGCCGCTCTCGGGTGAGGAACCTGCCGTAGCGATGACGACCGCTTCACCTCGAGTGTCCTCATCCGGAAGCGGAAATCCTATAGGGAAACGAAAAAAGCACCGCTGTCGTGGCAGGGTGCCTTCATCGGATGTCTGTTTGCATCTCGCCGTGGGACGCTCAGGCGTCTGACGGTTTGGCAGGCTGTGATCCCAACGCGGTCGTCGCCTCGGGTTTCGGCGCGTTCTTGTTGCCAGTCAGCGGATCATCCTGGCGTTGGACTGAGCCTTCGAAATGAGCACCGGACTCGATGGCGATTGTCTTGTGGATGATATCGCCCTCCACCCGCGCAGTAGAGGTCAGCCGCACCTTGAGACCTCGCACGCGACCCACAATTCTGCCATTGATCACGACATCATCGGCGATCACTTCGCCCTTGACAGTGGCGCCTTCGCCAATGGTGAGCAGATGCGCGCGAATGTCGCCTTCAATCGTGCCCTCGACCTGAATGTCACCGGTGGTTTTCAGGTTGCCCGTCACAAGCAGGTCTGACGAGAGCATCGAAGCCGGCGGCTTTGATTTTGGGGCCTGCGCCCGGAATTCGGTCCCGGCATCGGGACGCGCCTGGTCGAGGCGACTTTCCGGGGTTGCAGGCTTTGCGTCAGCAGGCTTGTGCGCAGGTTCGTTGATCTTGCTCTTAGAAAACATTGTTTGCAGCCTTGATAAAAATCATGGGGTTGACGGGTTCATCGCCGACGCGCACTTCATAGTGTAGATGGCTGCCGGTAGAACGTCCAGAGTTTCCCATATCACCAATCCGTTCGCCACGCGAGACCCTTTGCCCCGGTGTGACGCGGATTTGCGACAGGTGAGCGTAGCGAGTCTCGATTCCGAAGTCATGCTTGATCTTGATCAGACGCCCATAGCCCGAGAGCCAGTCCGCATGTGTCACAACACCGTCAGCGGTCGCATAGATCGGAGTCCCCTGCGGGGCGGCAAAATCGGTACCAGCATGCATCCTACCCCACCGCATCCCATAGCCTGACGTATGGCGAAAGGCATTCTTGACGGGCAGGGCAAACGGTGACTTCTGTGCGGCGATGCGGTAAAGATTGAGTTCATCCATGCGGTTGAGAATGCGATTGGCGCGTTCGGCGTCAGGCGAACGGGCTTCGCCCCTGGTCGAAAACGACAGCGGCATCAGCGGACCGCCTTGTCCAGAGTATCCTCTGCGGACAGCATTGAGCAAGGTTTCGGTGTTCAGACCGGCGGCGCGAAACATCTTGTCCAGCGGTTCGACCGAAATCACCATCGCATCTTCAAGTTGGCTGAAGATAAGGTCGTTTCGTTCCTGCAAAAGCCGCAATTCGTCTGCCATTTTTTCGGCTTCGAGCAATGCCGTCTGGGCATCCGCAATGGTCTGATCCCGTTCTCTGGCCGCGTCCTGCAACGCATCGGCAAGAAAATCAACGGTCGCGTCATTGGAGCCCTTGCCATCCTTGTTCGCCAGAGTGCCGTTGTTCTGTGTGGAGAGAGCAAGCTTTTCGGACTCGTCGCGTGCGGCTTCGCGCTCGGTCATGGTGCGGCGCAGCGTGGCTTGGATGACCTCTATTCCCGTCTCCAATTCGTGGCGACGGATTTCGGAGGCGAGCAACTCCGACTGCATGGAAGAGATCTGTTCCAGCGCCGAACTGAAACGCTCCTGGGCAGCGATCGCTTCCTGGGCCCGTCTGTCGCGTTCCGAGGAAAGAGAATTGAGACGCATCTCATATGTTTGCAGGTCTCGCTTTGCCTGTTCTCGGAAATTGCCGGCGCCAATGCTGTCCATGATGATTATCGAAGACGCGACGATCGCCCATGCCACGATTGCAGTAGCGCCGCTGAAAGCAACAAGTTGGGTTGCGGGACGAAGGCGGATGAACCGAGTGTCGGTGTCGGATCGCAGAAACACGCGCCGTTCAGGAAAATACCGTTCCAAGAGCGAGTTTAGCCGGATTGCAAGTCGTGTTCTCACGCGCGATTATCCCCCACGTCGAACGCTTTGCCCGACGTTTCCCCGTTTTGTCTGAACTCTGTGACATGGGCTTATCCAGACTGATCATCATGGGCAAGGTTTTTGACCACAGGGCATGTCAGATCGCGCCGATTCCCGCTGGTTTGGCAAAAAACCGCCGATCCCCAAGGGCTTGCAGGCTCCGCTACCGCCATCGGCAGCGCCAGTCTTACCCGGCGCGGTTAGGCTCCTTTACACATCGCGATCAAGGATCACTCCAGATCATTGCGGGCCGATGGGCGCGCGAAACCTCACAGTTGCTGATGAGCACGCTCTGGTTTGGGGGCAAGCGCCGCTTCTGACGAGGGCAAAGGCTTTCACGGACCTTGAGGTCCGTGACCCCGCCGTCAAAGGGATTTTACTGCGGCAAGCACCTCTTCTGCATGACCCGGGACCTTGACCTTGCGCCAAGCCTTGACGATGCGACCGTCACCCGAAATCAGAAAAGTTGATCGTTCTATGCCGAAGAACTTCTTGCCGTACATACTTTTTTCTAGCCACACGCCGTATTTTTCGCAGACGTCTGTGTCAGCATCGGAAAGAAGCGGCACGTTGAGGGCGTGCTTGGCACGGAATTTCTCGTGGCTTTCAATGGTGTCCTTGGAGATGCCGAGAACCGTTGCTCCTGCTGTGGCAAACGCTTCCTTGAGTCCGGAAAACGCAACTGCCTCGGTGGTGCAGCCAGATGTGTCGTCACGCGGGTAAAAGAACAGGACGACGGCGCCTGGTCGCAGCTTGGAGAGTGTTATCGCTTCGCCGCGATCCTGCGGGAGGGTGAAATCAGGAGCAGTGTCGGAGATGTCAGGCATGAGGGTTCCTTGTGATTCAAAACTGTGACTTCCATATTAGACTGCAAAGAGTGAGAATAAAGCCCGAGGCAGCAGAGGCGCGAAAAACGTGTCCGGACGGATAGAATGACCACGACACCGGCGCCGTGCGCGCCGCAGGATAAGGCGATGCCGAAGCGCGCAGCTGCAACGCGAGGCCGACGGCTTTTCTGGTATGTCGTTCACGTGGGCTTTGGTTGTTTGCTGCTGGCGCTGGTGCTGGCTGGGGCTCTGGTGGTCATTCTCGGCGTCGGAATGAATCTGCCCTTCTGGGTCAAGAACAACTTGGCCGCCGGCATCAGTAACGGGCTGTCCGGTTATGCGCTTCGGTTTGAAGGGATGTCCCTCAGATTTGAGCATGATCTTGTACCGCGGCTGGTTCTTCGTGGGGTGGCGATTGCACGCAGCGATGGGACTCCGCTGGCCAATCTGTCGGCGCTCGAGGTGACGGTGGTGCCCCGACCGCTGATGAGAGGCGAAGTGCAGCTTGCGACCGTGCTGCTGGACGGCGGTCAGTTGCTGCTGCGGCGTCGCGCGAGCGGTGATTTCGCGCTGGCTCTGGGGGGGGGTGCTTCGGCCGGGTCCGTCGATGAGCAGCAGAACATGACCACGTTGACGCACCAGATCGAGACGATTTTTTCCCGACCGGAGTTCACCGCCTTGCGAGAGGTGACGGTGAAGAACCTGAGTCTGCGCTACGAGGATGCCCGCGCGGGTCGGGCCTGGACGGCCGATGGTGGCCAAATCCGGCTCACGCGCGACGGGCAGCGGCTTGATCTGCGCGGCAACGTGACAGTTCTGGGCGCGCGCGATTATGCCACCACGCTCGAAGTCAGTTATGGCGGTCTGATCGGGAGTCCAGCGACCGAGCTCAGCCTGAAGTTCGACGACATGCCGGCGGGCGACATGTCCGGGCAGTTGCCGGCATTGACCTGGCTTGCGGCGCTTGATGCGCCAATCTCTGGGGCTTTGCGCGCCACTGTCGATGCCGAGGGGGTATTGGGGCCGCTAAGCGCCACGTTGCAGATCGGGGCGGGCGTGATTCAGCCGACCCCGGCGACCGACCCGATCAGCTTCAATTCGGCACGCAGCTATTTCACCTACGATCCGGTGGCGCAGGAAATCGTCTTCAGTGAACTGTCCGTGGATAGTTCATGGGGCAGCGCGCAGGCCGAAGGAAAGGCGCGCCTGGTAGGAATGGACGCAGGATGGCCCCGGGAATTGCAGGCGCAACTCCGCATCGGTGAAATCGTGACGAATCCGGCGGGCGTCTACAGCGCGCCCGTAACCTTTGAAGGGGTCAGCATGGATCTGCGCCTGCAACCGGATCCATTCGTGCTCTCAATCGGTGAAATCAGATTGCGCGATCAGGGCCAGCAGTTGATCGTGAGTGGCGAGGTGCGCGGGCAGAGCGACGGATGGGATCTGGCGCTGGATGGCGCTCTGGATGAAATGGCGCCCGACCGAATTCTGACTCTCTGGCCCAAGGTGCTCAAGCCCAAGGTGCGCAAATGGATCACCGACAATGTGCGCCATGCCGATCTCAGCAATATCCAGTTTGCCCTTCGCGCCCGGCCCGATGAGCGTCCCGACTTTGCACTCGAGTTCGACTACAAAAATCTGGAAGCCATCTATGTCAAGAATGTGCCGCCGATCATCAAGGCATCGGGCCATGCCTCGATCTTTGACAACTGGTTTGTGGTCCATGCTGACCGAGGTGAAGTGATCGCGGCACAGGGCGGGCGGATCGACATCGCGGGGACGAGTTTCATCATCCCCGACGTGCGACTCAAGGAAAGTCCGGCGCGCGCCCATCTGAATACTGAAAGTACGATCACGGCCGCCTTGTCCCTGCTCGATTCCCCACCGTTTCGATTCATGGAAAAGGCCGGACAGCCAGTCACACTCGCTGATGGACGGGCCCGACTTGAGGGTTCGCTCGATTTCATGCTTACAGAACGGTTGCTGCCTGACGAGGTGGCCTTTGACGTGAGCGGAGAGCTTCGCAATGTGCGCAGCGAGACGCTGATCAAAGGCCGAGTGCTGGCGTCGGATCTCTTGACCGTCAAGTCGAGCAAATCCCATCTTGAGATCGGTGGCAAGGCGCGGGTCGGGGCTGTTCCGGTCTCTGCCAGATGGGACATGACTTTAGGGCGCAACCCCAAGGGCGAGAGCCGCGTGCGGGGCGAAATCGAGATCTCCGAGCGATTTGTGGACGAGTTCGACATCGGCCTTCCATCAGGGGCCCTGTCGGGTGCGGGTGTGGCGAATATCGAGATCGGATTTGCCAAGGGGCAGCCCGCACAATTCGCGCTGACGTCCGATCTGGCGGGATTGGGCTTGCGTATTCCGCAGATGAACTGGGCGCTGAGAGAGGCTGAAACGGGACGACTGGATGTCGCAGGAACCCTTGGCGAGCCACCTCAGATCGAGAGTATCCGACTTGGTGGTGCAGGCCTGACGGCCCAGGGTCGTGTGCGGCTTGATGCCAAGGGCGCATTTGAGCGGGCAGAGTTCAGCAACGTGACCATTGGTGAGTGGCTGAATGCACCGGTCGTGCTGATCGGGCGCGGGGGAACCTTGACGCCGAGGATCGAACTGAACGGTGGGACGATCGATCTTCGACAAATCTCGCTGGAGAGTGATGTCAGTGCGCGCAGCGGGGGTGGGCCCATCGTATTGAGGCTGGAGCGGTTGCAGATCTCGGATGGCATCGCATTAACCGAGTTTCAGGCATCGCTTGAGACAACTGGCGGCATGAGCGGCACGTTCTCGGGTAAGCTGAACGGCGTGAGCCCTGTTACCGGACTGGTGATGCCGATGGACGGGCGAAGCGCGTTTCGGATCAAGGCAGAGGATGCGGGCGGTGTTCTGGCGGCTGCGGGACTACTAAAAAAGGCGCGCGACGGCGCGCTGGACCTGGTCCTGACCCCTGCGCCGGAACCGGGAAGTTTTGACGGTGTTCTGGCGATCGATCAGATCCGAGTCAAGGAAGCGCCCGCGCTCGCAGCCCTCCTCAACACGATCAGTGTTGTCGGGTTGCTTGAGCAGCTCTCTGGCAATGGTCTGCATTTTGGCAAGGTTGATGCCCGCTTTAGGCTCACGCCAGACCGTCTGATCCTGCTCGAGGGCAGCGCGGTGGGAGCCTCTGTCGGGATTTCGATGGATGGCTATTACACGGCGGCAAACAAGATCCTTGACATGCAGGGAGTCGTTTCGCCGGTTTATGTGCTCAATGCGATTGGTGGCGTCTTTACGCGCCCAGGAGAGGGATTGATCGGGTTTAGCTATACGCTCAAGGGGCCGACATCTGATCCGGTCGTAGGGGTTAATCCGCTCTCTGCGATGACCCCCGGATTTCTGCGCGAGATGTTTCGAAGGCCCGCGCCGACGGTGCAGGGCGGGCTTCCGGCGGCGGTTTCGGGCCAACCGGATTTGGTGCAGGAAGAAGCGGACCTGACGCTGCGGCAAGGACCGGACCGATGAAGCTCAGCGATTTCGATTTTGATTTGCCCGAGGCACTGATCGCAACACGGCCTGCGAAACCAAGGCGTGCAGCGCGCCTCCTGGTGGCAGAGGGTGCTCGGATGACCGATGCGCTGGTGACGGATTTGGGACACTGGTTGCGCCCCGGCGACCGACTCGTCCTGAACGACACAAAGGTCATCCCGGCACGGCTGAGCGGGCTGCGGCACCGACAAGGCGCGCAGGGGACCACGGCGGCGCGGATCGAGGTCACGCTTCTGGAGCCGGGCGTGAATGGCACATGGAATGCACTGATCAAGCCACTGAAAAAACTGGCGTTCGGCGAAAGGGTCGAGTTTTCATCCACACTGTCCGCGGTTCTGGAGGCCAAGGAGGAGGGGCAGGGGCGGTTGCACTTCAACTGCACGGATGCGGCTTTTGACGCGGCGCTGGCAGAGGTGGGCGCGATGCCCCTGCCACCTTACATCGCGTCACGCCGGGCGGCGGATGCCCAAGACAATCAGGATTATCAGACCGTCTGGGCGCGGGTTCCGGGGGCTGTCGCCGCCCCGACGGCATCCTTGCATTTTGACGAGGTGCTGCTTGCGGATCTGGCGACACGGGGCGTGACGTTTAGCTATGTCACGCTGCATGTGGGGGCGGGCACGTTCCTGCCGGTCAAGGTCGAGGATGTCACCTCGCACCGGATGCACGCGGAACGGGGCGAGGTGAGCGCCAAGGCTGCGGCCGAGATCGCGGCCACGCGCGCGGCCGGCGGACGGATCATCCCGGTCGGCACCACGGCACTGCGTCTCATCGAGACGGCGGCGCGCGCGACCGGCGCGGTGGAGGCCTGGCAAGGCGAGACCGACATTTTCATCTATCCCGGATTTTCATTCCGGGTCACGGATGCGCTGATGACCAATTTCCATCTGCCGAAATCGACCCTGATGATGTTGGTCGCGGCGCTGATGGGGCAGGCGGAGATCGCCGGGATCTATCGACATGCGGTGGCTGAGGGCTATCGGTTCTTCTCCTATGGAGATGCGTCGCTGTTGATCCCGGAACCGGGGTCAGCGATGCGGGACGCCGATGAACCCCGTTGAGTCGCCTTTGGCCTAGCAGGACGGTCGCTATCTGTCACGCTGCGAGCAGTTCGTGAAGGAGAGGCATGATGTTTCAGGTGTTGTCGGGGGCATGGGCCCTGTTGCTGGGGATGATGCTCTTGCAGGTCGGTAACGGCATGCAGGGCACCTTGCTGGGCATCCGCGGCGCGCTTGAGGGCTTCTCCACCTATGAGATGTCGGTGGTCATGTCGTCTTATTTCGTGGGCTTTCTTTTTGGGTCGCGGATGGCCCCCGAGATGATCCGACGGGTGGGTCACGTGCGCGTCTTTGCTGCCTTGGGCTCGATGATTTCGGCCGTTCTGATCCTCTATCCCACCATCGCGGAGCCGTGGGCTTGGGCGGTGGGAAGGGTGCTGATCGGATTCTGCTTTTCGGGCGTGTATGTCACCGCCGAAAGTTGGCTGAACAATGCCGCCACCAACGAGACGCGCGGCAAGGCGTTGTCGCTTTACATGATCGTGCAGATGATCGGCATCGTTTCGGCGCAGGGTCTGATGGTGCTGGCCGATCCTTCGGGTTATGTGCTGTTCGTGATCCCGTCCGTTCTGGTGTCACTTGCCTTTGCTCCGATTCTTCTGTCGGTCAGCCCGACCCCCGCATTTGGGAGCACAAAGCCACTGACGCTGAAGCAGATCATGAAGATTTCGCCCCTGGGCTGTGTCGGGATGCTTCTTACGGGGGGCGTCTTCGCGGCGCAATTCGGCATGTCTGCCGTATACGGTGCCGAGGCGGGGCTGAGCGTGGGGCAGATCTCGGCTTTTGTGGCGTCCTTCTATGTGGCCGCCATGCTGGTGCAATATCCGCTCGGTTGGCTGTCTGACCGGATGGATAGACGCAAGCTCATTGCGGGTGTGTCTCTGGTGACCGGGGGGGGCGCCATGATCGGGATGCTCTTTGGCGATAACTACTGGATGCTGCTGACGGCGGCATTTCTCGTGGGCGGATCCTCAAACCCGCTCTATTCCTTGCTGATAGCCTATACCAACGATTTTCTCGAACATGACGACATGGCCGCGGCGGCGGGAGGGATGGTCTTTATCAATGGTCTCGGGGCGATTGCCGGACCGCTTATGGTGGGCTGGATGATGAGCCAGATCGGGCCGGGCGGCTTTTTTCTCTATATTGCAGTTCTGATGTTCGCGATGGTCCTCTATGCGCTTTACCGGATGACACAGCGCGCCGCACCTTCCGTGCGCGATACCGACCGATACATGCCGGTCTCTCCATCAGTGTCGCCTATGGCCGTTGAATTTGCACAAGAATTTGCCATCGAATCCTCACAGGAGGCAAAGCGCGGATGATACAAAGAGTATATGACGTCCTTGTAGCAATATGTTATTGTGACGGACATGCAGAGTTGCGGTAGAGTTTCACAGTTATCACAAGGTATTGAGAGGCGTTGGATGGTTTCGCCCGAAGAGGTGTTGGATTTCTGGCTCGACGAGGTAGGATCGAAGGGTTGGTACGATCCCACCATCGCCCTTGATCAGAAGGTCCGGGACAATTTCGAAGCGGCGTGGACGAATGCCAGAGATGGCGCATACGCGCTCTGGCTCACTTATGCCAGCGGGACGCTGGCCTATGTGATCCTGACCGATCAGTTTCCGAGAAACATGTTTCGCAACGAGGCGCGCGCGTTTTCTACCGATCGGTTGGCGCTTGCTGCGGCGAAAGTGGCGATCAATCGGGGTTGGGATATGCGGATCGATGAACCGGCGCGCCAGTTTTTCTATCTCCCCCTGATGCATTCTGAAAATCTCTGTGATCAGGAGCGTTGCGTGCGACTGATTTGTGAACGCATGCCTCTGCATGGTCCCGAGAACATGGTTCATGCCCGCGCTCATCGCGAGGTGATCCGGCAATTTGGACGATTCCCGCACAGAAATGCAGCGCTCGACCGCCAATCTACAGCGTTGGAACGCGCATATGAGGCGCAGGGCGGTTACGGTGCCACCCTGCGGCAACTGTCCGCCGCCGCTTGAGCGTAGACCCGCCAGAAAACGCCGAACGTTTTGCGGTTGCGGCGTGGCGTCTGATGGTTTTCAAGCGTTGCAAGCCTGCCGCGTTGCGGTCTCTCGAAAAATAGTTTAATGGCAAACTAAATTTCAATCCGGAGGGGCCAATGGCGTCGAATACTTATGACATGATCGTGATCGGCGCGGGACCCGGTGGCTATGTTGCTGCAATCCGGGGCGCCCAGTTGGGCCTCAAAGTTGCCATCGTCGAACGCGAGCACATGGGGGGCATCTGTCTTAACTGGGGCTGTATCCCGACCAAAGCGCTGCTGCGCTCCTCGGAAGTGTTTCACCTGATGCACCGGGCCAAGGAATTCGGTCTGACGGCCGCAGGCATCGGGTTCGATCTCGACGCGGTAGTCAAACGCTCGCGCAACGTGGCCAAGCAGCTCAATTCCGGCGTCGGCCATCTGATGAAGAAGAACAAGGTCACGGTGATCATGGGCGAGGCGACGCTGCCCGCCAAGGGCAAGGTCAGGGTCAAGACCGACAAGGGCACCGAGGACCT
>Ga0100389_1002786_pt1 | contig 13829 bp, 9 predicted proteins | sample CryGeymeta201513_FD_81537 | JGI IMG/M metagenome (GOLD analysis project Ga0100389, IMG submission 81537) | Groundwater microbial communities from Crystal Geyser aquifers in Utah, USA - Crystal Geyser metaG 2015-13 | ecosystem: Environmental > Aquatic > Deep subsurface > Groundwater | place: USA... | reverse complement strand
TAGACTGCTTAAACATATATTTTGCGCTTAAAATTAGTGAATTATATCTTAATTTTAGCACAAAATATGGCTTTAAGCCAGTGAAAAACCTTTGGTTTTTCAGTTAATTAATCAACGGTCTAAAATTATGAAAATTAACATAACAGCCAAGCCGGGTACAACCATAAAAAATAAAACCGGCGGGTGGCGGACATTTATTCCGTCTACCGATTATAATAAATGCACCAGTTGCGGCACTTGCGCCAAGGTTTGTCCCGAGGGCTGTATCGCTATGGAAAATATTAAGGCGCATAAAAAAGAAAAACCGGTAACGGATTACGATTTTTGCAAAGGCTGCGCCGTCTGCGCCGTGGAATGCCCGATTAAGGCGATAATTATGAATTTAGATGAAAAGTAATCAGTAAAATTTTTGTAATTTTTAATTTTATAATTTTATAAATAATTTTTAATGATTTAATTTTTAAAAATTTAAAAATTAGAATTTATTTAAAAATTACAAATTACAAAATTAAAAATTGTGACAAATTATGAAAAAAAATAAATTTAAATCCCAACCATCCCAAATATTAGAAGGTTCCCATGCCATTGCCCTGGCTATAAAAAATATCCGGCCAGCGGTCGTTTCCGCTTACCCCATCACTCCGCAGACCCATATCGTGGAAGATCTGGCAAAATTTAAAGCAGATGGCGAAGCTGATTTTAAATACGTGAGGGCGGAAAGCGAATTCGCGGCCGCCTCCATCGTAGCCGGGGCGAGCGCCACCGGCGCGCGCGTTTATTCCGCTACCAGCTCCCAAGGGCTTCTTTTAATGACTGAAGTTATATTTAATATTGCCGGCATGCGCCTGCCGGTGGTGATTACTTGCGCCAATAGGGGCGTATCCGCGCCCATTACCATTTGGAACGACCAGCAAGACGCGATAACCATCAGAGATGCCGGCTGGATAATGCTGTTTGCGGAAAATCATCAGGAAGCGGTTGACCAGCATATTATGGCTTATAAGCTGGCGGAAAATTTAAAACTGCCGGTAATGGTTAATATTGACGGCTTCACTCTGACTCATACTTATGAGCCGGTATTTATTCCGGATAGAAAACAAATAAAAAAATATCTGCCTGATTACCAGCCGGCAAAGGGGCAGTATCTTGATGCGGCTAATCCGGTTACTTTGGGCTCTTTTGCCCAGCCGTCTTATTATATGGAAATCCGGCAGGACCTCCATAATGATTTAATGAGCGCGCTTGATTTGGTTAATAAGGAATATGAAAAATATCATAAACAAATCCGTCATCCTGAACAGAGTGAAGGATCCCGCGGATCTAAAACTCAACCTGATTCTTCCCCTTCGGCGCGACTCGGGGTCAGAATGACAATAGAGAATAACGGACTGCTTGAATACTACGGGCACAAGCATCCTAAAATTATTTTAATCGCCATGGGATCGGTAGTCGGCACTATTAAAGACGCGGTTGATGAAATTAATGATAAAATCGGCTTCCCCAATGCGGTGGGAGTGTTGAAAATAAAATGCTTCCGGCCCTTTCCATCCGCAGCGGTACTGCAAATATTAAAGAATTGCAAATATGCCGGGGTGATAGATAAATCCATATCGCTTGGCTCAATCGGACCGCTCGCTCTGGATGTTAAAACAGCCGCCCAAGGAAATATAAAAACCATTATCAGAAGTTTTATTGTCGGCTTGGGCGGACGCGATGTTACTAAAAATATAATTAAAAAAATTATAAAAAAAATTAAATCCGTTGGCGATGGAGCAAATTTTATTGGGAATTAAAATAATTCACACTTTCACAATTCCTAATTCATTATTCATAATTTAAAATCATTATGAAAAAACTTCCTAACATCATTACCCTGTTATTTCTCTTTATTTTCGCTCTCCAATTAACCAGTTTGGTTTTTTTAACAGTTATGCCGAAAATCAGCCGAGCGGATGATGGCGGGAAAACAAATATTAATTTTACTCCGCAGGTGGAACTTGGAAAATTTAAAAAGGATGTTGCCGTGCCGGTCACCGGCAATACCCTGGGCGAATACATATTGGAAATATATAAATACGCGGTGGGGGCGGTGGGAATTATCGCCACGGTGGTGATGATGTTCGGCGGCATCTTGTGGATTGTCGCCGGAGGCAACGCGGAAAGAATCGGCAATGCCAAGTCCTGGATCGGCGCCGCTTTGACCGGCTTAATTTTAGTAATGACATCTTATTTAATTTTATACACCATAAATCCGGCGCTGGTGGAATTTAAGACGCTTAATATTACTAAAGTAGAAGAAAATAAAGGCTTTGTTTATTATCCAGCGGCTCTTTGGAAATGCGGTTATCCGTCAGAATGCCAAAGTATTGATACCAATTGGACATTTATAGATAATTCAAAATGCGATGAACTTAAAATTCCCAAGCCGACTGATCCGGTTTGCCCGAAACCTAAAGATTATGTTTGCTGTTATCAATACGGCCCCAAACTGGGGGGTAGCTGGTCATATGATGATAAAATTTCTCAACAAACAGGAGACGCTTCGGCTTCGTTAAATTTATTGCTTGGTTGCATGAGAAATAAATTGCCGGTTCAAGTCGGCAGAATAAGTTCCATCAGCGACAGTAATTATGTAAATAATTTAGGGCCTTGCAATAGCACTACCTCTTGTCCTTTGGATAAATGCGTCCATGAATGCGCCGGTTGCCATTATGGCGGAGGTATTCCTAACGCTAAATCTATGGCAGTAGATTTTGGCGATGAAGAAAACGCTAAATGGATTAAAACGGCCGCGGAAGAATGCGGCGCCGGATTTATAAAAAATGAAGGCGATCATATCCATGTCAGCACAGAAGACTGCCTGAAAAATTAAAAAAATAAATTTTCCATAATTCCTAATTCATAATCTTTATGAAAAAAATCGCAAATATAATCACCCTAATATTCCTTTTCATCTTTGCTCTACAATTAGCCAGTTTAATATTCTTTTCCATCGCGCCTGAAACCGGGCAAGCATTGGAATTACAAGTGCCAATCGGCGATACGAAAACCATAGATATTAACAAACCTAATCCCATCGGCGATTATATCCAGGCGGTTTATAAATACGCGGTGGGGGCGGTGGGAATTATCGCCACGGTGGTGATGATGTTCGGCGGCATCTTGTGGATCGTGGCCGGAGGCAACGCGGAAAGAATCAGCAATGCCAAGTCCTGGATCGGCGCCGCTTTGACCGGCTTAATTTTAGTAATGACATCTTATTTAATTTTATACACTGTTAATCCTAAATTAGTGCAGTTTGAGCCGATAAATATTGCTAAAGTGAAGGATAAAAGTAATTGTAATATTAAACCTGACAATCCTACTTATATAACAGGTGATAAAAGATATTTATGCGCTGATATATTGGGAAGCAATTGGATAACTATATTTGATAAAAATATTTGTGCAAAAAATATATTTGAACCTAATTTTAATCAAACTTTTAGAACATTGTGCTGCCAACAAGTAACTGCTACAGCAACTACTACAGTACCTACTAATAATTACAAATGGGCAGAACAGCAAACAACTTGTGAAGAATTATACGGAAAGGGAAATTGTGAAGAAACTGATAATTCTAAATGCGGAAATAATTTGGGTTCAAATAGTATTTGTTGCTGGCATCAGTAGTAATTATTATATATTACTTATTAAATAAATAACCCTGCCGCAAGCGGACGGGGTATTATACAGACACCCCCCCCTGTCATTGCGAGGAGCGACAGCGACGAAGCAATCTCATAAATCGCTCTAAATGAGATTGCTTCGCTCCGCCCGCAGTGACAATAAAATAATATGATTCGCTTTACCAAATACGCCGAGCAAAAATTTGATATCTTAAACAAGCATAAAGTTTTTATTACCCGCGAACAAGTGGAAGACGCTGTTAATTTGCCTGAAAAGTTAGAGAAAAAAAACAAATATCTGCTGGCCCGAAAAGAAGGGGTTAAGGTAATTTATAAAAAAGAAAGTGAGATAATAAATATTATCACGTTTTACCCGGTAAAAAATTAGAATAATGAATTACGAAGCATGAATAATGAATAATAAAAAAATAAAATTATAAATAATATTCAGTATAAACTTAATTCATAATTCATAATTCACTATTCAAACATATGATCTACGACCATGAAGCCAATATAATATGCCTGGAAGTCGCCAAGGGGAAAATTCATAATGCCAAAGAATTCGGTAATTTTATAATCCATATATCAAAAGCCGGCAAGCCGATACTGATAGAAATATTAGATGGGTCAAAATTCATCGGGCAGATGGATAAAGTTAAAAAAATAAAAAAATTCAGCGAAGAAATAGCAACTGCTAGCTAAATTAGAATAATGAATCATGAAGCATGAATAATATAAAAAATTACTAATTCATTATTCATAATTCATTATTCAAAAAAAATTATAAATTATCACCGCCTCTGCGGGATCCCGCCCTCTAATAAATAATATAAGTGGCGGGAAAAATTTAATATATGCCTACAAAAATAATCACTAAATTAAAAACAAAACAAATGCTCTCCCCCGGCCACCGCGCTTGCGCCGGCTGCGGCCAGATGATTGCGGCCCGCACGGTCGCCCAAACGCTGGGGCCTGATACTATAATCGCCAATGCCACTGGCTGTCTGGAAGTCACCACCACTCCTTATCCGGAAAGCTCGTGGGGCATGCCCTGGATACATTCCCTATTTGAAAACGCGGCCGCCATCGGCTCGGGAATTAAAACGGCTCTTAATTATAAAAAAAATAACCATACCAAAGTCGTTGTCCAAGGCGGGGACGGAGCCACTTTTGACATCGGTCTGGGGCTGATATCGGGGATGTGGGAAAGGCAAGAAGACATTCTTTATATCTGTTATGATACCGAGGCGTATTCCAACACCGGCATTCAGGCATCCGGCGCCACCCCTTGGGCGGCCAATACCACCACCACTCCGGCCGGCAAAGGTCCGGCTATAGAAGCCATCGGCTCGCAGCAAAGAAAAAAAGACATGATTGCCATCGCTCTGGCCCATGGCCTGCCTTACGTGGCTCAAACCACGGCCGGCTTTCCTGATGATATAGTTAAAAGAGTCAAGAAAGCTTTAAGCATGCGAGGCCCGTCCTATATCCAAATCCTTACTCCATGCATTCCGGGCTGGAGCATTCATTCCAGCTTGGCGATAAAAATGGGAAAATTAGCGGCGCAAACCGGACTTTATCCCATACTGGAATATGTTAACGGCCGGCTCGCTGATAAATTAAAAGTGCCTAAGCAAAAAATAAAAGTTGAAAAATATTTAGAGCCGCAAGGTCGGTTTAAGCATCTTTTCAATTCAGCGATCGGCAAAGAACAAATTAAGCATATTCAGCGGGAAGCGAATAAAAATATTTTAAAGTATGGATTATAATATTTATTATCATACAAAAAAGACGCTTAAATTAAACGTCTTTTTTAATAAAAATTATATATTATTTATTATATTGTTTTCTATTATAGCCAGTACCGGCCGGAATCAAACGGCCGATAATCACATTCTCTTTCAGGCCTCTTAAATAATCAATTTTACCCATGATGGCCGCATCTATTAACACTCTAGCTGTCTCTTGGAAAGAGGAAGCGGACAAAAAGCTGTCTGTAGTCAAAGACGCTTTGGAAATCCCTAATAATAATACTTCCCCTTTTGCCTCTTTTTTCTTATCTCTCTTGGCCGCCTCATTAGCCAGATTAAAAACCGCTCTTTCAATTATTTCTCCCGGCAGCAAATCCGTATCGCCGGAGTCAATTATATAAATCCTAAAAAACATCTGCCTGGCTATGATTTCAATATGCTTGTCATTTAATGGCTGCCCTTGCGAAGAATAGACATATTGAATTTCTTTTATTATATATTTTTGAGTGGCTGATTTTCCCCTTAATATGTATAATTGCTGCAAATCAACGCTACCTTCAGTCAATTGGTCTCCCTTTTTTACCATATCTTTATCCTTAACCCAGATATTAAATCCTTTGGGAACAACATATTCCCTTATTTTTTCCGAAGCCACCACAACTTTAATGCATTTATCTTCGATTTTAACCACTCCACCTCTCTCGGTTTTAATAATTTTGTTGCCTATGGAAAAAAGTTTTATTTTATCGCTTACCTTGCTTCCATTTTTTACCAATATTTTGGGTTTTAGATTTTTATTGTATTTATTTTTTTCATCCAAACGGCTATCTTTCGTATTTTCAATAAAATAATATTTATCTACCTCCGTGCCTTCGTAATATATTTTGATTATTTTAGTTTGAGCATTGCTGACTAATATTTTACCATTCTCGCCCATAATAGTTTTCTGGGAAGTTTCTATTCCGACCCGGCCGTCAACATCGGTTATAAAAGCCTTCCTTTTCGGCGGCCTAGCTTCAAATATTTCTTCAACCCGAGGCAAACCCTGGGTAATATCTTCTGAACCGGCTACACCGCCGGTATGAAAAGTTCTCATAGTTAACTGAGTGCCTGGTTCGCCGATTGATTGGGCGGCAATAATGCCTACGGCTGTGCCTATTTCCACCGGATGATTATGGCCTAAATCATAACCATAGCATTTAACGCAAACTCCCCTATTAAGCTGGCAAGAAAGCACCGATCTGATATGAGCGGCGTCTATTTTCTCGTTAACTATTTTTTCGGCTATGTTTTCGGTGATTAATTCTCCTTTTTTCACAAGCAGTTTTCCTTTGGAATTCTTTAAATCTTCGGCCAAATAGCGCCCCATTATTCTTTTTATAAAATCATATCCCATGTCATCGCTTTCTTTTTTAGTGATCATTAAGCCCTTGGTATCGCCACAATCCTGCTTGGTTACGATCACATCCTGGGAAACATCAACTAAACGCCTGGTCAAATAACCGGCATTAGCCGTTCTTAAAGCGGTGTCGGATAAGCCCTTTCGGGTGGCGTGGGTGGAAATAAAATACTCCAATACGTCAAAACCATTTTTAAAATTTCCTTTGACCGGCAATTCAATAATATCCCCGGATGGAGAAGTAACTAAGCCTTTCATACCCAATACCTGCGTCAACTGGGTCCATGATCCGCGGGCGCCGGATTCAATCATGGAATAAATAGGCCCTTCAATCGGCAAATTGGCTTTACATATTTCCATTACTTTTTCTTTGACCTCGGTCCATAATTCAATAACCTTGCTGTAGCGCTCGCTATCCGTTAACAGGCCTTCTTCATATTGCTCATGAATTTTTTCCACCATCTCTCCGGCATTCTCAATTAATTTATCTTTAGCCATAAAGTCCGGCAAGTCGCTCATTCCCCAGGAAAGGCCGCTCTTAGTAATATAATAAAAACTTTGGTCTTTAAGCTCATCAACAAATTTTACCGTTCTTTCTTCGTTATAAAATCGTAAACAATTTTTAACTAAATTCCTTAAATATCCTTTATTAACAACTTCATTGACAAATCTTAATTTCCCAGGCACGATTTCATTGAAAATTATCCGGCCGGCCGTGGTCTTAATAATTCCTTTCCCGTATTCCTTCGTTAATTCCACCATTATTAATTTCCGCAAGCCGATTTTACCCAGCGCGTAGGCTAATTTAACTTCCATGGGAGAAGAAAAATATTTTAATTTTTCATCACCCGATTCTTTACTGTTTTTTTCATCTTTCGGATCGGTGCTGGTTAAATAAAAACTCCCCCATACTATATCCTGTCCAGGAGCAACCACGGGATCGCCGGTGGCGGGCTTTAATAAATTATGCGATGACAACATAATATTTTTGGCCTCAGCCACCGCCTCCTTGGTTAAAGGCACATGCACCGCCATTTGGTCTCCGTCAAAATCCGCATTAAAAGCCGTACATACCAAGGGATGGATTTGAATGGCTTTACCCTCAATTAAAATCGGCTGGAATGCTTGTATGCCCAGCCGATGCAGAGTAGGGGCGCGATTTAAAAAAACATAAGCCACTTTTATTATTTCTTCTAAAATATCCCATACTTTATCATGGCCGCCTTCAATATAACGCGAAGCGCTACGGACATTATGCACTATCTCTAAATTAATCAGCTTGCTTATTATAAAAGGCTTAAATAATTCCAGAGCCATTATTTTGGGCAGGCCGCATTGGTTTAATCTTAATCTAGGATTAACCACAATCACGCTCCGGCCGGAATAATCTATTCTTTTCCCCAATAAATTTTGCCTGAATCTGCCTTGTTTTCCTTTTAAAGAATCAGCCAAGGATTTTAATTGCCTTTTCTGCCCGGTTGAAGCCACCACCGTTTTTGAATGGCGGGATGAATTGTCAATTAAGGCGTCAACCGCTTCTTGCAGCATTCTTTTTTCGTTGCGGCATATCACTTCCGGCGCGTTTAATTCAATCAATTGCTTTAACCTATTATTGCGGTTTATCACCCGGCGGTATAAATCATTCAAATCAGAAGTGGCGAACCGGCCGCCGTCCAAAGCGACCATCGGCCTTAAATCAGGCGGGATTACCGGAATAATTGCCAACACCATCCATTCCGGCCTAATATTATTCGCATGCAAACTCTTGAATATTTTTAACCGGCGGATTATTTTATCTTTCTTGGAATCAATGGCGTCTACCAACTCTTCTTCCAATAGTTTAATAGTTTTGCCTAAATCAATTCTGGCTAATAATTTCCTAATCGCTTCCGCGCCGATCCCCGCCTCAAAAATATGGCCGTATTTCAAGCTTAAATTTTGATAAACATTCTCTGAAATAATAGTTAAGGGCTTCAATTCTTTTAATTCTTTTTGCGCTTGGGAAAAAGCATCATCTAAATTTTTAAGTTTTTCTTCTTTTACTTTAACCAAAGAATCTATTTCCTTGGTTAAAATATTGTCAATGTTATTACTATTGGCTTTCTTGGCTTGAATCATCTTGCCTTTTTTATTTTTTATTTCATTTATCTGCTGTCTGAATTCTGAATCTATGGATTTTTTCTTAGATTTGTATTCTTGCTTGATTTGATCATAAGTATCATTTTTTAAATCTTCATTTATATCGGTAATAATAAAACTGGCAAAATAAACAACTTTTTCCAAGGCCTGCATTGACAGCCCTAAAATTAAGCCTATCTTGGAAGATATGCCCCGTAAAAACCATATATGGGTTACCGGTGAAAGCAAGGTTATATGCCCCATGCGTTCGCGCCTGACCATGGAACGCGTTACTTCCACTCCGCACTTATCGCAGATTATTCCTTTATACCTGATCTTTTTATATTTTCCGCAATAACATTCCCAATCCTTTGACGGGCCAAATATTTTTTCGCAAAACAAGCCGTCTTTTTCCGGCTTCTGCGTCCGGTAATTTATAGTTTCCGGCCTAACAACTTCGCCATGAGACCATTTTAAAATTTCTTCCGGTGAAGCTAATTTTAATTTAATAGCATTAAAATCAGTTGTTTTTATTGGATTAAGCATAGTAAATTAGGTGTTAGTTGATTAGTTAATCAGGTAAGATATTTTGTATATTTCCCAACTAACTATTTAACTAATTAACTATTTAACTAATTAACTTTATATATTTATTTATTTTTCTTCTAATTTCATTTTTTAACTGCCTAACTAACTTTTTTTATATAATCTAATTTTTTTCAAATTCATCAACTTTTTTATCTTCTCCTATCAATTCAACGTCAAATCCCAATCCTTTTAATTCCCTGACTAAAACATTAAATGATTCAGGCACGTTTAATTTTGTTATGGGCTCTCCTTTAATAATTGATTCATAGGCCTTGCTCCGGCCCGGCACATCATCGGATTTAATAGTTAAAATTTCCTGCAGAGTATGCGCCGCTCCGTATGCCTCCAATGCCCAAACTTCCATTTCTCCAAATCTTTGTCCGCCAAATTGCGCTTTTCCGCCCAATGGCTGCTGAGTAATCAGCGAATAAGGCCCGATGGAACGCTGATGAATCTTATCTTCAACCATATGGTTTAACTTCATTATATATTTATAACCGACGGTTATCCGATTATCATAGGTTTCGCCGCTTTTACCGTCTACTAAATCTTGCTTACCGTCTGCTTTGTACCCGGCCTTTATTAATTCTTCCACTATGGTCTTTTCATTAATGCCGTTTAAGGGAGCGGTAACTATCTTATAATTAAGCTTTTTAGCCGCTAAGCCCAAATGCGTTTCCAATAACTGGCCTAGGTTCATTCTTGATATTACTCCCAGGGGGGAAAGAATAATGTCAATTGGAGTGCCGTCTTCCATAAAGGGCATATCTTCAAGCGGTACAATTTTAGAAACAACTCCTTTATTGCCATGCCGTCCGGCCATTTTATCTCCAATCTGAATCTTGCGCAGATTAGCCACTGATACTTGAATAGTTTGAATAACTCCAGCGCTTAATTTATCCCCTTCATCTCGGGAAAATATTTTTATATCTACCACTTTTCCATGTTCGCCATGCTCTAAATAAAGCGAGGAGTCGCGCACATCCTTGGCCTTTTCGCCAAAAATAGCGCGTAAAAGTTTTTCTTCGGCTGATAGCTCGGTTTCGCCTTTGGGAGTAATCTTGCCCACTAAAATATCTCTGGAAGAAACTTCAGCGCCAATTCTGACTATGCCACTTTCGTCCAAATCTTTCAGCTTTTCTTCTCCAATATTAGGAATATCATTAGTAACCAGCTCCGGGCCCAGTTTTGTATCCCTGATGTCAATTTTGTAATCCTCAATATGAATAGATGAATAAACATCGTCACGAACTAATCTTTCAGAAATAATGATAGCATCTTCGTAATTATACCCTTCCCAGGTCATAAAAGCGACTAAAATATTCTGGCCTAAAGCCAATTCGCCATTATCAATGGCCGAGGAATCAGTTAATACTTGGCGTTTTTTTATTTTATCTCCTTTATTGACTATCGGGCGCTGATTAATGCAGGTTGAAGCATTAGATCTTAAAAATTTAACTAAAGGATAAATTTTAATTTTTTCACTTTTATTTTCTTTAACAGCAATGCTGGCGCCGTCAATATTAACTATTTCACCGTCTTCTTCGGCTAATATAACATGGCCTGAATCTTCGGCCGCTCGCGCTTCAATGCCTGTCCCCACAATCGGCGATTCAGCTTTAATTAAAGGCACGGCCTGGCGCTGCATGTTCGTTCCCATTAAAGCTCTCTGGCCGTCATCATGTTCCATGAAAGGGATTAAAGCGGTGGCTACGGAAATAATTTGATGCGCGGCCACGCCGAAAAAATCAACTTTTACCACTTCTTCAGTATCCGGTTTCCCATATCTTCTCACTTCGCATTTATTCACTAAAAAATAACCGTCATTATCAATCGAAGTAACAGCCGAAGTGGTTATATATCTTTCTTCTTCAAAAGCGTCTAAATAAACAATTTCATCCGTAACTACCGGCTTAATCGGAATCAACGCGCCGGCAGCTAATTTATTTTTTAAATCTTTGGTATGTTTCTTATTAATAACCTCTCCGGCTTTAATAATTATGCCGGCCTTTTTGTCTTTTATGTCTTCTCGGGAGATTTTACCTTCCAGCTGTTTGGAATTAATATCAATATCATGCAGCACTTTTCTATAAGGCGTCTCAATGAAGCCATATTTATTCAATCGGGCATAACTGGCAAAATGGCCGACCAAGCCGATATTCGGCCCTTCTGGAGTGGCAATCGGACAAATGCGCCCGTAATGAGTAGTATGGACATCGCGCACGTCAAAACCGGCGCGCTCTCTGGTTAGTCCTCCCGGGCCCATGGCTGATAACCGGCGCTTATGCTCTAATTCCGCCAAAGGATTTGTTTGGTCCATGAACTGCGAAAGCTGGGAAGACATAAAAAATTCCCTGACGACGCCAATAACCGGCCGGGCGTTAATTAATTTGCCAGGGGTTAAATTAACCATTTCGGCCGTGCTCATCCTATCCTTGACTATTCTTTCCATTCTGGCCAATCCGACCCGGAATTTATTTTGGATTAATTCTCCAACGGCCCGAACGCGCCTGTTGCCCAAATGATCAATATCGTCTTCCAGCTCCTGAGTAACATTCAATCTTATTATCTCGCGGATAATCGCGATTAAATCTTCTTTTCTTAAAATTCTTGTTTCCTTGTTATTGGGAATATTAAAATTAAATCTTTTGTTTAATTTATAACGCCCTACCCGGCCGAAATCATAGCGGTCAAACCGGAAAAACATAGAGTGGATTAATTGACGGGCATTTTCCGTAGTCGCTAAATCGCCGGGGCGGATTCTTTTATATACTTCCTTTAATCCTTCCGCTTCATTTTTGGCGATATCTTTGGAAATGGTGGCTTCTATATATTTAAGGCCTTCATTGCCGGTATCAATATTTTGGAATAAACCCGTTATATCTTCATCGCTTTCAATGCCAAAAACCCTAAGCAACGAAGTGATTGCCACTTTTCTCTTGCGGTCAATTCTTACCCATATTACCTTATTGGAATCTGTCTCAATTTCCAGCCAAGCGCCGCGATTAGGTATGATTTTAGCGCCATAATATTTTTTCCCTTTAATAAATTCAAAATTAAAAATTACACCCGCGCTTCTGATCAGCTGGGAAACAACCACCCTTTCAATGCCGTTGATAATAAAAGTGCCGTTCTTCGTCATTAAAGGAAAATCGCCCAAAAAAACTTCTTGAGTAACCGTCTCCTTGGTGCGGTCATTTTTTAATCTGACATTTACTCTTAATGAAGCTTCGTAAGTAATATTTTTCGCCCGGCTTTCCGCTTCGGTAAATTTGGGCTCGTCTAAATAATATTTTTCAAAATACAGTCCCAGGTCGCGGCCGATAAAATCGGTAATCGGCGAAACCTCGTCAAAAAGTTCGGCCAGCCCTTCTTCCAAGAACCAATTATAAGAATCCTGCTGCACTTCAATCAGGTTGGGAAGCTTTAGCGTTTCCCGGCTTTGGGTAAAATATTTGCGCTTTGAAATATTATTGGACATTTTATTTCTTGCGTTTTATGCGCCAAAAACTTCCCCGCCTCTTTTTAAAAGAGTTTGAAGTTTTTAGCGCTAAAAATATTTAATTAAGAGAGTTTGCGTGTAAAAAAATAGTGGCCACTTAGATTATAAAAAATAAATTTTATAAAGCGCATGAGGATATGAATTTCGCTAAAAAACAAAAAACGGCTAAGTAAAAAAACAAAAAATTCAAAACTTACCGTTTCTTTATTTTATTTATATAAATCAATAAATAATCACTTAATTTATGCAATTATCTTTTTATTTCTATTTTTAAATACTAACAATTATGCCGGCGCTTGTCAAGGGTTTTTCTATGATTTAATTAAAAAATATTAACAAATATAAATTTTACTTAATATTAGCTTAAAAATTTAATAATTAATTATATTATTAATGAATTACCAAAAGTTAATCATAATTTTTCCACAGCCGATAAAACATTTTTTATTTTTTATTTAAGCTTAAAAACTGCCATTATAAGTAAACACATTTGCTTGCTAACTTTAGAAATTCTTTGTTATAATAAAATAACAAGTTTATGTACCGGAAATATTGCTCTTTAAAACAAATATTACATCAGCTAACAGTGTATATCTGGTTTTGCAAAAAAAATTAAATAAAAAAACGACCTCTGATAGCAGGTCGTTGCCGCTTGAAAAAAGCGGAAGATGAGTAAAATACTTATTTATTAAAAAACATCTTTTTAGAACGTTTCATTCTAACTATTACTTTCCCTTTCACTTCGGTGAATTTGTAATGAGCAAGATCAATATCGACCTCCACGCATCCCCTGAGTAAAT
>Ga0100389_1002776_pt1 | contig 13855 bp, 11 predicted proteins | sample CryGeymeta201513_FD_81537 | JGI IMG/M metagenome (GOLD analysis project Ga0100389, IMG submission 81537) | Groundwater microbial communities from Crystal Geyser aquifers in Utah, USA - Crystal Geyser metaG 2015-13 | ecosystem: Environmental > Aquatic > Deep subsurface > Groundwater | place: USA... | reverse complement strand
TTTTCATCTCACACCTTCCTTAAATTTTCCCCCAGCTCCAAAAACAAAAAAGGGCGTGCAAGGCACGCCCTTTCATTACTTTTTATATTCTTCCTGTAAGCTAGGAAATCTGTCTGTCTGTCTGTCTGTCTGTCTGTCTGTCTGTGCATAATTAATGCCTGAAGCTTAGTTATCCCATTTGTTCTCCTGAAAAACTTTAATGTTAAGCCTTACTTCTTATCGGGGAAAAGAAACCCTAAAACACTCAAATCCTCATCTATATCGGGCCAGTGTATGCCATAACCCGATGGTGAAATCTCGTAGTTCTCTAATTGCTCTTTTGCTGCGTCAGAAAGTTTTGGATACCATGCCAATGGTATTGTAATAATCCTTCCATCTCCCAAACTGACATGCATGGAATCCTCTGAAAATTTGACACTCAAGATTGCAGGTGTTTTAATTTGTTCTGCGATGGAAGTATTCATCCCATTTCTCCTTAAAAAATTGTTTGTTTCCCTTTATTATACCTAAAATCTGCTTTAATTGATTTGCATTTAAGTTATAGCTCCATACCAGTTGGCATGAAGGTATCCAGAATTTTGCCTCACCGCCTTGTCCGATTACATGGATATGGCAAGGTTCAAATCCTTCATTACTATAAAATAAAAATCTATAGCCGCCTTTCTTTAATATTGTAGGCATTTAACCTATTTCCAACGCTAATTTCCTTTTCACCATATTGCGTAAAAAATACAACTATTGCTTATTTCTGTCAAGGTAATTTTCACATTGGGAAACTTCCTATTCGTATCTTAGCGCATCTATCGGGTCAAGGAGCGATGCCTTATATGCCGGGTAAAAACCAAAAAATATTCCGACCAATCCTGAAAAACAGAACGCCAGCACAACATAAAACGGAGATATGATTGTGGGCCACTCTGCAAAAGTTGAGAGTATTTTGGAACCTCCCACTCCCAGAATAATCCCTATAACGCCTCCTATTAATGACAATGTGATAGCCTCAATAATGAACTGGAGCCTTATGTCCCAGGTCTTTGCGCCCACAGCCATTCTTATTCCGATTTCCCTGGTCCTTTCAGTAACCGAGACCAGCATGATGTTCATAATACCGATTCCTCCTACGATAAGAGAAACCGATGCAATGGCGCCAAGCAGCAGCGCCATTACCTTTGAAGACTGCTCCTGCGTCTGCATTAGCTGGGTAAGATTCCTGACGGTAAAATCATTTTCCTGTTTGGGCCCCAAGCGGTGTCTCTGCCTGAGCAATTCATTTATCTGTTTTTCGGCAGCGGCAAGGTCTTCTGTACTCTTTGCCTTAACATGAATTATCCTGACCATGCCCGGGAACTGGGTTCCAAAAAGCTGTTTCTGAGCAACTGTAATAGGGAGAAATATGGTATCATCCTGGTCCTTCCCTGTAAGAGACTGTCCTTTAGCCTCAAGCACGCCGATTACAATAAACGGAACTTTCTTTATCCGCACAACCTGACCTGTGGCGTCTATATTGCCAAAAAGATTATCCACAACAGTCCGCCCCAGCAAGCATACCTTGCCCCCGCTCTTGACCTCCTGCCCGGTAAACACTCTGCCGGAAGCAAGCTGCCATTCCCTTACATTCAGCATATTGGGTGTTGTGCCCCTTATACCTGTTGCCCAGTTCTGGTTGCCGTAAACAATCTGTGCAATCCCGCCATGTTCAGGCGCAACATCTGCAACTGCAGGACACTCCCTGAGAATAGCCTCTGTATCACCCATAGTAAGCGTAGGCTGGGTGCCTGCTCCCATTCTCACCCCTCCTGACGAAGTTGAGCCCGGCAGTATTATAAGAAGGTTGCTTCCTATGCTTGCTATCTGGTCTGCTATTTTCTGGCTGGCGCCTTTTCCCACAGCAAGCATCGCAATCACAGCGCCGACTCCGATAACAATGCCGAGCATTGTGAGGGCTGAACGCATCTTGTTCACCCTTAATGCCCTGAATGATATTTTCAAAGTTGAAGGTATATTAATCATGTTTTAACCGTTCGGATGTCATTGCGAGGAGGTCTTATGACCGACGACGCAATCTCATCCCCTGTAGATTGCTTCGCTTCGCTCGCAATGACAAGACTTAAACTACTCATACATTTTTACCGCCTTCATCAGTCATAATGCAGCCGTCGCGGAATTTTATTATCCGCCTGCTGTATTCCGCTATATCAGGCTCATGGGTTATAAGTATTATTGTGATATTTGATTCCGCATTCAGCTTCGTAAAAAGTTCCATTATCTCAGCGCTTGTCTTTGTGTCAAGATTGCCTGTCGGCTCGTCTGCAAAGATTATCGGCGCATTATTTACAAGCGCCCTCGCAACGGCAACCCTCTGCTGCTGGCCTCCCGAAAGCTGATTTGGGAAATGATGCTCTCTTCCCTCCAGGCCGACGCTTTTAAGAGCAGCCATTGCCTTCTGCTCTCTTTCTCTTGCTGTTACCCCGTTATAAAGCATAGGAAGCTCAACATTCTCCAGTGCGGACGTCCTTGAGAGAAGATTGAATCCCTGAAAGACAAAACCTATTTTCTTGTTTCTTATAGCAGCGAGTTCATCCCTGCCGAGACTGCCAACATCAGTTCCTTCCAAGAGGTACCTGCCGCTTGTGGGCTTATCAAGGCATCCAAGTATATTCATAAAAGTAGATTTCCCCGACCCCGAAGGCCCCATTATTGCTATGAATTCTCCATTTTCAATGCTGAGCGAAACTGCGCAGAGCGCCTTGACCGAGACATCGCCGAGCTGATAGATTTTGGTAATTCCCTGTATATCAATGAGCGCCATGTCAGAACATCCTTGGAGCAGCAGCTCCAGACTTTTGTTTTGTTTTAAGTAATTCCACTATCACTTCCTGCCCTTCTTTTATTTCGCCTGAGATTAGTTCGGTATAACCTCCGTCGCTAACGCCGGTAGATACAGATATGCGTTTTGGTTTTCCATTTTCAATGAGCCAGACGCCCGCGCCTTTTTGCCCCGGCCCTTTTTGCTGCGCCTTTTTGTTTTTGTCTTTATCCTTATCAGGCATACTGAATCTCAAAACAGCATTGGGTATTCTGAGGACGTCTTTCTTTGCCGATATAATTATAGAAACATTTGCCGTCATGCCGGGCTTGAGTTTCAAGTCCGGATTGCTGACTAAAATTACTGCGTCATACGTAACAACATTCTGGACATTGATGGGGGCATTCCTGACCTGTGATACCTTGCCTTTAAAAATAACTCCGGTATAAGCGTCAACATTGAACTCAACGTCCTGCCCTTGCCGGACCTTGCCTATGTCAGCCTCAGCCACATTCGTATCTATCTGCATCTTTGTGAGGTCCTGCGCAATAGTGAAAAGAGTCGGAGTCTGAAAACTTGCGGCAACGGTCTGCCCGACGTCTACATTCCTGGAAACAACAATGCCATTAACAGGCGAAATAATCCTTGTATATCTTAGATTGGTCTCTGCAACCTTCAAGGACGCCTCTGACTGGGCAACCTGAGCCTTTGACGCATTTATCTGAGCCTTTGCCGTCTCATAATTTGTCTCGGCTGTGTCAACCTCGCTTCTGGCAATGAGTTCCTTTGAGAAAAGCGCTTTATTCCTTTCCAGCGTCCTCTTTGCATCAATAAAAGAGGCGTCGGCCTTCTCCAGATTTGCCTTAGCGGAAAGCAGATTCGCCCTGGCCTGCTCCACCTGAGCCTCAAATATCGCAGGGTCAATCTGCGCTATAAGCTGTCCCTTCTTAACAGGCGAATTGAAATCAGCATAAATAGTCTTCGTCCCTGAGACCTGAGTGCCTACAAGCACGGTTGTTACCGCATTCACATTGCCTGAGGCAGTAACCGTCTCAACTATATCACCCCTGCTGATTTTTTCGGTTCTGAAGTTTAATCCATTCTCTTTCTTTCTGAATAGAAAAAATGCGACAATGCCGAGCGCAATAACAATTGCGATGCCGATAATAATCTTCTTCATTATCTAACCCCCATTGCCTTCTCAAGACTTGCCGTTGCAACATTGTAGTCTGAAAGAGCTTGAATATGCGAAGTCTTCGCATTGCTGTATGCAATCTGAGAATCCGTAACTTCCACGGGATTCCCCAGTCCTGCTGCGTATCTGCCGTTTGCAAGCTCCAGATTTTCCTGCGCCTGCCTTACAATAAGCTGTGCGGTAGAAATCCTCTCCTCAGCCTCCCGCAGATTAAGATATGCCTGCTGAACTTCCAGGATAACACCCTGCCTGAAGGATTCCTCCTGAGCCTTAAGCACATTCAGCTTCGCCCTTGCCTCCTGCACCTGATAGTCGGTCAGGTAGCCGCTGAAGATGGGCAGCGTAATGGTTACGCCTACGGTCCAGCCGTCCTGAAGCGGAAGTTTTTCTCCAGACCAGTCATAGCCCGCATTGCCTGACAGTGTGGGATAATATCCCTTTTTCGCAAGTCCTATTGACGACTCCGCGGCCTTCTTCTTTGTGATTATTGACTTAAGGTCCGGCCTGTTTTCGTAGGCCCTGTCAACCGCATCCTTGAGCGTTATATTGTATTTCTGATAGAGAAAGGCGTCTTTAATCGTATATTCAGGGGCATCAGGCATGCCCATCGCATTGTCAAGAACAACCTTTGCTATCCTGAGCGCATTTTCCGCCTTTATAAGGTTAAGCCTGGCATTGCTTAAATCCACCTCGGCCTTGGTCACATCAAATTTCGGTTTTGTGCCGGCCTCATAAAATCCCTTTGCCTGCTGCAGGTGCTGTTCAAACTGTTTAACGGTCTCCTCCGCGACATCTCTGTTCTGTTTTGACTGCAATAGTCCGTAATACGCCTGTTTAACGCTGAAGACCACCCTTTCTTTTATATTTCTGAGGTCTGAATTTGCCGCCTCCCGGTTCAGCGTCTGGACCTCCACCCCGGTTGGAGTCTTCCCGAAATCATAAATCATCTGACTCAGCGCTGCGCTGGTTTTATATTCATCAAGAGAACTGTTTGAGGTCGTAGAAGAAAGCGAATACTTTTTATATCCAGCGGACACGTCAACCTGCGGATAATAATTAGCCTTTGCCTGTCCGACCTTGCTCTGACTTGCCTCCACCTCACCCGCAGCGGCAGCTATATCCGGGTGTTTTTGCAGAGCGATTTCAACGCATTTATTCAGATTGAGAACCTCGCGCGTTTTTAGGGCCTCTTCAGCCCCGGCGCTGTAAGGAAGAACTAACAGTAACCCGGATAATATCCCGGATAATATCGGGACTAAAACAACACTTCTCATATTTTACCTCCTGCCTTTAACGATTCTTGTTTTCATCTTGTTATCTTACCCCCAAATACATTTTTATGTTCATTGTATATCTCCAGGAACTAAACCTCTCTTTGCGGTTTTCATAAATAACACTAATGGAAGCGTGCAGACCAAAAGCACGCCCAACAGATAAAAAGCGTCATTGAATGAAAGCATGGAAGCCTGCCTGAGCAATTGATGATATACGGAACTCAGTCCCGCATCAGCGGACGCGGACGCCGGAACGCCTCTATACTGAAACAATTGGGCCGCCTTTGAAGACGCCGCCTGATAAGCGGCGTCAAAGGGCGTAAGATGTTCCACTATCCGCACCTGATGAAACTGCGCCCGCCTCGCAATCATGGTTGTGATAAATGCAACGCCAAAGCTGCCGCCAAGATTTCTGAGGAGGTTATAGATAGCCGAGGCATTTGCCATATCTTCTTTTTTCACATTTGCCATTGTCATTGTTGTAAGCGGAATAAAGAGAAAACCCATCCCGACTCCGAGCACCACCCTCGGCCATATAATTGTATTGAAATCCGCGCTAAGATTAAACAGGGACATTAAATAGGTAGAATAAGCGGCTATGATTATGCCGGAACCAAGCAGGAGCTTAGGATTCATCTTTGTCACAAGCATTCCCGCCACGGGCATCGCTATAAGAGTTGCGATGCCTCCGGGACCGAGCACCACTCCGGCAAGGGTCGCAGTATAGCCCATGAGTGTCTGGAGGAATATCGGAAGAAGCACAATGCTGCCGAAGAGATTAAAAAATGAAAGGAACATGACAACATTCCCGGCGCTGAATGAAATGCTTTTGAATGCTCTCAGATTAACTATGGGATGCTCTGCAAAGAACTCAATTATCACAAAAAGAATGAGCGACGACACAGATATTATCGTAAGCCAGGTGATAAAGCCTGATGAAAACCAGTCCTCTGTCTGCCCTTTATCAAGCGCTATCTGGAGGCATCCAAGTCCGATAGCAAGGAATGCAAGCCCCCAGTAATCTATCTTCATCTTCATCCCCTTCATATAAGGCGGGTCTGTTATAAAGAATACAGTCATAAGGATTGAGACAATGCCTATGGGTATGTTGATAAAGAATATCCAGTGCCAGGACCAGTTATCAGTAATCCAGCCCCCAAGCAACGGGCCGATAATCGGGCCGAACATTATTCCCACGCCGAATATTGCCATTGCCATGCCGTGCTGCTTCTGAGGAAAGGTCTCCAGGAGTATAGACTGGGAAATAGGCTGAAGGGCGCCGCCGCCGAGGCCCTGAAGGATTCTAAAAAATATGAGGCTCTGGAGACTCCAGGCAGAACCGCAAAGCAGCGAACTCAGGGTGAATAATGATATTGAAAAAATCAGATACCTCTTTCTTCCAAAAAGCCTGCTGAGCCATCCTGTCATCGGTATTATTATTGCGTTAGAAACAAGATAAGATGTTATGGTCCAGGTTGATTCGTCTATGCCTGCTGAAAGGCTTCCGCGGATATGGTCCAGGGCGACATTAACAACCGAGGTGTCTATAATCTCTATCAGCGTTGGAAGCATTACTGTTAATGCAATAATCCACTTACTCATTTTTCCACAATTATTGTCGCTTCAACGGACATCCCTATCCTTAAAATGCGCTCCGGGTCAGTCCCCTTATCAAGGATAATCTTTACAGGTATCCTCTGTACAACCTTGACATAATTTCCTGTTGCATTCTCCGGCGGGAACAGTGAAAAGACTGCGCCTGTGCCGGCCATAATGCTTTCAACCCTGCCGTTGAATTTTTTGGCTGTATAGGTATCAACCTTAATCTCAACCTTCTGGCCCACCCTCACCTTTGCAAGCTGTGTCTCTTTATAGTTTGCCGTAACCCATATATCATCAAGCGGCACAACAGCCATTAAGGGCTGTCCTGCCTGAATATGATTGCCGGATTCAACTGACTTCTTTGTAACATAACCATCAGCCGGCGCAATAACCTTTGTATAACTCAGGTTAAGTTCCGCAGTTCCAAGAGACGCCTCTTTCTGCTTGGCCAATGCCTTTTGCGGCTCTATGGAAGACTCTGTCTGCTTAATAAATGCCTTCTGTGTTTTAAGGCGCGCCTGCATCCGGTTGAGTTCTTCCCTGGCAGCCTTTACCTGCGCAAAGGCAACATCGTCCCCTGTTTTTATCTTCTCGTATTTTTCTTTCGGAATAATCTCTTCTTTGAGGAGATGCTCGGCCCTCTTCAAATCCGCATCTGCCTGCCTCATGTTTGCTTCCTGAAGCTCCAGGTTAGCCTTTGCAGCTCCAAGAGACGCCTTAAACTCTTCAAACTGCTGTTTTGCCGTTTGAAGCCTATATTTAATTTCAGCTATCTTTGCCTTTTCGGCGTCAAGCCCTGATAAGGCCTCTTTTGCACGCAAACCGTAATCCTCAGAATCTATCTCAAGAAGGAGAGCGCCCTTCCTTACAAGCTGGTTGTCATTGACATATATATTCTTTATGGTCCCCTGCACCTTAGAGGATATGGTATGAACACGGCCGTCAATAAAGGCGTCATCTGTTGAGATATGAGCGCTCTTATATCTGACATAAAAGAAACCTGCAAGAAGTCCCGCGATTGAAACAGAGGCAAAAACAATGGCGATAATGAGCTTCCTTTTGTGATTGCCGTTAGTTAATATTCTGCCGTCTTCCATTTTCATCCTCCTCTATAATTCAGTTTGAGCTGTGGAGAAGCTCTTTATCCTTATTCCCTTTTCTCCCAAATCGGCCGGAAATATTTTTCTGAAAGGCCTCCATGTAAACGTAAAAAACCGGCGTTATATAAAGCGTCATGACCTGTGAAAACAGAAGCCCTCCGACAACGGCGAGGCCCAAAGAACGCCGTGCCTCCGCTCCTGCGCCGAAGCCGATTGCAATAGGAAGCGTGCCCATAAACGCAGCCATCGTAGTCATCATAATAGGCCTGAAACGGATAATGGCGGCTTCGTAAATGGCGTCCACCGGCTTCTTACCCTCGTTTCTCTGCGCCTCAAGAGCAAAATCAATCATCATGATGGCATTCTTCTTCACTATGCCGATGAGCATAATAATACCCACGAAGGCATATAGGTTCAGGTCTTTGCCGAATATTAAGAGAGTTATGAGCGCTCCAAAACCGGCTGACGGCAGGCCCGAAAGAATAGTCAGAGGGTGGATATAACTTTCGTAAAGAATGCCGAGCACGATATATATAACAACAATGGCGAGGACGAGAAGCATGGCAAGCCCCTTAGTAGAGGCCTGATATACCTGAGCAGTTCCCTGAAAGCCGGTGGTGATAGATACCGGCAGGGCTTTAGCCTCTTTCTCTATTGCCGTTACTGCGTTACCGAGCGGAGTGCCGGGCTTGAGGTTAAATGAGATAGTAACAGCATTAATCTGTCCAAGGTGGTTAACAGACAGAGGGCCGAGACCCCCTTTAAGAGAAGCCAGAGAGTACAGCGGAACCAACTGCCCTGTATTCGCACGAACATAGAGCAAACCAAGCGCTGACGGATCCATCCGGTACTGCGGCTCAAGTTCCATAATCACTTTATACTGGTTTGAGGGAGAATATATGGTAGAAACCTGCCTTGCGCCATACGCAGAGTACAGGGAGTCCTCAATCTGCTGCGCTGTAACGCCAAAGGCTGCCGCTCTATCCCTGTCAATCTCAAGGTTAATCTGCGGATTCTTTATCTGCAGATCGCTGGTCACATCCTGAATCATCGGCAGTCCCCGCACCTTCATCTCAAAGTCAGCAGCATGCTTATAAAGCTCATCCGTCTCAGGGCTCTGAAGAACAAACTGGTACTGCGCCTTTGACAGCATTGCCTCAAGCCGTATGGGCGGCGGGTTCTGCATAAACATCATGATACCGGGCACCCCCATTACCTTAGGCCGGAGATTCTGAATAATCTGGTCTGCGTTCAGCTTTCGCTCGTGCCTGGGCTTAAGCCTCATGAACATGAAACCGCTGTTGGAGCCGACGCGTGTTCCGCTTGCCCCGGCTGACGACATGAAAGCCTGAATATTCGGGTCTTCCATAATGATATCGGCAAGTCTCTTCTGGTTCCGCTTCATGTCCTCAAATGAGATACCCTGCGCGCCTTCTGTAATTGCGAATATAGCGCCGATGTCATCAGATGGAAGAAGACCGGTCGGCATCTTTGTGAAAAGCCAGACTGTGAGCACCGTCATTACCGCGGTAATTATCATCACGGCGCGGCGCGCGGCAAGCACACGCTTTAAGGTCTTCTCATAAAGATTGCGCATTCCATCAAAAAATCCTTCCATAATATCGTATAAACGTCCATGATGCTTTTCGGCATGCGGTTTGAGAAAACGGCTGCAAAGCATCGGCGTAAGGGTAAGGGAAACAAAGCCTGAAACGAGAATCGCCACGCTGATTGTTACTGCAAACTCATGGAGCAGGCGCCCGAGAATGCCTCCCATAAAAAGCACAGGAATAAAGACCGCCACCAGCGAGAGTGTCATGGATATGATAGTGAAGCCTATTTCCTTTGAACCCCTGAATGCCGCATCCATCGGCTTTACGCCGTGCTCCATGTGGCGGACAATATTTTCTAACATCACTATGGCGTCGTCCACCACAAAACCCACCGACAGTGTCAGCGCCATCAGGGTTATATTGTTGACCGAGAATCCCAGTCCGTACATTGCCGCAAAAGTGCCGATGATTGAGAGCGGAAGGGCAAGGCTCGGGATGACTGTGGCAGACAGGTTGCGAAGAAAAAGAAAAATTACCATAATAACCAGCGCTATTGTAAGCGCCAGAGTGAATTTAACGTCAGCTACCGAACCTCTGATTGATTCTGTGCGGTCGAAAAGAATGTTGAGCTGAACGTTACCCGGCAACTGACTGCGAAAACCTGGGATTTGCCGCTTTATGCTGTCTACAACCTCTATGGTGTTCGTGCCCGGCTGCCGCTGAATAGCCAAAACAATAGCCCTTGTGGATTTTCCTCCGGAGTTATACCACGCCGCAATTTTGTCATTTTCCACGCTGTCGACAACATTGGCTATGTCCTGCAGGCGGACGGGCGCTCCTTGACGGTGCGTTATTATCATCGGCCTAAAGGCCTCTGCATTGTAAAGCTGTCCTGTTGCCTGTATGGTAAATGCCTGCTTGTCTCCCTGAAGTCCGCCGGTCGGCAGGTTAACGTTCCACCGTGCCAAAGCCGCCGAAACTTCATCTATGCCTATCTTACGGTTCGCGAGAGCCTGAGGGTTAAGCTGAACCCGCACTGCATACTTTTGCGAGCCGTAAACAAGAACCTGCGCCACACCACTTATCATTGATACACGCGGCGCAATGATTGTATCGGCAAACTCATTAACATCCGACAGGGGAAGGGTCGGAGAGTTTAGCGCCAGATATAAAACAGGCTGGTCAGCCGGATTTACCTTTCTGTATGAAGGCGGACTCGGCATGTCTTGAGGCAATTGGCGCGCAGCCATGGATATCGCAGCCTGAACATCCTGAGCCGCAGCGTCTATATCGCGCTCCAGAGCAAACTTGAGTGTGATAATAGAGATACCCTGACCATTGGTAGACGTCATTGAGTCAATGCCGGAAATCGTAGAAAACTGTCTCTCCAGCGGGGTTGCGACAGCGCTGGCCATAGTCTCAGGACTCGCTCCAGGCAGATTGGAGGTAACCTGTATTGTCGGAAAATCAATGCTCGGCAGGTCGTTAACAGGCAGAAGCCTATATGCAAAAACCCCAAAGAGCATTACTGCCAGCATGACCAGACTGGTCATTACAGGGCGTTTTATAAATATATCTGAAATATTCATTGTTTAAAACCGTAATGTGTAATCCGTGATGCGTTATGGGTTAATGATTTTATTTTTTACTCATCACGCATGACGCATCACGCGTTACGTTATTTATTTATTTTTAATTTCCACCTTTGAACCCGGCATAAGGCGCATTTGGCCGTCAGTAACCACCTGCTCGCCTACCGACAGCCCCTTTTCTATAACCGTCACATCTTCGTATGTTACACCGGCAGTAACCGGACGAAGTTCCGCTGTCCCGTCTTTCACAACGAATACGAATTGTCCCTGTTGTCCTGTCTGTATCGCCTGTGTGGAAACGACTACCGCATCCTGTAAATTTGACAGGGTAATCAGGACAGTTACGAATTGCCCGGGCCAAAGGGCTTTTTCCTTATTACTAAAGGTTGCCTTAAGCTTGATTGTCCCGGTTGCAGTATCCACTGTGTTGTCCATAAAAGACAAAACCCCACGAAAAGATTTTTTGTCTTCTTTTGACAAAAATGCCTCAACATTTAATTTCCCTGCTGACATGTATTTTTTAATCTCAGGCAGGTATTGCTCAGGCGCTGAAAAATTAACATATACAGGCTGCAACTGGTTTATGATTACCATCGGCTTATCGTCATTTGCCTTAATCAGATTCCCTTGATTCACTAAGAGACTGCCTGTTCTGCCTGCGATAGGAGCGTTTATTGTGCAGTATTCAACCTGCAAGCGCGCATTTTCTACAACCGCTTTATCCGCCTCCACAGTGGCCTTAAGCGCCTCAGCATTGGCAAAAATCTGTTCATACTGGGAACGGCTGACTAATTCATCGCGCAACAGCTCGGTATAGCGGCGTAAATCCTCCTCTGCTTTTTTAGCAAAGGCCGCGTCACGAACCAGATTAGCACTGGCAGAGTCAAGCGCCGTCTTATAAAGCCGGGGGTCTATCGTGAAAAGCAGGCCGCCTTTATTAACATCCTGGCCCTCTCTGAAATAAACATGCGTAAGAGCGCCGCTGACACGCGCCTTGACAGAGACTGTTGAATACGCCTCAACATTCCCTATGGCGCGGATTTGAACAGGGACTGTCTTTTTAATCACAGCGCCGACAGTCACGGGCGCCGCGGGCTTTTTGACCGCTTGTTCTTTCTTGCCTGAACATGCAGGCAAGAAAAGTAAACAGTAAACAGCAAACAGTAAACATAAAATTCTGAAAGATATTCTTCTCATTATATATGCTCCTTTTATTTTTCCTTTATACCTTGACCGTCTCCTGTCTCCTATCTCCCGTCTAATGTCTCCTGTCTCCTGTCTAATGTTTACTGCTTACAGTCTTCAACAGTATTCCCGCCGCACGTTTCAGCCTTAAATCCGACAACTTATAGTTATACAGGGAATCAGCCAACTGTCTTTCTGCTGTGACAAGAAGTGTGTTTGCATCCATAACATCAATGCTGTTTGCAATGCCGAACTCAAACTGCTTTGAAACAGCCTTATAGTTGTCTTCTGCAAAAACCAACTGTGCCCCGAACTTTTCCATGATTCCCTTCTGGGTTATCAGGTCCAGATAGGCGTTTTCAACCTCAATGTCTATGGACTTCTTTTTATCCTCATATAAAAGCGCTGTCTGTCTCTGCCTGGCCTCTGCCTCTTTTACCTCTGCATCCCTCAACCCTCCCTCAAAAATCGGAATGCTTATCTTTAACCCGCCGTAGGCGCTTTCTTTATTGAGAGTTGAAGCTGCCGGGTCTTCGTCCTTTCTTGAATAAACGCCTTCTATGGAAAGCGTGGGCCAGTAAGAGCCTTGTGTATATTTAACCTGTTCCTGTCCAATTTTTTTCTGAAGTTCAAGCCCCTTGAGTTCAACCCGCTCTGAGAGAGCGATTGTTTTAAAACAGTTCATTGGTTCCGGCTGGCATCCGGCAGTCACTAATTCAGTCTCCGGAGACAATAGGCTGTCAACCCCGAGCTGCCCGCTGTCTTTTAAACTATAATCCCTCGCAATGCCGACAATCCTTGCAAGAACAGCCCTCGCAAGCTCCAGTGCATTTTTTGCCTTTATCTCCTCGGACTGCGCGCCTGAAAGCTCTGCCTCTGCCCTGAGCAGAGCGGTCTTTGTAACCTCTCCAACTTTTAATCTTATACTTGCGGCATCCCTGTGTTTTGTTAACCTTTCAACATTTGCCTTTGCAATATCCAAAGCCTTCTTCGCCCTCAGGACTTCATAATATGAGGCAGAGACGCTAAGAAGGTATTCCTCTTTAGCTGCATGGAGGTCAAATCTGTTTTTCTCAATATTCCCTTTAGATATGCTAAAAGCGGTAAGCTCCCTTCCGCTCAGTGAAAAGGACTGGTCCAGCCTCACCCCCCAGGACTTGGAATCATCGGGCTGAATAAGCGTGTTTGAAGAAGAATATCTGTCTTCCGTATATTTCGTATAACTTCCAAAACCCGAGAGCTTTGGCATGAGCGCCGCCGCCGCTTTATCCTTCCCCTTCTGCGCAATGAACAGGTCTTCCTCTGATATTTTTATTCTCTCAGAACGCTCAAGCGCAATTTTGTAGAGGTCTTCAAGGCTGTATTCAACTGCATAACAATTTGCAGCCAATAAAAAAATAAACAACATTGAAAAAACAATCTTCTTCATGTTTTACTCCTTTTTCAGAAGGCCGTTAAGCAGCAGCTTGCTGCACTCCTCAGGCGAAAAAAGCGCATCCGCCTCTACCACGATACTCAAAACAAAACCTCTTATGACACTGAAGATTA
>Ga0100389_1002758_pt1 | contig 13890 bp, 9 predicted proteins | sample CryGeymeta201513_FD_81537 | JGI IMG/M metagenome (GOLD analysis project Ga0100389, IMG submission 81537) | Groundwater microbial communities from Crystal Geyser aquifers in Utah, USA - Crystal Geyser metaG 2015-13 | ecosystem: Environmental > Aquatic > Deep subsurface > Groundwater | place: USA... | reverse complement strand
GCGATGCAGCCCGAAACAGGCTTCTACCGGCTCAAGATCGCCGAACCGATGCAGGAGATCGCCTATGTCGACAGCGTCGGACTGCAGTTGTACGACCTTGCGCCCGGCTGGAACCTGGTACTCAACGAACGCATGGCTACCGGTGGCCCGGCGGTCGACGGCAGACCCCTGTTCTACCGCGAGGACGGTGTCCTGACGCCGGTTTCGGCGATCAACGATCGCGGTGAGAACGTGCTATCGAGCATCGCCGAGGCTGACTTCATCGCAGCGCCGACGCCGTCCCGCGATCCGCGCTTCCTTGGCCTGCTGGCCGAAGAACACGTGTTGACGCTGGAGTTCGGTCAGGTCGTCAACCCGTCCGGCACGCGGCCCGTGATGAAGGCCTTCGGCTGGGTCGAGTATCCATATTCGCAAACCGTGTTCGCCGCCTGGCAGGCCGGTGAACACTACCAGGCGCCGACGCTGGAAGCGCGCAGCGCTGCCGGCTGGCAGGTGGTGCATGAGCAGTTTGGCTACCCGGCGGGCATGCCGCGCGAGATGGCGCTGCCACTGGATGCGCTGCCGCCGGGTACGACGGCCTTGCGCTTGCGTTCGCGGCTCGAGATCTACTGGGACCGGATCGTCCTGGTTCATGCCGAGGATCCGGGCACGGCGCTCAAGGCTGCACACCGGCTGGCGCCGGAGCGGGCCCGGCTGGCCAAGACCGGCTTCGCCCGGCGCGACACCCTGGCCCAGCGCCGGCCGTGGTACGACTACGATGATCGCGCCGCATTCTGGGACACCGAGTATCCGGTCGGCTACTACACCCGGCTGGGGCCGGTCAAGCCACTGGTCGAGACGGCCAACGACGCGCTGGCGCTGATCGGGCCGGGTGAGGAGCTGGACCTCGCCTTTGCCGCACCGCCACGACCGGACGGCGCGCGCCGGATCGTGGTGCTTGACATCCGCGGCTTCGCCAAGGACATGGATCTGTATACCGATACCGGCGGTCAGGTCGGCCCGCTGCCATCCACGCCCGGTGTCGGTGATCCCGCCGAGCGCGCCCGGCTGCATGACGAATACCTGACCCGGTTCAAGGCCGGCTTCTGATGGGCGCACCGTCGCGGACTGCTCGGCCTCGTCCGCGCAAGGTCATTGGGCCCCGGCTGCGAATCCTGCTGGTCGTGGTGCTGGTGGCTTCCGCCCTGCTGGCAATCAACTCGGCCTACCTTGCCCTGGTGACTTTCGCCGAGTGGTGGAGCGCTAAAACCTTCCAGGGCTACGCCTACCAGGTGATGTTCCTGTTCCACCTCGCGGTGGGTCTTGCGCTTCTCGCTCCGCTGCTGCTGTTCATGGCGCTGCACGCGGCGCGCGCCTGGCGGCGGCCCAACCGCCGTGCGGTTTACGCGGGCCTCGGCCTGATGGGTGTGGTGCTGGTGTTGCTGCTGTCCGGCTTGCTGCTGGTGCGTTTTGATCTGTTCGAGATCCGCGACCCCCAGCTTCGCAACATGGCCTACTGGGCCCACGTCATCGCGCCGTTGCTGGCGGCATGGCTGTTCGTGTTGCACCGGCTGGTCGGGCCGCGCATCCGTTGGGCTGTGGGTCTGCGCGTGGCCGCAGTCGGCGCCGTGTTTATCGCCGCGATCGTCGTGCTGCAACTGCAGGATCCGCGCCAGTGGAACCGTCCGGGCGTGGCGGGCGAAGTCGATTTCACGCCGGCGCTGATCCGCTCGGCGACGGGCCGCCACATCCCGGCCGAGACCCTGATGATGGACCGCTATTGTCAGCAGTGTCACGCCGATGTCCACCAGCAATGGAGCCGGAGCGTGCATCGTTTTGCTTCGTTCAACAACCCGGTCTACCTGTTCGCGGTGCGAAATACCCGGCAGCACTCGATGGAGATCGACGGCACGATGGACGCTGCGCGCTTCTGTGCCGGCTGCCATGACCTGGTGCCGCTGCTGTCGGGCGCCTTCGACGATCCGAACTACGATGACGTCAACCACCCGACCGCGCATGCCGGCATTACCTGTACCGGCTGCCACGCGATCAGCCACGTCAACAGCCCTCGGGGCAACGGTGACTTCACGGTCGAGGAGCCGATTCACTACCCCTTTGCGTTGTCCGAGAGCCCGTTCCTGCAATGGGTCAACACCCAACTGATCAAGGCCAAGCCGGGCTTCCACCAGCGCACCTTCCTCAAGCCGCTGCATCAGACGGCCGAGTTCTGCGGTACCTGCCACAAGGTCCACCTGCCGGAGCAGCTGAACCAATACAAATGGCTCCGCGGCCAGAATCATTACGATTCCTTCCTGCTCAGCGGCGTATCGGGCCACGGCGTGACCAGCTTCTACTACCCGCCCGAAGCCCAAGCGAACTGCAATGGCTGTCACATGCCGCTGATCGAGTCCGACGACTTCGGTGCCGACCGGAATGATCTGAACGGCCGACTGACCGTCCATGATCATCTGTTTCCCAGCGCCAATACCGCGATTCCCCACCTGGTCGAGCCCGACCCGGACCGGCGCGATGCAAGCATTGAGGCGCATCGCGATTTCCTGCGCGGGTCGGTCCGTGTCGACCTGGTCGCGCTGCGCGCCGACGGCCGCGTCGATGGCGAATTGATCGGCCCGATCCGGCCCGAAGTGCCGGCGCTGGAACCCGGCCGATCGTATCTGCTCCAGGCAGTGCTGCGAACGATGACGCTGGGTCACCTGTTCACCCAGGGCACGGCCGACTCGAACGAGGTCTGGGTCGAAGTCGAGCTGCTGCATGACGGGCGTCGCATCGGTCATAGCGGCGGGTTGGATCCGGAGCGCCATGAAGTCGATCCGTGGAGCCACTTCGTCAACGTGTACATGCTGGATCGCCACGGCAATCGGATCGACCGGCGCAACGCCGAGGACATCTTCACGCCGCTGTACAACCACCAGATCCCGCCGGGTGCGGCCGACGTGGTGCACTATCGGATCGATGTTCCGGAGGACCTGAGCGGCGAGCTTGAGCTGCGCATCCGGCTCAATTACCGCAAGTTCGACACCACGCTGATGGCGTACGTCAAGGGTGAGAATTTCTTTGCCAATGACTTGCCGATCAGCGTCATCGACGAGGACGTGGTGGTGTTCCCGATCGGCGGTGACGGCGTAACTGTCGATGCGCGCGACATTCCCGAGTGGCAGCGCTGGAACGACTACGGCATTGCGCTGCTGCGCAAGCAAGAGCGGCGCCAGCTGCGCCAGGCCGAAGAGATCTTTGCCCGGGTCGAGGCGCTGGGCAGCGCCCATGGTCCGTTGAACCTGGCCCGGGTTTACCTTGAGGAGGGACGTCTGGATGAGTCGGCCGCAGCGCTGGAGCGCGCGGCAACCCATCCCGAGCCGGCGCTGCCTTGGTCGGTAGCGTGGTACAGCGGCAGGCTGTTGTTCGAGCAGGGTCGCTTCCGGGATGCGCTGGAGCAGTTCACGGCGCTGGCCGAGACCCGCTTTGCCGAAGCCCGTCAGCGCGGGTTCGACTTCTCGCGCGATTACCGCCTGTTGAACCAGATCGGTCTGACCTGGCTCGAGATCGCCGCCCAGCAGAACCTTGCCGCTGACCGGGCGCTGGCGCAGAACGAGGCGCGGCAATGGTTCGAGCGCGCGCTGGCACAGGACCCGGAAAACGCCGAGGCGCATTACAACCTGGCGCGGATTCATCGTCAATCGGGTGCGGCTGAGCCGGCTGACTTCCATGCTGGTGAGTACCAGCGCTACCGCGTCGACGACAACGCACGTGATCGGGCGATCGCCGTGGCGCGTCGCGCCAATCCGGCCGCTGATCATCTGGCTGACCCGGTCGTGATTCTCGATCTGCAGCGGTCGGGTCGCGCGGACGATCGCCTGAGCGCCCCCGAGCTGGAAATGCAACTGCGCCCGAGGGCACTGGAGGGTGACCATGAATGAGCCCGAATCGCGCGATGATCTCGCGCAGGCCGACGATCGGGTCATTGCTGTCGCATTCCGCTACTCGCTGATCGCGCTGCTGTCAATTGCGCTGTTGGCTGCCCTGATCTACGGCGTTTCGACATTTCGTGATCAGCGGGCACCCGAGCTGGCCGATGCGCCACGCGCCGACCTGCAGCGCCTGTTGCGCGACGAGGCCGCGCCGGCGCCGCCAGCGGCCGGTTACCGCGATATCGCCACCGAGTCGGGCATCGACTTCGTCCACCTCAACGGTGCGACCGGTGAGCGCTTGCTGCCCGAGACCATGGGCGGTGGCGTCGCCGTGTTCGACTACGATGGCGACGGTTACCCCGACCTGCTGTTCGTCAACTCCGGTCACTGGCCCGACTCGGACGCGCCGGCGGTCGATACGCTGCGCTTGTATCGCAACGATGGCAGCGGTCGCTTCGACGAGGTTACGGCCGAGGTCGGACTGGCTGGCGACCACGGCTATGGCATGGGGGTCGCGGTCGGTGATGTCGACGGCGACGGACGTGATGATGTGCTCCTGACCGCGGTCGGGCGCAACCGGCTGTTCCTGAATCGGACCGACGGATTCGTCGATGGCACCGCCGAGGCTGGCGTGGCGGGCGGAGAGGGCACCTGGAGCAGCAGCGCCGGTTTCTTCGACGCGGACGGCGACGGCGACCTCGACCTGTTCGTGGTCAACTACGTTGAATGGTCGCGCGCGACCGATTACGAGGTCGACTATCGTCTGACCGGGATCGGTCGGGCCTACGGTCCGCCGACCAATTTCGCCGGTACCCAGCCCTACTACTATGTCAACGACGGCAGCGGTCGCTTCGTCGAGCGTGGCAGGGAGGCTGGCCTGCACGTGCTCAACCCGGCCACCGGCGCGGCCGTGGGCAAGGGCCTGGCGTTGATCCCGGTCGATCTCGATAACGACGGTGACCTGGACCTGGTCGTGGCCAACGATACGGTGCGCAATTTTGCCTTCATCAACGACGGAAACGGGATCTTTGAAGAGCAGGGCACGCTGCTGGGTCTGGGCTACGATCGCAACGGCCACGCCACTGGCGCGATGGGCATTGACGCGGCGGAAGTCGACGGCGCACTGGCAATTGGCATTGGTAATTTCGCCAACGAGATGAGCTCGTTGTACCTTGGCCGCGGTGGCGCATTTGCTGACGAAGCGATTGGCCGAGGCATTGGCGCCCCATCGCGGGCGGTGCTGACCTTCGGCCTGTTGTTCTACGACTATGACCTCGACGGCCGGCCCGATTTCCTGCAGGCCAATGGCCATGTCGAGGATGAGATCAACACGGTACAGTCCTCGCAGACCCATAGCCAGTCGGCCCAGTTGTTCTGGAACTGCGGCACGGGCTGCGCGCAGACTTTCGTCCAGGTGTCGACGGAGGACATCGGCGATCTGGCGCGGCCGGTTGTTGGACGCGGCGCGGCCTACGGCGACATCGATGGTGACGGTCAGCTCGAGATCCTCATTACCCAGATCGGCGGCGCACCGCTGCTGCTCAAGGCGCAAGAAGCTGCCGGCAACTGGTTGCGCATCGCGCTCGACGGCGCCCCCGGCAATCCACACGGGATCGGCGGTGCGATCGAGATCGAGTACGGCGGTGCGGTGCAGCGCCAGTCGATCATGCCGACCCGCAGCTACCTGTCGCAGGTCGAGCCGGTCGTAACGTTCGGCCTGGGCAAGGCGGCTGCCGCGGGTCGGGTCACGGTCACCTGGCCGGATGGGCTGCGGCAGGAAATCGGCGCGCTCGAGGCAGGTCGCCTGCACCGAATCCGGAGGCCGTAGTGCCGCGGCTGGCGGCCCACGCCCGCGATGGTGAATTCAGGAGCGGCGTCGCAGACCCGCATGCAGCGCTGTGCAGACTCGATCGATGTCAGTCCGCAGTAACTCCGGATACAGCGGCAGCGCCAGACAGCGCCGGGCGATGCTTTCAGTGACCGGCAATGAATGGCGCAGCCGGCTGGCTGCGTAAGGTCCGAGCCGGTGCGCTGGCTCGAAGTACAGACCGGTTTCGACGCCGGCATTGGCAAGTTCCTGCCGCAGTCGGTCGCGCCGATCCGGATCGCGCACGCGAATCGGAAAGGTGAACCAGCTCAGCCGGTCGCCGGCCGCACCGGGCGCGGGCAGTTCCAGTGCGTCGATATTGGCCAGCTGCGCAAGGTAGTGCTCCGCCACGGCGGTACGCGCGGCGACCGATGGCTCAAGTCGTTGCAGTTGAACGCGTCCCACTGCCGCGTGCAATTCCGAAAGCCGGGCGCTGAGTCCGGGCCGGGTTGCGTGTCGGCTGCCACTGACGGGGTCCAGTCCTTGATTGCGCAGCTGTCGGCAGGCTGTCAGCAGGTCCGGATCGTTCAGCGTGATCATGCCGCCTTCCCCGGTCGCGACCGGTTTGTTCGGGTAGAAGCCGAAGCAGCCGGCATCGCCCAGCCCGCCGACTGGCTGCCCCTGCCACAGCGCCCCGATGGCCTCGCAGGAATCTTCGACCACGGCCAGACGGTGCTCGCGGGCCAGTGCCAGAATCGGGCCCATCGGTGCCGGCCGGCCAAAAAGGTGTACCACCAGGATTGCCCGGCTGCGCGGGGTGATCGCTTCGGCCAGGCGCGCCGGGTCGATGTTCAGCGTGACCGGGTCGATATCGACCAGCACTGGTTTGGCGCCACAGCGGGCGATGGAATTGAGCGTGCCGATGAAGGTGTAACTGACTGTGATCACCTCGTCGTCCGGGCCGATACCGAGCGCTTCGAGCGCGATCTGCAGTGCCGCCGTGCCGGAATTGACGCCGACTGCCCCACGGCAGTCGGTGAGCGCGGCGAAGTCGGTCTCGAAGCCGGACAGTGCAGCACCCCGGCTGAGCACGCCCGAGTTCAATACTTCGCGAAGTGCCTCCAGCTCGGCTTCGCCCAGCCACGGCCGGGCTAGCGGAATCTTCGGCTGACTCATGACGCAAACGCCGCCGGGTGGTTCGGGTCCAGCGGACGGGCGCGCTTGATCAGCAGCTCCGGGCCCAGCGGGCAGCTCGCCAGCAGGGCCGCAATGCGCTCGCCTGCACGGCCGTCGCCGTAGGGATTCTCGAGACCTTCCAGACCCTGGCGGAAGGCCGGGTCGAGCGCTTGCGAAAGTGCGCCACGAATGGACTCGGTTCGACCCTCGCTATCGAGAATGTTGGCGGCGCGCTCACGGCCGCGTTGGCGCTCGCCGATGTTGACGCAAGGTAGTTTCAATGACGCACTTTCCATGATCCCGCTGGAGGAGTTGCCGACCAGTGCCGCGGCTTGTGCCAGCAGACCCCAGTAGTCGGTCGAGGCCAGGTTGGTGATGAACACCCGGTCGGTTCGGGCAGCGACGAAGGTCCGGGCGCGTTCGGCAATCCGGGCATGGCCGGCATCCGCGTTCGGGTAGCACAGCACGACCGGCCGCCTCAGGTCATCGAGCGCGTCGAACATCGCCATAGCGTCGGCGGTCTCATCGATTGCCAGCGTCACCGGGTGACAGGCCGCGACAATGGGTGCGTCAGACAGGTCAATCCCCAGCCGTAGTTCCAGTGCCGTACGGTCCGGCAGCGCGGCCTGGCGCAGCTGGTCCAGCGACGGCGCGCCGGTGACGTGGACCCGGTCTGGGGCCTCGCCCATAGCAATCACGCGACGCCGCGCAGTGTCGGTGGGCACGAAGTGCAGCTGCGACAACTTGGTCAGTGCGTTGCGGACCGCATCGTCAAGTGCGCCCTCGCTGACTTCGCCACCTTCGATGTGGGCGATCGGGATGCGCAGCGCCGTGGCCACCGCGGCCGGGGCCAGCATTTCGTAGCGGTCGGCAATCAACAGCAACAGGTCCGGGCGCAGCCGGTCGAGCAGGTCGGCCAGCCCCAGCACGGCCACGCCGATGGTCTTGGCCATGCCGACATCGCTGTCGGAATCGAGCAGGCACTCGAGTTCGGCCTCCAGTTCGAAGCCGTCACGCTTGAATTCGTCGGCGGTGCGGCCAAACCCGGGTGCCGGATGGGCACCGCTGGCGATGATGCGCAGATCGATGTCCGGCTGTTGCTGCAGGGCCCGCAGCACCCAACGCAAGTGGGAATAGTCGGCGCGTGAGGTGCTGAGCGCGGCGATGCGGCGCGGACCGGTGGCAATCCGGCTGGGTTTGGCTTGCGGCATGATCAGCGCCGGTTGGGACTTGTCCGGTATGCTACGTGGCTCGACGTGAACCGGTGGCTCCATTGCGTAGGACGTTGCAAAGTATGTTGCATCGAACCATGATCGGATTGACCTGCTGGGGCGCCGTGAGCACTACGTTTGCGGGCGACCGGCCGTGGTTCGACGACGTGACTCGAGACTCGGGCGTCGATTTCGTTTACGTCAACGGCGCCACCGGGGTCTTCCTTTTTCCCGAAATCATGGGCGGTGGCGCGGCAGTGCTGGATTTCGACGGCGACGGCCGGATGGACCTTTACCTGGTTCAAGGCGGCAGTCTCGATCCGCAGGCCGAGCTTGCCGACCCCTCGCGCCGCGACCGACTGTACCGCAACATCACCGGGGACGACGGGAGCACGGTGATTCGCTTCGAGGACGTGACCACTGCCAGCGGCATCGACGCGCGCGGCTACGGCCAGGGTGTGGCGGTCGGCGACATCGACGGCGATGGCGATCCTGATCTGCTGCTGCTCAACGTCGGCCCCAACCAGTTGTGGCGCAATGACGGCAATGGACGCTTCACCGATATCAGCGCCGAGGCCGGCATTGCTGGCGACGCCTGGAGCGTCAGTGCGAGCATTGCCGATCTCGATGGCGACGGCCTGCCGGAGATGCTGGTTGTCAACTATGTCGACTGGACGCGCGAGACCCACCGCGACTGCCGCGCCGCCGGTTCGGCGCGGCTCGATTACTGCTCGCCTTCCGCCTATCCGCCGCGCGCTGACCGGCTCTGGCACAATCAGGGCCAGGGGCGCTTCGTCGACATCAGCGACCGAACCGGGCTGGCGGCCGCGGCGCGGCCCGGGCTGGGCGCGCTGGTGGCCGATTTCGATGGCAACGGCCGACCGGACCTGTACATCGCCAACGACGGTACACCGAACCAGTATTGGCTGAACCAGGGTGGGCTCAAGTTCATCGAAGACGCCTTCCTGGCGGGTAACGCGGTCAATGCCGCCGGCGCGGCCGAGGCCGGCATGGGGCTCGATGCTGGCGATGTCGATCGCAATGGCGCGCTCGATCTGTTCATTACCCATCTGGTGCGCGAGACCAATACGCTGTACCTGAACGATGGCCGGGGCTGGTTCAGCGATGCTACCGCGGCTTCCGGACTCGGCCCGCCCAGTCTGGCGCGGACCGGATTCGGTACCGGCATGGTCGATTTCGATCTCGATGGCTGGCTCGATCTCTATGTCGCCAACGGCGCGGTCACGGTCAATGCCGAACAGCTCGCAGCCGGTTCGGACTGGCCCTATCTGCAGACCGACCAGCTGTTCGTCAATCGCGGCCAGGGCCGTTTCGAGGATGCTACCGAGCGGGCCGGCCCGGCGCTGGCGCAGCCGCATACCGGGCGCGGTGTAGCGTTCGGTGATTTCGACAACGATGGCCGGATCGATCTGGTCGTTGCCAACAACCGAGGCCCGGTCCGAGTGCTGCGCAACCGCGCCGGCGTGAACCGGCACTGGCTCGGTATTGCGCCGGACGCAGCACATCCGTCGGCGCGACCGCCATTGTCGGTATGGCTGCTGGATCGAGACGGGGGACGAGCCTGGCTGCATCGTTCGCGCACCGACGGCTCCTATGCCTCGGCCAGCGATCCGCGCCTGGTGTTCGGTCTTGGCGGGGACGACGATGCGCGCAGTGTCGAGGCCCACTGGGCCGATGGACGTATCGAGCGCTTCGGCCCACTGGCGCCGAACCGCTACCATTCACTGACGCCAGGCCAGGGCGTCGCTGTAACGGAGGAGCCCGAAGCATGAAATCGAGATTCGTTGTCCTGCTGCTGACGCTGGCTGTCGCGGCGCATGCACAGAATGAATGGCCCCGGCCTGACCTGGGGCAGGCTGCTGCGCCGGTGCGCGAAGCGGTCGAAGGTGCACAGCAGCGCATGCGCGCGCTGCTTGATCAGTCCGATGACCAGGGCATTCAGGCCAATGCCTGGATGGCACTGGGCGACGTCTACCTGGCGCATGAATATCAGCCCGAAGCGCGGGCCGCCTATGCGCGTGCGGTCGATGTGATGCCGGACCGCTCCGAGTTGCGGTACCGGCTGGCGCTGATCGCGATCCTGCAGGGTGATGACGATGTCGCGCTGTCCGCGCTCGAGGAGTCCTTGTCTCTGCCGCATCCTGACGTCATGGTGCCGGGCCGGGTCCGGCGTGGCCGCATCCTGCTGGACCGTGGCCGCAATGACGAGGCGCTGGCGGATTTTGAACGCGCGCTGCGAATCGACCCTGACCATCCGGCAGCACTCGAAGGACTGGGCCGCGCCCGGCTGGCGCTGGGCGATGCCGAGGGTGCGATCGAGCCTTTGCTGAGGGCGCTGGAGCTGGAGCCGGGTGCGACCCGTGTCTATACCCCGCTCGGCATGGCATTTCGTAATCTTGGTGAAACCGAGTCGGCTCGCCGGGCCTTGTCCCGGGCCGGTGAGGGCGAGGCCAGCCTGCATGATCCGGTGCTCGACCGGGTTCAGGCGCTGTCACGCAGCCCGCAGTTCTTTCTCGAGTCTGGCCTGGCGCAGGCCGATCAGCGCCAGTTCGGCCGCGCCGCCGAGCTGATCGGACGCGCGGTTTCGCTGGATCCGGATGATCCGGCATTGTTGTCCCCCTACGGTCAGGTGTTGATCGAGGCTGGCCTTGACGAGCTGGCCCGCGAGGTGTTCAAGCGTCTGGTTGCAGCGGAGCGGATGAGTGCAATGGACTACGCCTATCTGGCCCGGCTCGAAGCACGAACGGGCAATGCAGAGCAGGCCGAGCAGGCTTATGCGCAGGCACTCATGTCCGATCCGGAACTCGACCTGGCGCGTGAGGGTCGGGCTCGGATGTGGTTGGCCCAGGGCCACTTCCTCGCCGCGGCCGGCGGCTTCTCTGAACTGGCCGAATCGATGCAGCAACCAGACCTTCGTGCCACAGCGGAATACTGGCTTGGCCTGGCCTGGCTCGGCGACGGCAACTGCGCTGGTGCGTTGGCTGCACTGGAGGCGGCGGCCGCGCGTGTGGATCAACCTGGCCCGGCGCTGCTGGAGGCGCTCGTTCGAGCCCGTTCGACCTGCCCCGGGGTTGACCCGAATCTGATGGCGCAGGCGCTGGAGTGGGGTGAAGCGCTGTACGATGCCCGGCCCGGACTGGAATCGTCGGCGACGCTGGCGATGGTCTACGCCGCGCTCGGACGCCATGACGATGCGGTCGACCTGCAGACCCAGGCGATCTTCGAGGCACTCAAGCAAGGAACGCTGGAAGCGCGGCCGGAACTGCAAGCCAACCTGCAACGCTATCGCAACGGGCAGGGTGCCGAGCGTGCCTACGCCGCGACCGATCCGGTCTGGTCGCTGCGCTGAAGTCTGATTGATGCCGCGCTTCGCGGTCACGCCGCCTTGAATGCCAATCAATGGCATCAGATCTCGAGCCGGTCGAACTCGCGAACGTTGACCAGAAGATCGTGCAGTGCCAGTTCGGCCTGCTCCCGACTGCGGGACTCGGACAGTTTACGAATCGCATCGACGATTGCGACCCACCAGTTCATGTGTGCGGCACTGATCTGGGCGGCGACCGCGACCAGGTCGCGGGTCAGCGACAGCGTCTCGCCGGCCTCGCGTTTGAGCGCCACCAGGCAGTCCAGGTCCGGGTGCCGGGTCTCGAGCCGCGCCAGCAGGTGCTCGATCGCCTGCGGGTCGGCTTCAAGCTGCTGCGACGATGCCGGGTCGGCATCGGGCTCGAGAAAAGCCACGTCCAGGTTCGACAACAGACCGCGGAACGAGCCCCTGAGACTCAGCCACAGCTCCTTGCGCCGGGCCGCCTCGCGCGAGCGCTGAATCAGGGTCAGCAGTCCGAACAGCATGAAGCCCTCGATGCTGATGCCGATCAGCTCCGGCACCAGGCTGTCGTGAAACGGGCCTTCGGCCTCGACGAAAAACAGGTAGTAGCAAAGTCCCAAGCCGACCAGCGCAAACAGCGCCATCAGCGCGATCAGGAACACCCGGGTCATTCCGGTTCGACCCCTGCATCGCCGCGAGCCGCACAGTCACTGGCGTAGGCGCGGATCACGCCGGCGATGCGATCGGCCTCTGTCGCGCTCAGGTCCAGCGGCAGATTGGCGACCCAGACCACGTGGTTGGTGCGGATCGGTACCGGAATGATGTGGTCGCTGTTTTCACTGGCCGTCAGCGCGATACGCTCGGCCGCGGCGCGCTCCGGGCTGGCCTCGGATTCGCCGCCGCGCAGGTAGGCACGCGCGCGCTCGCGTCGCGGCGAGATGAACGCTGAAGGCTTTTCGAGCCACGACAGGTATTCGTCCAGTGCGGCGCTGAATCGCTCGGCGTAGATCTGCAGCGTTTCTGGCCGAATGCTCGAGCCTTCCAGCTTGTGAAAGCGTGAAATCAGCGTGCCCGGATCGATGCAGCGGATGTCGCCTCGCTCGGCCTCGGTCAACTCGTGCATCAGTTGCTCGACCGCCTTGCGCCGCGCGCGGGCCGCGGCCGGATTGATCAGGCCCTCCATCCCGGCCTGGCGCAGAAACTCCAGCAGGGCGTCGAGGCTGTGGGCCGATTCGGCGCTCATGGAATTCTCCCTTCGTACCTGTTGCATTGAGAAAGACTGCCCAAGCTTACACCTGAACCCGATCGGCGATCCGGGCGAGAATGTACGCTTGAGACATTGCATGTGGTTTGCCGTGGACCGAGCTTCGAACAAGGATTTCCAATGGCCGCAAGAGCGGCGTTTCATCTACGCCGACGCCGGACTGGACCGGGCGCACCTGCGGCGCACCGATCCAGCCTGGCTGGCTGCAGCCAGCAGTGCTCCGGATGCGCGTGCGGTTGTGGTGTGGCAGGAGCTCAGTGCCGTGGCGCGCGGTGCAAGAGGCGCGCTGAAGGTGTCGCTGGGGTCGCTGTCCGGGATCGGCGAGCCTGTATTTCTGGGCCTGGCCGATGACCGGCCGATGTTCGCAGTCGACCTGTCGGCGCTGCCGCGCGCCAAGGCCGAGGCAATGCTTGACGGTGGCTGCTTCGAAGACCTGCGTCGACTGGGGCCCGTCCTGCCGGCCTTCGATGCAGGCATTCTGGCGTACGCGCGCGGCTTGTGTCACTGGCATCGGACACAGCGCCACTGTGGGCGCTGCGGCCGCCCGACCCGAATCGAGCGCGCCGGACATCAGCGCATCTGTACCGGGCCGGAATGCTCGGGCGTGCATTTTCCGCGCACCGACCCGGCGGTCATCGTGCTGGTCGAACATCCGGATGACGACGGCATTGGGCCGCGCTGCCTGCTTGGCCGGGCCGGGCGCTTTCCGCAGCGTGCCTTCTCGACCCTGGCCGGCTTCGTCGAGCCGGGCGAAACCCTGGAGCAGGCGGTGGCCCGAGAGGTGTTCGAGGAAAGCGGAATCGAACTTGATGCGGTGCGCTACTACGGGTCTCAGCCGTGGCCGTTTCCCGCTTCGCTGATGATCGGCTTTCACGCCCGTGCCCGGACCACCTCGATTCGGCTGGAGGACGACGAGATTGTCGAAGCCGACTGGTTCACCCTCGATTCGCTGCGCGCGGCCGGAGATTGGGATAGTGATACCGAGTTACGCCTGCCGTGGCACGACTCGATTGCCCGGATGCTGATCGAGGATTGGCGTGCTCGCGCTCGAGCGCGGTGATCAGGCACAGCGTTCAATCCAGCAGCGCGTTGAGATGCGCAACGACGCTGCGGCCCAGTGCTGACAGCGCGTAGCCGCCTTCCAGCGTCGATATGATCCGTCCCTTCGCGTGGCGCGCGGC
>Ga0100389_1002752_pt1 | contig 13918 bp, 9 predicted proteins | sample CryGeymeta201513_FD_81537 | JGI IMG/M metagenome (GOLD analysis project Ga0100389, IMG submission 81537) | Groundwater microbial communities from Crystal Geyser aquifers in Utah, USA - Crystal Geyser metaG 2015-13 | ecosystem: Environmental > Aquatic > Deep subsurface > Groundwater | place: USA... | reverse complement strand
CCGCTTTTCCGGAAAACCGGACCGAGTTTCCGGAAAATGGTCCTACCCTGGACAAAAATCGTCAGCTCCAAACGTGAAAAAAACAGACACTGACCTGCGGTCATGCAAGCACGTTTTTTCATTGCCTTAGAACCAGTCCTTACTTTTTCAAACAAAAAACCGGACCAGATGTGTAATCCAAGGCCTGAAAACGGTTGCCCCTGTCAGTGAACATGGCGTAACATAGCGGGTAACTTTCCAGCGGCACCGCGACCCGGGAACGCTTCAATGCCGACACAAGCTGGATAGTTACCATAGCGGAACAATTTTATGGGTTCAGGCAACATTTCCAGCCATTCAAACGGAAACATTACCAGCCATGCGCGATCTGCCACTCTTTCTTGACAAGGATAAGGCCTTGCGGTCCATGACCGCCACCAGCCCCCTGGGCACCTTTTTCGGAATTTCGCAGAAGGTGTACGATACGGTCTGGAAACACCTTGCCGCCCCCGCTGGCCAGTCGGTCACTTACATCTCCATGGAAATCGGCGCTGACCGCGATGTTTTTCATCCGGTGAGGGACCGGCTTATGGAACTGGGGATCACCGAAAGCACCGACCCTGTGCTCGATAAATTCGCTAAAATGTTTTTGACCGGCCCCAGCAAGATCCCCAACTACAGCGGTGGTCTTGGCATTCTGGCTGGCGACACCCTTAAAAGTTTTGCCTGCTGCCGGATCCCCGCCCTGGCCATCTCCCTGTTTTACCGGCGCGGCTATTTTTGCCAACTGGTTGATTCCAAGGTCGGCCAGATCTGCTGGTTCGGCGAATGGCAACCAGAGAACACTTCCAGCCTCTACCTTTTACAGGATCCGGAAAAACCCGGCATGCCCATGGAAATCGAAGTGCCATTTTTTGACCGCCGCGACCAGCGTATCATGGCCCACGCCCAGTTGTGGATGAAGCTGGAGGTCAATAACTCGCTGGATTACTTTGTGCCGGAAATTCTGCTCGACTATGGCATCGCCAAATCCCCGGAATACATCCGGGAGGCCGGGAAAACCCTTTACGACAGCAGCTCGGAGAGAACCCAGGCCATCCAGCGCCGCCTCCTGGGCGCGGCGATCATCCCGACCATGCGGGCCCTGGGAGTCACCTCCAAGACCCTGCACCTGAACGAACAGCACGGCGTGGCCGTGGTGCTCCACATGATCGCTGAGGATTTGCATGCCATTTACGGCGACCGCTATCAGGAAGAGGCCAGGGACCAAGACATAACCGATGCCGCGGGCCGGGTGGCCGAAAAGATCGTCTACACCATCCATACACCGGTCAAGGCGGGTCACGACCGCTTTAGCCGGGAGATGTATAAGGATATCGGCCACAGTTTCTGCCAGCGCATTCTTCGCCTGCTGGCCACGGACCCGGAATACCCGGAAAGTTACAATTTCACCGCCATGGCCATGCGGGTAAACCGGGCCACCAACAGTGTCAGCCGGCTGCACAAGATCGTCACCCAGAAGCAGTTCCCGCAGTATGCCAAAAAGATTACCGCCATCACCAACGGCGTCCATCATCTGACCTGGGTGAGCGAGGCCCGGGCCGAGCTGTACGACGCCTTTCCGGAACTGGAGAACTGGCGGGATGATCCGGGTGTTTTCGTCAATGCCGGGGGGTTCGTGAAAAACAAGAAATTCCGCGTCTACCTCGACCAGGCCATGCGGAAGGACACCAACCGTCTAATCTCCTATGTGAACCAGATGCTCATGCAGCACCGCGCCCAGCGTCAGGAAACCTGGATCGACCCGCCAAATTACCTCTCCCACCTGGATGGCCCCGACACCGCCCTGCATCCGGAGGTATTCACCATCGGTTTTGCCAGGCGTTTCTCAACCTACAAGCGGGCCGATCTCATCTTCGAGGATATCGACCGTTTGTCCGAAATGATCGTGGCCAACAACTGGCCGGTGAACTTCATTTTCGCCGGCAAGGCGCATCCCGCCGACGAGCCTGGCAAGTACCTGATCAAGCTGATTCTGGACTCGCAAAAGGAACTTTACGAAAAAAGCCGTGGCATGGCCAAGCTGGTCTTTATTCCCAACTATGACATGTACATCGCCAAAATGATGGTGGCCGGGGTGCATGCCTGGCTCAACAGCCCGAAAAGGCCCTTGGAGGCCAGCGGCACGAGCGGCATGAAGGCCGCCATCAATGGCGTGCCTAATATCAGTATTCTTGACGGTTGGTGGGCCGAGGGCTATCACGACGGCCGCACGGGGTGGAAGTTCGGTTACGAGGCGCCGGTGGATACCAGGATGCTCAGCGAGCATCCCGACGAATTGCTCTATGCCGAGGATTCCGACTCGTTTTATGAAATCTTCCCGGAGATCCTCAAGAGTTTCTACGCCCCGAACCTGCGCCCGGATTATCTGGAAAAGTCCATCATGAACCTGGCCCTGAACCTGCCGATCTTCAATACCCACCGGATGGCCGCGGAATACCTGTCCCGTTACGATCTGAAACTCTCTCCCGAAATCACCCGCCGCATCAACGCCCTGGCCAAACTTTACCGCAGCGACCAGGAAGATACGGTAACCTTGTGATTCGTTCGGACCCCTTTATTGCATCAGTTTCAGGAGTAAAGCGAGATCGGCGAGATCGATGACGTTGTCCGGTGCGCCAACAGGATATAGATCAAGATGGGACAGTTCCAGATCCGACGGCGCAAGTTCTCCCAGCACGATGCGCAGAGCCAGGGCGTAATCGGCCGCATTCACCACGCCATCCGGGTGGCCCAGGGGCGCGATGTCGCCATCGCAGTAGTTGAATGACAAGGGCGAGGGATCGGTGTTGTCCGGGAAGCCGTCGGCATCGGTGTCGGTGGAAAGGGGGTTCAGGTCTGTGCCGGGAAGGTAAGCGCCGGGGGTGCCGTCATAGGCCAATTCGGCAAAGTCACTTAGCGTGTCGCCGTCGGTATCCGCGGCCAGCGGGTTAAGATCGGCCCCGACGGTATAGGCGGCCGCGTTGCCGTCGAAGGCAACCTCGAAATAATCACTCAATCCGTCGCCATCCGTGTCTGCTAGCAGGGGGTTGGTGCCGATCTGGATTTCCAGGGCATCGGCCAGGCCATCGTTGTCGTCATCGGCGTCGCAGGCATCGCCTTGGTTGTCGGTATCCGTGTCCAACTGATCGGCATTGGCGATGAGCGGGCAGTTATCCTGGTCATGGTTCCAGTTGTCCTGGTCGGCGTCCAGACTGAGGCGGCCGTAGCCGGTGCGGGAGTCAAAACCGGCGGTGGAAACATCATTGGCGGTCTGGATGAGCGCCTGCCGCAGTTGCGTTGTTGTCAGGGCAGGGGTCTGAGCAAGCACAAGGGCCGCAGCCCCGGCCACATGGGGGGCCGCGCCCGAAGTGCCGTAAAACGCCGGGGAGAGCGAGGTCACTACCCCGTCCGGGCCCGAGATTTCCGGTTTCAGCCGGGGAGTAGGGAGATTAGTGGTGGGGCCCTCCGATGAAAAGCCTTCGGGCACGTCACTCAGACTGGTGGCCCCGACACTGAGCACCGCAATGCCGTCCGCGGGTTGGGCTATGCTGCTGGCATTGGTTTTGATACCTAAGTTCGGCCCCAAGGAGAAGATGGTCAATCGCTTGTTGGCGGTGTTGCTCGTTTTTTTAGTAACCACGATATAGTAGGTGCCGATTGCCGGGGCGGCATAGGTGATTATTTCATAAGGAGGGAGCCAGCCGCCCGGACCCTGTATGTTCGTTGATTGCGCGACTATGCTGCCGCCAGCGCCGGGGACGCCGTTGTAAAGAAAGAGGTCGTAGTTGACCTTGGCGCTGCTATAGTCGTCCCAGTTGAGGATCAGGGTCACAGTGGCGTTGGCGTTGAGGGCAATGGTATTGTAATTCTGGCTGGTCGCGAAGTTGTGCCTTAAATCACCATCTGTATCGCTGAAGGTGGCCAGGTAGTGTTTGTAGCGGTCATTGCCATTGGCGTTGACCCACAGGATGCCGTTCGTGGCGGCGCGCTCGGCAATGGCGCAGATCGGGCCGGTGCCATCATAAAAGGCCGCCCCATACCAGGCCACGGAATGGTTGATGATGCGCACCCCCGCCGCTTGCATGGCGGTCAGTGCTGCATCCATTTGTGTGTCAGAGTTAATCTTGGCGAGAAAAAGCCGGGCATTAGGGGCCATGTCGTGGACGATCTGCGCCACGTTGGTGCCATGATCGGTGCCGCCGGTGCCGGTGCCGGTGTAATCGGTCACGGTAAGGTCGGCGGGGAGCTCGCCCGCGGCCTGGGCTGCCGAGAGGCTGGCGAAACCAAGATCAATGATGCCGATAGTGACGCTGGCGCCGCCGTTGCCGAGAGTCTGCATGTCCAAGGCTCCGGTCAGGTTGACCCCCTGGCTGGTAACCTGGGCGGCGGCATGGGGATAGGGAAGGCGCAGCAGGCTGGCATCGGGCAGGCTGTTATGGAGGGCCTGTAACTTGCCGGCCGGGATGGACAACTCATGGCCACTGGGGGTGCTGAACCGGACAGTGCCCCCCAGATTTTTGATCAGCCCGGCCGCGACCTTATTCAGATCGCCTTCCAGGATCACGGTAATCGGGGTTGTACGGAATGCCGGCTTCTTTTCCGCCTGGTCCATGTATTGTGCTACCCTGCTTTCGAACCGGGCCCCCGGTGAGGAGGTGGCAGGCGGGGCTGCCGAGGCGGAAGTCCAAGAGGCAAGGCAGGCAAATAGCCACAATGGGATAGAAAGTTTTCTTAATGCGGCCGACAGGTAGTGCATAGAGTTGTTTGGCATATTCATACGACGCGAACTAATACCATGTAACATTGAAGTCCAACCCCCCTCTATCCCCTCTTATCAGGGGGGAAGCCTTTAAGGCTCCCCTGATTAAGGGGAGGTTTGGAGGGGTTGGATGCGAGAAAATATGTGTTCCATGGTAGTAACATTGCTGTCATCAGCATTATGCAATTTTCAAGCCAAGTCGTCCGTGTAAAATATTTGTGTTATTTCAGTTTATTATGAATAATTTTTCTGTCCAACGCCGGAGCAGGATTCTATAATTGCGGAAAGCTGTCCGGTATTCCGGAATAAAAGCTAAAAGGCGGGACCCGTCAGGGCCCCGCCTTTTTAAATAGGTCGATACCAAATTGCGGGATTTTCCGTAACGTTATTTTATGCCGATTCCCAGTTCCTTCTCCTTTTTGGCAATCGCCAGGCGGGTCTTGACGACCGTGTCGGGAATGAGGCTTATGGAATCGATACCGCATTCCACCAGGAAGGTGGCGAATTCGGGGAAGTCGCTGGGCGCCTGGCCGCAGATGCCGATCTTCCTGCCGCGGCGCTTGGCCGTATCGATCACCATGCGGACCATGGTCTTGACCGCCTCGTTGCGCTCGTCGAAGATGTGGGCCACCAGGTCGGAATCCCGGTCCAACCCCAAGGTTAGCTGGGTCAGGTCGTTGGAGCCGATCGAGAAGCCATCGAACACATCGGCGAAGGCGTCGGCCGAGATAACATTACTGGGGATCTCGCACATGACGTAGACCTCCAGGCCGTTTTCGCCCTGCACCAGGCCGAACTCGCGCATGACCTCGATGACCTTGCGCCCCTCCTCCGGGGTACGGCAAAAGGGTACCATGAGCTTGATGTTGGAGAGTCCCATGACGTCGCGGGCCTTCTTGAGGGCAATACATTCAAGCTCAAAGGCCTTTTTGTATTTTGGGTCATAATACCGGGAAGCGCCACGCCAGCCGATCATGGGGTTGCTCTCCACGGGCTCGTAGAGCTTGCCGCCGATGAGGTTGGCGTATTCGTTGCTCTTGAAATCCGAAAGCCGGACAATGACATCCTTGGGGTAAAATCCGGCCCCGATGCGGCCTACGCCCTCGGCCAGCTTGTCGATGAAGAATTGCTTCTTATCGAGCGGATAGGCCGTGGTTTTGGCCTCAATGGTATCCACGATGTCGCGGATCTCGGCATCGCCGGCCTTGGCCTTGGCCTTTAATTCCTCGAAATTATACAGGGCCAGGGGATGGATGCCGATGTGGGAGTTGATGATGAACTCCTCGCGGGCCAGGCCGACGCCATCGTTGGGGATCTGCCCCTCGGTGAAGGCCTTTTCCGGAATGCCGACGTTCATCATGATCTTGGTGCGGGTGCCCGGCACATTGGCCAGGTCGAGCCGTTCAACTTCGAATTTTAGCAGGCCTTCGTAGATGTTGCCGGATTCGCCCTCGGCACAGCTCACGGTCACATCCGCGCCCGGTTTGATGCGCTTGGTGCCATCCACCGTACCGATGACGCACGGGATGCCTAGTTCGCGGGAAATGATGGCGGCATGGCAGGTGCGGCCGCCGCGGTTGGTGACTATGGCCCCGGCGATTTTCATGATCGGCTCCCAGTCCGGGTCGGTCATGTCGGTAACCAGCACCTGGCCCTTCTTGAAGTCATTAATGTCGATGACCTTTTCAAGAACATTGACATTGCCCTGGCCGATCTTCGTACCAACCGCCTGGCCCTGGGCGAGCACCTTGCCGGTCTCCTTGAGCACGTAAGTTTCCATGACGTTGCTTTTGGCCTGGGAATGCACGGTTTCCGGCCGGGCCTGGACGATGAACAGCTTACCGGTGCCTACCGTGGTGCCGTTGCCGTCCTTGGCCCATTCTATGTCCATGGCCTTGCCGTAGTGTTCCTCGATGATACAGGCCCATTTGGCGAGCTGGAGGATTTCGTCGTCGGAAAGCACGTAGCTGCCCCGTTCCGTGGCAGTGGTGTCGATATTCTTTACTGGTTCGGCGGTGTTGGGGTCGTTGTCGTAAATCATTTTTATTTCTTTGCTGCCCACGCGTTTGCCGACAATGGGCCGCTTGCCCGCCTTGAGGGTGGGCTTGAAAACGTAGAATTCGTCGGGGTTAACGGCGCCCTGCACCACGTTCTCGCCCAGGCCCCAGGCCCCGGTCAGGAAGACGGCGTCCTTAAAACCGCTTTCCGTGTCGATGGAGAAGATGACCCCGGCGGAGGCCGAGTCGCTGCGCACCATCTTCTGCACGGCGATGGACAGGTAAACGTCGAGCTGGCCGAAGCCCTTGTCGTGCCGATATGAGATGGCGCGGTTGGTGAAGAGGCTGGCAAAGCAGCGGCGGCAGGCGTCGATCAGGGCGTCGGTGCCCTGGATATTGAGGTAGGTCTCCTGCTGGCCTGCAAAGGAGGCGTCGGGCAGGTCTTCGGCGGTGGCGGAGGAACGCACGGCCACCGCTGCGTTGGGGCCGAAAAGTGCCTCCATTTTCTTATAGGAATCCAGGATGGCGGTGCGAAGATCGTCTGGAAAGGTAGCGGTGCGAATGATGTTTCTAACCTTTTCCCCGCGCTCCTGGAGGTTGTGCAGGTCGTGGGTGTCGAGATCGGCCAGAATCTCCTTAAGGGCCGCCTCAATGCCGGAGGTTTTCAGAAGATGCCTATATGCGTAAGCCGTGATGGCAAAACCATTGGGAACCGCTACGCCCTTGGAGGTAAGTTTCTGGTACATTTCGCCAAGGGAGGCATTCTTGCCCCCGACCAGCGGAACATCCTCGATAAAAATGTCCTCGAACCACAGAATGAATTCCTTTTCGTGCTTATGACCCATTTGCTCTCTCCTTTTCACCTGGCGGACATGATTGGGTTCGTGTGAACGCTGCCGTATTTCTAGGGTTATGGTGCAACTTATTAATATTCTATAGCTAATCCGGCTCGTAATGGCAACCAAAACCTTGTACGGGGTTTTGATACTTTTTGTGGACCGTCTGGAGAATTTTCTTTCCGTGTGGCGGTAATTTCCCTACTATGTGCTACAGGTGTATCCGGGTGCAAGTGATGGCAGGATTATGGAGCAGCGAGAAAAAGGTGGAACCATGGGTCAAGATGAAGCAAGAGAATTGGCCAGGGAATACGTGGTCGAGGGCGAGCCTGGCAGGAGTGATTACTTCGCTCTCATCAAGGCCTTGGTGGCACGGCGCAATATGACAAGGCCAGAGTCGACCGCCTGTCGGGCATGGAGCAAGGCCCTCGAGGCCGCCTACGCCCTGGTCCATGATGAATTGCTAGGCAATCAGGGGACGCCGTTAACGCCGGTCAGTTTTGGGACTTCCGGCTGGCGCGGCATCCTTGGCAAGGATTTGTTTGTAAAATCCGTGGGTCAGGTCACCTTGGCGGTGATTGGTCTCTATACCGAACTGCAAGATGACGGCGACCTGGCCAGTGCACTTGGCGTGGCAAGCCTGGCGGCAGCCAGGGCGAGGGGCGGCGTGGTCGGTCACGATAATCGCTTCGGCGGCGGCCTCCTGGCTCGCGCGGTGATGGATGTGTTAACGGCCAACGGCTTTGTCGTCCACGATGCCGGCGAGGCCACCACCGGAACCCTTTCCGCCGCGGTTTTACAGTTGGGAGCGGCCTTTTCCATCAACCTTACCCCCAGCCACAACCCGTTGGAGTATGGCGGTTTCAAGTTCAATGCCGCGGACGGCGGCCCGGCGGCCCAAGTTATCACCGCCAGGATCACCAGTAACGCCATGCGGATCATGGCGGCGGATCAGCGGGAAAAGGGGCAGCCGGACCCATCACTGGAGCGCCCCTGTGACGCCCTGGGCCATTGGCAGGCCCTGGTCCGTCAAGGCGGGGCGCGGCACGGGCTGGATTATGACGGCATTATTGCCGGGTTCGAGCACCATACGGATATGGTCGTGGTGGTTGATTGCGTGCACGGCGCCAGCCGGGTGGATATCAGGCGGCTGCTGCCGGCGGCTCTCGACGACCGGCTCATCCTGTTGCGCGCCACTGACGACCCCACCTTTGGCGGCATTGCGCCGGAGCCTTCCTCCGCCAATCTGGCGGATGTCCTTGCAACGCTTAAGGGCCGCAGGGAAAAGCTGAAGCTCGGGGTCATCATCGACCCGGATGCGGACCGCATCCGTTTCACGGACGGGGACCGCGAGATCACCATGAATCATTTCGGCGCCATGGCCTATCATTTTCTGCATGAGATCGTTGGCAAAAATGGGATGGTGGCCAAGAGCGTGGCGACCTCCAATTTCGCCAACCGTTTGGCCGCTACCTTTGGCGAGGAGGTCTATGAGACGCGGGTGGGTTTCAAGGAGTTCAAGCCGGTGATCGACCGGGCCCTGGTCTGCTTCGAGGAATCGGACGGCATCACGGTTCTTGGCCATACGCCCGAGAAGGATGCCTATATAGGTCTGCTCCTGGCCCTTGCCATGATGCAGCAACTGGGGAAGAATCTGGGCAATTATCTGGGCAGCCTGGAGGACAAGTACGGCAGGTTCTGCCCCACCAAGGGCGGCATCGGGGTGAGCCGCATGGGGGATGAACTTAAGAGCATACTGGCGGCGCTCGCCAGGTACCGGCCCGGCCGGAAACTCCTGGTTGGCGCGGTGGAGAAGGAAATCGTGCAGTTGATCGATATCGACGGCTACAAGTTGGTACTGGAGGACGGTTCCTGGCTTATGATCCGGCCGTCGGGAACCGAACCCAAGGTGCGTTTTTACGTGGAGGGCGGGAGTGTCGAGGCCCAGGCCGACCTCTTGGAGACGGCCAGCGGCCTGCTACATAAGATCGGTCTGCTGTGAAATGCGTTATCCGGGTAACTGCTCAGGTGGGGAGTCGGGAGTGGGAACTGGGGTGCGGGAATAACCATGCGGAATTACCCAGGTTGGGGCCTTGCTTTGTTCTTTGCGCAGTCCCGATAGGCGGCAGCCTGACTAACCTGAACAGTGACTTGTCCGGTAACTCACCTGGGTTGCGGTTCCACTGGATAGTTACACTGAACGCTGCATGCCGAGAGGTGAACCATGGCATCTATCCGGCTTTTGGCGCCGCGTTAATCAGGAATCTGCGCCCTGATCTCCCGAGCCCTGGCCGTCTTGCCTTGGGCATCCATGATTTCGGCCAGTTCTTCCAAGGCGCGGGCATGGTGGGGGGAAATTTCCAGAATCCGCTGGATGCACCTTTCCGCCTCCATGAATTGTTTGCGCTCGCGGTGAATTTTGGATTGCCCCAACAGGGCGAAGGCGTCGAAGCCGGCATCCAGGCTGAGTTGGTAGTGTTGAAAGGCCTGGTCCATCTGGCCCGTATTCATCAGGGCGTCACCCACCCGGGAGAGGATGGCCTGGTTGTGTGGTTCCTTGGCCAGAATTTGTGACCACCAGTGAATCGCCCCGTCAAAATTTTTCAACCAGCGGTGGCAATCCCCCAGGCCATAGAGGGCGAAAGTGTTGGTGGACTCGTAATGCACGGCCTTGTTGAAGTACTCGATGGCCTGTTCATATTCACGGCGCCGCCTAAAGATGTTGCCCACCATGGTGAGCACCGCCACGTATGAATCATCCAGGGCGAGGAGGGTGAAAAAGTGGGCGAGGGCCTTGTCTTCCTCTTTGGCCTTGTAATAGAGACTGCCGATGCCGAGGAGGGCGAACTTGTCGTCGGGCCGGATACCCAGGGCCTTCAGGTAGTATGCCTCGGATTGTTCGAACCTCCCCATTTTTTTGTAGGAATCGGCAATCCTGGTCAGTACCTGAATGTCGTTTCGGTTGCAGTCCAGATATCGCATCCAGTAGGGAATGGCTTGCTCTGGCAGGTGCATGCCGCGGTAACAGTCACCTACCCCACGCAGGGCGAAGACGTTGGTGGGGTCGAAATCCAGGATTTCCTCGTAATAGGCGATGGACTGGTTAAAGCGTTTGGCCTCGCGGCACAGATCACCAAGGCCGCCCAGAATGTAGGCGTTTTTTGGATCAATTTCCTTGGCCTGCAGAAAAATCTTCTCTGCTTCATCGTACTGCCGCAGGCGCAAAAGTTCCCTGCCTTTTTTGGAGAGATCGATAACGGTCTTTTTAGTGTGTTGCATGAGGGACAATTTCTCGGATTTTATTAGCTAACCTTGTCGGCATCGTAAAAAAGTCTGATGTCGACGCACCCCGTCGGTCACAACGGTTGCGGTCGTAACCGCTTCTTACCTAGCACATTTTTGATTATCCGACGTTAATTCCAATATGTCAGGCAAGCAAGTTTACAGGTTAACATACTAGAAACAGATAAGTTTTTCCATGTTTTTTCTTTTCAATCCCAAAAGTTGGCAATTGTTTCGGGTAGGCCCGGCCGGATAACCGCTGTTCTATAGAAAATATTTCGTGGCGGTCGTGGCATCGTGGTGCGGGTCCGACGACAATTATTAACCGGGAAAAAGAAGAATATGTCGCGAATACCTCTTGTTTGGGGACTGATTGTTGACAACAGGTGATTTTTTATGATGTACTATTCTCATGTCAACTTCTGGAGTTTTTTGTTGCCATGGCCTCGGTTTTTTGGAAGGTTCCTGACCAACCTTATTTTGTCGTGGAGGGCGAGGATGTGAGTACGCAGAAAAGTGGCGCAGAGCGGCGGTCCAGTGCCAGGTTCCCCGTGCATGAAGAGACGTTGGCTATCCATGCCAATAAACCTGGTCGGATGCTTGACATCGGCAAGGGCGGGGTTGCCTTCGAATATCGCGATGGCGAGGCATGGCCCGACGGTGCTCTCACCTTGGACGTGCTTTACGGCGAGCAGGATTTTTATCTGGATATGCTGCCGGTAAAAACCGTGGCGGATGGTTCCAGTTATTCGCGCAACCTTGGCAAGGCCGGGAAGGGCAGCCGTCGGCGGAGTCTGCAATTTGGCGGTTTGTCCGCGGGGCAGCGGCATCAACTCAATTATTTTTTGAAATTAAACGCCAACTGCAAAAAGGCATCGCACCGCGGTTGATGGGCGACGGCCGGTTAGTCCCTTTCTTGGGCCTGGCAGTGTTACGGCGGCGCGTTTAATGCCAGGCGCATGCCAGTGTTCGTTTCCCTTGCCGCAATGCCGAACGGGGCGAGCATGATGAAGTAGGGCCGGCCGAAGAGGAAGAGTTCCAGCTTGGGCGCAATACCCAGCCGTCCCATGGCCTGTGCCCTGATGAGCAGGTCGATCCGCACTAAATTTTCAAGTTCACGCAAGGCCGCCGAGTCCGGCTGGGCATGGGGCGCCAGTTCCTTGATGCGGTTGGCCGGGCACTGCACTTCCTGCCGCAGGATGAATTCCCTTACCGGATCGTCGGGATGGAGCAGGTCGGTCCTGGTAAAGGTCCCCTGGCCGATAATCCTGTTGAGAGGGTCGGGCGCCCAGCATTGAAAGAGGCGGCACTCCAGGGGCCTGTTGGCATAGATGGCGCATCCAGAGGTTTGCCTGGCGTAGAAGAGGCAACGCCAGTCACCGCCCCGGCCTTGCAGCTTCACAAGTTCCACGCGCGCCGGCGTCTGGGTGACAGCGCCAGGCCAGACAACCATTTCTCCCCTTCTGACGGTGATGAGTTGCGCCAGGACAAGATGGCTGGCAATGAGCAACTCCATGTCTTCCGTATGGAGGGCCGGGCCGCCTTGCAGGCAGCAGGCCCCGCATCGTCGGCAGCTATCGCCTGGCTCGTTCATCTTTCGTCTCGCAAAATCCGATCCTGTCACCCTGATGAACTCGTAACTATTACCGGGATGGCAGAGTCGCCAGGCAAGGTCGAGGCCGCGCTAAAACACCGGGGAAATGGCCGATCACCCGGAGAGCAAACGGTCACAGCCGCGGGTCGATGTTGTCCGGTCCGCCGCATTCAGGCGTGTAACAGGTCACGTTCTTGAACTCGCACTGCGCTGAGCATGAAGGGCAGCGGTCTGGCGAGGCGGCGGCGGTGACCAGAAAGCCGCAGTTGCCGCATTTCCAGTAGGTCAGGTTGCACCGAGGGCAGATTCCCCCGATGAATTTGTCATTACTGGCATGCCCGCACAGGGCGCAGATTGATCGCTCGTCGGTTTTCATGAATAGCTCTCCGGGTCAGAATGTTCAGCCAGCGGGCATGGCGGCGTTGACCATTTTTCGACATAAGGGGCGAAAAGAGGGCCGACCTCATCCAGGGATTCCTTGATGGCATACGGCAAGGCCTTGGCAAACATGTCCAGGATAATGATAGCGTTCACCGAGGAATCGGTTTCGCTGGCGGCCCTGAGCCTTTCCGCGATCGCCACGTTGACGGTATGAATGTTGCGGTAAATTTCCATGAGGCCGGAGAAGTCCTGTTCGAATTGGCCACCCTGCCGGGCGATGAAATACTGGGCCAATAGATACATGGAGGTAGCCCGATACACCGTTTCCTCTTCACTGGCGAGGGGCAGATGGAAGAAGGCCATGGGTTTGAAAAACTGGGTGTGGGGGCAGCCGCAGGTGGCAATCACCAGCCCCATCATTGAACTGACGGCCGCCTGCACCGAGGTCGTCTGGGAAATGGTCTTGCCGCCGATAATCACCTTCACGAAGATGGTCTCGTAGGAGACGAATCGGTCAAAGCGGGAAACGATCCGCACCAGGTTGGCGGCCAGGGGACAATGGGGATGCCGCTCTACCGACAGCGGACAATGCGGGCATTGATGAAAACCCAGCGCGGTCCAGGCTGGCGGATGCGCGGGAATATTGTCGAGCAGTTCGATGCGCGTGGCATCGAGGCTGAGGTCGAAAATTTCCTCGTTGCCGTCGGGCAGGTCAAAGCGATACTGGATGCTGATTTTTCTCATGCCGGACTTCCTCGTCGGCAAGTCCCTTTCGGGGTTACCGCAACTGAAACAGACCTCCCCCTCCTGGCCGTTCCCGGAAAAGGCGCGTCGTTGGGGGCGACCTGTGCTTGTCATGATACACCATTGCTTCGGTGAAAAAAACCAAAAGCGCGTGGCCCTCGCGGGCGCTCCCTGGCATTTTTAGTTATTTTTTGGTAACTATCCAGCGGAACCGCAACCCAGGTGAGTTCCCGGACTGGCAATGCTTTTCGCGGGTTCGTCCGCGACCGGGCGCAGGATGCGCGGGAGGTCGCGGCCGCCTCGG
>Ga0100389_1002728_pt1 | contig 13993 bp, 7 predicted proteins | sample CryGeymeta201513_FD_81537 | JGI IMG/M metagenome (GOLD analysis project Ga0100389, IMG submission 81537) | Groundwater microbial communities from Crystal Geyser aquifers in Utah, USA - Crystal Geyser metaG 2015-13 | ecosystem: Environmental > Aquatic > Deep subsurface > Groundwater | place: USA... | reverse complement strand
TTCAGCGGCGACCTCATCTTCCAAAACGGCGTTGGTCGCACGGATTTACCCGGCGGGGATTGGGAGTCGCTGGTGGAGAGCATCCGTGAGCAGGTGTTTACGCTGCCGGAGGAGACGCGGATTATATCCGGGCATGGAGGGGAGACGAGGGTGGGGGAGGAGAAGCGAAGCAATCTGTTCGTTGGAGGGGCATAAAACGAAAAGGGAAATATAGCGGGGAAAACGGTCATCACCGCCACGCCGCGCTGCGAGGGTTGTTCGTTTGGTACGAACCTGCTGGAAGCCGCCCTTAGAGTCAACTCAGCGCTTCCTCAATTAAACCTGTGTTCGTGTCAGCATATTGTTAGAGGATTGTCATATACAAAAACAACTGGTTTGCCTATATAATTCTGGTAGGTGATTATGGCCAAATACACGGTAAATCAACAGGTCGAGGCAACTGTGGAGCGCGTCCTGCCGTTTGGCGTTTTCGTGCGTCTGGAGGACGGTACACCTGCCTACATCCGCCGCCGCGAACTAGACCTGGACGCGGATGTGGACCCAACGCAGGTAGTTCATGAGGGGGAAAGTATCAAAGCATTGATTCTCGATCTTGGAGAACAAGGCAAACACATGGAACTCAGCCGCCGCGCGACTCTACAGGATCCCTGGCCAGAGTTTACTCAGCGGTTTGTTGTGGGGGACGTTATACGCGGCACAGTACGTGCACTTCGCCCGAATGGGGCTTTCATCCATATCCAGCCCGGCATTGATGGTTTTGTGCCCCTTGGCGAACTGGCGCCCAAGCCTATGGACAAACCGGAAGACGTACTTTGGGTAGACGATGACATTGAAGCCGTAATCACGCGTGTCGTGCCGAGTAAAAAACTTGTAAGCCTGAGCATAAAGGCGCGTTTGGAGCAATATGATCAGGCGTTGAAATTCGCAGGATATGTCTTTGGGAAGCCTACAGCACAGAGGAAAATAACCCGGTCATTTTACCCGACAGACGAGACATCAACGGAAGAGAGCGACAGCATTGACTATCAGAAGGCAGGCCCAATCCTCATTGTTGAGGATGATGACGAAGTTCGAGAATCCCTGAAAGCATGGTTGTCTCAAAAGGGGATTCAGGTATCTTCTGCTGCATCTGTCCAGGAGGCTATGAATGCCCTCTCGACCCCCCATCGGATTTTCTTGATAGATTTGTACCTGCAAGAGGGCGATGGCTTGGGGTTAATCCAACAACTAAAACAAAGCCGCAACCAGGGTCATATTTGTGTCATGAGTTCCCCTGATATGCTGGCTGAACGCGCCGAAGAAATCCAAGCCGCGCAGGTGGTGCAGGTGTTTGCCAAGCCGCTGGACATGGAAGAGATCAAGCATCTCCTCTGGAAAGTTGCGAAAAACATGCCTTTGCCTTTCTGGCGCGCTGGCATTTCCAAATCTGCCACGAGACATGTCGCTGACACGCTTCGCTCGCTAGAGATCCGCCCCGATACCCAAGCACAATCCGTGCTGAGAGAAATGACCGAGATGATGCAGGCTCAAACGGGCATACTCTTTTGGTTAGAACCGACCTCGAAAACGATTTCAATCCAGGCACAAGCCGGCGATGGTTGGCTAAACCCAAACGCGATCTATGGCCTGCGTGAAAGCCCGGTGAAAGACGTTATCCTGGAGGGCGAAACAATTTTCGAGAACTATGTCACCTCCAAGGTCAGAGCCAAATTTGATAAACTGCTGGATTTGTTGCCCTTCAAGTCTTGCATTGGTGTACCGGTACGGGTTTTCGATGAAGTTCATAATGCGGTTTTCTTCTTCCACGCTGACGAAAATGCGTTCTCGAGATACCGCCTGAGAGACGCAAGAGCAGGCGCTCTCTTGCTTGCGACATTATTGACCGATCAACATATTCGCGAACACCTTCGCTTGCTTAACCCCATGTTGTTAAGTGGGGAACTCGCCGCCGGCTTTGGACACGACGTATTCAATAAGATCACTGCGCTGGAATTAGAAGCGCGCAATGTTATAGATATGGGCATTGCCGATAAAACGCGTTCCCAACGAATCCTTGACCTGGTTATTGACTTGAAGGGAACCGTGCAGGCTTTCCAGCAATTGCTCAGAAAAAAAGAACAAGTAGAGCCAATCAATATCAATGGACTTGTAGAACGGGCGTTACAACTCATCCGATCTGCCGCACGCAAGGAAAATACCAGCATCGTTCTAAAATTAGCCTCTAAACTTCCATCCATTACGGGAAATGCCATCTTTTTACAACAAGTGTTTTTGAACATTATGCTCAATGCCATTCAACAAATGGCGCTGAAAGCGGAAAAATACGAGTGGGACGGAAAACGCACTTTAGAGATTTCCTCATCCTTGACCGACAACCACATTCAAGTCCGCTTCAAAGACAATGGGCCAGGGATCCACAAAGAACATTTGGGCAGGCTCTTTGCCCTTGGTTTCTCTACACGCGGTGGAAGCGGCCTGGGGTTGTATATTGCGCTCAGTTTTATTCAAGCCTTGGGTGGCAGAATGATCGTTGAAGAAACATTGGTGCCGCTTGGGACTACGTTTTTGGTTGAGTTGCCTCTTGCAAAACAGAAGGAGGTCGCATGAGTGAACATACCTTGCGCGTTCTTGTTGTGGATGATGAGGAAAGTGTACGCGGACCGTTGGCGGATCGTCTGAGAGAAATCTATCATTATTATGTTGATGTGGCTTGTGATGGCCTTGAGGCATTGCATCTATTGGATGAAGCCCATGGGCGATATGATGTTGCAGTTATTGACCAGATACTAGAGGGAGACATCAGCGGGCCGGATCTCCTACGCGATATTAAGGACAGATATCCAGAAATCCAAGTAATCGTCTTTACAGGTTGGGGATTGAAAGAAGACGAGGGGATTAATATTCTTCGCAAGGGAGCGTACCGTTATATTGCGAAAGGCAACTATGATGAATTGGCCTTGACAATTCGTTTTGCCGCAGAAGAGGGCTGGACTCGACTCGAACGTCAATACATGGCCGCATTGGTCAAAGTGGGCCAGGGATTGACTCAGACCACCCAGCAAGATGAACAATTGAGGCTCGCCTGGGATTTTGTCCGCGAACAACTAGACGTCTCCACATTTTTTATTGGCTTGGCCCCCCCCGATAGAAAGAGGATCTACTTTCCGCTTGCCTATGATGAGGGTCAACAAATTGACCTGGAGGATACCATATTAGGCAAGAGCCGCCGCGAATGGGGATTGGCCGGCTATGTGGTCAAAACCGGCGAGGAGATTCTTTGGTCTACGCTGGATGAACTAGAACAAACCCGCAAAGCAAGGAAAACAATTCCTATCCTTGTAGGTAAGTCCTCAGTTTCCGGTTTTTGCATCCCCCTTCGAATAGGAGAGCAAATTCGAGGAGTACTATCTGCTCAAAGTTACGGGGCGCAGGTGTTTACCCCTGTACTCCAAAATGCGCTGAGAGCGTTGAGCAGCCAACTCAGCGTGGCTCTGGAAAACAGTCGTCTTTTTTCTGAAGCAGAGCAGAGAACCAAGGACATTGAAAACCAGGCAAGCAGTTTAGCTGCTCTGCAAGGACTTGCTCTTACCATCAACTCATCCCTGAACCCTGACGAGATTTTGACGAGAACATGCCAAGCAGCGGTGGAATTCTTCCATGCTGACAGCAGTGGATTGGTGCTCTTTAACAGCGAATTCATTCGAGGAAAAGTTGAAGCCGAATATCCTGCTTTAGGCGCTTTGGGAAAGATCATCCCAGTGCGCGGCATTCCTGCGGAGGAGCAACTGATCGAGACTAGAGAGCCGCTGAACGTTTATGACGTTGCCGCTTACGAACCCTTTGGGGTGGTGCGCGATACCCTGGGCGAACTGGGGATTCAATCCGTTCTGATTGTGCCCATCATCAGCAAGGGTCAAGTGCTCGGCACTTTCAGCCTGGACGCAGTTCATCAGCCACGCCGATTTAGCGACGAGGAAATCGAATCATGCAAGACCTTTGCCGCACAGGTCGCAGTGGCGATCGAGAATGCGCGGCTATTTGAAGAGGCCAAGCGGTGGGCTGAGCAGTTGGAGGCACTACGGCACACGACGCTAGCCATCACATCTCCATTGGATCGAACCACGCTTCTAGACACGCTTATCAAACAAGCCGTAGAATTGCTGGACGCAGAAAGCGGCGGTGTCTATGAGTACAGTCCTGAGCGCGGCGAGCTAACTGTCATTGCTGATCATAAACGGCCCAAGCATTTGGGCAAGACTTTGAGAGTCGGTGAGGGCATGGCTGGGCAGTTAGTCCAAAGTGGCGCGCCTTTCTTAATCGTAGAAGACTACAATGAATGGTCCGGGCGAGCATCCATATACGCTGACGGGCGTCCGTTTGGAGCAGTGCTAGAAGTTCCGCTGAAGTGGCACGAGAATGTTATTGGTGTCCTGTACATAGATGATGAGGTAGGACGGAAGTTTACTTCGGCAGATGCCCACTTACTGTGCTTGTTCGCTGACCAAGCAGCTATCGCCCTTGTTAACGCCGAACTCATTGCGAGAAATGAAGGCAAATTGAGGCGGCTGGAGAAACTTGCCAAGGTAACCAAAGAGATCACGGGCAACTTGGGGTCAATGACTTTGGATGAACTGCTGACTCTCATCGCAAAACATGCGACAGATACATTGGACGCAGAAGTCTGCGGAATTCACCTGGTCAAGCGCGAGGGTTTTCTGAGCCTGGAGGCAAGTTATGGGCATCGCGAGGGCGGTTTCCAGAAGGGGCGGGAGTTCGCCATCTGTAGTGGTCCCAAGACCGGACTCACCGGACATATCGCTTACGAAGGCAAGTTATTCAACGCTCACGGCGATGTGCTCAAGAATCACTTTGCAGTTCGGGGTGTCGAACCGGATCACTTGCCTTCAGGGGAGTGCTATTCCCTCCTCGCAATTCCTCTAAAGAAGAAGGAAGGGAAGACAGAGAAGCTGGTTGGCTTATTGCGTGCTGAGAACAAGAAACAGGATGGTCGTGCTCTTCCTGCCCTGAGTTTCACTAAAGAAGATGAATGGATATTGAACATCTTTGCCGAGGTGGTCGTAGTCGCCATTGAGAATGCTCGAAGAGTTACCGAACTCAAGGATGCCAGGGACTATCATCGCCGGTTGGTTGACACCGCCCCGGATGGTGTCATCCAAGTGAATGAAAAGGGTTGGATAACTCTATTCAACCAGGGGGCAGAGCGTATTCTTGGGTATAAGCGGGATGATGTACAGAACCGCAAGAAGCGCGTAGACGATTTATATTGGAACCCTGAAGATCCGAAAAGAATCAAACAGCACTTGCGCGAGCATGAGCAACTGGAGGGTTTCCGCACAGCGATCAAGAGTAAGAAGGGAGAACGAATTCCAATCCTCTTGTCTGCAACCCGCACAGAAGAACCTAGAGATGGACGTTTCGGTAGCATCGGCTACTTCAAGGTTTTCAGTGACTATGAACAAGCAGAAGCTGATTTGCGATTCTTATTGGACGTTACAACGGATGTAGCCAAGGCTCAAAGTCTGCAAGAGGGACTGAACACACTTGCGAAGAAAATGGTTGACGATCTTAGACCATCCAAGGTTACATTTTGCTACATCATGCTCTTGGATGATAAGGAACACAACCTAGTGGCCAGAGCGGCTCACCCAGCCCCGCGCGGGCAGGGACTAAACTGGAAGCCGGGAGTGGATGAAAAAAAACTGTCTTTGGCAGACGCACCGACCTACCTACGTGAACTCTTGGAGGGGCCCGGAACCAGAATTCTGCACAAGAGCAATCCAGAGGAACAAATCTTCTTGCGAAGAATCGCCATGCACCTCGAATTGGAGGACTCGAAGACTGAATTTAGAGACCAGCCAGGGAAAGAGATCGTTATATTGATGGCCATTCCTCTCAAAATCCCTGACCACAATCTTGGGATCTGTTTCTTGGGAGAAGTCCGGAACCGCGAAGACAATGTGTTCTCGCAAAGGCAAGCGAATCTGGCCGATGCAGTGGGTGTGCAGGCGTCGATCCTGATCGATCGAATGCAGGCACATGAGACCACACGGCACCAGTTGATTGACATGAAGAACTTACGAAGTAGTGCGGAGGCTATGATAAGGAAAGTGTCAGACAAGCCCAAAGAAACCCTGGAAATCGTCGCTAAGGCTGCCTGTGAGGTCATTGGTGCTGGTTGCGCGATCATTTACCCATTTCATCGTGGAATGAAGTTCTATGATCGTGAGAATATCACCTTTTTCGGGCTTCTCAAAAAGGATAGAGAGTTCAGCGACAAAGAGCGAGACGATATAGGTAGCATGACAGGCCAAGTTTCGAGAAAGAGATTAATCATTGTTGATGACGTGCGCACTAGGCAGGACAGAAGTGGAGAAGTCGAGATTTGGCGTGATCCCGGAAGCCTAATGGCGGACGAGGGAATTGAGGCGTTTGTCGGCGTAGCGTTGCAAAGCGGAGAGAAATCCTTGGGCGCGCTTTTTTTGAACTTTCGAAGCCCTCATTATTTCAGAGACTACGAACTGGATGTGATTCACATCTTTGCTGATCAAGCGTCTGCTGTAATCCAACAGTCTCGTCTCTTCCAACAAGTTAGTGATGAGGCAATCAAGTTACGTCACAGCTTATTGGATGTTGGCACAGGCATCGTAGAGTTGCAGAGCTTGCAAGATACACTCAAGGCTATAGCTCATGGCCTGAAGACGGTGCTAGATTGTGATGTCGTGACTGCGTATTCGTACGACCATGAAACAGGCATATTTCCCCACCCTGCTATTGTAGCTGGTGACTTGGATGTTCCTCAAAAGATGTGCGGCTACGGACTCCTCCTCAAAAGCACAGTCTTTTCCGAATTAGTCCGCAACAAGAAACCGTACTATGCGGAACATGCTTTGACAGATCCGGTTATGGGGGCCGGTAATTTTGCTGCGAGAGAGAAAGTCAAGTCGTCAGTCGGAGTTACTATATGGGTAGAAGATCATCCTGCAGGGATTTTGTTTGCAAACTTTCGTAACCAACACCAATTTAGTCCCGCAGAAAGGGATGCCATTCGTATCTTTGCCAATCAGGCTGCCGTGGCAATTCGGAACGCACAGTTGCATGATGAAACCCATAAACGCGCTGAGGTTCTGGAAGGGTTGTATGAAACGGGCAACGCAATAACCAGCACGTTAGCGTTAAATGAGGTGCTCGCGCGCATTGCCGAGCAGGCGCTTCACATTGTTGGCGCAGATCCTCAAAAGGGTTGTTTCAGCCACGTTGCTTTGCTCAATGGGGATAAACTCCGCTTTATCGCGGGCTTTCCGCTGGAGATTCTGACCGATTTGCGGCAGAACGTCGGCGAGATAGACCTTCAGAGAGATGCCAAAAGGGGCATTGCGGGTTTGGCTGTTATCACTGGACAATCCAAGAATGAACCTGAAGTTTCAAACGAACCCAACTGGATCCCCCTGAGAGAAAACATCAACATTCACGCTCAACTATCCGTACCGCTCAAGATCGGAGAGCAAATAATAGGGGTATTGAGTATTGAACACCCCCAGCCTGCCGCGTTCGACGAAGAGGATGTGCGAAACGTTGAATTGCTGGCGGCACAGGCAGCGGTGGCGATCGAGAATGCGCGTCTCTTTAATACAGCAGAGCAACGAGCACACAACCTTGATGCTGTGATTCGCGTTTCTCAAACAGTAATTTCATCTCTCGACCTAGACCATACTCTTACTGCAGCTTGTCAAGCCGCTGTTGAACTTCTTGGAGTGGATCATAGTGGTCTTGTATTGTTTGAAGAAGATCTAGCTGAAGGTGTAGTGCGCGCAGAATACCCAAATATGGGTGTGCGGGGGGCGGTGATCCGTCTCCGTGGAGTACCAGCAGAGGAGCAATTGATTAAGTCCATGCAACCATTGATGGTAATTGATGTTGCAAGCGAACGGGCCTTTGAACCCGTTCGGGATATCCTTAAAAAGCTAGGTACTCGATCAATGTTGATTGTACCCATTCTAAGGAAGGGTAAGATATTGGGTTCTTTTGGTTTAGACGTTATGAAACACCAGCGTGTGTTCACACAAGAGGAGCTTGAAATCTGCAAGGTTTTCGCGGCTCAAGTTGCGGTAGCGATCGAAAATGCGCGACAGTATGAAGCGCTGGAGAAGACAAAAGAGGCACTTGCCGCACGCACCGCGTTGGCGTGGACAGGAATGATCAGTTCCACGTGGCGGCATGCGATAGAGAAGCATGCGATTACCATTCGCGATCAAATTGAACTCTGTCGCCGTGATTTGGCAGAATCACCGAGAGCAGATTCACTTTCTGAACGGCTGAATATGATCGAGCGACTGGCGAATCGGATTAGTGAAAAGCAGATTACACCGCCACTCAGTTCTGAAGAAGGCGTGACATCCGTTCAAATCAACGAATTAATCGAAGAACGGGTTAGGTGATTGTGGGAGGATGAATCCTACAAACCGGTAGCACGCGACTTGAAACTGCATTTAGAGGATAATATGACTGTACGCGCTAGCCCTGAATGGCTACGACGCGCATTAGATATTTTGATGGATAACGCTATTGATGCGATAGCAAGAATTCCTGAGCCAAAGATTATAATCGCCACTCAACGCGTTGGCGACAGGGTTGAAATTCGAATTACAGATAATGGAAAAGGCATACCGGCAGATGTATTGCCCTACCTTCTCCGCAGGCAGATCACAAAAGTTCAGGGAGAAAAAGGGCTGGGAATAGGGTTGCTGTTTGCTCAAATGATTGCCCAGACCTATAGTGGTGATATACGAGTGGGTTCACCTGGACCTGGTGATACCACAATGATTATTGTGCTACCGTTGGAATCCTGATTCGGGAAAGTAGATATCCATGAACAAAAATTTTCTAGTCGTGACGAATCAACCCAAATCATCATGGGTTGTTACTATAAAGCGAGCAGTCTCGGCCCTGGGACTCTTGCAAGTTGTTTCAGAGGAGGATCTTGAAAGCGAAATAACGCGTACTGCTTATGATATGGTACTTATAGATTCGTCAGCAGTGGCGGACGCGACCAGGCTAGTTTCGCACTTACACAGCGCACTGCCTAGTACCCCCATCGTCGTTGCGGCTCTCTCGAGGAGTTGGCGGCGTACCCGCGAGGCCTTGCGTGCTGGAGCAACCGATTATGTGCTTAAATCGCTTACCAGTGAAGAATTGGCATCCACCATAATGAACGTGCTTAGTTCCGAGAAATTGCAACCAGTGCCAAGCACTCCTGCCACGTCAAAGGCAACAATTCTGTTTGCAGACAATGATCCTGACCTGTTGGCTACTTCCAGAGAATCCTTGGAAAAAGCGGGATATACAGTCATCACAGCCAATAACCCGATAGAAGCCCGACGGAAACTTGAAATCGGAGGTATTGACCTGGCAATTTTGGATATCCGTTTGGAGAACGACAACGATGAGAGAGACTTGAGTGGGTTAATGCTCGCCAAGAGAATTGCACGCTCTACGCCTAAAATTATTGTCACCAATTTTCCTTCATATGGTTATGTGCGCGAAGCACTAAGGCCACAACTCGATGGATTGCCCGTTGCCGTAGATATCTTGGCGCGGGATGAGGGGTTTGCCGCATTGCTGACAACAGTAGAGGATATTCTTAAAACGGTATCTGAACAAAGAGAAGGCGTACGTCCAAAGCATAAAGTGTTTGTGGCTCACGGTCATGACCAGAGCATTAAAGAGGCCGTTACTGAATTTTTGGAAGGGGTAGGACTTGTACCTATAATTCTAGCGGAACAAGCAGACGGAGGAGATACAATTATTGAAAAGTTCGAGCGATATAGCCGCGAGGCCAATTTTGCTGTAGCACTTTTCACTGCAGACGATGTGGGTTACCCTAAAAAGAATCCCGCTGAGATCAAATCGAGGGCACGTCAGAACGTCATTTTTGAGTTTGGGTATCTATTGGCGAAATTGGGACGTAGAAGGGTTCGGGTATTGTATCAAAGCGGAGTTGAAATCCCAACAAATGTTATGGGATTCGTATATATTGAACTGGATGACACTGGAAGGTGGAAATCCTACCTGCGGCGAGAACTCAAAGATGCAGGTCTCCCTGTGATCACCAAAATGGCTTTTTGAGGTGAAACCAATGACTGGTCATATTCTCTTCGTTGATAATGACCCTGACTTTTTGAACACGCGCGCCGAATTTCTTAAACGAGAAGGCTATGAGATATTCAAGGCGCTCACCATATCCGAAGCCGCATGGTTCTTGGAAAATGCAAACATTCATTTAGCTATCGTTGACGTTCGAATGCAAGACGATGATGATGAGCGAGACGTGAGCGGGCTGAGTTTAGTAACACAAGAAGTGTATCGCTCTGTTCACAGAATTATTCTCACTGGACATCCAAGTACCGATACTGCGCGAATCGCACTAAAGCCACAACCAAGCGGGCGTGGACTTGCCATTGATTATCTGAAGAAGGAAGATGCCCCCGAAACCTTCATCCAAGCCGTCCACGACGTCTTCGCCCACCACGTCCGCATCAACTGGAACCTTCATATTGACTGGAAAGCCCGCGATCCGTTCGCGCTCGTCAACCTCATCGAGCCAGGACTGGAGGGCGAGCGCCTGCTCAATCGCGCCGAAGAACTGGAAGACCTGTTCCGCCGCCTGTTCTACGAAAAAGAGTATCTCCGTATTGAACGTTTGCTCTGGCAGCGCGATGGTCGCCTTGCCCTGGTCGTGTTGGCGTTCAAAGAGGGCCTCAAACCGGAATCCCTCGTGGTGGTCTGTGGGCAAAATGCTATCGTGAATGAGGAAGCCCAACGCTTTGCATCCTTCGCGCCCAAAGCCAGCGGTGAAGCCGGCACCCATTCAAGTGCCAGGGCTGAGACTACCCACTTTGCGGCAAATGCTTACACGTTGGTCGGCAATGATTTGGGAAAAGTCCAAACCCTGGGGGAACTCTACCGCTTTACCCAGGAAACTATTTTCAAGGTCGCATTGAACACGCTTTTCCAGAAAACGCTCCAGGCATGGCATCAAGATAAACCTGTGTGGGCGAAAAACGATTCACTGGAGGCTTTGTATAGCCAGCGCTTGGGGCTATCGGCGAAACGCGTCTCGATTGCTGATTTTGAAGAACGCATAAAAGTTATCGAAACTCAACTCCCAACGCTTGGCCCAAGGATCGAGCGCACCGGAGAGAAATTGACTTTTCACTTCAACGGTCAATCCTTCCCTTATCCCGACCCTCTCCCCCTCCTGGCTCAAATGCCAGACACGAAAGGTTCAGCGTTGGTTGTCCATGTGCCGGGAACGCTTACAGGTGAAAATATCCTGGTAGATGAGATTGGACGGGCCTGGCTCACCGACTTTGCTGAGGCGGGGCAAGCGCCGCTGCTGTGGAATTTTGTCGCCTTGGAGGCTGTCATTCGCTTCGACTTGGTGGAGACAAACGACCTCCTTCGGCGGCAAGAAATGGAACATCGCCTCATCAACACCGACTTTGCGAAACCTGACACGAGGGACTTGGAGCCAATTGTGCGTAAGCCGGGGCGCGCCATTCAGACTATCCGAAAACTGGCCGCGCGGACAGTGGGCAGAGATACTATGGCATATCATCGTGGAATATTTTTTCATGCTGCCTGTCGCCTGGCTAATTTCAATCCCGCCTATCCTCTGACATCCAGTGAACTGGCGCGACTGGCGCATGTGCTGCTCTCGCTGGCAATGATCGCGGAGAAAATTGAGGAAGGCAAAGCCAATACGTCAATATCCACGGCTGCCCAGACCGGTGAACTTCGCATCGTGGATGAAATCGCGCGCACCATTCTGATTGGAAATCAAGAGGTTCGCCTTGCGCCTCAGCCATTTGCGTTATTCAGATATCTCTATTTGAACGCTAATCGAGTGTGTACCAAAGAGGAACTCGTCAAAGAGGTGCTGAAGGGGGAATATGAAGAGGAGTATCTTCATACTCTGGTCGGGCGTATCCGCAAGGCTATCGAGGATGACCCAGAACAACCGCGCTACATAATTACTATCCCTAATGCCGGCTATCGGCTAATCACCAAACCCGAATAGAATAAGACCCAATTGTCACTTTTTCAGCCTGACGTGAAATCGTCAGGCTTTCGTTTTTGTTGTGTCATTATTCTGCAATCGAAATTGCGTTCTTTGATAGGGAGAAGATACGTATTTGGCAGAGATATTAGCATGGGGATAGTTCAAAATAAAAGTGAAATTCGTTTGATCGTGCATCCGTTAGCGAAGAATCTGTAGCAAAATGCCGATCATGTTCCCAGAAAGGAGTGTGGACAATGCGCATCGGATCTTTCTTCTCCATCCTATTGGTTACAATCATCGCGATGGGCTACCTACTGTCCGACAATATTCACCTGCGCGAAGAAATTTCAAGGCTACATGACGAGATCAATAAACTGGAGCAGGCACTGCAACAAGTCGAACAAGAGAAGCAGCAAACTCTGATGGATCTTCAGAGCACAAGCAACCAATTGCAATCCTGCCAGCAGCAGGTTGGTCAATCAGACCAAGCCATCAATGCGCTGGAGAAGAGGAATAAGCAGCTCGAAGCAGAGAATCAGTCGCTTCAAGCGGCCATCTCTTCATCGGACGCGGTATGTGCCCTCCCTGAAACCAGCTCCAAGGTAGCCCGGCTTGCTCAATTCAGCCCTATCGTGTTGATCATTCTTCTCTTCGGCTCATTAATGGCAGTTGGTCTGAAGAGTCTGCAAGGCCAACGCAATGAAACGAAACGTGCCTGTTACGATAATGGCGGAGGCACCTATGTGTACCTGACAAAGCAGGAGGTGAAAGAGTTAATCGAATGGCGGCGGCGTACTGGTTCATTCCAAGCATAATCTCTTCTCGCGAAGAAGTGAGTGAATTAAACCAAAGATATCGCCAGACGCGAACCAAAACCTCCCGCCAATCACCCTGCGGGAGGTTTCTCATACAAAGGTTCTCCATCCTCTCATTAACCATGCCCCATCTCACCCCTCGCCACATTCCCCGCCAGATCCCACGCCTCCGCCACCACCTTCCCATCTTTTGACAAAACACACTCCCACCAATTGCCCTCGGCCTGCACCGCCTGACCCTGCTCCAGCGCCTTTTCCTGCGCATCCAAAATCGTCACCCGCACCTTCACCACCATCACGTTGTCGCTGGCCTCCACGCGGATGCGTCCATCCTTCCGCTCGATGCTATGGATCACCGGTGGGTTGAACCAATCTGACAACGCCCAATTATAAGGACTCTTGACTGTCCCTGCCGCCAACTGGGCGTAGATGGGTTGCGTCTTCGCCGCCTCGCGCGCGTACGCCGCCGCTTCTTTGAAGCGACTTTGGTGGCTTTTCTGTTTCTGACTGAATTTTCGGCGGCTGAAATCCGGTGTCCCGCTGATCCACGTCTCTCCGTGCGGCATCTGTCGAAATACCATATTCCCGACACTGCCGCTGATTCCCCGCACAAGCGGGTTCTTTTCTACCTTGGCCATTTTATCCTCCTCCAATTCTCATCCGCTATGGCTTCGACTTGCCTATATGGTGGCTATATGGTGTCTATATACTTCCACCATTATACATCCGATCAAGCTGGCTTGTTCGCCCATTGAAGTGACTAAGTGGTAAGCGATCCTCTTATTTCGCGCACTCCATTGCGCGCTTGGGCGGGTGTGACGCTGGCGCGGATCAGTTCAGCGAGATATTCCTTCACAGCGTTTCGTACTCCCGCACCTCGGCGCGTGTCAGTTGGACGACGAAAATCGCGGCGCGCATCAATTTAGGGCGGCTGGCGAGTTCAGCCAATCGCTGCAGTTCGTCGAGATCCAGCCGTTCAAGATTTTGCAGGCGCAGTTCGCGCAAATACTGGGGTGAGTCCCCGCCGGGGTGCAAGTGGATCAGGTCGAGCAATGCCTTCTCCGGTGAAGCGACGGATGCCTTCTGCCCGCCGCCCAGT
>Ga0100389_1002726_pt1 | contig 13999 bp, 9 predicted proteins | sample CryGeymeta201513_FD_81537 | JGI IMG/M metagenome (GOLD analysis project Ga0100389, IMG submission 81537) | Groundwater microbial communities from Crystal Geyser aquifers in Utah, USA - Crystal Geyser metaG 2015-13 | ecosystem: Environmental > Aquatic > Deep subsurface > Groundwater | place: USA... | reverse complement strand
TTCCTGGTTCTTCTAACCATCTCTCTATTAAACCAGTTCCAAGGAGCCTCTTCAATTTTCAACTAAGATTAGCACATACTCGCAGGGCGAGGAGAAGGCAAGAACGGCCTCATGCCAGAACAACATGAAACAACACGGCACCGCGTTGATGATGTACGTTCAAGACTATGACGAGGCGTTGCCTTACGGTTCCACCACGTACATGAACTCCCACGTGAACGTGTGGGACGGGATGCAACCGTACATCAAGAACTGGCAGGTCTATGCCTGCCCGAGCGACACACTGCAAAATTGTGTCAGCCTGCAGGCAGGAGCCAGCAATTACTGGGGTGCGGAATGGGCGAGCGTTGCGTTGAGTTATACCTATAACTACGGCAACGAAGGAAAGCCTTTGGCCGACTTCAGCTATGTAGCCGAAACCTGTGTGTTTGCCGAAGGGAAGGAACGCCCGTATTTCTATCAGAATGGCGGCGCTCTCCCCAACGGGGGTCTGGCCGTCGGCTACTCTTCCTCGCCGGCGCGTTTGGACTCTCGCCACAGCCAAGGCATGAACATGGCCTTCTATGACGGTCACGTCAAATGGGTTCGGAATACCAATGTGGGTCAGACCCGCGCGAACCCGTAAGAGCGCGATGAAAAAATGGGAACGCCGCGAGGGAAGTCCGGACGGCGTTCCCATGCTCGCCTGATGTAAACCCATCTCGGGCCAGGCCCGACCCAATTGTCCACCGGACTACTTCACCGCCTCCACCGAGATCGTGTGCTTCACCGGAACCACGGCGGCGCGGACATTTGCTTCCAGGGGGGCGTGGCGCTCCATGAGTTTCTTCCGGAGGACTTCGGTCGCCGCCTTGACTTCAGCATCATCTTTGAACTCACTGTTCAGGAACCGGAACTGGGTGATGACTCCCTTGATCATGTTTGTCTCGTAGCTCTGCTTCACGGCAACCGCCTGTAGAACATTCCGGAAGGCTGTGTCGAAGGGAGTGCGCTGGAATATTTCAGCGAGGTTAACGCCCGACTCCAGTTGTGCCCGGGTGAACTCCTGCGTCTCTTCTCCCCATGTTACCTTCGCCTTCTCAGAATCGAGATGGCTGACTTTCAGCGTAATCCGGTTGAGGTCCTGATTGAAGGGGAAGTAGGCAACAATGCTGCGCGTTCCCCCGGAGGACTTCGCATCTCCATCAAGGCAGAATGGATAGCGCGAGCTCTCGATCTCTGCCTTGCCTGCGCCTGTCGACAATACCTTGTGCCCCTCGGTAACCGTGGTGCCACCGCTCATATCGATATGTATCGTGCCGAGATTACCGTCGCAGCCCAACGCCTTCAGGAAGGCATACGCCATCACTAACTGTCCATTGGGTCCCGGGTGCACGCCGTCTCGGCCACAAACATCGTAGTCCTCCCCGAGCGCCATTTTGCCTTTTGCCATCGCTCCGATCAGCGGGGTGTGCACATCCACAAAGGTGAGAGCAAACTCCTTTGCCAGCTTCTCGTCGATGTCCCGCAGGTGCCGCAAGTTGTCGTTGTAGCCGATGGACACGTCCACCTCGCCCCATTTCTGTCCAGCGCGGAAGTACTTCGTGTCAACGGCTCCAGGGGACCCGACGACGATCGTGGGGATACCCATCTCCTTCAGCCCCGCGATGGTCGCTCGCATGAACTGCTCGTAGTATGCGCCAATCGAGTCTTCGTAGGGGCGATAGCTGCCGTCGTTCATGCCATAGCAGGTCGTGACAATCGTGGGGCGAAAGTCCGCGAGGTCATTCGCTAAACGTGCCGCAAACCCCTGCGCCCTCTCGCCGCCCCAGCCGTACTGGAACACGCTGATGTCTGTTCGCCCTGCACATGCAACCAAGTATGCCTCCATATACTTGCTGTACAGCTTCTGCTCGGTAATCGAGTCTCCCGCAATGGCCAGCCGGGCGTCCTGTGGCAGCAGCGCCTGTGATCGTCCCGGAATCGCGACGGCAAGTGAAGCCACTACGCAGAGCGCCAGATAACACGTCGAACAAACTTTCCCTGGGTGCTTTTCCATCATCTAAACCCCTCCTCAGTTCATGTCTTGCCAGAACGTCCTGTTCATGTGCGTAGACAATTCTAACACAGTCCGCTCATATCGAAATCATAACCCGCGCACCTCGCAGCACCTCCGCAAGCGAGAGAAGGCAGCGCTCGATCCGTCGTAGTGTTCGGTTAATCTGCATACACCAGCATCATCCTGCCTCCTACCCGCCACCCACAACCGGCAGCAGGAGACGCGATGGGTGTTCTGCATCATGGTGGATCGACTGGTCCGCTTTCTGCACTCGTCTCTCCAGCCCCAGCGGTCCTCCGGTGTTTGGGTTAACATCAAACCGGGGGAAGTTACTGGAAGAGATGTCCACTCGCAGGCGATGCCCTGCCTTCACAACCACCGATGTGGGATAAAGCTGGAATCGCAGTTCGTAGATCTTCCCCGGTTCCAGCAGTTCCGTCTTGTCCCAGCCGTTGCGGTAGCGCGTCCGAATAATGGAGTCGGTCAGGTTGATCGCAAGCCCAGCCGTATCGTCCACGGACGCGGGAATCACCTCGATGAGTTTGGCGGTAAAATCGGTATCCTGCGCCGAGGAGGAGGCGTGGAGAATCACTTCAACGGGTCCGGTGATCTCGGTGTCCCTCTCGAAGGGCGGCGTCTGGAAGCTGAGGACGTCGTTCCGGGCGTTCAGAGGCAAGCCGTCCTTGCATCCAAAGAAGTCTGCGCGCCCGCGCTGATCGAAGCCCCCTGGCTGCATGAGGGGGTCGGCAGCGGAGATGCTTCCCCCCACGGTGGGAACGGGATTCGAGGGATCGAAAGTGAAAACAGAGGGCGACGCGGCTTCAGCGGGCGCGTGCGGCAAGAGTTGGCCGTCGCCGTGAAGATAGTAGGGCGCGGGCTTTGCGCGAGACAGCGGGTAGTCATCCTCATCCCGCCAGTGGCCTCCGCGGTCAATACGTCCACCGTAGTTCCGCGCGTCGTTTCCGGCGCCCATCACAAAGATCCTCACCGGCGACCAGTCCGCGGCTTCACTACGGAAACCTTTCAGGTAGCGGTCGAACCAGGCGAGCCGTAGGTCGTTATAGTCAATATGGGATTGCACGCCAAAGTCCAGGTCCCCGGCGTACGTCACTCCCCAGCCGCCGTGAGTCCACGGGCCCATGAGCAGTGCCTGAGGGGACTTTTTGATTCTCCTGAGGGCGATGAAGTTCTCACAGGTGGCCCGGGCGTAGGAATCGTACCAACCCCCGATGTACAAGGTGGGAACATCGGCGTGCTGCTCATAGTACTGGCTGATGGCGTAGCCGCGTTGCTTCCAGTAGTCGTCGTATTCACCGTGGGTGAGAATGTCCAGCGCCCATCGTTCATAGGAGGGCAGGAGTTGCAGTGGGGAGGTGCTTGCTCTGAGGGGCCCTAGCGAGATCCACTCACCAATCCGGTCAAATGCCTGCCGTGCCGCCGCCTGAAGATTGGGGTCCGCAAGGGCTTCCTTGCTGGTGATGGCCATGCGGAAAGCGTAAATGATGAAGCGCAGTTCGAGCGCCCCATTCTGCCGCATCGAGCAGTGGTAGTAGCTCGATGCTCCCACCGCAACAATCATCGTTGCGAGGTGCGGGGGATTCAGTGTTGCCAGCGCGCTCTGATCGCTGCCGCAATAGGAACCTCCCATGGTCCCAACCTTCCCGTCGCACCATTCCTGTGCGGCCAACCATTCGACTGTGGCGTAGCCGTCTGGCGCCTCCTGCGCAAAGGGATACCATGTGCCCTCGCTACCGAACCGTCCCCGAACATCTTGCACGGCGCAAACGTAGCCGCGCCGCGCAAAGTAACGCCCGTTGGTTACGTTCCCCGCTGCGGCTTTGTCGTAAGGAGTGCGCTCGAGAATGACAGGGAAACGGCCCAACACGGGCTTACCGTCCAGCGCGGGGAGGTACAGGTCCGTCGCCAGTTGCGTGCCATCTCGCATCGGCACCATGACATCCGACTTGCACACGACATTGAATTGCTGAGCAGATCCTTGATAGAGTTGTGGCATTGGATATGTTGCCTCCAGTCAGGTCAGTCGACGTGCCCACCACGAAGAGGTCTTACGCATACGTGGGCACGTCGGAGACCGCCCCTACGAAAGCGGCAAACAGTGGTTTCTCAACCGAAACCAATATAGATCCGGACCAAACAAAAGGCCTTCTGCGTGATTCCGCGCATTTTACGGGAGATACGCTTCTCTCAGTGAACTCATTACTCCCCGAACACCAACTCCCCAAAGCTATACGGTTCCAGGAACCCGCGGTAGACGGCGTTCCACGAACTGTGGACAACGCCTCCTCCGGGAGGGTATTCGGTACGGCAGAGATTTGCCTTGACGGTCTTCCCCGCGGGCGGTGAGTCGATACCAATACCCTTGAGGGGAATGCACATCTCCGCGGTCCATCCTTCTTCGGTTACACGTGTAGCGCTGATCCATTCGAGGTTCTCGCGCGGTGTCTTGACGACGCCGTCCCATTGACCATTCGCCGCGCCGAGAGCCAGGTGCCAGTACTTCTGCTTCGCGTTGGGGGAAGGTCGCCAGCAGAACTTCGATACACTCGTCCGCGAAGACGTTGCCGTCCCGTTCTGTCACCGCTTTCGGGTAATTCTTTGGGGCCTGCACCTGGCAAGCAAAGGAAAAATAGATGTTGTTGTTATCATAAAGCAGTTGTGCTTTCGTTTGCCGCTCCACAGGAGCCTTCCCACCAACGCGACGGAACTCACCCGTGGTGTTTGCTCCTCCCCAGACAGCGTCGGACAGGTCGCCATCGATCACCGGAGCAGGCGTTGCCTTGGGTATACGATGGACAACAGCCTTGCGGACCTCCATGGGCGGATTCTCTCCCTCGTCACTGAAGGAACCGTGAAACAGCAACGGCACATCCCGGTGGCCGTGGTCGCGATACATCGACAGCGCGAATTCTGTCGCTGCAAGAAATTGCACGTACTGCTCATCGGTCCGGAAGAACGTCGACTTCTCAGGCTCGGCGAGCATATCGGCCTTGCGCAGGTTGTAGTGCAGCATGACGAGATTGTCGCCCAGCATTGCGAGGCGCTGGCTCTGCTTGTCGGTCTTCACTTCCGACATCGCCTGCAGATAGAGGCGCTCCATTTCGGAGAAGATCGGCTTGTAGACCTGCTCGACAAAATCATAGTTGACCTCGTAGTTGTCTCCGGAGTACCGCGGGTTCTCCTCATGCTTGCGTGCGAGCACGCGGTCCTCGATCATCATGACGAACTGGTCCATCGTCTTCCATGCGGGGCCGTAGGTCTTCTGCATCCATTCCCGGTAGAGCGCGTCCACGTCCGACTCCGCGTCCCACAGCAGCTTGGCGAGGATGTAATTCTCACATCCGCCGTAGCCCCAGGCGCCGATGCCCACCATGCCGACGCCTTTCGCGCCTGTCCTGTGGGCTGTGGGTATTTCCAGTTTGAGCAGCGGAAGTCCCGGCGGCAGCGGTGTGCCATTCAGCGACCGGAACCAAACCGAAAAATTCAGATACAGGAAATTGGGGGTAACGGCAGTCCAGCCCGAGATCAATCGGGGTAGCTCTTCCTGGTAGATCGGCTTCGCCAATCCCCAGCCGTAGTAGTTGAGGGGCGCGAGCCACAGCCACACGTTGCGTTCCATCTCGATTGGCGCTTTCGGAGGATACATGTAGTTGTAGTAGACGAGACCGCCGACAATCCGGCCGGGATGTTTCTGCGCCACGATTCTCCCCACGTCGTTGTAGAACTTCAGGATCACGGGTGTGTACGACAGGTTGCCATGCCAGTCCTGCTCGGTTCCCGCTTTGCACGTGTCGCACTTGCAGAAGTCGCCGCCATCTTCCGGCGTGATCGACACTGAACGACGATCGGAATTTTCGTCCAACCATCGGATGACCCCTTGTGCGAAATGTTTCACCACTTCGGGGTTGGAAGTGCAAAACTTGCCGCGTCCGCCGGAAACCGCCTGCCACTCTGGATGCTCCTCCAAATCCTTCCTGGTCACTAATTGGTCCCATGCGTGTCCCCAGAGAATCTTGCTGCGGCTCGACTTGAACGCGTCGGAGACGTTCGGGTTCTTGTGGCGCAGCAGCCAGCGATCGACGTTCTGCGTGCCAGGGTCCTTCGGATGCGGTGAGCGAACCTGATTCTGAATGTCCATCAGCTCCCGAATCATGAAATCGGGCGACTGGACAACATTCAGATTGGGTACGCTCAAGGATTTCAGCGCAGGAATCTCTTCACCCACTTCTCCGGGCATGAGCCACCTCACCCCGACGATTCTCTCCAGGAATTCATACGCTCCGAACAGCGTCCCGCGGCTCTCCCAGCCGCGCCACGGGTAGTTGTCTTCGGAATCCTTGCCCAGGATGTAGAGGTTCTTCCCCTTCGTGACGATACGGAAGCCTTCATCGGGCAGCTTCTCCGCAGACAGACCAGCCTTACGCGCAACCGCGTTATCACCCAGGCAGATCATGGGAACGCACGGCGCCTCCGCAATCGGCAGCTTAATACCCGTTGAAATCGCGAGGGCGCGTTGAATCTCTTCCGCCGCCAGCTTGATGGGTGACGGCGCTGCCGTGTCCGCATAGATGCTGTACGCGGAGCGCGCCTCCCCTGCTACCTGTTGCACCAGCGCCAACCTCGCTGCCGACGCTTGGGGAGCACCCGCCAGGACAATCAGTGTCACGAATCCCGCTGCTGTTCTCAATGCTCGCTTCCCTCCAGAAAATGCAGATGGAGCCTGCCCCGACGCCATCGGGGGAGTGCGGAATGAATCGCATCCTTGCACGCCGAATTCTCTTCTCGCGTGGTCCCGACGAGTCGGGATGGACAATTCCCTGATTGTGTCCGCAGCGCAATCAGCGTATCGCTCGCTTGTCTATTCGTGGAATGATTTCCCACGACTTCCCTGGAAGCGGGTCGAATCCTTCGGTGGCTGATTTGACACGGAGCGTCGCGCGGCCGTTCTTCGCTTCCATGGACAGGATGGGGAATGCGCGGCGTTGCTTGCCGTCGTCCACGAACAAGGTCTGGTGCGCTCCCTCAGGAACGGGTGGCAGATTCCCGGCGATCTCGTAGTAACCGTCATGCTCCGATGCGCGCTGACCGGTCACGGCGCCGCGATAGACTGCAACGGGCAAGGTCAACTCCAAACGCCCGATCTTGAGAGACGTTCCCCCGATGAGCGAACCGGTCACAGCTTGTCCATCGCGCAACGTCACGTGGGCGGCGAGGCCTTTGACTGCCAGTCTGCCTGCCGAGGTCTCAACCAAGGCAGGGCTTGCGCCCACCGCGGAAAAGAACACGTCGACAAGACCATCCTGCTGCACTTCCACTGCAACAGGCAAAGTGGCGAGGTCGCCCGCGACTTTGAGGGATCGAACGCTCCTTACACATTCTTCTCCGCTCTTGCTTCCCTCGAAGACCGAGATGAACACACTGGGTTCATCTCCGGTAAGTCGGCGCATGACGTACGGCAAAGTGGCGCCGCGGTCGCTGTTCTTCCAGTCGCGTTGTCCCCAGCCTTCGCCGATGAAGACCTGCTCCCCGACACCTCCTGGTGACCACGCAGTGAAGGAGCGCTGGTCGGGAAGCTCCCAGGAAATCTTCCACGGCGCTGAACCTGTGGCGGTCCGCACGTTCTTGAGCGCGGCATAGCCAATGCTCGCCGCGTCGCCTGCCCATGGCGCCAAACCCATACCTCCCACGCGATATTCATTGTTCGGTCCGTGGAAGAGATAGTCGCGCTGCTCCCCACCCAATACGCGGAAGACGTCCAAAACGTAGCTGTGTTTGTCGCCGTGGTCAATCTGCATCACCGTGCGGCGATAGACGGACGCGTCCGGGTACGCGCGGGACGAAGCTTCCATCACCTTGAAGGGCAAAACCGGAGAGAACAGATGGAACTGTCCGCCGCGTTGACCGCGTCCCGCCTGCTCCTTCCCGTCGATGACCACCAGGTTGTGGGCGGCGGTGCGATACAGGTAGCGCTTGTCGGGATGATCCCAGAGGTAGCCAAGGTCAGACAGCAGTTCCTGGTTGTCTCTCCAGTAATAGAGATCGAGGCTGTCGTAATGGTGGTGCCCGCGGAACTCATCGGCATTGAGGCAGAGGAAGCCGTCTCTCCCATGCGCGCCCGTCCGGAACACTCCCCAGCGCAATTCCGGGAAGGTAACGTCCTCGAAATGGATCGACGACGACGGGCGTTTGGCGAGCTCTGGGTCCCTGAGAAAGATCGCCTTGCTGAGCGATCCCCCCGACAGGTCCGCGCCCGCCACTTCCTTCAGCAGCGCAAGGTACCGAGGATCGTCATAGTTAGCGGCCATTAGCTCAATAGAGAGCGCACTCAGGGAACTGCTGGAATAGGAGTCCTCAATGGGAGGGTACTTCAGATCCCCCTGCAACGTGTTGTACATGGCCCGCCACACCAACGGATAGCAGGTGTCATGGTAGGGGTTGAGGTTGTGGATGCGCGGCCCGCCCTTGGGCAAATACCCCGGGGGATCGGAGTAGCCCTTCATCGCCTCCGCAATTGGCCAGACGCCGCTAAGGGTCATGCTCGCGTAGCCGGGCGATTCGGAGGTGGCCCCGTCGTCCAGGAACCAGTCGTTGACTGTGTGCTCGAAACCCGACCAGCCGAACCGCACCAACTCAGGATTGCCGAGGCACAGTCCCACCAGCAAACAGGCCATTCGCCCTCCGACTGATTTGTTGTTGAGGTTCGGGTCGGGCCACAGCATCGAGGCGCCCTCGAAGAGCAGGTCGCGCTCGATCTTCAGTCGGTCCTGATCCGAGAAGAGTGGCTTGCCTTCGAACGTCGCGTCATACATCAAGTCGTATGCTTCCACGCACGTCACAACGAAGCCTTGCTCCATCCCCACGCCTCGAGCGCGGCCGGCGGACCAATAGCCGGTGTGCAGCTTGCGGTCGGGCTGGTTGGGTGGGTAGACTAGTTCCGGTTCGGGGAGATTGTTGATCTGCGCCGCGGCTATTTTCGGGTCCATATCGGCATAGTCGCCGTAACCGGAATGCACCAACCAGCGCGGATACGTGTCAGCGAACCGCAGCAAAATGAGTCGCGCCGCGGCGGCCAAGGACTCTTCCTTTGAGAGAGCATATCCCAAGGTCAGGTTGGAGAGGCGCGACTGAACGTAGTTGACCTTGTACGCGCGCATATTGCCGGTGAAACTGGGGCGTCCCTCGCGCAGACTGAAGATCACAAAAGTCGGTCCGCCATAGAAGGTGAATTTTTGCTCGCCTCCCCATTTCGCAGTGAGCACGATGGACTCCGGGTAGCGCTCGTTCGGGAAAATAGTTCCACACGACTTGCACTGGAGCTGGTCGGGTTTGTCGGGTGACCATTGCCAGAGCCCGTGAGGGTGTACTGGCTTTCCCTGATCCCGGCAGGCCGGACACGGCGTGAACAGCGTGTCCCCCGGTGTGGTTTCCGGGCCCATCTGCCGGAGCCACTCCGGCGTGACGCCCGCCGCGGCGCTGGCGGCCGTTGTCATCGCGTTCTTGGCGTATTCCTTCGCCCATGCGTGTGCTATGATGTTGCGTTGCGCGCGGTCGAGATCCTCGGCTTTCAGCGTCGTCGCCGGATGCCTGACGCGCGCAGATGCTCCAGGGACATATTCGTGAGTCTCTTCGCATTCAGCAGACATATTCAACGCCACCACAAAGAGAATAATGAGACCGCGCAACAGAGTCAACTTGCAGCCCCCTCGGAAGATTGGTGCCGCATTCATGCTACGTTGCTATTGACCGAATGTCAACAAAAATGGTAAACCTCGGGGACACGAGCGGACGGATCCGAATCTACAGGGAGCCTTTTCCGGAGGTGAGACATGAGCAATAGAACCCAGGCCATCGTTTTTGATGATCGCGATAAAATCACCGTGCAGGAGTTTGATCTTCCCCCATGCGGGCCGGAAGAAGTGGTTTGTGAGACCATCTACTCCTTCGTTTCACCCGGCACCGAATTAAGGGTTCTCAGCGGCATCCACGAATCTCGCGGGAAATTCCCACTGATCCCCGGATACGCATGGGTCGGACGCGTCGTCGAGATCGGCGCGGAGGTCAAGGGGTGGGGAATCGGGGAACTGGTTACCGGCCGCAATCCACTGCCTCTCCCCGGCATCTATTCTCTGTGGGGAGGTCAGGCGGGGATGCACCGGGCGACCGTATCGGGCTACGACTCCGTTCTCAAGCTCCCGGAGAACGTCGATCCGTGGCAGTACGTCGCCGCCGAGGTCGCGGCGATTAGTTGGCGTGGCGTCACTTGCGCCTACCCGTCTCGGGGGGAGACAGCGGTGGTGATTGGTCAGGGGTTAATCGGCGCGTTCGCCGCGCTGTGGCTGAAGCACCACGGGGCCCGCGTGCTGGTCGTTGACCTGGTGGAATCCCGACTGGACCGCGCGCGGCGCTGGGGCGTAACGGCAATCAACGCGAACGACGGAGATACCCGCGAGCGCCTTCTCGCTCACACTGCCGGCGGAGCGGATATCGTCATTGAGGCTTCAGGCAGCCGCAGTGGTGTCGACTTGGCAAACCAGATCCTGCGGCAGCCCGCGGCCCGCGCCACCAACAGCGACTACCGCGTGACCCGGTTGCACAGCAATGCCCTCTATTGGCCGCGGCTGGTCTATCTGGCCACCTACACTCACAAGCACGAAGTCGGGCCGGGGGGACTGTCGGGCAACGCGGAGGGGGTTGTGGTATTGAAGCCAGGAGACCGGACGGTGGCTGATCGTCTGGCGGCCATCGAGCGCATACGACACGACGACCTCCCGCTGGATGACATCGTCACTTCGCCGGTTCCTGTCGAGGACGCTCCGCGCGCTTACTCTGATTTGCGCGACCATCCCGACCAACACAATACCATTGTTTTTCAGTGGTGAAGCATCCCACGGCCGATGATCATTGGAGGACGAATTGATGTCTGCGACCACCTTGCCTACCCCTCGTCAACTCGAATACCAGGACTGGGAATTCGGAATCTTCCTGCACTTCGGCATTCGGAGCTTCCATGAAGGGCACCGAGATTGGGATGGCAAGCCGATGTTCCCCGAAGCGTTCAACCCCACGCAGTTCGACTGCAACCAGTGGGTCACCACCGCGCAGCAAGCCGGAGCGCGGTACATGGTGCTGACGGCGAAACACCATGACGGCTTCGCCAACTGGCCTTCGCAGCACTCCACCTTCAGCCTCGCGCAGGCGTCGTGGAAAGGCGGCAAAGGCGACGTGGTCTTGGAGTTCACCCAGGCGTGCCGCAGACATGGGATGCGCCCCGGACTCTACTACTCCCCCGCCGAGTGGGGCAATCCTGTTTTCGAGTATCCCACCGCCTACGACGACCACTTCGTCAACCAGATTTCCGAGTTACTCACCAACTACGGTGAGATCGACATTCTCTGGTTCGATGGGTGCGGGTCGGAAGGACACACGTACGACTGGGCGCGCATCGTCTCGGAGATCCGGCGCATGCAACCCCGCATCCTCATCTTCAACATGGGCGATCCCGACTTCCGGTGGGTCGGCAATGAAGCCGGTGTCGCGCCTTTGCCCTGCTGGAACACGGTGGAAAAAGTTCCCTTCTCGGTGCAGACGATGTCAAAGGACGCAATGGGCGGCCCACGCTGGCTGCCTGCGGAATGCGATTGCCGCATGCGAGAGCGCAACTGGTTCTACGAAGATGCCGACGAACACACGGTCAAGAGCGTTGAGGAATTGATGGGACTCTACTTTCTCTCGGTCGGCCGCGGCTGTAACCTGCTGCTCAACATCGGGCCGGATCGACGCGGTCTTCTGCCCGACAAAGACTCGGCGCGCCTGCTCAAGTTCGGTGCGGAAATTCGGCGGCGCTTCGGGAATCCTCTTCCGGTTAAATCGGTCGAGCGGCAGGACAACTCCTTTATCTACGAGTTTGCGAAACCCGTGCTAATAGACCACGCAGTGCTCATGGAGGACCAGACCCACGGGGAGCATATCCGCCGGTTTAGTCTGAGCATCTCCTTCGGAGACGAACCCGTGTTGTTGCACGAGGGATACAACATCGGTCACAAGGCCATCTGCCGGTTCCCCTCGAGCAAGGCGCAGAAGGTGACGTTACAGATTCTCGATGCGAAGGGTGAGTGCAGCTCCTCCGAGTCCTGCGAATCCGGACCGGGATCATATGACCTGCGATCGGTGGAGTTCTTCAATTGCGAGGTGATATAGCCTTCCAGTGACGTTGTCTTACGCTTCCTTTGAGATATTGAATATGCAATGTAAAATCGCGGCCGTGCCGCTTAGGGAGGAAATAGATGCAAGCATCAATGTGGACCGCTTACCTGGTTGAACAGCTTCCCCGGGAAGCCATCAAGACATTTTACGATCATGGGTGGCGATGCGTGGAATTGGGCGAGGAACACGCGCACGACCTGCTCAAGGAAGGCGACCCCCTGAAAGTGGGCGCAGAATTCCGCAAGTATATCAACGACCTCGGCGTGGACATTCCCCAAGGACACTTCTTCATGCTCAACAAAGGCTGCCGCCCGGAGGATCTGGAGGGGAGGCGTCTGCAAGACATGTCCCCTGCGAAGGACGTGGAGTTGGCTGCGTCCGTGGACTTCATGAAGCGATGGATTGATCTCTTTAACGCGATCGGCATCAAGGCAGGAGTGTACCATATCGGCGGCTTTTCGCTGGCGAAGGCCAGGTGGTCGAAGAAACGGATTTTTGAGCGGCGTGTCCGAGCGCTGCAACAGGTGGCAGAGTACGCGAAAGGCGGGCCCACGCAGATATGTCTTGAGAACATGACCCGCAAGGGAGACGGAGGCACCGTTGCGGAACTCAAGGAGTTCCTCTTCGCCGTGGGTTCAGATTGCCTTGCGATCTGTCTCGACACCGGTCATGCCAACATCGCCGGGGTCGATCAGGCGGAGTTTGTGCAGGAAGCCCAAAGCGATCTCAGGGCGCTGCATGTCGCCGATAACCTGGGCCATGGCGATGACCACATGCTCCCGTACGGCCGCGGCACGGTGAAATGGACTCCTTTCATGCAGGCATTGCGCAAAACCAGCTTCAAGGGCTCCTTCAACTTCGAGGTGCCGGGAGAAATCCGCTGCCCGGAACCAGTATTGCTGCACAAACTCGACTACGCACTTGAGCTGGCGAAGTGGATGATTGATGAGGACGGGGCGTAACAACCGAGCCGTGAGGCGAATGAGCGTCCCTCCAGCTTGGTTGACGGCGGTATATCCACACCACCATAATCAGGACGGCAAGGGCACAAATAAAGGGAGTTAGGTACTGGAGGAAGAACGGTCACAGACACATTGACTTGCCTGAATACGCTGGCCCGTGAGACCGAACAGCCAGAGGATGAATTGCTGGCGCGAGCGCTGCGCGTGGGAGTTCAGCAGATGTGGCGTGAGTAGTTGCTCGGTCGATATATTGAAGGAAGGATCCCCTGGGAAGAAATCGTCGAGACTGTTTGCATTGAATGGGTCGAGTTGGCAGAACGTCAGCTCGATGCCGCCATGGATGACCTCCGGTAGGGTCTGCAGAACTGACCACTGGCGATGGAAAGCCTCCCGCTCGCGCCGCAGAGCTTCCTCAGTCTCGATGGAGGAAAGACATGGCAGAACCGGAACATGGGCGCACACGAAGTCCTTCGCGGAGATTATCTCATTCGCCTGAGATCACACTCCGACCGGCTGACGACGCACGCCGAGTTTATTCTTCTTAGCGACATGGGTGTAGATCATCGTCGTCTGGAGGTTGGCGTGACCGAGGAGTTCCTGCAACGTGCGGATGTCGTATCCCTTCTCCAGGAGGTGTGTCGCAAAGCTGTGCCGCAACGTGTGGACGCTCACCGGCTTGGCGAAACCGCAGGCGCGAACCGCTTCTCGAACCCGCCGTTGCAGTGTGTCGGGTAAAACGTGGTGTCGCCGGACGGTGCGAGAGCGAGGATCAACGGAC
>Ga0100389_1002722_pt1 | contig 14004 bp, 11 predicted proteins | sample CryGeymeta201513_FD_81537 | JGI IMG/M metagenome (GOLD analysis project Ga0100389, IMG submission 81537) | Groundwater microbial communities from Crystal Geyser aquifers in Utah, USA - Crystal Geyser metaG 2015-13 | ecosystem: Environmental > Aquatic > Deep subsurface > Groundwater | place: USA... | reverse complement strand
CCCCCATATCTTACACGGGGTTCTTCAACCCCAAACCCGATCCTTTTTCGGGGCGTTTCAAGCGGAATCATTAACTGCCGGATTGCCTCAAAAATCATGTGTATCTCTTCATCGTGTTTCTCTATTTTTCTTTCCATCTGGTTTAATTTGTTGGCGAGTTCTTTATGAGTTGAAAGTAGTTCACGCAATTTAACAAATGCCTTGATAATATTTATGCTTATTTTTACAGCTCTCTCGCTTTTCAAAACACTTGTCATCACTCAATGTTTGTCGCCCTTGACACCATCGGAGCTTGGGGTTGTAAAGGACCCTCTGATCGGAGGCCGAGGGTTACGGGATTACCGGCTCGGTTTCTTTTCCTTTAAGAGTGCGGCTTCGAAAGATTCTCTGAATTTTTGAAGGGATGCCTTGAAGTCTGAATTCTCAACCGGGTTTGCCAGGACCGCGGATCCTGATATCCTGTGTTTTTCTCTGAGCGTTTTAAGGGCTGACTCAGAACCAGCTCGAGCGTGCTCTTAACCTCCGTCACAATTCACTCCTCATTTCTAATTCTTGCCCCTTGAATCCTCTGTTGTCTCATACATAGGCAAAAACATATCGCTCCAAAAAACCGTAATTATCCTGAATCTCATTTTTACCTGTCAGCATTTCCCCGTGACCAGGAAGGAGATATTCCACATCCAGATCCTGAAGCTGCCGGACGCTCTCCTTGATCTGGGCGCTGTTTCCACCCGGCAGATCCGTTCGCCCCAGACCTTCCTTGAAAATCAAGTCGCCGGTGAAGAGCACCTTCTCCGCCGGCAAATACAGGCATACCGATCCCGGCGAATGCCCGGGGGTGTGGAAAACCCGGATATCCAATCCATCCACATTCAAATCGCCTTTAGCAAGGAAAAAATCGGGGGCCAGCGCATCCACGCTTATTCCGTAACTTGCCTCGATAAAATGGCTCATCGATTGAATCAGTTTCCATTCATTTTCGTGAACGGTAAATAAGACCCCGGCTTTTCTGAACAGGGTCGCCGCCTCCAGGTGATCCTGGTGCGCATGGGTGCAGATCACCAGATGGATATCGCCCTTATCCAGATTCAGGGCCGAAAGCCCCCTTGCAACATGATCGAAAAGGTGGAGATGCCCGGGATCGATCAAGATCTTTTTTTTGCCGTCGATCAGGTAGGTGTTGCAGTTGTTCTCGGTCATGGATTCCCAGAAAAAGGCATGAACGTTTGCGATCACTTTCATCGAAATTCTCCCTGCAAATTCAGCTATCCGTTTTCAAAAGTTCTCTCTCTCCATACCGCATGGGGAGGATGACGGCAAAAACGGCCAAAATGAGCACTCCGGCAAAGGAGATGCCGGCATAGATCCAATCCGACAGAAACAGGGTATGCTCTTTCACCTGAGCCATGAAAAAGCGATATACCGGGCCTGCCTCTAAAAAAATGACGGCTCCCACGAATACCGCCCCCAGCATCATGAAGAGCAGGCCGCCCCAGCTCGTCACCGATTGGGCCGGATTCTCAGAGGTAAAGTCCGGATAAGCCGCCCCGAGTCCGATCCCCAAAGAGACTACCCCGGGAACCAGAACGCAGATGGTGGCTGTCGAAAGACCCATCATGAGGGGTGTTACCTTCAATAAAATATTGGTCCCCACAATCAAAATTTCCGACAAAATCAGCAAAGGGAAAAAGTAGATGAAAAACTTGACCCAAAGGTATGTCCGCATCCGAATGGGGGAGGCGAGAACCAGCCAGAAAGCATCTTTCTCGTTGCTCACCGCGGGGAAGGCGAACCGCGCCGTCACCGCGATCAGGACAAAAGAGACCAGTCCCATGTTTAAAAAAGAAAGTAGGTTCTGCAGATAAAGGGTTTTTATGGGGGAACGTTCCAGAGGAAGTACTTTAAAGTTATAGATATAGATGACCACCAGGGCGGCGATAAGAAAGATTTGGGACCATTGGGTTTGATCCCGGAAAAATGTCTTGATCTCTTTCTCGACCAACGCGCGGATCGGTCCGGGAAGCACCCCCTTTTTCATTACCGCCTCACGCCTTGCCCGGAACAGATGCTCCTTGGCGGTCTGTGCTTTGGATAAACCTGAAAAATAAACGGCATCCGCGGTGAGGACAACGGCATAAAAGAGGGTAAGCATAGCGGCAAATGAAAGGGATGCCGCAAAAATCGCTTCCCGGATATCACCGATCAACAGGCCGTGGATCCCGTCATAGGCCCAGGTGCTCGGAAGAAAGGGAAAGTCCGGAGACTTGAGAGCGTGCAGATAAACCAGGACTGTAGCGAAAGCCTCGGGATCCACCAGCCGCTCCGGGCGCAGCAAGCGGAAGGCCACGTAAATCGCGATGAATGCAAAAAGACCTAAAAAGACAAAGAGCGTGCGGATTCGGCTGGCCGGGATCACCATTACGGCCAGCATCACCACGAGGACACCGATTCCGGAGGCCGTGGCAGTCAAGGGGATCAGAGCCGCCGGCAGGTAGGCGTAATAGAGGGGCCTTACATCATAGACGATACCATAGGCGATCAGGACCGGAAGCGTGTAGATCAATACCATCCAGGCGCTGTCGAAGACGCTTTCCATCCATCGAGCGATGAAGATGTGATGCCTCCTTACCGGAAGGGAAAAGACCAGCGGCAGGTCTTTGCTGAGATAGAGCTTGGAAAGCGAGGTAAGGACGGCGGAAAAGATCATAAGGGAAAAGACCGTGATCAGCATCATCGAGAGAAGCTTTGCCAGAACCAGATCGCCTACGTCTTCGATCCCCCGGAAATAGCGCAGCACCCGCATGGATACGCCGAGAATTCCGACCCAAAAGACCGTGCCGATTCCTCCCAGGATGAGGATTCTTAAAGGCTTTTTTCCCTTGGCCGATGCCAGGGGCCTTTTCAGCGGCCACAATCTCGGAAGAATCAATAACCCCACCGTTTTCATGGTTTGCCCGATAGATTGTTCGCGTTTTCGGCGGTTACGGCCATGAAGACGGCTTCCAGGTCGGCACCCGTTGCGGAGGCGCCATCCCGAAGTTGATCCAGGGTTCCGGTGGCAATGAGAACACCTCTATGGATGATGCCGATGCGATGGCACACATCCTGGGCCATGCTCAGGGAGTGGGTGGACATGAAGATCGTCGTACCGTGCGCGGCCAATTGCCTGAAGATACTTTTGACCAGGATGACCGCCATGGGATCCAGGCCCACCATGGGTTCATCCACGATGATCACTTCCGGGTCGTGGATCAGGGCCGCGGCGATGATGAGCCGCTGGCGCATGCCGTGGGAATAAGCCTCGATGAGGTCATGGGCCCAATCCGACAGGGCAAACCGCTTAAGGCTTTTTTCGGCCTTTTCTTTAAAGTCGTCTGCTTGAATTCCATAGATACGGGCAATGAACTTCAAAAATTCCATTCCGGTGAGCTTTTCGTAAAGATACGGCCGATCCGGTATGAATCCGATTTTGGCCTTGGCTTCCCGGGGATTTTGAGCCATGTCGATCCCGCAAATCGAAACGCTTCCCGAGGTGGGAGCCATGAGTCCTGCCATCATCTTGATTGTGGTGGTCTTCCCTGCACCATTGGGGCCGATGAACCCGAAGATTTCCCCTTTGGGAACCTCAAGGCTCAGATCGTTGACCGCCAGAGTCCTGGTGTAGCGCTTGGTCAAATGATTCAGCACGATCATGTTTAAGACTCTTCTCGCTTTCCCGGTGCCGCTTTATCGTCAATCACAGAAATTTTGATCCTCCCAATCACCGGAAGCAGGTCCAGTGGATTTCTTTCCGCGTCGTTCACCAGCCGGATATGGGTAACATCGGCGGGGATTTCGTTGAAAAGGGCGTCCACTGTGATCCATCGGCCCACATACACGATATTCCAGGCATGGTAATAAAACCGACCCTTGAGATAGACCAAACCGGCTTCCACCCGGGCCGGAATCCCGGCGGCCCTGGCCAACGCGGCGAAGAGTATCGCATGTTCATTGCAATCGCCCGACCGGTTTTCCAAAACCGAAAGCGCATCGGGTATAGAGATCACCGGTTTCTTTTCGATGTTTTCCTGCATCCAGGCGACAATTTCCCGGACCTTATCCAGGGGATGCGTCTTTGACGCCGTGATCTGACGGGACTGGGATACAATCCTTTCATAATCGGACTGGATAAACGGTGCGGCTTTAAGATAAGGGGCGGCCTCCTGCGGGTCCAAGGGTTCATCTTGCAAGTCCGAAAGAGGCTCTTTTTCAACAACCAGGATGTTTCCGGAAAAGGCCTGCCGTCCGCCGTGAAGTTCCAGACCCTCGATGGAAATCCCCTCGATTTTAAGGGCAATCCGGGTTCGGGTCTTGGGATCTCGGACAGGGGTTTCGACCGGAACCGATGTGAAAAGGGTCAGATCGTGGCCCGGCCGGGAAACGATCCCCGCAATTGCGCTGTGGGAATCGGTTTTTTCCAGTCGCATACCCAAAAGCCCCTCTTCCCGCAATACCTCACCCTCTTCGCTGATCCACGCCGATTGAGTCATCCCTTTGTATTGTACCACAATCCGGGAGACATCCCGGATTGCTCCCATGATCTGAATCTTTTCTTTCCCCTTCATCTGCACCGATACAGGCACCCGGGCCAGGGAGGCAATATCGAAGATCTCGAAGGTACGCGATTCTCCGGGTTTCATGCCCCCTGCAATAACGGCGTCATAAAGCACGGAGGCCAGATGCGGTGCACGGGGTAACGGGATTTCCATCCGCTGTTCTCCCCCGGTACCCTCGATGTCGACAATCAGCGTCCCTTTTGAAAACATTCCTTTCGCTTTAAACTGGAACCGTCCGGAATCCATGCTAAAATCAAATGAATCCAGGGACAAATCCGTGTTAAGGCGGGAGTCTGTGACGATGGCCACATCCTGAACCAGCCCCATGGTATTCAAGCGCATGTGAACCGATTGCTCCAGTCGGTATCCGACCTCGTCACGCTTCAGGACCGAATGGGAAAACCCGATCTTTTGCCCTTCATGAAAGAGATTCATCCATGTGTCTCTCTCAGGAAGAACGATCCATGCGGCAGGAGGGCTTTGCGACGGCAAGTAAAGCAGATTGAGACGCATCGCCATCAGCGCGGCAAAGATGATCCCGAAAACGATCCCTGCGATCCAATAGGGTCTCATGATGCAAGCGCTGGCGGCGCCTCTTTCAGGCTAAACCGGTTCGAATCGGATCCCTTGGGCCAAGGGCAGCTCGATTCCCCAGTTGATGGTGCAGGTTTGACGACGCATGTAAATTTTCCAGGCATCAGACCCGGATTCTCGGCCGCCCCCCGTATTTTTCTCGCCTCCGAAAGCCCCTCCGATTTCGGCTCCGGACGTACCCACATTGACGTTGGCAATCCCGCAATCGCTTCCCATCTGGGATAAAAACAATTCCGCCTCACGCATATCCGTGGTGAAGATAGCGGATGAAAGCCCCTGGGGCACCGCATTATGGTATCGGATGGCTTCTTGAAGCGTCTTGTACCGAATGAGGTATAAAATGGGGGCAAAGGTCTCCTCGGATACGATGGGGGCATCCGGAGGCGCCTCGCAAAGACACGGAGTCACATAGGTGCCAGCAGAAAAGCGCTTTCCGGAAAGAACCTCTCCTCCGCAAAGGATCCGACCTCCCTGCTTTTTAATGCGGGAAAGTGCGGACTGCATGTTTTGAACGGCCTTGCGGTCGATCAAGGGACCCATCAGGGTCGCGGGTTTCAAGGGATCACCGATGGGGATCTGCCGATAGGCTTTCATCAACGCCTGGGTCAGCTCATCATAGATATCTTCGTGCACAATCACCCGGCGCGTGGTGGTGCATCGCTGCCCGGCCGTTCCCACGGCTCCGAATACGATGGCACGCACCGCCAAATCCATATCCGCTTTTGCCGTGACGATGACGGCGTTGTTTCCGCCCAGTTCCAGAAGCGTTTTGCCCAGGCGCCGGGAAACGGCCTGGGATATGTGCCTTCCCATGGCCACACTCCCGGTGGCCGAAATCAGCGGAATCCTCGGATCGTTGATGAAGGCTTCCCCCACCTCATGGCGGTCTCCGACAACCCATCCCAGGATCCCCTCGGGAAGCCCGTTTTTCTGCAAAACCCCCTGTGCGATCTTCATGAGGGCAATGGCGGTGAGGGGGGCTTTGGAAGATGGCTTCCAGATCACCGTATCCCCACAGACCAGGGCGATCAGGGCGTTCCATGACCAGACCGCCGCAGGAAAGTTAAACGCAGTTATTACGCCGACAGGACCTAAGGGGTGCCATTGCTCATACATGCGGTGTATCGGGCGTTCGCTGTGCATGGAAAGCCCATAAAGCATCCGGGATTGGCCTACGGCAAAATCGGCCATGTCGATGGCCTCCTGGATCTCACCCTCCCCTTCTGCACGGATCTTGCCAACTTCGAGGCTGACCAACGCTCCCAGATCTTCTTTTTTTTCCCGCAGGGCGATGCCGATCTGGCGCGTGATGTCTCCCCTCTTCGGGGCCGGCATCATCTTCCATGACTGAAAGGCATCGACAGCGCATTGGACCACGCTCTCAAAGTCCTTGCGATCGGCAAGACGCACCCTGCCGATACGCTTACCGTTGATCGGAGAAACCACGTCCAAGAGTCTTCCGTGGCAACGAATTGCAGATCCGGTTCCACCACCCTCCTCCGTCCCTTTGATTCCCAAGTTTTTCAAGATCGCTTTCACGGGCAAGTTCCTTTCCTCACAGGCTCCCTATCGGCTGAAGCCGGTATCTTCTTAGATACTAAGATCCGTCGGATGGGATCAAAACATAAAAGCCTCTTCTTGTCTATACCCGAAACCGGGACTTTGCCCTTGACTTTGGCCGTCACCTCCGTCATTTTTTCATCGAGCAAAAAAGGATTGAAATGAAACGATTCAGCCTGATTTTTGCCATCCTGTTTCTTTTCACAAGACCATCGAATGCTTCCGATACCGGAACCATCGATCCGTATCGAAAAGAGCGGGAAATGATGGTTCAAACCCAAATTCAAGCCCGGGGTATCACCGACAAGGCGGTCCTTTCGGCGATGGAAAGGGTCCCCAGACACCTATTTGTTCCGGAAGAACTGCGGGGTCGTGCCTATGGAGATCATCCCCTTCCCATCGGAGAAGGCCAAACTATCTCCCAGCCCTATATCGTGGCACTGATGACCGAAAAGTTGTCCGTCAATTCGGACAGCAAAGTCCTGGAGGTGGGGACCGGCTCCGGTTACCAGGCCGCCGTTTTGTCCCAAATTACGCCGAGCGTTTACACGATTGAAATTAAAGTAAAGCTTTATGAAAATGCATCTAACATCCTAAATAATCTTGGCTATACAAAAATACAAACTCGGCATGGGGACGGATACTTCGGCTGGGAACAAGTTCAACCTTTCGACGCCATCATGATCACCGCGGCAGTGGATCACATTCCGCCGCCTCTGCTCAAACAACTCAAAGACGGCGGTCGCCTCATCCTTCCCCTGGGAAATCCCTTCAGTTACCAGAACCTGGTCCGGGTCACCAAAAAGGGGGAGGATTATACCGTCGATCAGATCTGCGGGGTTCTCTTTGTGCCTCTGACCGGACACGTCATGAGAAGCCGATGATCCTGTGGACCGTATTTTTTCTTTCCTTTTCCTCACTGGCCTTTGAAATTTTCCTGACACGCCTTTTTTCCATCAGCCAGCGGAACCATCTGTCTTTCATGGTGATCAGCATCGCCCTTCTCGGTTTTGCAGCCGGAGGCGTCTTGTTCTCTTTTTTGGACGGTCGCATGCCCGGTTGGGAAAGGAAGTGGTCGACATGGATTCATCTGGACATCCTTGCCTTCGCTTTTTCGATCAGCATCCTCTTTTCGCTTTTCATCTTAAGCCGGATCCCTTTCGATTATTTCAGGCTCCCCTTCGAACCCATACAGATCCTTTACCTTTTCATCCTTTACTTGGTGCTGGGCGTTGCCTTTTTCTTTTGCGGCCTGGCCATCATGATCGGATATGCCGCCTGTCCTGAAAAAAGCGGAAGCTTGTATTTTGCAAGCATGGCTGGATCGGCGTGCGGCGCCGCCGCTTCGATTCCGCTTCTCTCTCTATTCGGTGAAACAGGGGCTGCGGCCCTATCCGCCCTGATCCCTTTAATTCCCGCGGCAGGCGATGGTCTGAAAAGCCTTCTCCAAAATTTTTTTCATAAGCCCTTCCTTTCCCAAACGAAAGGCGTTTCCTTGGCCATGCTCACTGCCGTTGTGATCCTTTGCGTTTTTGCTGTTTTTCTTTTTTCAGGCACCAACGCCCTGCTGCAGATCCGCCCCTCCCCTTACAAGGCCTTGAGTCAGTCCCTCCAGTTTCCGGACTCCCAGGTCTTTCAAAAGGCTTCCGGCATTTACGGTCGGGTGGATTGTCTGCAAAGCCCTCACCTCCGGTATGCGCCGGGATTGAGCCTGAAGTATCCATCAATACCTCCGACTCAGTGGGCGGCCTTCAAGGATGGCGACCACCCCTTAACCTTCTATGAAACAAACTCGAACACGGCTTTTGCCCGGTCGACCCTTCAATATGCCGGATATGTGCTGATCCCCAACCCCGGAAGGGTTCTGATTATTCAGCCTGGCGGCGGCACCGCAATCCCCTGTGCCCTGGCATCGGGAGCCGAAAGCATCACGGTGGTGGAACCCCACCCTTTCCTGGCACAACTGACCCAAAAACATTATCGGATCACCGTCGTTTCCGACACGCCCAGGGCGTTTCTGACAGCCCCCGGGCCGACCTTCGATGTCATCCACGTAGAAAACTGGGGTCCCTCCCTTCCCGGAACCGGTGCCCTGACCCAGGACTATCTCCTGACGCTGGACGCTTTTGCCGCCTATCTGAATCGTCTTTCGCATCGAGGCATTTTGATCGTTTCCAGGAAGCTTCGTCTTCCGCCGGCAGACTCGCTCCGGCTATGGTCCACCGCTTACACCTGCCTCGTCCAAAAGGGTGTCTCGGATCCGGGTCGCCATATCCTCATCCTCAGAAACTGGGATACTTTCGTCCTGATCGCTTCCGGGTCGGCACTGCCTGACACGGCGCCTCTGATCGATTTCGCAAATCGGCTCAATTTCGATTTTATTTTCAGCAAGATATCGGTTGCTCACCCGGTGAACCGGTTTAATCGGCTTCCGGAGCCTTATTACCACCGCGCTCTTTCCGAGCTATCCGATGCCTATGAAAGGGGCAAACCGGAAACCTTCTTTAATGACTACCTCATCGACGTCAAACCCTTAACGGATGAACGTCCTTTTCCGGATCGATTCATCAAGTACGACCGGATCCGGACCCTGTACCGGAGCACCGGAAGCCGCTTTTACTCCCTCTTCATGTCCGGGGAAATCGTCGTTTGGGTCGTTATGATCGAAGCGGCGGCGATCAGTATCCTTTTCCTCTTGCTCCCGCTTTCTTCGATTTATCGGCGAGGCAAAAAGCAGTTCCCTTCGTATTTCCTCTTCTTTTTTTTCGTGGGTATGGGGTTCATGTTTCTGGAGATGTATTTCGTTCAGGCTTTCACCCTGCTTCTAGGAGATCCGGTAGTCAGCTTCGTCGCCGGGATAACCGGGATCCTAATTTTTTCAGGTGTCGGGGGCAGAATATCTCAAAATTTGGGAAAAGGTGCGATGCAAAAATCCCTTTTAGCGCTGACAATTCTTGCGGCTATCAGTTATTGGATGCTGGATTCGGGGATTCACCAGGCGTTAAGACTTCCCAAAATGTCTCGCACGGTCTTCGCCCTTATACTCCTTTTACCGATGGGTCTTCCGGCAGGCCTTCCGTTTCCCATGGGGATGCGCATCCTTTTGGACGGCCCTCAACAACGAGCCTTTGCCTGGGCGGCCAACGGATGTGCATCGGTATTAACCGCTGTTGCCTCCGTTCAGATCGCCATCGGTTTCGGAATATCGACAAACCTGCTCTTTGCAGCGGCTTCTTATTTTTCGGCATGGCTGTGCATCCAAAAACATGTTTCCCAAAAAGGCACGGCTTGACAGCAACCCTTTGTTAAGATTAAGTCAATTTTATTGAAATCGTAAAAAGTCGTCACCCCGTTGAAAAACGGGGTCCATGAGTTTCATAAGCGCTTGAGAACACTGGATTCCTGCTTTTACCGAAATGACGGAAAGAGAGCATTTTCGACTTTTTACGAATTCGTCAATTTTGAGTATCCAAAAAATATCCGAATAATGGCGGTCATGGAAAAACAACAGGACACCCAAAACGATTTCAGGGAAAAAAGAGCTTCCCCCAGGACTTTCGTGGAGCGCTATTACAGCGTACAGTTTGCAATCAACAAGGAAATCCCGGCCTACCAGTTCAAACTGCGCGATATTTCCGATGGCGGACTTTGCATTGCCATCCGTCAGGATTCGGCGATTCTTGATCATATTAAAGTTGGGGAAATCGTAAAAACTCAAAATTGGGATGGCAAAGTAAAAAGCTTCAGATGCAAGGCGCGCAAATTCTGAGGAATGAAGCGTACTTATAGGTACGCCGCAATGACGAAGAATGCAGCGCAACGCAGCAGATGGACTTTTTACGAAGCCATCAAAGTTGGGGAAAGTCATCGCATGAGTTATGCCCCCTTGAATGCGCCCAGGCTATTAAAGGATATCCTGACTGAAATCCGTCACATCACCTTTTGCCGGGAAGGATCTTACAAGGATCATTATCTCGTAGGGTTATCCATCGTCGAAAACGAAAAATCTGTATAACTCATCACCGTAAGGGCCGGCCGAGATGAATCCCTGGAGCAAGGAAGAAGTAGAAGCCATCGTGGCAGATTACTTTTTGATGCTCTGCAGGGAACTTAAAGGGGAATCTTACAGCAAAATGGATCACCGAAACCGGCTCGTCGAAAAATTGACCCCACGCAATGCAGGATCCGTCCAAAAAAAATATCAGACCATCAGCGCCGCTCTTCTGGCCCTAAATCTGCCATACATCAGGGGCTATAAACCCCTGGATAATTATCAGACGCTCCTGATCGAGCAGATCGATGTACACCTGGAAAAGCACCCAGAAATTGTAGGCGTCCTGACAGCTTATGCCGAAAGATCCCTGCTGGCACCGGTTCAGCGGGATCTCTTTTTCCGTGCCACAGTCGTGGATCCCCCTGAGCCTCACCCCCCCGAATCCGGTAATAAGGAGCGTCTCCTTAGAAAAATTATGAAGAAATACACTTTCGTCACGGCAGAAGCGAACAATTCCGACCTGAAAGAAGCCGGGAAAGGGTTTGTTCTGGATCTTGAAAGGGCGAGACTTCGGGAGGAAGGGAGTCTCCGGATGGCCGATCGCATCGAGCAAATCTCCGCAAAACGGGCATCGGTTGCACCCTATGACATCCTCTCTTATGAATGCAATGAAAAGCCCCTTTTCATCAAGGTTAAAACCACCTCATGCGGTATGCGTTTCCCCTTTTCCCTCTCGGCGGCCGAACTTGCATTTTCAGCCGCCAACCCGGATTCGTATCGCCTCTATCGGCTCTTCGACTTTCCGGAAGCCCCCCGCCTTTTCATTCTCAAGGGCCGCCTCTACGACTGGATCCGCCTGATACCGGAATCGTTTTTGGCTCGGGTTGAGTAAACTCTTCAAGATTCCTTCGTAGCCGGGATTCTCACGGCTTTTGAACGGGCTGGGACAACTCTGACGTGGTCCCCTTTTTTCCAAGAGCAAACACCCTGCCCTGGCAGACCCGGTTCTGGACAGCATGCCCGAAGTCCAGATCGGCAAATGTTATGAGGGCAAGCACCGCATTAGCCCCCTAGCCAAAGAAGCATATGACGCCGCGGACTTCTTCCCGACCCTGGGAAAAGACGGGAAATGGCTCCGGTTCAACGCCGCTATCCTCGTGCATCTTTTTATCAATGCCGCCGTAATGTGACACCCTATCTTTTTTGTGGACTTTGCCTGGGTTCGAATCCGTGCTTACGGAAATTCAGGATCGAATCGGTGGAATAGATGATCAAAGCGATCCAGATCAGGATAAACGTCCACAACTTCGCCACTGAAAACGGCTCCCCGTAGATGAAGACCGCAAGAATAAAGGTGCAGCTCGGCGCCAGGTACTGCAGGATCCCCACCGTGGAAAAGTGGATCCGCCTCGCCCCTTCGGTGAAAAGGAGAAGGGGAAAGGCCGTCACCAGGGCTGCAGCCATAAGAAGCAAGTCAATTCGGGTTCCTGTTCTGAAAAAGGCGCCGCCGCCATGGGCATTGATATAAAAAAGATATGTCAGGGCGGGGCCGCACATCAACAATGTCTCCAGAGTCAGTCCCACCAATGCCCCCACCGGCGCCATCTTGCGGATCAGTCCGTAAAATCCGAAAGTCAAAGCCAGGGCTAAAGAAATCCAAGGGACCTGTCCGAATTGAACCGTCAGGTATCCGACCCCCAAAGCAGCCAGGATAACCGCTGCCCTCTGTGCCGATCTGAGCCTTTCTTTCAAAAAAATTCTTCCTAAAAGGACATTGACGAGCGGATTGATGTAATACCCCAAGCTCGTCTGCAGGATCTGATCGTTGTTGATGGCCCAGATAAACAAAAACCAGTTCACAGAAACCAAAAGGGTCGTTCCTAAAAGGATTCCAAGAGTGTAACGATTTTTTAGAGCATACAGAAATTCACGCCATTGACCTAAGAAGAAGACCAAAGGCATCAGAAACACAAATGACCAGATCATTCGGTGCATCAGGATTTCAAAGGGAGGGACCGCTTTGAGACACTTGAAATAAATAGGGCTGGTGCCCCAGATCAGGAAGGCCCCCACCAGGCTGGCAATGCCGGCCATCGTCCGCTTTTGTTCTTTTTGTGTCATTTTCTTTCCAGCTTCGCAACTGCCTCGATATGGGGGGTATGGGGGAACATATCTACCGGCTGGACCTCTAAAACACCATAGGATTCCTTCATGAGGCTAAGGTCTCTGGCCAGGGTCGCCGGGTTGCAGGAAACATAAACCATCCGTTCAGGTTTGAGCTCCAGGATCTTTGCCACGGACTTCGGATGCATCCCGGCCCGGGGCGGGTCGATGACAACCACGTCAGGCCGCTCTTCCATCCTGGGGATCAGATCTAGAATATCCCCGCGTAGAAACCGGCAGTTCGCGATCCCATTGATCCGGCAATTTTCCTGTGCATCCTCTACGGCACTCGATACGATCTCCATCCCGATGACGGATCGGGCATTCTCGGACAGTGCGATGGCGATGGCACCGGTGCCGCTGTAAAGATCCAAGACGGTTTCGGAACCGGTGAGTTGTGCGTATCGCTTAGCCGTGTTGAAAAGCGTCCAGGCACCTGCAGGATTCACCTGGAAAAACGAATTGGCCGAAATCCGGAAATCATAAGGTCCCAGGCGATCCGAAATTTTCGATGGGCCGGCAAGAGTAATTTCCCGTTCCCCCACGGCGATCCCTGCCTTTTTTGCGGTAATGTTGTTGACCACGGAAAGGATTTCGGGGTGTTGTCGAACCAGATGGTCGGCCACCGGATGCATCTTTTCAAGATCCTCCGATGCCGTAACGAGGTTTACCATCCACCGATTATGGGCTTCGGAATGGCGTAGCATCACGAAGCGCCAGAAACCGGCATGGCTCTTCAAGCCATAGGGAGGAAGCCCCGAATTCAGGATAAGGGAACGGACCGTGCCTAAAATGGCGTTTCCGGCTTCCGGCTGAAGGAGGCATCTTTGGATATCGATGATCCTATTGAAAGTCCCGGGAATATGAAGCCCGAGGGCAAAATCGGTTCGGCCCACCGGCCTATCCATCTCTTCAGGCAAAAGCCATCTTCGGTCGGAGCAGGAAAATTCCATCTTGTTCCGATATCCGTAAATACGCACCGAAGGGAGCACCGGATGCACCGTGACCTGGAAAAGACCGGCGATCCGCTCCAGGGAATCGGTGACATGCTGCCGTTTATATCCAAGCTGCTGATCGTATCGGATGTGTTGCCACCTG
>Ga0100389_1002718_pt1 | contig 14019 bp, 9 predicted proteins | sample CryGeymeta201513_FD_81537 | JGI IMG/M metagenome (GOLD analysis project Ga0100389, IMG submission 81537) | Groundwater microbial communities from Crystal Geyser aquifers in Utah, USA - Crystal Geyser metaG 2015-13 | ecosystem: Environmental > Aquatic > Deep subsurface > Groundwater | place: USA... | reverse complement strand
CTTCTAATAGTGGTTCCATCTCCTAATTCACCGAAATCATTAGCTCCCCAACACTTAACTGTACCATCTGAAAGAAGAGCACAAGTGTGCCATCCACCCACCGCAATATTTACGGCGTTAGTTAAACCTGAAACCGAAACCGGAGTATTACTGCTGGTAATAGTTCCATTTCCTAATTGGCCGAAATAATTATCTCCCCAACATTTAACTGAACCATCGGAAACAAGAGCACAGGTATGGAAAGAGCCTGCTCCAATAGCCACTACATTAGACAAGCCTGAAACCGAAACAGGAGTGGTTTTATGAGACTCAGTTCCATCTCCTAACTGACCGTGATCGTTGCCGCCCCAACACTTAACTGTACCATCTGAAAGAAGAGCACAAGTGTGAAAAGCTCCTCCGCTGATAATCACAGTATTAGTCAGACCTGAAACAGGAGGAAGTGGCCATGTCCTGCCAGTAACGGTTCCGTCTCCTAACTGACCGAGTTCATTACCGCCCCAACATTTAACCATACCACTTAACAAAAGAGCGCAGGTATGAAAATGACCCGCTGTAATAGATTTTGCATCTATCCGACTTACTGAAACTGGAGTTATCCGAGGAATGGTAGTGGCATCTCCTAATTGACCAGCTCGATTATCTCCCCAACACTTTACTGAACCATCTGAAATAAGAACGCAGGTGTGAAAACGACCAGTAGCAACAGCAACAGCATTGATCACATCTGATACTGAAATAGGAGTAGTTCTCTCGGTCAAAGTTCCATCTCCTAACTGGCCATAGTCATTTCTTCCCCAACAACGAATTTTGCCATCTGAAAGAAGAGCACAGGTGTGATTACTAGGTAAGGAAGTTCTTCCTCCAATTGGACCATCGAATTTCCAATCAAAAGCCAGAAAAGTCTCTTTTCCATTGCTCATTGAATTAGCCAAAGGATTATCATAATAGAGGTAAATTGTCTTTTTTCCAGTTGGAATAGAAGGAACTCTAACCCAAATTTTTGTTGAGTTAATATTACAACCAGATTCCAACCAGTAATTTAATAATGTTTTCTCATCACTATCAGTAAATCTTAGATCATCACAGTCAGATTGAAGTTTTTTAGCTGAAATTAAAGAGGCAGTATCTAAAGTCACTAAAACTTGATAGTCCGTTAAAGCTGAACCAGAATTAGAGATGTTGATAGGTTTTCGGTGGCAAGTTCTGTCTAAGCCTTTACAATCTAAAATAACATCAGCTTCTGTCCCTGTTCCTAAAACAGTAGTTGAAGCAAATATCCCAGCCTTAAAATCCTTATCCATCGTCTGGATCAAGGAACCAGTAGTAGAAGCTAAAGTTAGATCACCATCGGTTTCATCACCTGGAGTAGCTATTTCTTCATCCTTTTGGTAATACTTTTTCCAAGTCCTATCTTTGTCATCCGGGTGTTTTGGAAAGTTAATTGAATCTTCCCCATCTTTCCAATTTGTCTGAACCCAATTATGAGTAATTCTCTTTACTTTTGGAGCTCGAAAGAAAAAAATACCTACAATAGCTATAGCTACAAGCAGGGTGAGGAAAATTATAACTATTTTGAGCTTTTTTGACATTTCGGATGAATCTTTTGTTTTATTATAAACGAAATTTAAAAAGAAAAAAAGGGGGCTAAGGATTAATTATCAATTTAAATTCGCTTGGGTCGATCTCAACCTTATCTCCTCTTTTTATTTTACCAGCTAAAATTGCCTGAGCCAAGGGATTTTCAACTTTATCCTGGATCACCCTCCTTATTTCCCTGGCTCCAAAAATTGGAGAATACCCTAATTCAACGATTTTTTCTTTCAAAGGTAAAGTTATAACAAATTCAATATCTTTTTGGACTAAATTTTTCTTTAAACTTTTGAGCAATAATTCAGCGATATCTAAAAGATTTTCCTTTGTCAGGGGTTTGAAAACAATAACGGCATCGAATCGGTTAATCAATTCCGGTCTAAAAATGGCGTTTTTGAAGAGAAAATCCAATAATTTCTCTTTAACTTTTGACCACTCGGTTCTCTTTTTTAAGGCCTCCAAAATTATTTGATAGCCGGCATTGGAGGTGGCAATAATCATGGCATTTTTAAAATTAACTCTTCTTCCCAAGCCATCGGTCAAAAAACCTTCATCAAAAACCTGCAAAAATAAATTCATAACATTGGGATGGGCTTTTTCAAATTCATCCAACAAAATGAGAGAAAATGGCCTCTCTCTGACTTTGCTCACCAAAATCCCCTCTTCTTCAATCGAGCCAATCAATCTGGGAATATCTTCTTGGGCTGAAAATTCTGACGCATCAACTCGAATCATTGATTCTTCAGATTTGAAATAGATTTCGGCTAGGGCTTTTGAGGTTTCGGTTTTTCCAACACCGGTTGGTCCCAAAAACAAAAAGGCGCCCATCGGGCCTTTTCTGACCGTAATATCAGCCCGGGCCCTTCTCATGGCGGTAGAAATTTCCTTCACCGCCTCTTCTTGATTAATAATTCTTTGATGAATTAATTTTTCCAAATTTAATAAGGTTTCTCTTTCTTTGAGTTCAATTTCGCCAACCGGAATTTGAGTTTTATCAGAAATAATTCTGGCAACGTGTTCTGGCAAAACCAACTTGGAAGTGGTAAATGAGGAAACATAAACGACTGTTTCATCAAGTAAATCGATGGCTTTTTTGGGAAAGGGCGTTTCGGTAATATAACGGGCAGAGTATTTCACCAGATCTCTTAGGGCCGGATAGGTAACAAAAACCTTATATTTTTTTTCAAAATAGGGCAAAAAGTTTTCTAAAACAAAAATGGTCTCCCTTTCCGAAATTTCGGAAACTTCTACTTTTTCAAAATAGTTCAAAAGGGCAAGATTTGGCTCAATGAATTTTTGGAAACCGGGAAAGTTGGTAACGGCAACAAGACGGAAATCGGGCAGAGGAAGATAATGGCTGATAATTCCCGAAATATCAATTACTCCCGGTCTGGTCACTTGGCTGATATAATTGTGAAAATCGTCGATAACCAAAATGACATTACCGGCCAAAACCACTTCCTTGAAAATGGTATCTAAAATCACTTCGGTCTCTTCGAAAGATTGAGCTCGAGATAAAAGGGAAACAATGTCCAGAGAAACCACCCTTTTTGAATTAATTTCGGGCAGACTGAGATTAAACAAAGCTCTTCTTGCCAGTTCTTCAACAATTTTCATTCTTCCTCCGCCCGGCTCGCCTATTAATAAAACATTGTTTAATTCGCTTCGACTCAAAATCCTTTCAACCTGGCGAATTTCTTTTTCCAAGCCGACGCTTTCTCTAAAACCCTTTTTGGAAATCACCTTTGTCCAATCGGTCGAAAACTGATCCAGAGTGATTGTATAACCGGCGGCGAAATCTCGGCCCATTGAACCCTTCTTGGCTAAATTTTGATATTCCCAAAATCTTTTTTCTTTTTCAATATCTTCTTCCCAGGATTCTAACCACCAAGTTAAATTTTCAATGTCTTCCGGTTTTAAATTAAAATTAATTAAAATTTTTTTGAAGAATTCATTGTTCTTTGCCAGAGCAGAAATGGCGTCACCCAAACTAATTTGATGATGTCCTTTCCTTTGAGCAATATTTAAAGATTCCAAAATTGTACTTTGAAAATCTCTTGAAAAAACGAGCTCTTTATTTTCCGATCGCGGAGATATTAAAAATTGGCCTTTTAAGGCTTCTTTAATCTCTTTTAAATTGAGAGTGGCTCTGGAAAAAACAAAATTTAACTTTGGATTATCAACTAAAAGAAAATAAAATAAAAAATTAGAATTGATTTCCGGATTTTTTTTGGCCTCGGCAAATTCAATTGATTTTTGAACTGCTTTTGCTACCTCAAAACTCAAAAATTGAGCCAAATTAAATCTCTCCGGACCTTCAGTTGCTTCTTTTAAAATTCTGGCTCCGTCTTTAAAACCGAAAACCCGAATTTCTGGTTTTTTTAATTTTGAATTAAAAAATGCCTCCAAAAGGAAACAAAATAAAGCAAAAACTAATAAAATTAAAGAAAGACCTAAAATTCTTTTGGTAAAAGATTTTTCCGACCAAAAACCACATAAAAAAATCAAGAAAAAAATTATAAAAAAGGTGAAAAATATTTTTTTAAAAACCGAGGTATATCTAAAAATCCAATATCTTTCCCATCTCACCGCCTGAAAAATGGCTGCCTTTTTTAAATTAAAATTAAAAATCATAGCAATAATTTAATTCCAAAAAATAATCCCCAAATTAGCAAAACCGGCAAAATCAACCAGCCAAAAAAGAAAATTAAACCAAAAATTAAAATCAAAATTTCACAAAAAATTCCAATAAAAATTAAAATGCTTCTTACCATTGCTCCCAAGATTCTGGAAATCAAATTTGAAAAAAAAGCCTCGGCATATCTTTTGAGATCAAACCCCCGGCCATAATCCCATTTGTATTGCCGCCAGTGTGAAAAGAAAGTTTTCAAAAGCAAAGGAATTGAAAAGTAATTCAAATTAAAAACTAAAAAGTTTTTCCAGCCCTTCAAAATCTCTCTTGGCACATCAGAAAAATACCAGCTGAGATAGGAAACCAAAATATTTCTTTGAATATAAATTTCCGCCATTTTTCTTTTATTGTATCAAAAATTCAACAAAAGGGCAAAACAAAAGCCCGAAAAATCGGGTAAAAGAATGGGCAATGCAGGAGTTGAACCCCGCACAAATCCCTTCGGGATTATACGGGGCAGGCCTGCGATCCCCTCCCACCAATTTGATGGGCAGCGCAGGAGTCGAACCTGTAACCTCATGCGTGTGATGCATGCGCTCTGACCATTGAGCTAGCTGCCCAAATTGAATTTGTTCTAAAATGAATTATAATAAAAAAAAGAGGTTTTTTCAAGCCCCGTTGGACAGTTTAAAACATCAAATTTAAATAATTTTTCATAATTTGTCCTACGGGGTAAACAAATGGCACAGGTATTTGAGCTCCATTTTAATCCGAAATTAAAGGAAGATTTGATCTTCGATAGTTTTTGTTATGAACCTACTAATGTCTATGAAAAGAGATTGGGAAGTTTGTATTTAACAGGAGAATTAAAAAATGTCCTTCCCCAAAATCTGAGATTTTTGGATCATTTAACTCAGGTTATCAAGGGCAAATTTTACGCTACGCCAATTAAATCAATTGAAGAAAATTTGAAAGCCGGTTTGAAAAAGGCCAATGATTTTTTGGAAGAGGAAGTAAAAAATGATAATACCAGCTGGTTGGGAAATTTAAATTTTGCTGTCCTATCTTTGAAAAATTTTGATTTGAATTTCACCAAAGTTGGCAATCTGAAGATTTTTTTATTAAGGGGTGGGGAGATCATTGATTTGGGAAAAAAACTGGAACTCCAGGAAATTGAGCCCTATCCCTTAAAAATTTTCTTAAACATTGTTTCGGGAAAACTAACGACCGATGATATTATTTTTGTCTCAACAAAAGAAATTTTTGACCTTTTTTTGGATGAAAATTTTTTGGCTGAAATTACCAAAAGTCAAATTGAGAAAAAATTTTCAGAAAAAGAATTAAAAAGAATTCTCCAAAGCAAGGAAAAAGTTTTGGCCGGGATTTCCGGGGTCTGCCTTTTGATTTCTCTAAAAGAAGAGGTCTTGCCAAAAAAAACAATTAGTTTTGAAAAAGAGGTAAAAATAATCCCCTTAAAGAAATTCTTTCAACCCCTTTTTAATCAAATAAAAAATTTCCCAAAAATTTTACAAAGATTAGTTCCTCAAAGACCAAAAATAAAAATTAGGCCAAAAATTGAGGTTAAAAAATTTTTGCCGAAACTTTTTGCCTTACCAAAAATCCAGATTACAAAAGAATTGAAAAAGAAATTGATTTTAATTTTGGCTCTGATTTTGCTTTTGGCAATTGGCTTTTTGGTTTTTCAAAGGAAAAGAGAGGTTTCTTTGAAAGAAAAAGAAAAAATTGTTTGGGAAAATTTAGCCAAGGAAAGTAAATTAAAAATCATTGAAAACCCTGAAATTTACTTTGAATTTTCGAAAGAAGAATTCCTACCTCAAAAAATGACAGGGCTTGACAATACCTTTTATTTTCTTAATCCTAATTATAATTGGTTCTTTAAATTTGAAAATGGCAAAAAAGAAAAAATTGAAGCAAAAGAAAAAATAAAAATGGGAGCTTCTTTTGCTAAAAATTCAATTTTATCTCTGAGTGAAAAAAATCAACTGACCTTATTTGAAAATGACCTATTGAAAGAAACATTTTCTCTGAAAGAACCTTATCCTGAATTTGAAATTGATGATTTTTCGGTCTTTAAGCAAAATTTATATTTTCTGGATTCAAGAAAGGGAGAGATTTTAAAATATTCCTTTCCACCAAACACATCAAAATTCTGGTTAAGTTCAGAAACGAAAAAAGTAATTGATGCTAAATCCATAGCCATTGATGGTTCTGTCTGGATTTTAACTGACGACAATAAGATCGATCGTTATTTCGCTGGCAAATACCAAGAAACCTTAACTTTAAACATTTTTCCTGAACCCAAAAATTTTGAGAAAATTTTCACCAGTTTCGATTTGCCTTATTTATTTATTTTGGAACCAGCCCAAAAAAGAGTGATTGTTTTGGAAAAAACCGGTTCGACAGGTTCACCACAAGCTGGTGAAGTTTTTGCCCAATTTCAAAGTGAAAAATTTGATGATCTAAAAGATTTTTTTGTCTCAGATAAAATAATTTATTTATTAAACGGCCAAAAAGTTTATTGGATAGAAATTTGAAAAATTTATATCAAAGCCCTTACCAATTTTGCCAAACCAAAAGGGAAAAGCATCGATTAAGATAAACTAACTTTTAACTCCTGTGGTGCAGAGGTCGAATAGACCCGAGCGAGCTGAAAGCGAGCGAGTGCACCACCAATGTTATTCTTTTGCAAAATTGGTGTGGGCTCAAATTCAATTATGAGGTTTTTAACTCAAAAAGAATTAAGGGAAATGTTTGTCAAGTCCTGGCAGAGGATTGAAGAAAAAAAAGAAGAAATTAACAAAATTAATGTTTTTCCGGTTCCTGATATGGATACCGGATCAAATTTGGCTAAAACTTTAGAGGGAATAAAAAAGGCAATAGAAAATAAAGAATTTAAAGATTTAAGCAAGGTAGCAGTGGCCGCTTTAGATGGTGCTTTGAATTTTGCTCAAGGGAATGCCGGAGTGATTTATACTGGCTTTTTGGCTGGTTTTTTGCCAAATTTAAACAAAAATCCAGTTGGCCCCGTTAGAAATTTTGAGGGAAATCAAAAAAAACATTCCGAAAAGGATGAAATTTCTAACGGGGTGGATGCTCAAAAATTAGCTTTGGCTTTTGAAAAAGGAGCTCAAAGGGCAAGAGAATCAATTCAAAACCCAAAAGAAGGAACAATTTTGGATGTCGTTGACGCCGCGGCTGAAACTTTCAAAAAAGAGGCAGAAAAAGAAGATGACATTATCAAAATTTTTCAAAAGGCAATTGAAAAGGCAAAAGAGGCCCTTTTGGCAACCAGAGAAAAAATGGAAATTTTTAAAAAAGCCAATGTGGTTGATGCTGGGGGTTTAGGATTTTTAATGATTTTGGAAAGTTATTTGGATGCCCTGGAACCCCCCACCAAAATTTTGGTGGGGGTCAAGGGAAAGCCCTCAGAAAGAATTAGAAGATTTATCCAAACAATCTCTTATCGTTATGAGATTGTCTTCTTGATTGAAAATTTGAAAATCAGAGAAGAAATTTTAAAAGAAAAGTTGGCCAAATTGGGAAATTCCATTGATATCATTCAAATTGGAAATAAGATGAAGGTCCATATCCATACCGATGATCCTGAAGAAGTCAAAAATGTCGCCATAGAAGCCGGAGAAATTTTAGATTTTAAAATTCAAGATATCGCTAAAGAAGTAATGGGAGAGGAAACGGAAAGAAAAGTTTCAATTGGAATTGTTACCGAAGATGTGGCTGCTCTTTTGCCAAAAATTATTGAAAGATACCAAATCGAAATCGCCAGAGCAAAATTGATTTGGCCGGAATTAGAAAAATTTCCCGGAGAAAATATTTATCAAAAAATGAGAGAAATGGAAAAAAGAGGAAGAAAAAGTTTTCCCAAAACTTCCCAGGCAATGCCGAAAGATTATTTAGATGCTTTTGAAAAACAATTGAAAAAATTTGAGAAAGTTTTATGTATTACCTTAACTTCCAAACTCTCTGGTTGCTATAACTCGGCAATTCAGGCAAGGGAAATGTTAAAGGAAGAGGAAAAAAAGCGAGTTTTTGTTTTAGATACTCAAAATGCGGCCGCCGGTGAAGCCCTTTTGGTTTTGAAAGCAATTGAACTAATCCAAGAGCAAAGAGAAATTGAGGAAATAATTGAAGAGATTAAAAACTTAATTCCCAAAACCCATTTATATTTGATGTTTGAAGATCCAAAATGGATTGAAAATTTAGGAAGAATAACTAAATCTCAAGCCGAATGGATAAGAAGAATGAAAAAAATTTGGCTTCATCCGATAATGGCATTAAAAGAAGGAGTAATTGGAAAAGGCGGAATCGTCTTTGCCAAAGATATGGCTGAAGCTTTATTTAAAAAGGCAGAAAAAGAATCGAAGAAAGATAGGTCAGAAGGCAAAAAAATTAGAGCAATAATCAATCAGGCCGACAATTTAGAACAAGCCGAAAAACTGAAAAAAATGTTAAAAGAAGAGATAGGAGTAGAAGTATTATTTATCAGCGAGGGACCACCACTAATTTGTGCTGCAGTAGGTCCTGGGGCATTACTTCTGGGCTGGCAAGCAATTTAAACCCAGTAAAGAAAACAATCTTCTACGGGGTAAACCCCGTATAACAACAAAGTTGTATACGGGGCAAGAATTTATTATAATATCAAATATGCCCAGTAATACAACTTCCAGTGTGTTCTTCTATGTATATGTACTTGAAAGTTTCAAAGATGATAAAAGGTATATTGGTTATACTAACAGCCTAAAAAGAAGAATAGAAGAACACAAAAAGGGTCTTTCATTTGCAACAAAGTTTCGACTACCTTTCAGGCTTATTTATTTCGAAGGATGCCTCAATGAAGAAGATGCCAAACGCCGAGAACATTATTTGAAGACCACGCAAGGAAGAAGATTTCTGGGCTTAAGACTAATTCAGTACCAACGTCAAAAACAGGCGTTTGGCACTGGAAGTTGACCCCGTAGAGCTCCCCAAAGGGTGATTCTACGGGGTTGATATACTGGGTATGGCCAAAGTTTATATCAAAGGCGTAGGAATGACAAAATTTGATTATAGCCAGAAATTCTGGTGGCAGTTTGCCTATGAGGCCGCAATGGAAGCCCTGGAAAATGCCGGAATGAAAATTTCCCAAATTGATGCCATTTTCCTTTCAGCCATTTCTTCAGCCGCCGGTCCGGAAAGCGAACACCAGGTCCACAAGGCCTCAATGATTTCGGATTTATTCAAAATAAATTGCCCGATTGTTGAAGTACCGGCTGTTTGTGCCGGGGGCGCGGTTGCCTTCTGGTTAGCCAGTAATTGTATTTCGAAATTCAAAAATATCTTAGTTTTATCTGGTGAAAGATTGGTTGAAAGCATAACCGAAGTCACCACCGATCGAATTTTGGCTGCTTCGGAAAGAATTCTTGAACAAACCGAAGGATTGATTTTTCCGGTTCAAAAGGCAATGGTCTGGCAACAATATATGCAAAAATATGAAGGAACGATGGATGACCTGGCCTTGGTCGCTTTTAAAAATCACCGAAATGCGGTTTCCAATCAAAAGGCCTATTTTTATCAAAGGCCAGTGACTCTGGAAGAAATTAAAAATTCGCCGGTTGTGGCTTCCCCTTTCAGATTATACGATTGTTCTCTTTCGATTAATGGCGGAGCAACCGTCATTATTTCCCAAGAAAAAACCGATGTCGAATTAGTAGGTTCTGGTTTTGCCACCGATTATATCTTGGCTTTTTTAAGAAAAGACCAAACTCATTATTTAGCCAGCCAAATGGCAGCCAAACAAGCATACGAAGAGGCAAAAATTAAACCCGAAGATGTTGATGTTGCCGAAGTCCATGACGCCTTTACCTCAGAAGAAATCATTGCCTATGAAGATTTGGGATTTGCACCTTTAGGAAAGGGACCGGAATTGCTCAGAAAGGGATTTTTCAATTTGGATGGAAAGTTGCCGGTAAATCCTTCCGGAGGTTTAAAAGCCAAAGGTCATCCCATTTCAGTCACTGGTTTAGCCCAGATTTATGAAATTACAAATCAATTGAGAGGGCGGTGTGGAGAAAGACAGGTCAAAGGAGCAAAAATTGGCTTAACCCACAATTTGGGCGGCAATGGCGGAACAGTAGTTGTATATATTTTTAGAAAAATTTAAATTATGCCCAGTAATACAACCTCTAATATGAAAAGAAATATTTCCAAAACCGGCAAAATTATAGAATTTTTAGTGGCTTTATTTTTAATTTTTCTCGGCGCAATTTTGCGTCTTTTGCCTCATCCGCCAAACTTTGCCCCAATTTCAGCCATAGCTTTGTTTGGCGGCGTCTATTTTTCGGGGGTATTGGCTTTGGTTTTTCCCATTTTAGCCATGCTCATTTCTGACTACTTTATTGGCTTTTATCAATTTTCTTTAATGTCATTTGTCTATCTGGGCTTTATAATTTCAGTTTTCTTAGGTTTTTGGTTGAAGAAAAATAAAAAATGGTATACGATTTTTGCTGCCTCTTTATTCTCTTCAATTTTATTTTTCATTTTGACAAATTTTGCAGTCTGGGCTTTTACCAATTGGTATCCAAAAGATTTTCAAGGTTTCATTCAATGCTACCTGATGGCAATTCCTTTTTTCAAAAACACTGTCTTGGGAGATTTATTCTATGTCACTTTGTTTTTTGGAATCTATCAATTAGCCGAGGTTTTCATTGTAAAAAAATTTAAAGTTCCCGAAAAAGTTTTAATTTCGAAAAAATAGAAAATATGAAAAATTTATCAGAAATTTCTAACCCCGTTAGAAATAAATTTCTAAACGGGGCTAACGGGGTGAAAATTCTTTTAGTTTGGCCAAAATTTCAAGATACCTTTTGGAGTTTCAAATATGCCCTACCTTTTTTAGGAAAAAAAGCGGCCTATCCCCCTTTGGGTCTTTTAACAGTGGCTGCTTTATTACCAAAAGAATGGCAAAAAAAATTGGTTGATTTAAATGTTGAGAAATTAAAAGATAAAGATGTTTTAGAAGCAGATTTTATCTTTTTATCGGCAATGATTGCCCAAAAAAAATCGGTAAAAGAAATAATTAAAATCATAAAAAAATATAATAAAAAAATTGTTGCCGGCGGTCCCCTTTTTACTACCGGTTATAAAAATTATTTAAAAGAAATAGACCACTTTGTTTTAGGAGAGGCAGAAATTACTCTACCTCCTTTTTTGGAAGATTTGGAAAAAGGAAGTTTAAAAAAGATTTACAAGGCTGAGAATTTTTGTGACTTGAGAAAATCTCCCACTCCCCTTTTTGGATTAATCGATTTTAAAAAATATGCTTCCCTTCCCATTCAATATTCAAGGGGTTGCCCGTTTAATTGTGAATTTTGCGATATCAAGGTTCTCTGCGGTCCGATTCAAAGAACAAAAACCCGGGAGCAAATCTTAAATGAATTAACCACTCTTTATGAAAAGAATTGGCGAGAAGGAATCTTTTTTGTTGACGATAATTTTATTGGAAATAAAGAAAAATTAAAAATTGAAATTTTGCCGGCAATAATTGAATGGCAAAAAGAAAGAAATTTTCCTTTCACCTTCATCACTCAAGCATCGATCAATTTAGCCGATGACGAAAAATTGATGGATGCGATGGTTGAAGCCGGATTCAAAAGTGTTTTTGTCGGAATTGAAAGTGTTGAAGAAGAAAGTTTGAAAGAATGCAAAAAATTCCAAAATGTAAATCGGGATTTATTAAAATCGGTAAAAATTATCCAAGCCCACGGTCTGGAAGTTCAAGGAGGATTTATTTTAGGTTTTGATAGCGATACCCCTTCCGTTTTTGAAAGAATCAAAAACTTTATCCAGAAAAGTGGAATTTGTGCGGCAATGGTTGGGTTATTACAGGCACCGCCAATGACCAGATTATGGGAAAGGTTAAAAAAAGAAAAGCGATTATTGGGGGAACCGAGCGGTGAAAATACCGACGGCACTCTCAATTTTATTCCCAAAATGAAAAAAGAAATTTTAATTTCTGGTTATAAAAGAATAGTGAAAATTCTTTATAAACCAAAAAATTATTATCAAAGAATCATTAATTTTTTAAGAAATTACAAGCCAAAAAGGACTTCTTTCCGACTCGATCTTCAACATTTTTTTGCCTTTTTGAAATCAATTTGGTATTTAGGAATTAAAGACAGAGAAAGATTTCACTATTGGAAGCTTTTGTTTTGGACCTTAATCAAAAGACCAAAATCTTTTCCCAAGGCAATCGAATTAGCAATATTTGGATTTCATTTTAGAAAATCATTTGAAAAAATATAGTGGTAATACCCAAGTTAGTCGCTCGCCCTCTCCAGAACTTCGTTCCGGCGCTCGGCTTTCGCCTCGCTTCGGGCTCGCTCTCCAGAAACCCACGGTTTCTGGCGGTCGCTTCGCTCCCTGTTTTCCTATACGGGAGAACCGAAGGGTTCTCCCGACCCCCTCTCCTTATTGGGTCGGTTATCCATAAAATTTATGTTTTATCAATGTCCAAAATGTAAAAGAACTTGGCAATATCCGCTTCAAAAATGTCCGGAGTGCTTTTTGAAATTGGAAAGATTTGAAAGCAAAAATTTGAAAGTGATTGGAATTTCCCGGGTGCTCATCCCTTCTCCTATGCATCCAAAAGTTCCCTATTTTGTTTTGCTTTTGGAAGATGAAAATGGCAATAAATTTGTTCAAAAATTTACCCCGTACCGAACCGGAGGTTCTGATGCGGGGGCAATGAAAGAATACAAAATTGGAGATAGATTTGAGATAAAGGCAAGCCAAAATAAAAATTCTGTGGCAATTTGGCGGGCAAAATATGATCTTTACGAAGCAATCTCAAGAGTAATTTCTCTTTTGGGCGGGTTGAAAATAGATCAAAACAAAAAGATTTTGATTTTGCCAACTTTAGTTTCGGTTTGCCATCCTCATGAAAGAGAAAATACCCACCCTGAAGTTTTGAGAGAATTAATAAAAATTTTGATTGAAAAAGGAGCAAAAGCAGAAAATATTAAGGTGGCCGGTCAAAGCCATAGCGAAACCCCAATTGAGGCAATGGCAAAGAAATCCCAAATTTTATCAGTTTGTTCAGAAAATAAAGTTGAATTTTTGGATTTGGGGAAAGGTATCTTCAAAAGAATTGAGAAGGAAGGTTTAGTTTTTGAAATTTCCGAAGAAATTTTTAAAAATGATTTAATAATTAATTTGCCCATTTTAAAATTGGATTCAAAATTGGGAGTAAAAGGAGCAATGGAAAATTTAATCAGATTTTGGAAAAAAGAGAATTTTTTAGGTCAAAAATATCTTTATGGGGAAGAAGAATTGATTTTGAAGTTGAAAGAAGTGTTCTCCTCCTTCGCCAAGGCTTCGGAGGATAAACCTAAAATTTTAAACCTTGCCGATGGAACAATCATTCAAAGATCAAACCAGCAGGCAGTTATTTTAGATTTAATTTTGGCCAGTTTTAATCCACTAAATTTAGATAGGGTTTTTGCCGAAATTTCAATGATTCCTTTGCCAGAATATCTAAAATCAGTGAAAATCTCAGAAATTCCAATTTCCGGTCGAGAAATTGGCGAAGTCCAATGGCAATTAGAAAAAATATAAAAGGTCGAGAAAACAAAGATTAACGCAATGTTTAACACCGGGTGTTAAACACTTTATAACTTTATATAAAATAATATGGAAAAAGTTAGTCTTCCAATAAACCCCGTAGAAAAGCAGGAGCTTTCTATCGGGGTAAAAACAAAAATTGCCGCCTGGTGGATGAT
>Ga0100389_1002703_pt1 | contig 14049 bp, 11 predicted proteins | sample CryGeymeta201513_FD_81537 | JGI IMG/M metagenome (GOLD analysis project Ga0100389, IMG submission 81537) | Groundwater microbial communities from Crystal Geyser aquifers in Utah, USA - Crystal Geyser metaG 2015-13 | ecosystem: Environmental > Aquatic > Deep subsurface > Groundwater | place: USA... | reverse complement strand
TTACAAGCAATCCTAAACTTGATACAAATCCTGTATATTCAAGGTTTATAGTCTGAGGATTATAATAAAGGTTTGCCATAAAGGGATCTGAATTATTTATATTTGATTTATACTTAATTGCAGTGTAACTCGAATGTAGATTAAAGCCAAAATGCTTATTAAAAAAATGATTCCAACCCAAAGCTGTTTGAAAACCAAAACCATTGCTGGTAATTTCATAAGGGAAATGAGATTGATTTTTAATAGCAAGCCATGAATAAACAGGCAATATTTCTAAATATAAATTATTCTGATTTTTATTAAGAAACTTAAATTTTACAGAAATACAGATGTTTGATGACGAAACTGTATTAAAAGACTCAACTGTATCGGAGGAAGAATTATGTTGATTTATAAATCCATTGTGTTCAAATGAAAAGCCCATTGCTAATCTTTTAAAAATAGAATAATCAACATACAATTTAACATTATCGCCTGCATCATTAATTGTTGAAAACATTGGTAATAAATAGGTATCATTATATTTAATTTGATATTTACAAAAACCAATATTGGCACCTATATTAAATTTATATGGATTGTTGGTTGGCTTTTCTTTTTTTTCTTGGCTAAAAGCACTTAGGTATATAAACCAAAGAATTATTAAAAACTTAAATTTTATCATTATTTTTAATTGGTTTAATTTTATGTATCGAAATTAATAAAAGGTTTTGAAAATAACAAAAATACTTTTTAAGTAAGAAGGTTAAAATCTTTGGGTTTGTTTTAATTATAAATATTGATTTACAAAATCAATTTTGTTCAAATCGCCAATAAAAACGAAGCTTTTGGGTTTTCATAGTTTATATTTTGGGATGTTTGGTTTGTCTATTTGTCAACAAGTTTAATGTAATTCTTTTTCAGGACAAGACATTTTCTATTTAAATGCGATTATTTTTAACTTTGTAAAATATTTCACTAATTAAAAAAAAACAATGAAAAAAATAGTAATATTAGTTTTAATTTCCCTTATTTTTTTATCTTTCACCAACATTTCGAATGCAGGAAACCCAAACAATAAAAAGAAACCTAAAAATATCATACTTCTCATTGGAGATGGGATGGGTTACAATCAGATAAAATCCTGCGATTATTACTATGACCAAATACAAGCTTATGAAAAATGGGAAAATCATTATTGGGTAAGCACTTATCCTTATGGTTCGTCTTATAATTCTGACTCTGTGTGGACATTTTATAATTATGTAAAAAGTCGTTATACCGATTCAGCACCAGCCGCCACAGCCATGGCAACGGGTGTAAAAACTTACGATGATGTGATTGGACTTGATCATTTATATTTAAAAGTAGAAAATGTTTGCGAATTAGCTAAGAAAAACAATAAAAGTACGGGGGTAATTACCACTGTTCCTATTCCACACGCAACCCCTGCTGGTTTTTTAGCTCACATTGTTAATAGAAACTATTATCATTCCATTCTAACACAAATGCTTATTGATAGCAAAGCCGATGTTGTTATGGGATGTGGCAATCCTGATTTCGATAACAATGGTAAACCTACTACCAAAGAATCTGATAGATATATTTATTCCAGTATTTGGAAAGATATTAAAAATGAAAGTCTGGAGTTTACCGATGAAACTGGTGTAAAAAGGACAATAAGTAGTTGCGATGCTGATAATACGCCTGATAAATGGTTTTTGTGTGAAAGATTTTCAACGTTCGACAGCATTGCCAAAGGATTATTTATACCAAAAAGATTGCTTGGCATTCCTCAAGTATTTGAAACCCTTCAACAAGAAAGAGATAAGAAGAGTGAAGAATTAAAACCTTATGATACGCCTTTTAATCCAAATATTCCTTCGCTTTCAACTATGGTTGGTGCAGGTTTAAATGTTTTACAAAAAAACAACAATGGTTTCTTTGTGATGATAGAAGGAGGTGCTATTGATTGGGCTTGTCATGGAGGAGATGCTGTTCGTTTGATAGAAGAGGTCAATGAATTTAATAATGCCGTTGCCACAGTTATTGACTGGGTTAATAAAAACAGCAATTGGGACGAAACATTAGTTATTGTAGTAGCTGACCACGAAACTGGTTTTTTAACTGGTAAAAATATCAACGAAAAAAATTATAAAACAGAAAAGCTGCAACTCGAAAATAATGGCAAACTAAATATGCCTGGTATGGTATTCAACACGGGGAGTAAGACCAAAAGCTATTACTCTCATTCCAATTCATTAATACCAATATTTATCAAAGGAAACGGAAGCGAAGTGTTCACGAAATATATAGATGAATCTGATTTGGTTAGAGGCAAATATATGCAAAACAATGAAATAGGATTAGCTTTAAAAGAATTACTAAACTAAATCGAAATTTTATAAATTTGGGTTAATCCTTTTTTTGAGGTGCTTTTTTAATTTTTTTTGTGCAACTTTGAGAAAATTTTGTGCAACTTTGTGTAATAGCTATACCACAAAGAGCCGTAAAGAAACCTCAAAAATCACAAAGACTCATAATTGAAAAAACCGAAAACGAACTATCAAATACTATTATTGGGTGTGCTATTGAAGTTCATAAACAATTAGGACCCGGTTTATTAGAATCGGCTTATCAGGAATGTTTGTTTTATGAGCTTGTTAACAAAGGATTGACTGTAATAAAAGAAAAACCTATGCCCATCATTTATAAAGATGTAAAACTTGATCATGGATATAGAATTGATTTACTCGTAAATAATAAGGTGGTAATAGAGATTAAAACTGTCGAGGTATTTACAGATGTCCATACTGCACAAGTTTTGACTTATCTTAAATTAGGTAATTATAAACTCGGTCTATTACTTAATTTTTATGTTACAACTCTTAAAACAGGAATAAAACGAGTTATCAATTAAAATAGTAGCACAAAAAAGAATTAACCTATATTTGCATTTTATTGATATGCTTTGAAAAGAACAATCATCATACTAATCCTTTTACCTTTTCTGTATTTAAACATCGGATTTTATCCATTTTTCCTACTAAAACAGCAATTGATTAAAAAGGAAATCAAGCTAAAATTGAAAGGGAGCATTCCTAATAATGAATTAACAACATTAATATTCGATAAAGCTACTTATACATCTATAAAGTGGATCAATAAAAAAGAATTTTCTTTTAATGACCACATGTATGATGTTGTCAAAATTGAAAACATCAATAATAATAACATCAAGGTAATTTGTATTGATGATATAAAAGAGAAATTATTATTTATACAATTAGATAAACTCACTAAAACCAGCAAAAAAAGTAAACAGAACAAAGAATTCTTTTTATCTAAATTGCTTATCAAGGATTATATGCCAACTAATAAATTAATTGTAGAGCGTTTTTATAAAATAATTAATCGCTTTAGCCTAATAAAAGACTTTTACAACTCTTTTGAAACGGAAAAACCCAGTCCTCCTCCTAAATTCTGTTAATAATTTCTTTTAAGTGTTTAATAAATATTAATCCCATTAGGTTTAAAACCTCTGGTATTTTATTATTACACCCAATTTAATATTTGTTTGCTTATTGTTGTTTAGAAACAACTTTGAGGAAACGAAAAACATATTTATAAATTCAAATAATCGTAAAAAGATGAAAAAAACAATACTTTTCTTTTTAATATTTACAAGCGTTATATCAATAAATAAAGCTCAAACCATATCGGTAATAGATAAAACAACCTTGCAAACCATTCCAAATATTACCATTACTGATTTGATTTCAAACAAAACCATTGTAACAAATGCAAAAGGTCAGGTTGATATAAGCCCTTTTAAACATTCTGACAGCATAAAAATTAGTTATGTGGGTTATCAAACAATGGTATTAAGTTATCAACAAATCATTGCCAATAAAAACAAAGTGATGATGAGCGAAAAACTATATTCATTAGGCGAAATCGTAATATCTGCCAACCGATTTGAGGAGAAAAAAGAAGATATTCCTTCGCAAATGCAATTAATAAAATCAAAGGAACTTACTTTTATGAATCAACCAACTACTGCTGATATTATTACACAATCGGGAAACATACTTGTTCAAAAAAGCCAAATGGGTGGTGGGAGTCCAATTATTCGTGGTTTTGAAGCGAATAAAGTTTTGATGGTAATTGATGGTGTTAGGATGAACAATGCAATATATCGTGTAGGTCATCTTCAAAATATCATCACCATTAATAATTCTGTTTTAGACAAGGTAGAAGTAATTTTTGGACCTGGCTCCGTAGTTTATGGTAGTGATGCTTTGGGTGGTGTAATGCACTTTTATACCCAAAACCCTGTTTTGTCATCAGAAGTTGGTAAAACCAATATAAGTGCAAATGCATTTACTAGGTATTCAACCGCTTCAAACGAAAGTACTTCTAATATAACGTTTAATATTGGTGGACAAAAAGTCGCATCTCTCACAAGTATCTCTTATTCTAAGTTTGGCGATTTACGCCAAGGCAATATTCGCAACCCCTTTTATGGTGATTGGGGAAAGTGCAATTTTTATGTGAAACGTTTTGATAACAAAGATAGTATGTTGGTTAATGACAATGTGAACATACAAAAGAACTCAGGTTATAGCCAGATTGATTTGTTTGAAAAGATTTTGTTTAAACAAACCGATTTTCTTTCTCATTTAATAAACATACAATATTCTACTTCATCAGATATTCCTCGTTACGACCGACTAACAGAGATGTCGGGAGGTAAACCAAAATATGGTGAATGGTATTATGGACCACAAAAACGCTTACTTGCTGCTTATAACCTAAACTATAAAAGGCAAAGTCTTGTAATGGATAACCTAAACCTTATTTTATCATACCAAGATATTGAAGAAAGCCGTTACGACCGCAAATTTAAAAAGAACTTTAAAAACTGTCGCATCGAACAAGTAAATGTAATGGCTTTGAACTTGGATGTGGAGAAAAAAATAAAGAAAAATGAACTCAGATACGGGCTTGAGGGAACCTACAATAAAGTAAATTCCTCTGCACACATTCAAGACATCATTGCTGATACTACCGCCTCATTAGACACAAGGTATCCTGATGGCGGTTCTGATATGAAATCGTTTGCACTTTATTTAACACATACCTACGAATTGAATCCTAAATTTATTATTACAGATGGGATTCGCTATAGTTACGTTACATTGGATGCAACTTTTGAAGATACCACCTTCTATCATTTTCCTTTTAAAGAAGTAAGCCAGAAAAACAACGCATTAAATGGCAATTTAGGCGTTGTTTGTATGCCTGGTAGCGAATGGCGATTTGCACTTCTCGGTTCTACTGGGTTTCGAGCTCCTAATGTAGATGATTTGAGTAAAGTATTTGAAAGTGTTCCTGGCAACATCATTGTACCAAATCCTGATTTGAAACCAGAATATACTTATAATGGCGAAATAACTATAGGAAAAGGGTTTAATAATAGGATTAATATTGAAGGAGTTGGTTATTATACCATTTATAAAAATGCTATCACCACAAAACCTGTAAAATTTAACGGAAAAGATAGCATAATGTATGACGGTCAATTGAGTCAAGTAACGAGCAATGTAAATGCACTCGAAGCTTATATATATGGGACAAGTATAAATTTAAAAGCAGATATTACTGATAATTTTTCTATTGCAAGTTCTTTAAATTATACTTATGGAAGAATTAAAACGGATACCACGGCTTATCAATTGGATCATATTCCTCCTGTTTTTGGAAAAACCTCCTTCAACTTAAATTTAAATAAATTCAGATGCGAATTTTTTGTGATGTATAATGGCTGGAAGCGAGAAAAAGATTATAATAAATATGGAGAAGACAACTTTAAAAGCGCAACACCCAATGGGATGCCCGCTTGGTTTACTTTAAATCTTCGGACTGCATATCAATTTAACAAACACATTCAGCTACAAGCTGGATTAGAAAACCTATTAAATCAAAATTATCGCGTTTTTGCTTCAGGCATTGGAGCACCAGGACGCAATTTGTTTGTAACACTTAGGGGAAACTTCTAATAAGAATAGCGATGCTTTGTTGAAAAGCATCGCTATTTTAAATTTTTTTGCCCACTTTGTAGTATCAAAATTAAGTATTGCTAAAAATTTATAATTAACCTCTAACATGATGTATAAAATACAAATGTTTGCCTGGTTTTGTTGATGCTGATCGAATAAGTATAAGGATAATATTATAGCAAACCTAATTCGAGCATTGCTGCTTCTGATATCATATCTTTATCCCAAGGCGGCTCAAACGTTAAATCAATCTCAACGTCCGAAATGCCTTCAATTAATTTAACTGCATCGCGAACTTCTGTAGGCATTGTTTCTGCAATTGGACAATTGGGGGAAGTTAAGGTCATTTTGATATATGCCTTCTTATTTTCATCGACTTTAATTTCATATATCAACCCCAAATCATAAATATTTACAGGTATTTCGGGATCGAAAATTGTTTTTAAGGTATCTACAATCTTACTTTCTAGGGCAAGGTAATTATTTTGATTTTCCATAACTTAATTATTTAGACATTTTTGTTTTAAAAGCCAATGCATAAAGCTTCATTTGCTTAATCATTGCTGTTAAACCATTGGCGCGAGTAGGAGAAAGATGCTCTTTTAAACCTATTTTTTCAACAAAATCGAGCTTTGAATTCAAAACATCATCGGGTGTTTGATTTGACAAAGCGCGAATTAGCAAACCAACAATTCCTTTGGTGATAATAGCATCGCTATCGGCTTTAAAAATAATTTTATCACCCTCCAGTTCGGCATTTAACCATACCTGCGATTGGCATCCTTCTATTAGATTGCTTTTAGTTTTATATTTTTCATCAATAAGAGGTAAGGTTTTACCAAATTCAATGATGTAACTATACTTATCCATCCAATCGTCAAAGTTAGAAAACTCTTCAACGATTTCATTTTCTATTTCTTCTATTTTCATTTTCTATTTCTTTAAATTAATCGATTAAAAGACAAGCACCAATTTAGCTAAACATTTCTATTACTTTTTGTAAGGATTTAATCATCCCATCAATTTCTTCTTTGGTATTATATAAAGCAAAAGAGGCACGAATGGTTCCGGGTATGCCATACCAATCCATAATAGGTTGTGCACAATGATGACCCGTCCGCACAGCCACGCCTAATTTATCTAATATAGTGCCAGCATCATAAGGATGAATATTTTCGAGTAAAAAAGAAATAACAGCCGCTTTTTCTTTGGCTGTTCCGTAAATTTTTAAACCATTTATATTCAATAATTGATTGGTAGCATAGTGTAAGAGTTCAGCTTCATACAAAGCAATATTAAACAATCCAATAGAAGAAACATAATCTAAAGCTGCTTTAAGGGCAATACCATCGGCAATATTGGGTGTACCTGCTTCAAATTTGAAAGGCAAACTACTGTATTCTGTTTTTTCGAATGTAACTTTGCGAATCATTTCGCCTCCACCTTGGTAGGGAGGCATTTCTTCTAAAAGCTTTTCTTTGCCATACAATACTCCAATGCCTGTTGGTCCATACACTTTATGCCCAGAGAAACAATAAAAGTCGCAATCCAATTCTTTTACATCTACTTTGAGATGAGAAACTGCTTGTGCTCCATCAATTAATACTGGAATATTGTATTTATGAGCAATATCAATTAATCTTTTGATGGGGTTGATAGTTCCCAGTGCATTGGAAACATGGGTGATTGCCAAGAGTTTTGTTTTATCAGTAAAACGTTTTTCAATATCGGTTAAATTTAATTCACCGGTATCAGTGATAGGAATCACCGCTAATTTGGCTTCTTTTTCTTCGCAAATTATTTGCCAGGGAACAATATTCGAATGATGTTCCATCCCTGATAGCAATATTTCATCACCTTGCTTCAAGTATTTTTTCCCAAAAGAAGAGGCGACGAGGTTAATAGATTCGGTGGCACCACGGGTAAAAATAATTTCGTAGTCGTGTTCGGCATTGATAAAAGTTTTCACAGCTTTACGCGATTCTTCGTAAGCTTGCGTACCCATTTGACTTAAATAATGCACTCCTCTGTGAATATTGGCATTGTCTTGTTCGTAATATTTGCTAATGGCATCAATTACCACTTGCGGTTTTTGGGTAGTAGCAGCATTGTCAAAATAAACCAAAGGACGATTATAAACGGTTCTTTTGAGTATAGGAAAATCCTGTCTAATTTTATTTATATCGAACATATTCGCTTATAGTTTACTTAAATCAATATTAAACTGTGTGGGCGACTTGGAGTTACAATGCATAACGCATTGGTCGCAAACTGAAAGTTCGCCTCTCAGGCGTTTAGAAACCATATTACCCAAACGTACCCTTAGTGCTTCGATAGGAATTTTATTAATTACCTCATCCGCAAAAGCATACATCAACAACATTCTTGCACAATCTTCGCCCAAGCCACGCGACCGAAGATAAAACATGGCTTCATTATCTAATTGCCCCACGGTAGCTCCATGGCTGCACTTTACATCATCGGCATATATTTCTAAATGCGGCTTGGTATTGATGGTCGCTTCATCGGTTAGCAAAATATTTTTATTTGCTTGAAAAGCATTTGTTTTTTGAGCATCTCTTCGCACCATAACTTTGCCACTGAATACTGCTTTGGCTTTATCATCAAGAATGCCTTTATACAACTCTTTACTATTGCTATTGGGAAGTAGATGGTCTACAAACGTATGATTATCGACAAACTGGGTTTTGTCTGCCAAATAAATTCCATATAAATTGGCTTCGCAACCTTCTCCGTTTAACGAAATATCAAGGTCGTTTCTAATAAAGCCTGAGTTTAAAGTAAGCACATTAGAGGTAAGCATCGCATAATTCTTTTGCTCCACAAAAGTAGTATTAAGTAGCGTTGAGTTTTTACCTTTATTTTGCACCCGAATGTGGTTTAATTGGGCATTCTCATCAATTAGAATTTCGGTTACCGCATTTGAGAAACTATTCGTTTGCGTAAGCGAGTGGTCGCAGGAAACCAAAGTAATGCTGCTGTTTTTTTCAACTATAAACAAGTTTCTAGGTTGCACAAACACCTCTTCGGTAGTATTGATGATGTTAATAATTTGAATGGCTTGCTCAACTATTATATTTTGTGGCACATAAATAAAAATGCCATCTTGAGCAAAAGCGGTATTGAGCGCAACAAAACCATTTTTATCATTCTTGGCATATTTATTAAAATGTTTTTCAATAATTTCGGGATATTCTTCAAGGGCTTTTTCGAAACTGCCGATAATAGTCCCATTATCAAGTTTTGTTAATGGAGTATGCTTATAGATATATCTCCCATTGAAAAGTACTACCACAAAGGTATCTAAATCGGGTACTTCACACTGAAAAATACTTTCTATATCAACATCTATTGGTTTTGTTTGTAAATGATGTTGGTATTCTGCTTTTAAATAAGGCTCTATATTGGTTAAACGCCATTCTTCTAACTTGGTATGAGGAAAACCTATTTCATTGAATTTTGCAATGGCATTATTTTTAATATCAATCATTGACTTGCTGTTGTTTTTAAACAGCAATTGCTTGTTTTTTTCAAATAAGGCAAGCATTTTGTCCTTAAGGGAAATATCTATTGTAATTTGTTCCATACTTTTAATGATTAAATACTTGCATTGGCTTCTAACTCTTGTTTAATCCAATCGTACCCTTTTTCTTCCAATTCAATGGCAAGGTGTTTGTCGCCCGATTTCACAATTTTCCCATCGTACATTACATGCACGAAGTCTGGTACAATATAATCTAACAAGCGTTGATAGTGGGTAATCACTACGGTCGCATTGTCTTTAGTTCTGAGCTTGTTAACGCCATTGGCAACAATACGCAAGGCATCAATATCGAGACCCGAATCTGTTTCGTCGAGAATAGAAAGGGTAGGATTGAGCATAGCCATTTGGAAAATTTCATTTTTCTTTTTTTCTCCACCCGAAAAACCTTCGTTCACGGAACGATTGTTTAATTTTGATTGAATCTCCACCAATTTTTTCTTTTCTTCCATCAATTTCAAGAAATCGGCACCTCCAATAGGTTCTAAACCTTTGTATTTGCGAATTTCGTTTACGGCAGTTTTCATAAAATCAGCCATACTCACCCCAGGAATTTCGACAGGATATTGAAAACCTAAGAAAATACCTTCTCTTGCTCTTGTTTCGGGGGGTAAATCGAGTAAATTCTTACCTTTGTAAAGAATTTCTCCTTCGGTAACTTCAAAAATATCGCGACCAGCAATTACGGAAGCAAGTGTACTTTTGCCAGTGCCGTTGGGACCCATAATGGCATGCACTTCACCCGCTTTTACTTCTAAATTAAAATCTTTTAAAATTTCTTTTTGGTTGATAGATACGCGTAAATGTTTTATTTGTAACATAAATAATTTTTTTTAAATGAATGAATTAACCTACACTGCCTTCGAGGCTAATGGATAATAATTTTTGAGCTTCTACGGCAAATTCCATAGGTAGTTTATTTAATACTTCTTTGGCGTAGCCATTTACAATTAAACTAATAGCACTCTCGTTGTCAATGCCACGTTGTAAACAATAAAACAACTGGTCTTCAGAAATTTTGGAAGTAGTGGCTTCGTGTTCGACAATAGAAGATTTGTTGTTGGTTTCTATGTAAGGGAATGTATGAGCTCCACACTTATCGCCCAACAATAAAGAGTCGCATTGGGTATAGTTTCGCGAATTGATAGCGTTTTTAGAAACTTTAATTAATCCACGATAAGAATTATTGCTTTTGCCAGCCGAAATACCTTTTGATATAACGGTGCTTTTGGTGTTTTTACCCAAATGAATCATTTTAGTTCCAGTATCCGCCTGTTGATAATTGTTAGTAACTGCCACTGAATAAAACTCACCCACCGAATTGTCGCCTTTGAGGATAAGACTAGGGTATTTCCAAGTAATGGCAGAACCTGTTTCAACCTGTGTCCACGATATTTTAGAATTATGCCCTTTGCAAAAACCTCGTTTGGTAACAAAATTATAAATACCCCCATCACCGTTTTTATTACCGGGATACCAATTTTGAACGGTTGAATATTTTACTTCCGCATTGTCGTGTGCAATGATTTCAACAATGGCGGCATGCAATTGATTTTCGTCACGCATAGGCGCTGTGCAACCTTCCATATAACTAACATAGCTGCCTTCGTCTGCAATAATCAAAGTGCGTTCAAATTGACCGCTATTGGCTGCGTTAATTCTAAAATAGGTGGATAACTCAATAGGACATCGAACACCAGGTGGAATGTAGCAAAAAGAACCATCGCTAAAGACTGCCGAATTTAAAGCAGCAAAAAAATTGTCGGTATAAGGCACTACTGAACCCATATATTTTTTAACTAAATCGGGATGCTCTTTCACTGCTTCGCTATAAGAACAAAAGATAATTCCTTTTTCGGAAAGCGTTTCTTTGAAGGTAGTTTTCACCGAAATGCTATCAACCACAGCATCAACCGCAACCCCAGAAAACAGTTTTTGTTCTTCTAAAGAAATGCCGAGTTTATTGAATGTTTTAAGCAATTCGGGGTCCACTTCATCTAAACTATTGAGCGTTTGTTGTTTTTTGGGAGCGGCATAAAAAATAATATTTTGATAATCGATGGGAGGGTGATGCAAATGTGCCCAAGTGGGTTCTGTAAGCGTGAGCCAATGACGATAAGCCTTTAAGCGAAATTCGAGCATAAACTCGGGTTCATTCTTTTTGGCAGAAATATATCGAACGGTATCTTCTGATAAACCGATGGGGGAGGTTTCTGTTTCTATATCGGTAACAAAACCATATTTATAATCACCTTGGGTAAGTTCTTGTATGATATTGTTTTTGTCGTTTTCCATGATAAATAAATCAATTGTCGTTTATTTAGATTAAATATAAATAATATGCAAAAATAATTAAATCGTATGGAATATCCCAATAAAAAAAATAAATATTTTTAAACGTTCTTAAAAAAAAAGACCTCAAACAAAGAATTATTAAAGAGTTCCAAAATGGATAGTCCTAATTGGCAATTTGGGATAAAATATAATAACAATTGAAATCCATGAGTTTAGCCTCCTAGTCTAATGCCTAAGCAACTGAATAGTAAAAGAGATGGTATAAAAATTAATTTGGGGGAGTCTATCTATTTATTGTTTAAGGGAGCTAATGCAGCTTGCAAAACGTGATAATCGCTGGCATCATACACAAAAGCTACAATTGATAAATTGTCTTTTTTCCAATCGCTTTTCAGCGTTAGTGTATATGAATTATTAAATGTATCTCCTATCTTAATTGAAGCATTCCCAATAGTAGTTCCCCAAGTTGAGTTAACAACGCTTCTTAAAACGTGCATGTGAACATAATCAATGATATCGGGGGTGCTACCAATGCTTGGGTCGCTGTTTTTTTGTGGTTTAATAATACTATCTTCCATAATGCACACACATAGCTTATAATTGCCCGTTAATGCAATATTGAACTTTGTATTAACTCTTGTAGTATAATTGCTTGTAGTTGTATTATAATAGTTTTTAACATTAATAATTGCTTCTGGAGATGTAGTTACAATACTTGCAATTTTACCATCCCACGAACCATAAGCATTAACAAAGCTTCCATTATATTTTGTTCTATTTATTAAACCAGCAGGGTATCCAGTGATACTCCATACGGCATTCCATTCATCAACAGTTGGCAATACTCTAAAGTCATATGTATAATCACCAGAGGAAGCGGGTGCTGCAAAAGTACCTTGATGGACCGCCAAAACCACTAATTGATTGCCGTATTTTTGCAATAATTCGTGTGCTTTCACATGGGCTTTAGGGCAATTTACGCAAGTGTGTCCAGTATAATCTTCTAACAATACAACTCTTTTATCTATAGTATCTGTAATGGTATTTCCTGTTAAAACACCTGTTGTATCTATAATTACTGATTGTTGTTTTTTGTAAGGTTCGTCAATTTTACTACAGGCGAAAAATGAAAATGCAATTACCAATGTTAGTAATAGTAATTTGCTTATTTTAATTATGTTTTTCATAGATTATAATTTTAAAAATTAAAAACTACTTGTAATAGTTAATGAAATTCCATTAGAAGCAGGAACTTGCCTACATACACCGCCAACACAGGTTATGCCTTGTCGTTGTTTGCCATAAGATAATGCAAAACGATTGGTGCCTTTGGTAAATCCAAAAGCAGCATTATAATAATGAAAGCGTCTTTTGGTGTCAGGATTGTCGTAATTATATAAATCGGCAACAGAAAAAAACCATTTTGGAGCTATGGTATATTCTAACAAACACATCGCCCAATCGTGTTCATCTTGTTTTGCCATTAGGCTATGCAATTCCATACGTAGTGTATTTGTAGTATTAAATTTATAAGATATATCTAGCACTACAATATTTGCAAATATTGTTGGAGCACCAGGATGTCCTTCAATAATGTCTTTATTGTATGTAATATATGCATAAGTTAATATCGCTTTAATGCTTTTAGAAAATTTTCGGTTAATTTCAATGTTAAAATCTTCAAAATACTTTTTATCTCCCATTTTAAAGAAATCTGATTTATAACCCAAAGTGCCATCGGTTCCAATAGCAATTGTATCATTTAATTTTTGCTTATCAATAGAGTTGGCTAATGAATAATTTACAGAAACTTTGGTTCCATAAGAACCACCAAGCCAAGAGTCTTTTTTTATGTTGTACATAATACTTCCTTCATAACCAATTTCGCCATTAGGTTGTGTTCCATAAGGATACATGGCGGTTAAGGTATAAGCATGTTGTTTGGTAAGAGCAGGTAGATAATTAATAATTAATACATTACCAACTTCGTTTCTGTCAGAACGAAAGTCCATATTGTCAATTCTTTTGGCAGAAAGGATAACTCCCAAGCCTTTTTGTGAGTAACTTGTAGAAACAAACAAACCTTCTCCATGTTTATAAATCATATTATTACTGGCATTCGGGTCGTTGATTTTATAAGCATATTCGCCC
>Ga0100389_1002675_pt1 | contig 14143 bp, 15 predicted proteins | sample CryGeymeta201513_FD_81537 | JGI IMG/M metagenome (GOLD analysis project Ga0100389, IMG submission 81537) | Groundwater microbial communities from Crystal Geyser aquifers in Utah, USA - Crystal Geyser metaG 2015-13 | ecosystem: Environmental > Aquatic > Deep subsurface > Groundwater | place: USA... | reverse complement strand
CGGCTTCTAAAGCTCTATCAGTTGATACTAAAAGATAAATTTTAGGAATAAACAAAGCAAAAACCCGATAAGAAGTGGTAATTGATTTTACATCTGCCCGAAGAATTGTTAAATCTGTGTCAGCATCGATTTTAGCCTTCAGAACCGTAAGATCAGCGATATTTTTATTAACCTGTTCTTTAAAGGATGCTTTTTGGTCTGCTGTTAATAGCTTCACTCTGTCTATTTTAGCGTTAATCTTTTGCAAAGCAGTTAATCTTCTACTAATCTCTTGGTCCCCTTTTGCTTTAAGTCTGGCGATTTTATTGGCTTGATTTTCAGTCGCTGCAGTTTGCTTATCGGCCCCTGTATTTTCCGTAGCAAAGGTAGAACTTGGCACAAAAAACACGACACCAGCTATGATAGTAACGGTTGAAATAATTGCTATATATTTATTTAAATTTTTCATATGCTTGTCCTTAATTACTTAAATCTACTTGCTGATCATTTAAACCATTATCGACCTCGGCTGTTTCAGTATCCATCTGACTCAACTTATTATCCACTGATTTAAGATCATTATCTAGCTGTGTATCCGAAGTACTACTAGATTTTGTTGTCTCACCTGTTGAATTACTTGCAGTAGAATTATCTATAGGGTTCTGTGTGGTTGTATTTGTGTTACTGCCACTTTCTACCCCTAAATACCTGTACGCAAGAAAACCATCGACAGAGATTATAAGCACTATGACTGCAATCAATGCAACCAATACAGGTTTGGAAGTGTTTTTTTTCGGCGCATTGGCTGTCACCGAAGCTTGCGGTTCGTTTTGCTCCATAAACTTCTCCTTTTTATTTTGCCTTAAAGGCTTAATTATTTAATTACTCCTATTTTAATACTTTGGCTTGATATAGCAAAAAGTGACCTATTTTAAGTTTTTTTATTTACTAATTCTCTTAAGATTGTGACGACTTCATAAAGAGGCAAACCAACAATATTTGAATAAGAACCATTTATTGATTTAACTAGTACTGGCCCCATTTTTTCTTAAATAGCATATGAACCAGACTTATCCAACGGCTCGCCAGTTTTGATATATCGATCAATAAGATCTTCTGAAAGCTGATTAAAAGTCACATCGGTTACGACGTTAAATACCTCATTAACATTTTTATTAAGACACTTTAAACAAACACCGGTAATAACCTGATGAGTGCGTCCGCTCATTTTTTTCAACATTTCTCGAGCTTTGGCTACAGTATGAGGTTTTCCTAATATCTCATTTCCCAAAGCAATAACAGTATCAGCGCCTATCACTAAAGAATCTGGATTTGCTAATGTGATAGCTTGTGCTTTTCTTTCTGCTAAAATATTTACTGCATCACTGGGTAGTATCCCATCTTCAATCTCTTCAGAAACATTTGAAGATAAACCAACAAAATCTATTCCTATTTGTTTAAGCAATTCTTGCCTTCTCGGTGAACCAGACGCAAGGATTATCGGTAAATTATTCATAATGTAATTATAGCATTTGGCTTTTAAATGCAAACATCGATAAAAAGTCGTTGATAAAATTAGTTTTTCTAAAGCGGTTCCGATGCTTTGATCGGAACAAGGATTTGTTAAGTTGAGTGAAGAGAGTGGTAACATCCTCGAACGAAACCACTTCTTAGTGTTCAAATCCAAAAGCTTTAAAAAAACTAATTTTTAGACCTTTTGAGTAGTTTGCGCTTTTGTGTAACTTTTCTAAAAAGTTGTAAAAATAATTTATTAGAAAAGCGGCTCCGAAGGAGCCGCTTTTAAAGATCAAATTACATTCCCATATCCATGCCCATACCTGGCATCCCCATTCCTCCACCTGGCATCCCAGGTTTTTCTTTTTCTGGAATATCAGTAACAGCTGCTTCGGTTGTAAGAAGCATAGAAGCAACAGATACAGCATTCTGTATTGCTGATCTTGTTACTTTTAATGGATCAATAATCCCTGCTTTAATCATATCTACGTATTCATGCTTGTCAGCATCATAACCAACATTCTTCTCTCTTTTTTTAACTTCATCAACTACCACAGAACCTTCTCTTCCCGCATTAGCAGCAATTTGCCTTAAAGGCTCTTCCATTGCTCTTCTTAATAATTTAATAGCGGTTTCCTCATCACCTGTAAAATCTAGATCTTCTAAAACGGGTAGTGCATCGATTAATGCAGTTCCACCTCCAGCAACAATGCCTTCTTCTACTGCAGCTTTTGTAGCCTGAACAGCATCTTCTATCCTGTGCTTTTTCTCCTGAAGTTCAACTTCTGTTGTAGCACCTACTTAATAACTGCAACACCTCCGGAAATTTTTGCCAATCTTTCCTGCATTTTTTCTTTGTCGAAATCGGATGTTGAAGTTTCCAGTTGTGCTTTAATTTGAGCAATTCTCTTTTTGATTTCCGCTTCGGAGCCTTTGCCTTCTACTATAGTTGTATTATCTTTGTCAGAAACTACTTTTCTTGCTTCCCCAAGCATGCCAACTTCTGTACCATCCAATTTCATTCCTGTCTCTTCTGAAATTACAGTAGCACCCGTTAAAATAGCAATATCGCTAAGCATTTCTTTTCTTCTGTCTCCAAAACCAGGAGCTTTAATAGCTAAGGTGTTGAATGTACCCCTAAGTTTGTTTACCACTAACGTTGCTAAAGCTTCTCCTTCAATATCTTCAGCTATAATTACTAAATCTTTTTTACCACTTTGAGCCATTTTTTCCAACACTGGTAGAATATCTGCAACAGCAGAAATTTTGTAATCAGTAATTAATATTTTTGGATTCTCGAAAACCGCTTCCATTCTTTCAGTGTTGGTAACCATATAATGAGAAACATATCCTCGGTCAAATTGCATACCTTCAACTATTTCTTTTTCAAGTCCCATAGTCTGTGATTCTTCAACAGTAATAACGCCGTCTTTTCCAACTTGATCCATAACATCAGCAATTAATTTACCCACTTCTGGATCCTGGGCGGAAATTGTTGCAACCTGAGCAACTTCTTCCTTACCTGATATTTCTTTGGCGTTTTTCTGCAGTTCTTTAACTACTACATCTGTTGCTTTTTCCAATCCTCTTCTAATACCAATTGGATTAGCACCAGCAGTAACATTTTTTAAGCCTTCATCAATTAGAGCTTGAGCTAATAAAGTAGCAGTTGTCGTACCGTCTCCGGCAACATCATTGGTTTTGGTTGCTACTTCTTTTACAAGCTGCGCCCCCATATTTTCAAACTTGTCTTCTAGATCGATATCCTTAGCGATTGTAACTCCATCATTAGTTATGGTGGGACCGCCAAATCCTTTGTCTAAAACCACATTTCGTCCCTTTGGACCGAGAGTGATTTTCACAGCATCAGCCAATATATCTACCCCTCTTTTGAGAGATCTACGAGCTTTTTCATTAAATAATAATTGTTTTGCCATATATAAATACCTCCTAAAATTAACTTTCTATAGCTAAAATATCATCTTCTTTGATAATAAGATAATCTTCATTATCTATCTTTATCTCAGTTGGACCATATTTTTCATAAATTATGGTATCACCTTCTTTAACCTCTAAAGGGATGATTTCATCTTCAGCAATTCTTCCTGATCCTACTGCGACTACTTTACCTTTTTGAGGTTTTTCCTTTGCAGTTCCTGGAAGAACAATGCCAGATTTGGTTTTTTCTTCCTCTTCAAGGGGTTTAACTAAAACCTTGTCTCTTAAAGGTTTTACATTCATAATTTTCCTCCTTATATAATTATTTATTTTCAAAATGCTAACTGTCGGAGTGGTAGAGGGACGACGGACAGCACACCAAAAGTAAATCATTGATTAGAATTATTTAACACTCAACTAATTAGAGTGCTAATTAGAATATATTAGAGAAATAACAATTTCTTGTCAAGTATATAATAACAAACTAAGCTCTGGTACTTTGAAATTTTTCTATTCTAGATTCCCACTCATGCAGATAATATCCCCTCTTATCATCATAATGAATCTTAATAATTTCATCGCTTGATATAATAGAAGGGTTTTTAGCTGTCTTCTTATTTTTATCTATAATCTTTAATTGCTTTTCTTTAACAAATTTCTCAAATTTACCGGCAAAAGGATATAATATAAATTCCAGTATTTTCTGTGTCATCTTATAAAAAGGATTAGGCTTTAATCCATTTACAGAATTTGTTTTCCTGTTAGGTAGTAATTCTAAAATCCAGCTATTAAAATTGATAAAATCACGGGCCGCTTTTTTTCCAAATAAAAAACTAGTGGTATTAATCCAATAGGCTAAATAAATATCCTGTGGTTCTATAGAAACTGACTTAATGTTCGATTTGTTACTGACAATTAAAAAGTTGGGGCAAATTCTATTTTTGTTCTTTGGCCTGCGTTTCCTAAAAAGATCAAGTAATAAATTAGTAAAAGCCCGAGCAATCCATATTCTTTTGGGTGATGTAATAATAAGTAAATCTATATCGGAATCTTCTTTTGCATTATTTATAGCCAAACTTTGTGTGACAGCAATTCCCCTTATAAAAGGAATTATTCTTAAAATACCTACTATTCTTTTTGCTTTTTTCCATTTTCCGGCTGATATTATCTGACGCTCTCTTCTGGCCTTCACTATTTCATCTCTATTCCGTAAGAAATAAAATTCACCTTTTCTGCCCAATTCATTGCCAATCATCTTCCTGATGTTTTTTCTAACACTGTCTAAACTGGCAGGGGATTTCCATAAATAATTTGTTATTTCTTCTGTTGTAAGCGGATAATCAAATATGTCAAAATAGGAAATAGTTTCTAATATTGATTTTTTTATATTATAACTGTTCATAATTATAAATATATCAAAATATAATGCTTCTTGAAACTCTATATAGTTTAACTAATATTAGAATAACGAACATTAACAATAGGTAAGGAGGGGTAGGATTTGCTTAAAGAGGGAGTTATCGGAGCTATGCAAATTGTAGACTCATTAAACAATAATTGCCTATCTGTAGACTGTTTTATATCTTATATTTCAAATGAACGACTCAGAATATCCAACATAACCGAATATCAATTTGTTAAGTTAATAATAAGGAGATTTTGTTTTTATCGAAACAAAATAAACAAAGAAAGCTTAATTAACTTTTGCTGTATATTCGATGAGATAGGTATTAAATACCAAGAAGTAATAAATATAATCGGTAAACACAATATATTTTCCCAAAGATGGGGCAGCTATGATAGCTTTAGAATATCAACATTACCTCATGATAATATCTTAGATTTAACAAGCCGAGTAATTGGCACACTTTTTTTAGAAATAACACATGACGAAAAAGCACTTAAAAGATTCAAATTCATTTCTATATTTACCAAGAAGCGTTAGCTTCTTTTTTTTGTGATAAAGTATTTATGTTAGAATAGAAACAAAGGAGCAAATATGAAAAATAGAATTTTTTCAGGCATACAGCCAAGCGGTACTCTTCATATAGGTAACTACTTAGGAGCCATCGTTAATTGGGTTAAACTTCAAGAAGAATACGAAAGCTTTTTTTGTATTGTTGATTTACACGCTATCACGGTAAAACAAGACCCTAAAATTTTAAAACAAAAGATAAGGGAAGTAGCTGCAATATATCTAGCTACCGGTATAGACCTTCAAAAATCAGTAATATTTGTACAGTCTCACAGGCCAGAGCACGCTGAGCTGGGTTGGATTTTAAATACTATAACTTACATAAGTGAATTAGAAAGAATGACTCAGTTTAAAGATAAATCAAAGCGTCACTCCGAAAACATAAATACTGGCTTATTTGATTATCCGGTTTTAATGGCTGCTGATATTCTTTTATATAAAACAAAGATCGTACCTGTAGGCGAAGATCAACTTCAGCATATCGAATTAACAAGAGATATTGCTAAAAGATTCAATAATACTTTCGGAGAAACCTTTATTGTGCCCAAAGCAGACATCCGAAAAGATACAGCTAGAATTATGGGATTAGATAACCCAAGTGAAAAAATGAGCAAATCAGCAAAAAGCTTATATAATTATATTGCCTTAACGGATTCAGCAGACACTATAAGAGAGAAGATTAAAAAAGCAGTAACTGATACCGGCAAAGAAATTAAATACGATGAAAAAAACAAACCGGCCATTTCTAATCTTCTAAATATTTACCGCGGATTTACAGATGAACCAATTTCTGAAATAGAAGAAAGATATAGAAACAAGGGTTACGCTGATTTTAAAAAAGATTTAGCAGAAGTGATTATTAACGGACTAGAAAAATTTCATCAAAAATTTAACCAATTGCAAAAAGAACCTCAATACTTAGAAAAAATATTAAAAGATGGCGCTGATAAAGCAGGTAAAGTTGCAATACCAGCATTAGAAGAAGTTAAAAATAAAGTAGGCTTAGGTTAGATCGTGCTCAAAAGTTCTTGTTTCTTCTGTCCAAGCAATTCATTAGAATCTGCTTCTATGTTTATACGTATAACCGGTTCTGTATTTGAAGATCTGACATTAAAGCGCCAATCCGGATATTCTATTGATAATCCATCTATATCATCTTCTTTACCATCTTGGTATTTTTCTTTTAGCTTATCAATAATCTCTTGGACGCTTTGAGCTACAGAAACATTAATCTCTCCGGATACAGGAAACCTACTTTTATAATGATCATTTAGTTGAGATAGATTAGTGTTTGGATTAGCTGATAAATATTCCAACATAAGCAGGAATGGAATCATGCCATTATCGCAATAAAAATAATCTTTAAAAAAATAATGGCCTGAGTTTTCGCCGGCATAGACAGCATCTACTTGTCTCATTTTTTCTTTAATAAAAGAGTGGCCTGATTTACAGAATATTAGATCCCCGTTATTTTCATTTGCTACAGCCTGTATCGGCCGTCTGATTCTAGGGTCAGAAATTATTTTGCCGCCATTTTTTTTATCCAACATTATTTTCGCCAAGATAGAAGAAATATAGCTTCCTTCAATAAACCTTCCATTACTATCCACAAAGAAACATCTATCAGCATCTGCATCCCAAGTTACTCCAAAGTCTGCTGATTCCTGAACAACTCTTAATTCCATTTCTTTTCTATTTTCAGAAATCAATGGATCGGGCTTGCCTTTTGGGAAATTGCCATCTGGCTTAAAATTAAGTTCTACTATCTCCATTGGTATACTTTTCTTTAAACTATTAATTACATTACCTGCCATTCCAAAATTTGCATTCGCTACAATTTTGAAACTTTTGATTTTTTTTGAATCAATAAAGCTCGCCATTTTTTTAATATAACCGTCAAACAGATCAATTTTTTCTATGGTTCCTTTATTATCTGCCTTATGAGAAAAATCCGATAATACCAATCCTTTGATATCGTTGATTCCTGTATCTCCTGAAATTGGAATTGCTTTTTCTCTAACCATTTTCATGCCGTTATATTCTCTAGTATTGTGAGAAGCAGTAATCATTAATCCACCGTCTAATCCATAATTAGCCACGGCAAAATAATACATATCGGTAGAACCGCAACCAATATCTATAACATCAACCCCTGCATCTACTAAGCCATTGGCGGCCGCTTCCCATAATTTAGGCGAGCTTAATCGAACATCCCTGCCTAAAGCAACTTTTGTGGGAAAGTTTAAAAATTTAGTATAAGCTTGAGCAATCTTATAAACAATTTCCTCATTAATTTCTTCAGGATAAACACCCCTAATATCATATGCTTTAAAAATTTCTAGGTTTATTACCATAAAATTAACCTTTTTTAGATATAAATATTATAAACAAAAAAAAGTTAATGTAAAACCGCATCGAAATTTAATTAGACGTAGCGGGAAATTCAGACGCTGGCTTATAGAAACTGTAAAAATCGTCTTTTTTAATTAATTGATCGCCTTTATATATTGTTCGAGAAAAAACTGTCTTTAAACTTCCGTTGCTTCCTCGCTCTATCACTTGAGGGTTATTGACCTCTACTCTCCTAGATCCTTTTGTTCCATAAAAATCAAAAGTTAAACGATTACCGCTGGAGTAGGTTTGTATTAATATATACTTTCCGCTATCATTTTTAAATCTTAAATCTGGATGTGGAGGATAAATTGTTGCATCTACTCCCGCCTGATCAAAAGGCCAGTAATAATAATGTACCGCGAACGAATGATTTTTTCTCTCAGTTATTGGGAAGCCCGAATAAAGCGCTGCTCTAAATGCTGTAGTTGCAACCTGGCATAATCCTCCACCATACTCTTTAATCATTTTACCTAGTTTTATAACTAATTCGGGGAGAAAACCAGTGCTTGCATCAACTTCCCCTAAGTACTTATTGAAAGAAAACTCTTCCCCAGGAGCTATAAGTAATCCATTAAATTTAGAAGCTCCTACTTTAACGTTATTTTTTCTGGCTGCGGACGATCCAGAAAAATCACTTTCGCCCTTACCTATTAATTCGACAATGCCTAATTCTTCAATATTATCTTCTTTAACTTTGGCCAAAACTTTTTTTACAGGAAGATTAATACTATTTTCTTTCTTTTTAAAGGAATTTATTATCTCATCTAATGATCCTTTTATATCTAATTCCTCACCATCCCGTGAAGCCGCTTTAACAACAACTTTACTGTTATCAATTCCCAAAGAAGCATTTATAGAAGTTTCATTAATTTGGTTAGCTATATTATTAAGATATTCGGTAACTTTTTCGCTTTTTAATTTAATTTCTAAATTCTCGTTTAAAAAATGAGTTATACCAAAACTTTCCAAGATATTTTTTAAATAATTATCAATTTTATATTCATCGGGCTTAACGGCAATAATATCTTTATCTCGACTTTCAACCGTCAACCAATCCTGTACTTCTTGTACTTTAACAGTCCATGTTTTACTTTTCGCATTTAAAATTACATTACTACCTAAAATTTCCTCAATATCTTTCTTTATGTTTTTTATATCATTTTCATTTGAATTTGGATAAACGATCTTTTGTGGTAACAAAACAGATATTTTTGATAAATACGAAGAATTTTCCAAGATTAAATATTTTAACGAGATATTATTTACTTCTTTGCCAATTTTTTCACCACCTAATTCAACCAATCCATTTTCAATCTTTAAGCCTACATTAACCGCATCAATATCAGCTTCTTCTGATATCTTTTTTATATTACCATCAACCGAGTTTTTAGTAACAAACAATGGAGACTCAACTCCAAAAAACAACACGCTTAATCTATTTATAAACTGTTCCGATAGATTACCCTTACGACCTTTCTGAAAAGTATTTTCTATAGTTTTATCTATATCAAAATCTAGTCCAAAATCTTTATTTAATATTTGCCAATTTTTATCATCGCTTTTTATTTCTGTTTTTTGTTCGCTCCATTCCTGAATCTTAGAAGTTATAAGATCTTGGACTTCTCCTTTTGTTTTACCATCTAATCTAATGCCAGCTATTTCAGTACGAGGAAAAAATTTCGATACATAAAAAATATCGAAATATAAAAAAGTTCCCACTAGAAAAATCGAAACTATAACAACCGTACAAGCAAAAAATAATATTAAATTATTATAAAAATGTTTCTTTATTATTGACATAGCTATTCCTTATTTTCTGTACCGTTAAGAATTTCCTCTAAAATCTTTCTGGCTAATTTTTCTCTTTCTTTTGTTAAATCTTGATCTTGAGAAATCCTTATCCACACAACATCTCCCTCTTTTGATTCTTCCGGCAATCTTTCTGTCGGCCAATAGATAATTTGATGATCCTTTAAAATTATAACGGCAGATTCCTTTTCGAATCTATCTATAACTCCTCTGATAGAAAACTCCTTTTCTGGTTCTTGATAATTCATGTACTTCTCTCAAATTACCTTATTGTATTTTCTAAAGCAGGGGTAATCTGTTTCTTCCTGGATACTATACCATCTGCAACAAGACAACTATTTTCTTCGATAGTATTAAAAGATTTTTCGACTAAATCCTTATCTTCCTCTGAAGCTATTATAAAGTAGGCTTTTTTATTGATTATGCCTACTATCGCAAACAACAAATAGTCTAGTCCTTTTTTTGTCTTTTTATCTCCTAGAATTTTTTTTATTTCTTCAGTTCTTTCAAGGACTGGTATTGTATCTAAGGTCTCGAAAACTCCGACACCTACCTTTTTGCCTTTAATATCATATTCTTTATAATCAGCATTTATCAATTTTTCTGTATCTATGCCGGTTAAATCTGATTTTGCGGCAAACATTTCTTCTGCAAGTTTAGTCATATCAATTTTGGCAATTTTGTTTAAAAAATCCGCTTGTTTTTGGTCTTCTTCGGTTGATGTTGGAGAAGTAAATTTCCAAGTATCAGAAATAATTCCTGCTAGTAAAATACCTGCTATATCACTAGAAATCTCTACGCCTTTTTCCTTATAAACTTGCGTCATAATAGTTGATGTTGAACCAACAGGTTTAACTCGTATAGATATGGGGATAGAAGTTGATAATCCGCCAAGTTTATGATGGTCAATTATTCCGACTATTTCTTCCGTTTTGACGCTATCAGATGCTTGAGACGGTTCATTATGATCAACCAAGAAAACTTTTTTTTCTTCACCTAATATAATTTTTGGAACCTGAAAACCAAATTTATCTAGAACGTATTTTGTTTCTTTATTGACCTCACCTGCAATCGCTGCTTCAAAGTCTTTACCTAATTTCTTATCTAATTCCGCTAAAGCAATTGCTGAAACTACCGAATCAGTGTCAGGATTTTTATGGCCAACTACATAAGTTTTCATATTTTCTCCTTTAAAAATCTCTTGGACGAAGACCCCAATATTACATCGGGATATCCTTCTTTATTTTATGGCATTTTCGTAAACTTTTAAAGTCTCTATGACCATTTCATCCCAAGAAAACTTTTTAACTTGCTCAAACCCTTTATTAATCAATCTTTCTTTAGTCTGAGAATTATCTAACGCTTCTTTTATTTTAGACGCTATGTCTTTAGTGTCTCTGGGATTAAAATAAATAGCCGCATCGTTAAGTATTTCTGGCAGGCACGACAAGCCTGAACAGACAACGGGAAGACCGAAAGATAACGCTTCTAGCGATGGTAAGCCGAAGCCTTCATTTAAAGAAGGGAAAGCATAAACAGAAGCATTTTTATATAAACTTACTAACTCTTCATCTGTTACAAAATCCGTAAAGATAACTTTTTCTTTTAAATCTAATTCTGAAACTAACCCCTTAATCTTCTCATAAAATTCATCTATCTTTCCTGCTAAAACAAGCATGGTTTTATCCGGAAGATAACTTACAGATCGGATAAGGTTTTCTAAATTCTTATGAGGATAGGCATTCCCTACATATAATATATATGGCATATTTATCTTAAATTTTTCTATAATTCGATTATCTGGTGATTTTTTTAAAAGTAGCTCTGATGGTCCGCCTTCATATGTCACTATAATTTTTTCTTCCGGAGTCTTTAAAATATCCATGAGTTCCTTCTTGGTGAATTCTGAAGGAACTATTATCTGAGCAGCTTTTCTTACTGAAGTACTAATTATATATTTATACGCTAAATGCTTAAACTGATATGTTAATAAACTCTTCGTAGAAGCTCGTACTGTTTTAAAACGGTGAAGTGTCAAATCATGAATGGTAATTACAAATTTACCCTTATAAAAAATGGGCACATTAAAATGAGGGAAATGCATTAAATCTATTTCATTAGATTCAATTATATGAGGGAAGTTAACTTGCTCTGAAACTCCATACCAAGAAAAATCAGCTAAAACCTTTTTAAAATTAGAAGCAGGTACCTTAAAAGAATCATATTCTTCTTTCTTTAAAAAAAGCATGTATTCATTTCCTGAAGTAACCCTTGCAAGTCCTTCTATCAAATTACCGGTATATCTTCCGATACCTGTAGCATTTATCATCCTTGCGTCTATGCCAATTTTCATTTTTGCTCCTAAGTATTTTGCTTTATATATTCTAATCAAAAAAATGCAATATTGAAATATTTTAAAAAATAAAAGAGACCTGATTTTAAAATAAAATTTTATTTATTTATTTTAAAGCTTTTCACAATCTTGTTAAATTCTTGTTCTACATGAGAAAAGCTTGATTGAGGCGACTGACCCGTTAAATAGTAAATCTTATTAAGGTTAACAAAAATAACCATAACCTGCTTTGTTTCTCTTTTTTCTCCGCTCTCTGTTTTATAAGTATACTGATATTTATACTCTAAAGCTTCTTTTTTATCTATTAATATTTTCCTAGAAGATATTTTTTGGAAATTTTCTAATTCTTTGGGCATAGAATCATTCATTCTCTTCGCAAGCTCATCATAAGAAATATTTATTTTTTCTTTTTTTTCTTCAACCATTACCTGAAAAGATGCTTTATATTTTTCATTTTCTATTTTAAAAGCTAAATAATTATCTAGGCCGGATTTCGCAAGATCTTTTTCTTTCCAATCAAATGAGTAAATTAAAGAAAAGCCATATTTTTGGTTTATATAAACCTTTTGTCCTAAAGAAAAATATCCTAACAAAAAAAATATTACAGATAAAGCAGCCAGAAAAGAAAAAATATAAAATATATGCTTTTTATTCATTCAAAGGATAATTATTTTCTGAAAAAATAAGATTTTGTAAACCAACGAGTAAACCTAAAGTAACCCATACATGCATAATATATAGAGTGGAAAATGCCTGGTATTGTACAACAAAGCCTAATACTACTGAAAATAAACCTAGAGTAAAAGCTCTTTGGAAACCATTAGATTTTAATATTGCTTTAATAGATCGTATAAAAAGCAATAAAATAAAAGTTATAAATGCTAGAAGGCCAAGACTTCCTGTTTCTGCCGCAATTTCAACTATTTCATTATTTGGTATATCCCAACCTGTAGAAGGAGTTTCTTCAGGATAGTTAGCCCGCCATGGACCAAAATTTCCTATACCTATACCTATAATCGGACTACTCTTAAAAGCTTCTATGCCGAAAGATATCCCCCTTGCTCTCTGATTATAACTGCCGCCGTCAGTAATTTCTGTAGAGTGTTTAATAAATGTTTTGGCGTTATCTTTCTTACTATTAGTAGTAGTAAGCTTAACAGCTCCCAATGAAATAATTATGGCTAAAATTACTATTCCAAAATAGCTTAGCAGTCTGTGCCATTTGATTTTTCTTATCGTAAAAATAATTACTGTTGCAATGATAATAGCGCTCGCAAAAAAAGCACCACGTGATAATGATAAAACAATATTGATTCCGATTAGTAATAATAATAGAAGATATTTTTTATCAACTTTTTCTAACTTTAGTTCTGCTCTATTCAAAAATAATGAAGAAAAAAGACCTAATGGTATTAATAAAAAATTAGCAAAATATAATGGCTCTAAGGCAGTTGACTGTATCCTGGGAAATCCAAAAACTATTTTAGTATATTCATATCTTAAACCTGTGACCCAATTTGGTAAACCAACAATGTCTCCAATAAATTGATAAATTCCAAAGATTGCTACGCCAAATGTAGTCCAAAATAATACTTTTTCTACCTTTTCTAATATCTTTTTATTATCGAATAATCTTATTACTAATTCATAAGTAAATATAACGAAACTAATAAAGATAAAAACTGATATAGCCCTTTTTAGATTAACAGCAACGCCTATAGACACAAACGCTGCTAAAATATATAAAAAAAGCGGCATCCAAAAAGGATCTTTTTTAATTTCATTCATTATAGAAATATTACCTTTTTTTATAAATCTCCAAACATAGATTGCACCAAGAATTATCACCAATACCTGACTTACTCTCAGAGTCATACCAAAAATATCAATAGCGCCGATTCTCTCAAAAGGCAGAGAAAATAATAAAAAAAGGAGTCCAATCTTAGGATCTTTTATAATACGAGGTATAAAAAGTAAAATTAATACTAAAATGATAAAAAATAAAATCTGTTCCATAATCTACTTATATAATTTAGCATAGAAGCGCTAAAACGTCTAATTTACCTCCCTGCATAATACCCCCCAGCCCAATTCCCTACTTTAGCCTCATTGTTCAGAGTATTCTTGTAGTAGGAAGATACCCAGAGTTCTGGTACTGCTTTGTTCCAGAATCTTGATTG
>Ga0100389_1002651_pt1 | contig 14185 bp, 12 predicted proteins | sample CryGeymeta201513_FD_81537 | JGI IMG/M metagenome (GOLD analysis project Ga0100389, IMG submission 81537) | Groundwater microbial communities from Crystal Geyser aquifers in Utah, USA - Crystal Geyser metaG 2015-13 | ecosystem: Environmental > Aquatic > Deep subsurface > Groundwater | place: USA... | reverse complement strand
CCAGACCCATCCCGCCTCACGCATCGACGAACTGCTCCCCGCCAACTGGAAGCCGCCCGACCTCGGCGAAAGCCCGCAAGATCAGGCCATGGTCGTCGGCTGATCGCGTGTGCAAGTGCCAGAGTGGCCTTGTTGGTCCATCCACGGTTCGGCGAGGAGCTGGCCGTGATCGCTGCGTACGGGCGAAGTGCAGTGTGGGTCGAGATGTCCGACGGCAAGCTGAGGTTGCTGCCGCTTGCCTGGACAAGTTTGCATCCCCGACCCGATCCGCTCGCAGTAGGTGAGAACGCCGTGCGCCTGGCTCCGGGAGCGCTCCGCGTGTTGTCGGCGTGGGTCAGTGCGCGAATCGATGACCAAAAACTTGACACGGCAGATCCGCAAGATCAGAAGCCCCGCCATGGCACGGCAGACCAAGCCCGAGCAGGTGCAACAGCTGCTGCTGCCGTGGTGGGCGAAGCTGGTTCACCAGGCGCTCGGCGCCGAGCGGGGCGCAGAGCGCGAGGGACGCGATGAAGATCAAGATCAGCGCAGTGCACCTCGATCGATTGGCGTACGCATACGTCCGGCAGTCGACGAGTGCTCAGGTGCACGAGCACGTCGAGTCCAAGCAAAGACAGTACGCGCTTGCTGAGCGCGCGGTCTCGCTCGGCTGGGCGCCGGAGGCAGTCGAGATCGTCGACGAGGATCAGGGCAAGAGCGGAGCGAGCGCCGAAGGCAGGGATGGTTTCGCTCGACTGGCTCACGACGTGGCGCACGGAAAGGTGGGAGCGATCTTCGCCATCGAAGCCTCGCGCCTCGCGCGCTCGTCGCAGGATTGGCAGCGGCTGCTGTCGTTGTGCGCGGTGGCCCGCGTCGCCGTCATCGACGAGCAGACGGTCTACGACCCGAGCGTTCGCGACGACAAGCTGCTGCTCGATCTGAAGGGCGCGATGTCCGAGCAGGAGCTGCGCTGGCTGTCGCTGCGTCTCGCCGGCGGACGACTGCACAAGGCGCGCCGCGGCGAGAGCTACGTGACGCCGACGACTGGCTACGTCTGGGCAGGACACGGCCTCGCACTGGATCCCGACGAGTCGGTGCAGAGCGCCGTCAAGCTCCTCTTTCAGCGGTTCTCCGTGGAGCCGAGCGCCTGCGCGGTGCTCCGGTGGGCAGTGAGGACGAGCTTCCTCATGCCGACGCGGGATCGCACAACGTCGGAGCTGCGGTGGTGTCCGCTCGGAAACCTGCGGCTGAATTTGATGCTCCGAAATCCAGCGTACGCGGGCACCTACGTCTTCGGACGACATCCGGTCCGGACGGTGCTGATCGACCGCGAGATCCGCAAGGTCCGTGCTCGGATCGACGAGGCGTCGGAGTGGCCGGTGCGGATTGACAACGCGCACCCAGCGTACATTTCATGGGAGACCTACGTGGACAATCGAGAGAAGCTGCGACAGAACACGACGCGAGCGCGTGGCGCAACCCCAGGAGCGCCTCGTGAAGGACGCGCGTTGTTCGTCGGCGTGGCGATTTGTGGTCGATGTGGCCGACGGATGAGTGCCCGTTACGAATCTCGGTCACAGCGCTGGGGCTACGCGTGCTGGGGCGAGAGCAGTAACGGCGAAAAACTGTGTTGGAGCGTTCCCGGAGCTCGACATCGCGTTGCCGAGAGGCTCGCCGTAGCGGCAATCGCCGCCTACGTTTCGATCGTGCGCCCGCGCGCTTCGGCGCCAATCACGCGATAGATGGACACATCTTCAGCAGCTACGGGAATTCCTTCGCGCCCATCCTCGGCGGCAGGATCCGCGACGAGGCTGGCGGAGCGGTCGTCGATGTGACGTCTCGACCCTACGCCTTCGTGCTCGCGTTCAGCGCGCTCTGGCTGAGCATCCTGATGTTCGGGACCCTCGCCAACGTCGCGCGAGGCGACGTCCAGGCCGTTCCCTTTCTGCTGGCCATGGCGCTCTTCGTCTACGCGCTACGGATGGGCGGATTCCTGCTCGGGCTGAGTCGTTCCACCAAGGTGCTGCGTTCCATGTGACGGAGCGTCAGGACGCCGCGTGAGCTGCGTGCGGTTGGGGCCGCGTCTCTCCGTCCCCGCTTGGGGCTCCCCAACGATCCGCTCCCAGGCCGGGCTTTCCCCCTCACCCGCGAACCCCTCAGCTAGCCTCGCTGACACTTGTTGCACGTGGGCGTGGGTCTGGCCGCGCGGAATGCTACGATGCGCGCAGGTCATGAGTGAAGAGCGCAATCTTAGGGACGAGGATCCCTTCCTGGGGCTTCTGGTCGCGGGACGCTACCGCGTCGTGGCACCCCTCGCGCGTGGCGGCATGGGCCGGCTCTATCGCGCGGTTCAGGAGAACCTCGGGCGCGAGATCGCGCTGAAGATCCTGGATATCCAGGAGTTGCGCGACTCCACGGGCGGCGACGCGGCGGGCAAGGGCTTCGCCGATCGCTTCTTCCTCGAGGCCGCGAGCGTGGCCAAGCTCTCGCACCCCAACACCGTCACGGTGCACGACTACGGCACCATGGACGACGGCGCCTGCTTCATCGCCATGGAGCTGCTCCACGGGCGCACGCTGAGCGAGCTCATCAACGCCGACGCGCCCCTCGCGCCACGCCGCGCCGTGCGCATCGCGCTTCAGGTCTGCGCTTCCCTCGCGGAGGCTCACGCCCACGGCCTGGTGCATCGCGACCTCAAGCCCGGCAACATCATGCTGATCGAGCACGGCGCCGATCGCGAGTTCGTGAAGGTGCTCGATTTCGGCCTGGTCAAGCGCGAGAACGAGGAGTCCGACCTCACGGCCAGCGGCGCGCTCGTGGGGACGCCCAAGTACATGGCGCCCGAGCAGGTGACGGGCGACAACGTCGGTCAGTGGAGCGACGTCTACGCGCTCGGCGCGGTGCTCTACCACATGCTCACGGGCCACCCGCCCTTCGTGGGCGACTCCAAGTTCGCGTTGCTCGCGGCGCACATGAACGTGAAGCCCACGCCCATGGCCGAGGACGCCCGGGCTGGTGGTTCCGCCCGCGCTCGAGGCCGTGGTCATGCGCTGCCTGGCCAAGGCGCCGAAGGATCGCTTCCCGTCCATGGAGGAGCTGGCCGAGGCGCTGGTGGCCTGCGGCGACGCGTCCGCGCTGCCTGCGTCGAGCATGCCGTCGAGCGATTCCCTGCGCATCCTGGTCGACAGTGGCGCGTTTCCGCCCTCCACCGGCTCCGGCGAGCGCCCCATCGTCCGGCCCGCCGAGGTCGCGGGCACGGCGCCCCTCGGCACGCCTCCTCACAAGCCGTCGTCCCGTCGCGCGATCGTCGCCGCGGCCGTCCTCGTCCCCGTGCTCGCAGCCGGCGCCTGGATCTTCCTCCGCGGTCACTCTTCGAGCGCGTCCTCGTCCAGCGCCGACGGTCCAGTCGCCCAGGCTGGTCCGTCCACGCCTCTGCCCACGGTGGGCGCAGCGTCCAGCGTCCAGACGGGCGGCGACCCTTCGGAGGCGCCGCACGTCACCGCGCCGGTGGATCCTTTCGGAGCCACGCCAGGGAGTGAACTCGGGGGCGAGGTGCGGGTTTGGCTCGCTTCTGAACCGCCGGGAGCGCACGCTAGCCGCGGTGAATTCGATCTGGGGGACACTCCGGTTACACTGGTCATTCCTGAAGGCGAGACGTGGACCATCCGACTCAGCGCTCCCGGCTACGTCAGCCGGACCGTGACTGCCACAGCCGGCCAAGGCGAAGTGCGTGCCCGCTTGACGCAGGCGTCGCGTTCGTCGCGGCCGAGCGCCAGCGACGCGAACGCCGAAACGGGCACGGACACGGCGACGATGTCCGGCCAGACCATGTCCGGCCAGACGATGTCCACCGAGACCATGTCCGGCCAGACGATGTCCGCCGAGACCATGTCCGGCCAGACGATGTCCGCCGAGACCATGTCCGCCGAGACCATGTCCGGCCAGACGATGTCCGCCGAGACCATGTCCGCCGAGACCACGACCGACACGATGGCCGCCGAGACCAGCATGGTGCGAGGGCACACCGACAACCGCGATCCCTGGGCCGATCCCTGAGGCGTCCGGCGCTGCTCGCTGCGATGGCGTGGGCCTCGCTGTTGCTCCCGCTCCTCACGCCCGCGTGGGCCGCCGCGCAGTCGGCCGACGCCGCCTTCGAGGCGGATCCCGGGGAGGGCGCCCATCCACACTCGGCCGACGACGACAGGCGTGCGCGCGAGCTCTTCGTGCTCGGCGACCGGCTGTACGAAGAGGGCCGCTACGAGGCGAGCGTCACCGCCTTCACCGAGGCCTACCGCCTGAGCGGGCGCCCGCTCTTGCTCTTCAACCTCGCCAACGCCGAGGAGCGCCTCGGACGCCTCGACGACGCCGCGGAGCATCTGCGCGCCTATCTCCCGCACGCACCCGAGGACGAGCGTGAGGCGGTCGAGACGCGCGCCCGACGCATCGAAGAGCGCGCCGCCGCGGCCCGTGAGAACGGGACTCCCCCAGACGTCACCCCGCCACCCACGACACCCCTGGAGCCCTCCCACTCAGCACAGCGCCTGCATCGCGCGGGCGTCGCTTCCTTGATCACCGGCGGGGCGCTCGTCGGCGCGGGCGCGGTGTTCGCCGTGCTCGCGAACGGCGCGCGGAGCGACGCCCGAGCCGCGTGCGCAGACGTGAACGGCTCGCACATCTGCTCGTCGGCCGCGCGTCAGCCCCTCGATCGGGACAAGCGCGATTCTCTGATCGCCGACCTCGGCATGGGCATCGGTCTGGCCGCGGCCGTCACCGGGCTCGTGCTGCTCCTGCGCGGTCGACACACCGAGGCTCCGCCGCCCGCCGTGGTGCCGGAGGCCGTCGTCACCGCCCATGGCGTCGAGTTGAGGTTCCATGCGCGCTTCTGAAGCCCTCCTCGCGCGCGCTCTCTTGCTCTCGAGCGCGACGTTCCTGGCGAGCTGCTCCCTGGGCACGCTCGATCACCAGGCCTGCACCAGCAGCGTGGATTGCCGCGCCTTCGGCGTCGGATCCATGTGCGGCACCGACGGATTCTGCGGCGAGCCCCAACCCGAGCCGCGCTGCCAGACGACCTACCCGTCGGACCTCTTCACGCGTCCGGAGAACTACCCGAACGTCTTCCTCATCGGCACCGTCTACGACGGCAGCCTCGCGACCCACATCGCGCGCGCCCAGTCCGTGCAGCTCGCGGTGATCCAGGCCAACGAAGACGGTGGCGTGGGCGGGCGACCCGTGGGCCTGGTCTTCTGCACCGTGGCCGAGGACCTGACCTTCGACGGACTCAACCGTCAGGACGCGGCCCTCACCACGTCGCGCTATCTGGCCGACGCGCTCGGCGTGCAAGCCATCGTCGGGCCGCCGTCCTCGGGCGAGACCCAGTCCGTCTTCGAAGCCCTCGACGCGACCAGCCCTCGCGTGCTGCTGATCTCGCCCTCGGCCACGAGCCCGCTCTTGACCGGGCTCGAGTCGCCGCCCTCGGACACCTCGCCCGGCGTGCTCTGGCGTACGGCGCCGCCGGATTCGCTCCAGGGTCGCGTGATCGCGCACGACATGATCGATCGCAGCGTCCTACGCGTGGCCTTGGTCACCGAGAGCGGCGCCTACGGCGAAGGGCTCGGCACCATCGTCAGTGCCTCCTTCCAGACGCTGGGCGGCACGGTGGTGGCCATGCCCTACGCCAACGCCGCCGGGCTCAACAGCTCCGTGCTGGCCGCCAAGGCCGCCGACGTCGACGCCATGCTCTTCGTCTCGTCCCAGACCGACGACGTGGTCACCGCCATCATCACGGCGAACGTGGCCGGATGGCCCATGGATCGCGGCATCTTCGTCACCGACAGCGCGGCCAACCCCGACTTCTTGACCGGCACCACGGACGCGACGGCGCTCTACCCGCTGATCCGGGGCACTCGTCCGGCGCCCGCTTCCGGTCCCGTCTTCGACGCCTTCACCACGCGCTATGCCTCGGTCTTCACCGGCCAGGACGCGCGCAGCGCCTCGTTCACGGCCCAGAGCTGGGACGCCGCGTGGATGATCTTCGCCGGCGCCACCTGGGCCAAGAACGCCGACCTGCCCTTCGAGACCGTGCCCATCGCGCGTGGGCTGCGCAGGCTCTCGTCGGGCACGTCCGTGGACTTCGGCAGCGGCGCCCTCGGCGTGCTCGCGACGGCCTTCGCCACGGGCGGCGACGTCAACGTGCGCGGGGCCTCCGGGGACCTCGACTACGACCCGATCACGGAAGAGACCGTGGCGCCGATTCAGCTGTGGACCGTGGCGGGCGACGCCAGCGCCGGCTTCCGCATCGAGCCCGGCGCGATTGTTCAGCCCTGATAGCGCTGTTCAGTCCTGAAGCGGCTCACCAGTGGGCGTCATGGTCTTCCACCACGCCGAAGACGTCGCGCAGCTGCTCGCCGGCGACGCGACCGTTGAACAGCCCGTAGGGTTGCACAAAGCGGCTGCTCACGAGGCGGTAGTCGATGTCTGCGTGACGCGCGCCCAGTGGCTGGAAGCTCAGATCCACCGAGTCGTCCGCCGGGCTGAACAGGCGCCAGTCCTCGCAGCACGGCTCCGTCGGCATCTCGAAGCGCACCTCGCCGAGGGTCTGGACCTTGCCGTCGATCCAGGCCGCGTTCTCGCGCGAGACGCCCTCCGCGTCGTCGTAGACGTCGGCCGAGAGGTTGAGGCCGACCTCGCGCCCGCTCAGCGCGCGACCCGCGAGGGACGCCCACTTCCAGGTCGTGTGGCGGTTCGCCATGGAGCGCGTCCAGTCCAGGGTGGCGAGCGCGTCCTTCAAGTCGATGCGGTGATCCCGGAAGCTGAGCGTGCCGTGGCAACGCATGCCGGCGGCCTTGTGCGTGTAGGCCGGGCGCTCGGGCGAGAGCGGATGGAGCAGGGCCAGGGAGTCGCCCAGCGTGAAGCCGCCGAGGATCTTCAGTCGGCCCGGCCCCGGTCCGCCGTCGAGGCCCACGTCGAGGCGCATGCGGTAGCCGTCCTCGTAGGCGATCTCGATGCGATCGTCCTTGTGGTGGAAGCGGGTCTTGCCGTCGATGGAGCTCTTGGCCATGGACAGCCCGACCCCGAGGGGCGCGAGGCGTTCGTACAGCGCGGGTGGGTCCGGGTGCTCGCGATCCACGAGGTAGACGAAGATGTTGGCGATGTAGCGGAGCTGCACCATGCCGAAGGCGACGAAGAAGCGATCCGTGGCGATCGAGGTGTAGTGCCACTCCTTCTTGCGCAGGCTTCGCAGCGGGCTGATGGGAAAGACGGGCTCCGCGATGGGCGTGCGGTAGCGACCGAAGTGGTAGCCCTCCTTGGTCCACGCCTCCGCGGGTGCCTCGGGCAAGCCTTCCGCTTCCGCGCTCACGCTTCGCCTCCGCTCGCAGCCAGCTTCTGTTCCAGCCGCCGCGCCCGCTCGGAGCCGAGCACCGCCTCGAGCTCCGCCGCGCTCTTCAGGGGCTGGGGCGGACAGGAGCGACGCAGCGCCAGGGATCGATGGGCCGCGTCCTCGAGCCGCGCCGCGAAGGCCGCGTCCTCGGTCGCGTGATCCGCCAGCGCCTGCCGCGCCTCGAAGAGTCCGTCCACGTCCGAGCACACGAGCAGCACGTCCGCGCCCGCTTCGATGGCGAGGCGCGACGACTCGGCCAAGGACCAGCGTCGGCTCACGGCCTTCATCTCGAGATCGTCGCTGATGATGACGCCCGAGAAGCCCAGCTCCTCGCGCAGCAGGTCGGTCAGCACGCGGCGGGAGAGCGTGGCCGGGCGCTCGGCGTCGAGGGCCGGGAAGAGGACGTGGGCGGTCATGAACGCGGGCAAGCGCGCCCCCGCTCGAAAGGGCAGGAGCTCGACCCGGCGCAGGCGCTCGAGGTCGTGCGGGAGGCTCGGCAGGTCGAAGTGGCTGTCCTGATCGGTGTCGCCGTGGCCGGGGAAGTGCTTGCCGCAGGAGAGGCATCCGCCCTTCCTCAGCCCCTCGGCGAAGGCCATGCCGTGCCGCGCCACCTGTTCCGGGTCTCGGCTGAAGGAGCGATCGCCGATCACCGGGTTGTCCGGGTTGGTGTCGACGTCGAGCACGGGCGCGAAGTCCATGGTCACGCCCACCGCACGGAGCTGCTCGCCCAGCACGCGCCCCGCCTCCTCCGTGAGCTCGACGTCATCGCGCTCGCCCAGCTCGCGCATGGGGGGCAGCTTCAGGAAGGGCGGGTGCAGTCGGGCCACGCGGCCGCCCTCCTGATCGATGGCGAAGAGAGGCGGCGCGTCCGCTCGGCAGCGTGCGCTCAGCTCGAGCAAGGTGCGCCGCACCTGCTCCGGCGACTCGAGGTTGCGGCGGAAGAGGGTCACGCCCCCCAACGTGCCCTCGGCCAGGGCCTGGGCGACGCGCGGTTCGGGATCCAAGCCTGGGTAGCCGCCCACGAGCACGGAGCCGGCCATCTCGAGCGGGGTCACTTGGAGCTTGTATCCGCTCGCCGGGCCGCCGTCGAGGTCAGCGCGGCGTTGCTTCGAGGCTCTGGGGTTGCTAAACAGCCCCAGCTTTGGGGAAGGCGCGGTCCATCGATCCGTGGAGCCAGCCGAGAGGACGGCGTAAGCCGCCGAAGTATGGACTCAACCGAGGAACTCAAACCCTCTACTGCTCATGAACGCGATGGCCATAGCCGTGGCCGCGACGACGTCGAGCGCGAGGGGCCTCCGCCCGCGATTTACGACCGGCCCATCGCCGAGGCACGGGTGGATCCCGACGCCGCGAAGGTGCTGCGGCGCCTGACGCGCTACGGCCACACCGCCTACCTCGTGGGCGGCGGCGTCCGCGATCTGTTGCTCGATCGCACGCCCAAGGACTTCGACGTGGCGACGAGCGCGCTGCCCCAGGAGGTGCGCCGGCTCTTCCGCAACTGCCGCGTCATCGGGCGTCGCTTCCGCCTGGCCCACATCCTGTTCTCCGACGGCAAGATCATCGAGACGGCGACCTTCCGCCGCGACCCGGCCCAGCGCATCGAGTCCCTGCCCGGCGTGATCGCCCCGGGCATCCCGCTGGTGCGTGGACCCAAGCCCGTGAAGCTCGTGCCCATCACCGACGGCTCCGCGGACGAGGATCTGCTGATCCGCAACGACAACGTCTTCGGCGCGCCCTACGAGGACGCCGTCCGACGCGACTTCACCATCAACGGGCTCTTCTACGATCTCGAGCGCGGTCAGGTCATCGACTACGTGGGCGGCATGCCCGACCTGCTCCATGGCGTCGTGCGATCCGTCGGCGATCCCGCCGTGCGCCTGCGCGAGGATCCCATCCGCATCCTGCGCGCCATCAAGTTCAGCGCGCGCCTCGACATGGGCATCGACCCCGATCTCTACGACGCCATCGTGCGTCACAAGTCGGACCTCGGACGCGCCGCCAAGCCGCGCCTGCTCGAGGAGCTGCTGCGTTTCATGCGCGGAGGCGCCGGTCACCGCTCGTATTTCCTGAGCTGGGACACGGGCGTGCTGGCCGAGCTCCTGCCCGAGCTGGCGGCCTTCCTCGACGACGACGCACCCGAAGCGGGGCTGACCTGGGCACGCCTGGCCCTGATCGACGCCATGCACGCGCAGGGCGAGCTTCCGTCCGACGCGGTGCTGCTCTCGGCGCTCCTGCTCGGTCCGCTCGAGGAAGCCATCGAGGGCGTGCGCGATCCGTCGCGAGCCTTCGAGGACTTCATGTTCGAGCTGACGCAGCGCCTGACCTTGCCTCGTCGCTTGAAGGATCGCGTGCGCGCTCTGCTCGCGTCGCAGCGTCGCCTGCGCTCGGGCAAGCTCGGCACCTTGCCGCGTCGCGACTACTTCCCCGAGGCGCTGGCGCTCTTCATGATCGACCATCAGGCCCGCGGCGAGAAGGTGCCCGATTGGGCCTTTCAGGAGAGCGGCGTCTCGGCAGCGCCCTCCCGTCGTCGCCGCCGCAGGCGGACGCCCCGCTGAGCATGAGGTCCCGAGCCTCGGCTCGACCGCTCTTCCGTCTGTTGCTGGCCTCATGCGCCTGCGCCTGGTCGGGCCCGACGGCACGTGCGGAGCCCTCGGCGCCCGCGAGCTTGCGCGCGGCCTTGCCCACGCCGGAGGCGAGCTGGCCTCGTGCGTGTCTGATGGAAGCGGGGGCCGAGCTCGTGGGCTTGCCTGCGGCGCGCGTGGAGACGGGCCTGCGCGGGGAGGGCGCGACCGTCTGTCTGGTCGACACGGGCGTGGACTCGACGCTGCCGGATCTTCGTGACGCGAGCGATGGCACGCGTGTGCGCTGGCTGCTCGATCTCGACGCGCCGCCGCGCGGTGTGCACCCGGAGCTCGAAGCCGAATTCGGCGCCGCAGTCTACGACGCCGACGATCTCGACGCGCTCGGCCCCGCCGCGCCTGGCGATTGGCATGGGCACGGCACGGCCCTGGCGGCCATCGCCGTCGGTGACGACGCGGACGTCGGACAGGACGAACCGGGTCCACGCGCCGGCGCGGCGCCCTCGGCCTCGCTCGTCGTCGTGCGCGCGCTGCGGCGCGGCGTGCCCGGGTTTCGCGACGAGGATCTGGAGCTCGGTGCGCGCTTCTGCTTCGCGGTCGCGGGTGTCGGCAGCGCCCCGACGGACGCCTCGCGCACGGTCGTGCTCTTGGGCTCCGGCGGTCACGATGGCGCCCACGACGGAACGAGCGCCCTCGAGCAGGCCCTCGAGGCCGAGGTCGCCTCGGGTCACGCCGTCGTCGTCGCGGCGGGCAACGACGGCGGACGACACGTCCACGCCGCGGCCGACGTCGCCGACGCGTCGCGCGCCGGCGTGCCCTTCTTCGTCCCCGCACCCGTGGGTGCGCCCGGCGCACGCAGCGTGGCCTTGGCGGTCTTCGTGGCGCCCGGCTCGGACGCCCGCGTTTCGCTGATCGCACCCGACGGAACGCATAGCCCGGAGGTCGCCATCGGTCAGGAGCACTGCGTCGATCACTCGGGCGGGCGACTGCGTGTGGACGCGCGCGCGCCGGCCGTGGACGGATCCCGACGCGTGCACGCTCTCGTCCTCGGCGGTGGTGACGTCGCGACCGAGCTCGCGGGGGGTCGCTACGTGCTGGAGGTCGTGGGGGGAGGGCGCTTCGACGCCTGGTTGGCGGGCGTCGATCTGGGCGTCGCTCTGGGTCGCGCCGAGTTCCTGGGCGAGCTCGCGGACGGGGGAAGCAGCGTGGCGATCCCGGCCACGGCCGCGGGCGTCCTCGCCGTGGGCGCCGCGACCTCGCGACCGCCGCGCTCGGGCCACGACCTCGACGCGACCTGCCTCGGATGCGCGCTGCCGAGCAGCTCCCGCGGTCCCAATCGCCTCGGCCAGCCCAAGCCGGATGTGATCGCGCCGGGCGGCTACGTGCTCGTGCCCCGCTCGTCGCAGGTGCGCGTCGGCGACGCCGAGAACTTCTTCGCCGGGCTCTCGCCCAGCCGCGTGACCTTCGTGGACGTGGACGGACGCGTGGCGCTCACGGGCTCGAGCTTCGCGGCACCCTGGGTCGCGGGCGCGCTCGCACTGGCCTACTCCGAGAGCCCCGCCGACGTGTCGCGCGACGCGGATCTGCTGCGCGCCACCGCCCGACCCTCGGACGGCTGGGCCTACACGCCCGCCGCGGGCGCCGGTCTGCTCGACGTAGGGGCCTTCCTCCGGGCGCGTGCGCGCGTACAAGGCGCGGCGAGCGTGGGCCTGTCGTCCTTCGCCCGCACCGACAGCGACGGCCCCTGGGTCGTGCGCTTGCTCGACGACCAGGGCTGGCCCGGGCGAGGAAGCGTCTCGCTCACGACGGCGGACGGAGAGAGCACGAGCGTCGAGGTCCACGCGGGCTGGGCCGCGCTGACGCCGCCCTCGGGGCAAACCTCCGAACTCTCGCTGGATGGTCGCCGCTGGGCGAGCGTGGGCGGATCGTCGGGCTGCAGCGTGGGCTTCGGCGTCGCGCGCGCGCCCGTCTCCTTCAGGGCGTCGGGGCTGTGGGCGCTGCTGGGGCTGGCGCTTCTGGGCTCGGCGCTTCGGCGTCGACGATCAGCTGGAAGGTGCGGATGTTCTCGTCCATGTAGTCCGCGTCGGGCAGCCGCCCCGAGAGGCTGAGCGCCACGATCACCACGCTGGCCGTGCCCTCGTCGAGCTGCACCGGCAGGTAGCAACGCGGCGTGTCGCCTCGCGGTGGCGCGCGCATGCGACCGCGCTCGTGGCCCTCCGCGTCCAGGCGCATGGTGCCCATGCTCCACTCGACGCCGTACTCGCCGCGCAGCCACACCCTGAGCACCGCGTTGGGCGGCGCGCCGCGCACGTCCACGACCGCGTAGCTCGAGCCGTAGGGCTCCATCTCCGGTTCCATGGTCGGCGAGTGGGCGGGCAAGTCGCTCCATCGCGTGCGCCAGAAGAGCGGCACCTCGGCGCCCATGTCGGCCGCGAACAAGCCGCGATTCGTGGCCCCGACCCGTCGCTCCTCGCTGCCCAGGAAATAGCGGTCCTCGGCCAGCCTCAGCAGCACGTAGGGCAGCTTGTCGCTCGAGTGCTCCGTCACGGCGTGGATGGTCTCCCAGAGATCCGGGCTCGCGCGCAGATCCTCGCCTTGCCAGGTGCGCTGCCTCGCGAACTGCACCACGTCGCGCACGAAGGCGCCCGATCCGCCGTCGCGCGGCAGGGAGAGCGCCTCGAGCAAGAGCGCGCCGCCGGCCCCGTCCTCGGCGCCGTCGTTCACGTAGGAGCGCCACGGCTCCTCTTGCTGTGCGGCGACTGGATCCTGACAGCCGAAGCTCCCGGTCTGGGCGAAGGCGAGCCAGGCGCCGTAGGCATATCGCCACTGACGCGCCTCGGCCGGGTCCTGGCTCAGGAAGCTGGCCTCGGCCAGGGCCTGCGCGACGCAGCTCTCGAGCCGGCTCTCGTCCACCTTCGGGTCGACGGTGGCGTAGCTCGAGACGCCGTCGAGGAAGGCGAAGCCGAGGGGCGCGTCCGCGTAGGCGTCGGCACCGCGCGCGGTGGGGCTGAGGTAGAGGTCGAAGCCGCCCGTGTCCCCGCGTCCTCCGTCGGGCCAGGGCAGGCCGAAGCCGGCCGCGTCGGAGAGCAGGTAGGCGTGCTCGAGCGCGCGCAGCACGGCGTCCACCCGGGTCGCGGGTACGGAGGCGTCGGCGTGCACCGCCAGCGGCAAGAAGAGCGACCGACGTGCCAGCGGCCGATCGGGCCGCGGCACCTCGTCCGGGTGGGGCACGCGCGCGCCCGTCCAGCGCGGCTCCATCATCGTGACCAGACTGTCGGCTACGTCGTCGAAGACCTGCCCGCTCGCGGCTTGATCGGTCGCGGCCTGATCGGTCGCCGGCTGCTCCTGCGCCAGCGCCGCCGAGCACAGCAGCCAGACCCCCACACCCATGCATCGCACGATCGTTTTCACGGACGGTCCTGAGTCACCAACAAACGGGAAGCTCGAGCCATGGCCCCACGCGGAGCACACCCTGGCCGGATCCTGCCACGAACCAGGGGCCTCGCCGACGCGCTGCCCGCGTGCCGGATGAATTGACACATGCGGTCCTGAACATCTACACCCGTCCGGGAGGTTCACGAATGGCGATCCCCCCCTTCGATCTTGGTGATTTCTTTCGCATCGACCTGGCACAGGGCTCGATGAGCACGCGTGGTGGTCAACGCGTGCTCGTGCTCTCGGACACCGTCGTGGCGCCGTTGGTTTCTGCCGCCGTGCAGAATGGCGACCTCACCGCCCTGCGCGAGCTCGGCCGGGTCGTGGGCTCGCACGTGGAGGCCTCTCTGGGAACCAACGCCCGTGAAGCGAGCCCCGAGGACGTCCTCGGCCACGCACGCTCCGCCCTCGCGCTCTTCGGGTGGGGCCGGCTGAGCTTCGAGCGCTGGGGCCAAGCCCTGGTCACCAGGGTCACGCATCTGCCCGCGCTCGACGAGGATCAGCTCGGAGTCGCCGCCTTGCTCGGAGGTCTGGTCTCGGCCTTGGCCGACGCCGAGGTGGCCTGCGTGCCCGTCGGCCAGAGTCGCTTCCTGGTGGTCGATCCGAGCGTCGCCGAACAGATTTGGACTTGGTCCCGCGAGGGCGCCGACCTGCCCACCTTGGTCGCCCACCTCGCCGCCCCGGAGGCCGCATGAACCCCCGCGTCCAGAAGCTAGAGGCCCTGCGCGACCGCATCGCGAGCAACCGTCGACCGCTCGACGGCCAAGCCGCCGCCGAGCCCGCGGCCAGAGCCGAGCCCGCGCACGAGCCCATG
>Ga0100389_1002564_pt1 | contig 14425 bp, 9 predicted proteins | sample CryGeymeta201513_FD_81537 | JGI IMG/M metagenome (GOLD analysis project Ga0100389, IMG submission 81537) | Groundwater microbial communities from Crystal Geyser aquifers in Utah, USA - Crystal Geyser metaG 2015-13 | ecosystem: Environmental > Aquatic > Deep subsurface > Groundwater | place: USA... | reverse complement strand
GCAATCCAACAAATTTATCATAGAGCGCACCGCTCTGTCTTGCGATATCTAACGCATTTTTGTTTTGATGTTCCTGTCTCCAGATACTTGCAATTGTACGAAGTGTTGCAAGCAAAGTTGAAGGGCTGACGATTACAATATTCTTTTCAAACGCTTCGTTAAAAAGGTTCATATCATTTTGAATCGCGAGACTAAGTGCTGGTTCAATCGGAAGAAACATCAACACAAAATCTAAACTTTTTGTATCATAAAGATTTTGATAATTTTTTGAGCTTAAACTTTTGATGTGGTTTCTGATAGAAGCGATGTGTTCTTTTATATTCGCCGCTCTGTCGCTCTCATCTTCACTCGAGACAAACCGTTCGTATGCATTGAGTGATACTTTCGAATCAATAATAAGCGTCTTACCTTCAGGGAGTTTGATGATAATATCAGGTTGAAATCTTTTCCCTTCGTGTGTGGTTATGCTTTCTTGAACAGTGTACTCCCGTCCTTTCACAAGTCCCGATTTTTCAAGAATAGTCTCAAGTATAAATTCACCCCAGTTGCCTTGAGTTTTCGTCTGCCCTTTTAATGCGTTAGTTAAGTTTGTTGCATCTTTGCTCATCTGCTGATTTAGCTCGTGTAAAGTTTTAATCTGCTGAAATAAAGTGGCTCGTTCTTTAGAATCGCTAACGTAAACTTCTTCAACTTTCTTTTCAAAATCTTTTATCTTTTCGTTAAGCGGACGAAGTATCGAATCAATATTTTCTTTGTTCTGGACAGTGAACTTAGTGCTTTTATCTTCAAATATTTTCATTGCTAGAATTTCAAACTCTTTGGAAAACTTTTCTTGAAGATTAACAATATCCGCTTTTTGTTCCTCAAGCTTTAGCTGAACATTCTTATGCTCGCTTTTAGTTGTAGATAGTAAAGCAGTAATCTCAACTATTTTATTTCTTTCTTCAGTAAGCTCTACTTGAAGTTGTTTTTGTGCGGCTTCAAAAATTTTATTTCTTTCTTCTGCTCGCGCTTTTTCGTTTTGAGCAGTATTTAGTTCGCTCTTAATCTGTTCATGTTCTTCCGATGAAACAACTGCCCTGCTTTTATTTTTGTACGAACAAATAAACCATGCGGCTGTACCGCCTATTATTAGTCCGGCAAGTAAAAATATTATTTCCATGCTTTCTTCGCCTGTTAAATTAATTTAATTTTTTTCTCGACTGTACTTAGTAAAGAATCATCACGAATAATTTTTGCTATTTTTTGAATGTCGAAATATAACAATCTATCTTTAAGAAGCGGCGAAACATGTTTGCGTATCTCTTTGTAAGCTGTTTCTGTTCCTGTTCCGCACTTTAATGGTTTTAAAAATTCCAATGCCTGAGCAGCAGTCAACAATTCAATTGCAAGAACGTTTTCAAGGTTTTGCATAATCTTAAAACATTTTTGTGCCGCTATTGAACCCATAGAATTATGATCTTCCTGGTTTGCCGAAGTTGGAATTGAATCAACGCTTGCAGGATGAGCCAAAACTTTATTTTCACTTACGAGACTTGCGGCTGTATACTGTGCAATCATCAAGCCGCTGTTCAACCCGCCATCAACAGCAAGAAAACGAGGCAGCCCGCTTAATGCGCCATTAACCATTCTTTCAATCCGACGCTCGGAAACGTTTGCAAGTTCGGAAAGAGCTATACCCATAAAGTCCATTGCAAGAGCCATCGACTGTCCGTGAAAATTTCCTCCTTCAATATGCTCTTCAGTTTCCGGAAAGATTATTGGATTATCATTGACCGAATTAATTTCAATTTCAACGCGAGAACAGACGTAATCGACAGCATCTCTCGAAGCGCCGTGAATTTGCGGAATACAACGGATTGAATATGCATCCTGCACACGGAGATCATCATTTTTATGTGAAGCTCTTATTTGGCTTGAGTTAATCATCTTTAAAATATTCTTTGCCGTTGCTATCTGTCCGGGGAAAGGACGGAGTTTATGAAGTTTTGCATCGAATGCTCTGTCAGTTGCGCGAAGCGCCTCATGCGATAACGCAGCGGAAACATCTGTAAGTTTAACAAGTTTTTTTGCGCGTGCACTAATGAAAGATGCGAAGGAAGTCATCATTTGGGTGCCGTTTATTAATGCTAATCCTTCTTTTGCTTCTAACATAACAGGCTTCAAACCGAATTTTTTAAGCGCTTTTCGCGAGTCGATTATTTCTGCTTTTGCTGCATCATCCGAAACAACATTTTTCAAAATCTGCACTCTGCCCTTCCCTATCATTGCGAGCACAAGATGAGATAACTGCACAAGGTCTCCGCTGCTGCCTACCGAACCCTGCGATGGAATAATAGGAATTAAATTTAAATTTATCATATCCACGAGGAGTTCAAGCGTTGATAGTCTTATACCGGAATATCCGCTTGCAAGAGCATTTAGTCTTAACAGCATCATTATTTTAACAATCTTCGGAGGAAGGTTTTCACCGCAACCGACGGCATGGCTTAATATTAAGTTTTCCTGAAGCTGTTTAATATCCTTTTGAGAAATTTTAACATTAGCAAACTCGCCGAAACCGGTTGTTATTCCGTAAATAACTTTATCCTCTTTCATCCATTTATCCACAAGGGCTCGGGATTTTTTTACATTTTGCATGGCATCCTTCGTCAGATAAACTTGTTGATTTTGCATTATGAATGATTCTATTTTTTCTATTGACAGTGAGGTACCGTCAACTTTTAATTTTTTACTTGCCATTGATCATCTTTTTTATTTTATCCGAATTCTCACGATTGGTTTTATATTTTATTAAAATTTTATCTTCATCATATTCTGCAGAAAGCACCTGCGCGATCGAGTGAATGTTTGCCATCAGTTTTGACTGCCGGATATTAATAGTTACACTGACTTCTTCAAAAGAGCCTTCGATCAAATCAATAATTTTCTTTTCTAATGAAGAAATATTAATTCCTCTTTCGGCAGAAATGATAACACTGTTTTTATATTTGTTGCGCACATAATCAAGTTTGCTTTTATCTTCAACGAGGTCAACTTTATTAAATACTTTTAATTCGGTTTTGTCTCCGGCGTTAATATCTTTTAAAGTCTTTTCAACTACCTGAATATGGTCTTCGAAGTATGGATGCGAAAAATCAATGACATGAAGGATGATATCGGCATCTCTAACTTCATTAAGCGTGCTTTTAAATGATGCGATGAGATGAGACGGCAGTTTGCGTATAAATCCAACTGTATCGCTTAGTAAAATTTTTTGTGATGTATTTAATTCATAAATGCGCGTAGTAGAATCAAGTGTGGCAAAAAGTTTATCTTCGGCAAATGCGCCTGCATCTGTAAGACGATTAAACAGAGTTGATTTGCCGGCATTGGTGTACCCTACAAGGCAGACACGCACGCGATCTTTACGCCCTTGACTTTGCGTTTCCCGGTGTACTTCTATTTTATCTAACTTACTTTTTAAATGGCTTATGCGGTCGCGGATAATACGGCGGTCGGTTTCAATTTGTGTTTCGCCCGGACCTTTCGTTCCTACGCCGCCGTACTGCTTCGATAAGTGAGTCCATGCTCTTGTCAATCTCGGCAGCAAGTATTGAAGCTGCGCAAGTTCAACCTGTGTTTTAGCTTCATTTGTTCGTGCGCGGTTTGCGAAGATATCAAGTATTAATGCGCTTCTGTCGATGATTTTCTTTTCCATCATTTTTTCGAGGTTACGCAACTGCACAGGAGAAAGATCATCGTCAAAAATGAGAAGATCGATTTCGTTTAGTTCGATGAGTTGTTTTATTTCTTCGGCTTTCCCTTTCCCAACGTAAAAGACTTTATCCGGGCTGCTTCTTTCCTGCACAACTTTTAAAATTGTTTCTGCACCCGCGGTAGAGGCTAATTCATCAAGTTCATCAAGATGTTCGTCAACTATTTCTCTAGTTAATTCTCTTGTTTTTAACGCGACAAGTATCGCACGTTCGGTTGTTTCTTTGGTTAATTCTATCATAATGCCAATAAATAAAAACTCGTTTTAAAATAGTACTGCCGTTTATCAGTTAGTTGACCGGTTTTTTTTTAATATTCTAATTTCATTACGTTTCGTTCAATTTGTTAATTAACATACATAATTCATCCGTTAGCTAACGGACAAAATTGCAGTTTGCTGCAGTATGATTTATGATTAGTATTTCGGACAAACACCCGTTATAATTCATGCACTAAATCTGCGCTAAATCTTTCTTTGCGCTTCTTGCAACAAGCATTTCAACTGCAGCAAGTATTAGAGCAATTAATAAAAAGATTTTCCACAATTCTGTGCCGAAACGCGCTTGCATTATTGTGGCGGAAACATCCCCGTCTTTATTTATTTCAACGAATGAACCTTTGAAAGATATTTTTTTTAAATACTCACGGAAGTCATTCATACTTAAATATTCGGTTATCGATTCGCCGGGGATTGTGTTAACGGAAACCAAATCAATTAATTCTGTACCATTGTAAAATTGATAAATCCCTGCAGATGTTGTTTTATTATACCTTATATAATCACCTGCACTGTTTTCAATATTTATTATTTCTTCCCTTTTATCGGGATGAACAACCTTTAACTGCGGCACGCTTTTCCCTTTTAAGTTTAAAAGTATTTCATCACCTGTAAAATATTTTTGTCCGCTTTGTTCCGCCGCAGATAGATAAAATACTGACTTAGTAAAAAATGGAACAAAAATACTCTTCAACGGAAAAGTACTCCATGATAAAACCGGGGCGGCGCCAACAACAACAACTTTACCTGCTTCTAATTTGTATTCACATAAAAAGGCGCTGCCGTCTGCAAGTTTAATAATGCTGCGCCCTGCCGCGCTGCTCAACTTATAATGATGGTAAATCTCCGGCGATTCAATTTGTTTTTTTTCATCCTTCAAAAAAATATTTTGAAACAACGGATGACCGAAATCCACTTCGCCGAAACGAACTAAATAATCGCCCTTAACTTTACCCGCTTCACCGATTGCTGAAGCAATTCCAATGGATTTAATAAAATCATTAAAAGAACTTAATTCAGTTTCGCTTCCCGGCATCAAAATTAATCCGCCTCCGTTATTAACGTAAGATTTTATTCTGCTGCTATTCTGAAGATTAGCGGCGCCAATTAAAACTACTACACGATACCTGCTCAAGTCAACCGAATTTATCTCGCTTATATTTTTAACCGCAGCTTTAATTGTCTGCCCGTTATTTGACAAGGTTAATGCAGTGTAAACAAATTTTGCTTCACTAATATTTGATTCAAAAATAATAAGAGGAATCTCTTCAGGAATGTACAAACTTGTGTAACGAATATTATCATTCAGAATATCGTCATCTTCAATACCAACAAAAACATCAACAAAACCGTAATGATTAACCGGCGTGTCCATAGTTATAATTTGTGTTTGTCCGGATTGAAGATTAACACTCTGCTGCGCGCTCCGCTCGCCGTTAATGAAAAGCGATATCACTGCATTATTAGCATCTCTACCAGAGTGGTTTGTAATCAATGCCGAAAAATTAACGCTCTTGTTTTTTTCAAAAATCTGCGTGTTAATATTTAGTTCATCTATGCTGATATTAAAAACATCTTTACCGGAATAATCAAATGCGTAAAGTTTTATCCTTTCATTTAGCGCCTGACTTAAATTGCTTAACTCTTCATCGTCTGCAAGATTTCCTTTTTGAAAATCAGAAAAAAGATAAATCTCTTTATTAAAATTATTTGAAGTTGAAATTACTTCGGCGGCTTTAACAATCGCCGCATTTAATTTTCCGCTTTTATCGGAAATTTGTAAATCGTCAATTTGTTTTCTAAAGTCAACAAGATTGGAAGACAGATTAATCTCATCACTTCCGGCAGATGAAACTTTTATGATTGCCATATCATCACCTTCCTGAAGGTTGTTTAGCAAATCTTTTATTGCCGATTTTGCCTGGTTAAAATAAGAACCTTTAGTGTCTATTACAGACATACTAAACGTATCATCAATAATAAAGACAGCCGTAGTTTTTGCCGCAGAGGATGTGCCGCCGATTGCTATCCCCTTAAGCGCCGGGCGCGCAAAACCGAGAATTATAAATATGATTATAAAAACGCGAAGAAAAAGGAGCAGCCACTGTTTTAGTTTTATTTTTCTAATCTTATTTTTTTGAAGTTCTTTTAAAAAAGTTAAAGTGCTAAACTCGATACGTTGAAGTTTGCGGAGATTAAGTAAATGAATAAGCACCGGAATAGATGCAGCAAGCAGCCCCAGTAAAACTGCAGGATTAAGGAACATCATTTTAAGTAAGTTCCTTTTCTAATTGCATGTTAAAATATTTTTTTTCCGCCTTCAATTTTTGTCGTGCTCTTTTTTTAATGGATTAAAATCGTAATTATAAATTGTCTCTTTTTCCGGTATTGAATACATTCGAACGTTATCAAACCAGACTCTGCCTTTACCAAACAAGACGCAATTAATATCTATTGATAAAAAATTTTCTTCCACATTGCCGGGTAAATAAGTTTTTAACCATGCAGTCTGCTCAACCCAATCGCTCGTTCCTTTTACAGATGTTGAATATCCTGAAATAAGTAAAGAATCTTTATTATACAATTTCATTTCGAGTCTCGCCGAGTCTGCATCTTCAACTTTAACAAAACCAAAAAGTGTGTAACGTTTATCAACCTCAATACCATTTACTTTTTGAAAAATAATAAGTTTGTCGCTCTCATGTTCGGCGCTTATTGAATAGCTGTATTCGCCGTGCCTTTTAATAATATCATCAAAACCAGTTCCGATTAATCCGGGATATCGCAACTGCCAGTTGTCCTCAGCAAATTCATGTTCGAATGAAGAATTCTTTATAAGATTTCTAACCCGTTCTATCGTATCAAATCCGGGTTCTTTAATTTCCTCTTTAGATTTTTTATCGAACACACCGAAGAGCAAAATAATTGCCGCAACAAGCGCAACCGCCACTAAAATAATCCAGAAATAGTTTCTTGTTTTTGTCATACATAAAAGTAAATAAACGTTAGAAAGTTAGTTATTAAGTTCATCAAATTAAAGGAAAACTATGGGCAGTTTACCCGGAACTTGTCAATAAAAATGTGTACTGAAATCCAAGGTATTCAAATTGATCAAGTGAAACGAAGGTCTCTTCTTCCGGGAATAACGGCATTTGTTTTGTTTTCCCGGTAATCAATTTTGAGGCATTATCCAGTTGTATTCTAAGTTCACCCTGGTTATGGGCAGAGCCAATATGTTTTTCAATAACTCGTTTTCGATTTATGTATCTAATTACTTGAACTGCAATATTATTTGAGCCGGTTTTAACTTTGCGAATATGGTATTTCATAGCGCGGCAAGCCGTCCGTTAACTAACGGATTAAAAGTTAAAAACATAAAAAATATCTTGACATAAAAAATCCGTTGGCTAACGGATACATGACAATACTATAAATAAAAAAGGCGGGGTAAGCCGTTAGTGCGACAATTTACTGTTTTTACTTGCGTAACTTATTAAAAGATATGGACTTAATTTTATAAAAAATCATACGGACAAGTCAGGAAGATTAGCGCCAAATGCACCACAGGACCTACGGCTGCCGGTTTAGACTGTGTTATAAGTATATATATTTATATACTCAAACCAAACAACGTTTATAAAATTATATCTCAAGTTGAAAGTGGCTGAGTTAAAATTTTAGTTTATTATTGAAGATATGAAAGAGCATCGGTAAAAAAGCTATTGTAAAAAACGCCGAAAATGTTAACCCGCCAAAAACAGAGTAGCTCAGACTTTTCCAAAAGCTGTTTTCGCCGAATAAAATAATCGGCAGAAGCGCCGCAAGAGTAGTCAACGTTGTAGTTATAATCGGTCTCACCCTAAGAAAGCTTAGTTTGATTATTTCTTCAATGGATCCCTCTATAATATTTTTCGAGAGATAATCGACAAGAACAATTGAATTATTTACGGAGATACCTATCAGTAAGAGCAAACCGGCATATGCGCCTCTATCTAAATTTAACTCTTCAAAATAAAAAAGAAATATCACACCGATTATCGCAAAGGGAATTGCAGTAATAATTAAAAACGGTTTTTTAAATGACTCAAAAAGACTCGCGGTAATCATAAAAATTAAAATCGCCGAAAATATTAATATATTCCAAACCTCAAGCTCTTCTTCTTGATTCATAAAGAAAAAATAATTGTCTGTTTTAATTTCATAACCTTCCGGAGCAGAGACTTGTTTTATTGAGGCGTTTATAAATTCTCTTCCATATTGGTAGGGACCTTTATAATCAAACGTTATATAGCGTACGTATTGCCTATTTTCCCTATTAATTGAGGTCAAGACCTTACTTTGTGAAAAATTTATCAAATCTTTTATTTTAACACTTTCTTCACTGCTGTTTTTAACCTCCATCTCCTCGATTTCATTAAGCTGAATCTCTTTATAATTAGTGTATTTTATGTTATAAGGAACCTCATCATTGCCAATTCTAAATTTATTATAGGATATATTCCCTCTTGAACTTTGAGCAATCCGGGCAAAGATCTCACCAGGCTTAATATTATACATTGCAAGATTTTCTCTTTTAATCTTACCGATTACTTCATACGAATCCTTGCTGAAACCATAACGGGAAGACCTGTCGATATCAACATTATCAATACGCGGGTTTACTGTAATAACTTCTCTAAACTCTTCTGCAATTTCCTTAACCTTCTTATAATTAAAGCCATAAACCGCCACATTAAATGATGATGATGAATAACCGCCGCTGCTGAAACCCGGTCCATACCCGAACACAGAAACATTCAACCCGCCAAGCTGCACAGCAAAGGCAGTTAGATAATTTTTCAATAAATAAGGGAAAACTCCTCCGCTTTGTTCTTTTGAAAATTCAACATTGATGTATGAGTTTTCTTCATTTATAATATTGGCAGTTACAATTCCTATTTTATTTTTATAAGCCAAAATTTCTTTTTCAAAGCTCTTTGTTAGATTGTTTATTCTTTCAATCTTATTCCCGTTGGGGAGTTCCAGTCTAACTATAATATAATCTGCTGTCCCGTAAGAGAATACTTCGCCTTTGGGAATATAATTGAAAAAGAGATTTAATGAACCTCCCAGAGCATAGTTGAAATATTTTTTTTTCTCCTGATAAAAATCGGAATCAAAAATAGAATTATATACTTTTCCCAGAACAGGCGCGTCAATATGCGCGGGTAAAAGCCATACCGGAAAACCGATAAGTAAAATTAAAAATGCAATGCTTAGTTTTTTCCGCTTTACTATTTGCCGTGTTGCAGATAGATATATTTTTTGCAGCAGAGATATGTTTTTTCCCTTTTGCCGGGACAAATGTTTATATCCGAATTTATAAAAAAACAGCGGTACAACAGTAAACGAAACAAATAATGATGCGCCGATTGAAAATACAATTGCAAGTGCAAATTGTTCAAAATATAGCTTTAACTCGCCGGTAAGAAATAAAAGCGGGATAAAAACCGCTACGGTAGTCAGAGTCGATGCAAATACCGGGAACCATATATCCTTTAAATAAATAGCAAGGCGCATTACTCCCCTGCCTGAATAATGCCGGTCTAAATAATCAATTACAACGATTGAATTATCGACCATTAGACCGAATCCGAGCACAAGTGAAGCGAGGGTGATAATGTTCAATGATAAATTGAACAAGTAAAACAAAAGAAGTGAAGCTAATATGGAAAAAGCAATTGAAGCGGTTATAATTAAAGAATAATTCAATCTTTTAAATATTATCAAAAGAAGGAGAAGTATCATTACTAAAGAATACCCGGCGCTTGAAAATAACTCGCCTAATTCATTTCTGATATCTTCGCTTTTATCGACTTCTTTTCTTAACTGAAAATCAGCAGGAAAGCTTTTAGACAGTTCATTCAATTTTGCAAAAACTTTATCGGCAGTCTCAACTGTGTTTGCCCCCGGCTCTTTACTTATTCTTAGGAAGACCGCTTCCTCGCCGTTTATCCGGTAATAGCTTGTCCTTTCGCTGAAGTCGTCTATTATTTTACCGATATCCTTTAAACGTATTACCGTACCGTCTTTAAGATATTTAATCGGCTGATAGTTCAGAAAAGCTGCAGCATCAATTTTATTATTGACGAGCACGGATATTCTTCCACTTTTCCTCTCAATATTTCCCGCAGCAAGAATTTCCTCAGCCCCGTCTATTGCAGATGCTATTTCATGATTTGAAATGTTGAAGACTTTGGTTTTATCATAATCGATTGTAATTGTAATTTCTCTTTCATTCCCGCCGCTTACTTCAACATCAGAGACACCTTTTATTGCCATTAAAGGCGCAACTAAATTTTCTTTCGCAAATTTTCTTATTTCATTTGAGCTTAAATTTGCCGCCAGTGTATATGTTAAAAATCCTTGAAGCTCCATGAAATCTTTCGGTATGTAGGGAGAAATTCTTGGTCTCGATATGCCGTAAGGGAGCTCTGTTTTTAATGCCCCGAGCTTTTCATTTATCTCGATGCGGGCAAAATCCATATCGGTAGAAGGATGAAATTCAAGGTTTATATTGCAGCGCCCTTCATACGAAGTTGAAGATATTTTTTTTACTCCTTTAACGGTAGAAAGAGCGGCTTCCATTGGAGAGGTCAAAAAGGCTTCTACAGCTTCAGAAGATACTCCACCCCATGAAGCGGAAATTGAGAGGCGCGGATATTCGACATTAGGTGAAACTTCGAGAGTTATATTAAATAAGGCAGCTATTCCTAGAACAAGAATAACAAGAAATATCATTCCCGAAGTAACCGGACGGGAAAGAAATATGTGAAAGAATTTTTTCAAAGATAATTAATTCACAATTTTTATTTTTGCATCATGAGCAAGATTATAATGCCCATTAACTATTACGGAATCACCGGCTTCAACGCCTTTTAATATTTCTATATATTCTTCATTTTGATTACCGATATCCACATAATGCCATTTAGCAAGATCACCGTCGGTTACAAAAACCAAATCTCTTTTATCGCGTACAAGTAAAGCATCTTTCGGTATTAATAATTTATCCTTTAAAATTTGGTTTTCAATCAAAACATTGGCGAACATACCTGGCTTTACTCTCGAATCATTATTCGGAACTAATATTGTAACCCTGCATGTTTTTGTTTCAGAATCTATAAGAGGATTTATATATAGTACTCTTCCCTTAAATATTGCACCGGGAAGGGAGTTCAATTTTACAACCACCCCGCTTTTGTTTTTAATATTTGCAATTTCGCTTTCAATTACTCCAACTTCAATTTTATACTTATCAATGTCGAGCAGCTTAAAAATTTTTTCGCCTGCATTTATTCTTTGTCTTTCAACTAAATTAAAGTCGGCTACAACTCCTGAAAAAGGCGCCCTAATCTCGGTATAAGCAAGATTAAGCTTTGCTTTATTCATAGCATTGATTGCATTTGTTAATCCGCTTTTGTTCAGTATTACTTCATCTCTTTTAGCGCCGGTAAAAATTAGGGCAAGATCGAGCTCCTCTTTTTTGCTTAAATAACTATTTTTATTTATTTCGCCGAGAGAAAATTTTTCATCGAGCTGTTTTATGAGTTCACTTATCGAATCAGCTTTTACCTGAGACATACCCGACGGGATTTCCTTGCTTAAAAAACCATATTCAATTTTAGCGTTGGTAAGGTTAACTTCCGATTCGCTTAAGGAAATTTTCTGTTCGCTGTCATCAAGCTTTATAAGAAGATCGCCTTTATTAACTTTTTTCCCTTCATATATAAAAACATTGTCAACAAATCCGGAAATATTAGAGACGAGGTCTAATTCTCTGCCGGCTTTTACAAGCCCGTTGCCGGATATTGAAAGAATTAAATTCCCTCTCTTAACTATATCCGTTCTAACATTAAATATTACTTCATTCAGTTTACCGTAATTTATCCGGGAGTCATCAACTGCGGTTTCTTCATTACCGGAGGCAGGAAGAAACGCATAGACAATAACAACCACGGCAATTAGTAGAAGAAGAACGAAAGCCGTTTTTTTACTTATTTTTATTGCAGCCACACGAGCCCCGCTGTTTTTATTTTTTTAATTTTCATATACTAAAACAACTATGTCAGCGAATTAATGGAATCGTCTTTTTATTACTGCATGACTTCTTTTTGAATGAATTGCAGCAATAATAATTATTTCTCTTTCTTTTACCATATAAATTATTTTATAAGGAAATCTTTTGAGTAGATGTTTTTTTGTCCCTTTATATTCTGATTTATAAATATTCGGATCTCTTTCTATAAATCTTATTCCGGCATCTATTTGCAGAAGGAAATCAAATCCCAAACCTAACCTTTTATCTTCATACCAAGTAAATGCTTCTTCTATATCATTTTCAGCTTCCGGTCTTATAGTGATTTTATATTTCATCCCTTTACTTTTTTCACTATTCTATTATAAACTTCCTCCCAGGAAGATCCTAAATCAGGATCTCGATAATAAGATTCAAGTCTCTCATCTATTATTTTCTTTTCTTCTTCGGTTACTTCTATCGCTTCGGTTTTACTTGCTATCGTATCCCAAATCTCTTCTACAAGCTGGATTCTTTCGGGTATTGATAAAGCAAGTGCATCTGCTGCTGTAATATACTTGGTTCGGCTCGTGTTTGATTTAGTCTTATTCGCCATTATTTAACTCCGATTTCTTACTCATTTATTTATTTTTACAAATATAATAATTCCTCTCCTTCATTTGAATGAAGGGAAAAATACATCATCCATACGAATCCTTCGCATAGTTGAGCGTCGGCACTTAATTTAAAATTCAATTGTCTTCAATGTCCTTTCATGTCTGTGTTATATTCTTTTTAGAAAATTTTTCTATAAAAGTTTAAAGAACAATAATTATAACTACTTTGTAACGCAGACTAAACCGGCAGCCGCCGGTCTGTGCTACAATTTTTTCCTGGAGTATTTCTCCATATATGTGTAAAGTACCGGAATAATAATTAAAGTAAGAAAAGTAGAAGAAAGTAAACCTCCCGCAATAGCAATAGATAATCCTACTCTTAACTGGGTTGCAGCCCCGATTCCAATCATCATCGGCATTAACCCAAATACAACCGTAAAGGTATTCATTACTATTGGTCTGAACCTTTCTTTACCTGCGGCAAGAATTGCTTCTTTAATCGGCAATCCTTCTTTTCTTTTTCTAATAATAAACTCTACCTTAACCACCGCGTCATTATCTGCAATGCCTACAAGTATTATCAAACCCATAACTGAAATAATGCTTAAGCTCTCCCCTGCCAGGTATAGAATTAAAATGCTTCCTATTAAGCCGAGCGGAACTGAAAATATTATTATAAACGGAAACAGGAATGATTTGAACTCCGAAGCAAGAACCATATACATTAACAATACGGATATAATTAGTGCAATATAAAGAAGATTAAAAGAAGAAGTAATTTCTTCATTTACCCCGCTGACAGAAACACTTTCGCCCGGATATTTTTGCAGCCCTGCAATCGTCTTCTCTATTTCATTTGTCACTTCCTCAATGCCTGATGAAGTTAACGAAGCATACAAGTATACAACACGCGACTGATCTTCTCTCCAAATCTCGTTATAGCTTTCTGTTAATTTATAATCAATCAGATTTTGTATCGGGATACGCTGCTTGTTAAATACAACATCATTGGATATTATTTTATCAATACTGTTTCTTTCATCCTCAAAAGAGCGAATGTTGATAGCTACTTTCCTATCAAAGTCTGAAAAATAAGCGGCTTCGTTTCCTTTAACTAAATTTATGATTTGCTGAGAGACGTTTTCCACCGGAATGCCGTAAGCAATACATTTTTCCCTGTCGATAATAATCCGGTACTCGGGATCGCCTTTTTCTATGCCAATTCTCAAATCGTTTAATCCTGTAATATTCTTTTTATTGATAACGCTGACAAGTGTCTCACCTCTTTCAAAAGCTAAATCAATATCTTTATTTTTTATCTTAATAACAATATCATTTTTCGAAGGGTTTATAATTTGTGTAAAAATGCTTTCAACCTGCTTAAATGAAAAACTAATTCCTTTAACGGCATTAAAAATTTTTCTTAACTCATCCTGCACAGCAAAATAATTTTCATAAGAATCAATTTTAACCACTATGTTTGTTTTATCTATTGAAATTTGATCCCTGTTTAAGAAATCGAATTCATTTACTCTCCCGATATTTGAAACTACATATCTAACATTTTTTACATTCAATATTGCGTTTTCAACTTCCGAAGTGACTGCCGCATTTCCTTCAAGAGATGTTCCCTTCGGGAAAGTGATTTCAACAATAAATTCATCCCCGGGCGCTTCGGGAATAAACTCCTTTTTCATATCAAGCAGGGCAAAAATTGTT
>Ga0100389_1002563_pt1 | contig 14426 bp, 7 predicted proteins | sample CryGeymeta201513_FD_81537 | JGI IMG/M metagenome (GOLD analysis project Ga0100389, IMG submission 81537) | Groundwater microbial communities from Crystal Geyser aquifers in Utah, USA - Crystal Geyser metaG 2015-13 | ecosystem: Environmental > Aquatic > Deep subsurface > Groundwater | place: USA... | reverse complement strand
TCGAGCAAGTCAGCGTTGTCTGGCATGGCGGCCACGGCATCTTGCGCCGCCGAGGCGGCCGGTTTGACGTCCTTATTACGCAGATGGAAGTTGACCAGCAACAGGCGCGGAGCAGCTTCCGTAGGGTTGGCCGCCACTGCGTTGCTGATCAATTTGGCAACTTCTTCCTTGGGGGCGCCGGTGCGGGCTGCCAGCTCGGCCAGCGCCAGCAGGGCCTGCGGATTTTTGGGCTCCTTGGCTAGCACGGCTTCAAAACGCTTTTTGGCTTCGTCAGGTTTTTTGTCGGCCAGGTCCAGGCTGGCCAGGCTGGCCACTGCCGGGAAAAACATGGGGTCGATTTCGAGGGCGCGCTCGAAACTCTTGCGCGCACCGGGCCGGTCTTTTTTGGCCAGCAAGATGCGCCCGCGCAAGTTGGCCGCCAGCGGCCTGTCGACCTGCTTCTTTTCAAGCCCGTCCACGGCCACCAAAGCCTTGTCGAGTTCCTGGCGACGCAGGTGGGCGCTGATCAGGGCCAGGTCGGCGCTGGTGCCGACGTCCGAGGCGGCAATACTTTCCAGTTCGTCAAACGCCGTTTCAACCCGACCGCCCTGCAAGTGCGTCAAGGCCAAGGCGGTGCGGTTCCTGGCGTCATCGGGGTTCTGCTGGCTGGCTTTGGTGAAGTATTCCTCGGCCGTCTTGACGTCGTTATTTTGCAGATAAACCTCGCCAGCCAGGGCGAACAATTTGGGGTCAACGTTCTCCTGCTTCAAACCCGGCGTCAGGGTGGCCAGGGCCTTGGCCGACTGCCCGGTGCGCAGGTAAATCGTCACCAGCATGCGCCGGGCCAGGGGCAGATTGGGTGCGGCCTGCAGCGCCTTGTTCAGATAAGCCTCGGCTTGCACTGGCGAATTGAGTTGCATTTCGACCGCGCCGGCCAATTGCAAGGCCTGAACGTTGCCCGGGGCAACCCGCAACACCTGCTGCGTCAAGTCACGCGCCTGCGTGAAATCTTTTTTCTGAAACGCCAGATGCGCTTGCAGGAATTGGGTCTGCGGATGATTGGGGCTGGTTTTTTTGAGTTGCTCGATCTGGCTTGCAGCGTCGGGCAAATTGTTTTGTTGCAACAGCATCGTGACAACAGCGGCTTGGCCGGGCAAAAAATCGGGCCGGATGTCAATGGACTTGCGGTACGCTGCCAGGGCCTCAACAGGCTGATTTTTGGCGTATTGCAGCAGGTCGCCCTTGAGCTTCCAAGCTTCAAAACTGGTAGGCGACTTGGCAATAGCCTCTTCCGTGCTGGCCAGGGCACCGTCAAAGTCGCGCCGTGCAGCCTGCTGCCGCGCCTGCACCAGCAAGGCTGGCACATAGCCGGGATCCGCCGCCAAGGCCGCCTTGAGTGCGGCCTCGGCGGGCTCGGCCTTGCCCTGCTGGCTGTACGCGGCTGCCAGCGAGGTCTGCAAACTGGCCTTGGCTGCGGCATCACCCAAATCAACCTGACCCAACTCGTCGGTCAATTTCTTGGCCTGGCCTTGCGCCAGCATGGCAATCGCCAGTTTGGGCATGACCTGATCGTGCGCATGGTTGAGCTCAAGCGCCTTGCGCAACTCGGTTTCGGCGCCTACCGGGTCACCACTGTTGAGCAGGGCGGTGCCCAGCATATAACGGGCCTCCGGCATGTTGGGGTTGCTTTGCAGGGCGTTCTTGATCTGGATGACCGCCGCCTTGCTGTCATCCTTGGCCAGGTAATCTTTGGCCGAGCTGATCATGGCCTCGGGTTTTTCGCTACAGCCCAGCAGCAAGGCCACCAGGAGGGTTGAAAACACCATGTGTTTGCGAGATTTTTTGAGCTTCATTGTCGGACCCTGAGATTGCATAAAAAGAGTTGGCGGTATTGGTCGCATGAGCGGGCTACTTCAAGCCCAGCCGATGCATTAGATCGTACAACGTGGGGCGGCTCACGCCGAGCAGCTCGGCCGCCTTGAGCATATTGCCGTTGACGCGGCCCAGGGCCGCGATGATGGCGCTTTTTTCGGCATTGTCGCGAATCACGCGCAAGTCAAGCGAGGCGTCAACATCGTCCGGCGTGGTGCTTTTCAAGCCAATGTCGGCACAAGTGATCTGGTTGCCGTCGGCCATGATGGTGGCGCGCTTGATGCAGTTTTCAAGCTCGCGAATGTTGCCCGGCCAGGGGTGCAGTTCAATCGCCCGCACAGCCTCCTCGCTCAGGCTCAGGTTGCTGCGGTTCTGCTCCTGGGCAAAGCGCCGCACAAAGGCATGCGCCAGCAGCGCTGCATCGCCCAGGCGCTCGCGCAAGGGCGGAATCTGAATGACGATTTCGGCCAGCCGGTAATACAGGTCTTCGCGAAACTTGCCATCTTTGCACAGCGCGTCCAGATTTTGGTGGGTGGCGCAAATGATGCGCACGTCGACCGGTATCTCCTGCCGACCGCCCACGCGCTCCACCACGCGCTCCTGCAAAAAGCGCAACAGCTTGGCCTGCAACTGAAACGGCAGATCGCCAATTTCATCGAGCATCAGCGTGCCGCCGTTGGCCGTTTCGATCTTGCCCAGCGTGGTTTTGCCAGCGCCAGTGAAAGCGCCTTTTTCGTAGCCGAACAACTCGCTTTCGAGCAGGTTCTCGGGAATCGCGGCGCAGTTGATGGCAACAAACTTTTCGGCGCGCCGCGGCGACGCCATGTGCAGGCCGCGCGCCAACACCTCCTTGCCGGTGCCGCTTTCGCCCAGCAACATCACGGTGGCGTTGCTGTTGGCCACTTTTTCGATCATGCGGCACAGGCGCAACATCTCGGGGTCGCGCGTGATCAGGCCGGCCAGCGCATCGGGCTGGTACATGGCTTGCAGGCGCCGGTTTTCGGCCTGTAATTCGAACAGCCTGAAAGCGCGCTCCACGGTGAGGTTGAGCAGCTCGGGCTCGAACGGTTTGGCAAAAAAGTCGTAAGCGCCCATGGCTACCGCGCGCAGTGCGTTGTCCTGGTCATTTTGGCCAGTGAGCACAATCACTTTGATGTCGGGGTCGGACGCCATCACCTGTTCGAGCAGCTTGAAGCCTTCTGACACGCCATCGGCATCCGGCGGCAAGCCCAGGTCCATGGTAATCACGGCAGGCAGGCTCTTTCGCAACTGCAGCAGCGCGCTTTCGCGGTCGCTGGCGGTAACCGACTCGAAGCGGTCAAGCGACCACTTGATTTGCTTTTGTAGCGCCAGATCGTCTTCCACGATCATCAAGGGGCGGGATTTATCTGAGGTCATACGGTCTCTGGTGAATGAAGGTCTGACTTGCTCTGCGACTCAAAAAGCGGCAACTCCAGGGTAATCGTGGTGCCTTGGCCAACCTGGCTCTGCACGTCGATGCGGCCACCCAACTCCTGTACATACTGAAAACTCTCATAAGCGCCGATTCCCATACCGGCCTGTTTGGTGGTCTGAAACGGCTTGAACAGGCGATCACGCATGAAGTCTTGCGTCATGCCGCAACCGGTGTCGCTCACCACCACCCTGGCCCGGCCAAGCGTGCGTTCGAGTTTCAGGCGCACATGGCCGCCAGGTTCGGTGGCATCAAACGCATTTTGCACGACATGGCCAATGATGCGCTCCACCCGCTCCTCATGCCCGCGCGTGTCAACGCCTTCCGTAAGCTCGACTTCAAGCTCGCGCCCGCGCGTGGTCGCCGTTGCCTGCACGCGGCGCACCACGGCACCCAGGTTGACGCCAACGGCCGTGCCCGGCGGTGTGGCGCCCTCGCGCAACTGCAGCATCAGCTGGCGCATGCGGTCAAGTGAGTTCTCCACGGTCAGCAACATGTCCTGCTGAAATTCGGGGTTGCCACCGAGCCGCTTGGCGTTTTTCATCATGAGCGAGAGCTGCGTCACAATATTTTTCAGGTCATGCACCACAAAGGCCGACATTTTATTGAAGGCGTCAAATTTGCGCACTTCCAGCAGGGCTTCGGTGGCCTGCATCTGCGCCAGATAGCTGGCCGCCTGCTGGCCAGCAGTTTTTAGCAAATCAAGCACTTCCCAGTTCACATCAAAGACGGTGCGGGCGCTGGCAAGCACCACAAAACCGATCATTTCGTCACCCGTCATCAGCGGCACCACCAGCCAGGCGCCTGGCAAATCCTGTAGCCAGACCGGAATCTTGAGCGCCCCGTAGCGCCGTGAAAAAGAGCGGTACTCCTCCAGGTTGATGATCTTGCCAGCCTCGCCCAGGTACTGGCACATGGCCGAGTTAATGTCTTCTTTGTCGGCGACCCGGGTCAGGTTCCAGCGCGCCGTCTGGCTGAACACGGCCTCGCCCTTCACGCGCAACCACAAGCCGCCGCCGGGGCTCTCCAGCATGTCAGCCAGACCACGCACCACCTGTTCACCCATTTCCTGCGGCGAGTTTTTGGCCGATAAGGCGCGCGTGAACTTCAGCCACTCTTCGCGGTAGTCGTAACGGTAGCGAAAAAAATGCTTGCCCAGGAAAATACGCAACTTGGCGCGCATGGTGCCAGACAAGGCCAGAATCATCAACAAGATCAGGGCCAGCACGATCAAGCCCAATTGCAGTGCGCGCCCCCATTCGCCGCCGAAATAGCGCACGTAGTAGCCCACGCCCGAGATAAAGATCAGGTACAGCCCCGCCATCAGCAGGGTGGCCGAGTGAAAAGCCGCCTTGGGTGACAACCGGATCATCGAAATCCAGTCGCTGCGCCGGGTGCTTGACAGCAGCAACAGCGGCACCATCAGCGCATGCACCGCCCCGCGAATGCTCAGCGCGTCTTCGTCGGGGCGGTTGAACAGCACCGCCTGCGAAAACAAATACAAATCAAACAAGTAAGTACCGGCCAGGCCCAGGCACAAGGGCTTAATGCCCCAGCGCGAGTCTTCGGTGGTGTTGCGAAACACCTGTTCGAGCAACACCAGGGCAAACACCGGCATGGCCATGGCGCTGAACAGCACCAGCCGCACCGGCTCGCCGAAAACACCCCAACCAAACAGGCTCAAGCCCAGCGACACTGGGCCCAGCGCCGCCAATGCCACAGCCCAGAAAATCAGCCACTTGGAGCTCCCGCTGCCCGGGCGGAAACGATTGACGTGCAGCAGCAGCAGCAAAAAACCGAACCAGCTGGCGTAACGCAACTGGTCTGCCAGCAAGCCCAACAAGGAAAAAACGGCAAGCTCGGTGAGCGCCAGCGCCAGTGTCAGCCAGCCCCAAATGGCGCTCAAGCCAACTGCCGTCAGCAGCGCCAGCTTGGACCAGTCCCTGGGGCGCTGCAGATAGCCCATTTGCACCAGTCGCAGGGCAAACACCGTGTAGCCCAAACCCGCCAGCACGCCGCTCCAGGCGGTCAATCCAAACTGGCCGCTCGCTGTCATGGCAAGCTCAATGCGCGCCTTTGCGCATGAGAACGACGCCAATGGTCTCGAAGATCACCACAATGTCGAGCAGCAAGGAATGATTTTTGACGTAATACAGGTCAAACTGAAGCTTTTCGGCCGCGTCTTCCACCGTCGAGCCATACTGGTAGCGCACTTGCGCCCAACCCGTCACCCCGGGCTTGACGCTGTGCCGCACCGCATAAAACGGTATGTCCTGCGTCAGCTTGTCAACAAAATAGGGCCGCTCGGGGCGCGGCCCCACCATGCTCATGGAACCACCCACCACGCTGAACAACTGGGGCAACTCATCGATACGCAGCTTGCGAATGATGTGGCCAACCCGCGTGATCCGGTCGTCGGCCGCGGCAGCCCAGCGCGGTTGGCCGTCTTTCTCGGCATCTTTTCGCATGCTGCGGAACTTGACAACATCGAACAGGCGACCATTGAGCCCCACGCGCTCCTGCCGGTACAGAATTGGCAGCCCATCTTCGAACAAAATAAACAGCGCCGTCACCAGCATCACAGGCAGCGTCAGCACAATCAAGATGCTGGCACAGACGATGTCAAAAAACCGTTTGACTATTGCACGCACCCAACCCGAGCCAAAACCATCGCCAAAAATAAGCCAGCTGGCCGACAGCGATTCAAGCCTGATTTGCCCCAGCGTCCGCTCAAAATGCGTCTCGAAATCGACCACCCGCACCCCTTGCAGCTTGCAATCGAGCAACTCGCGCAGCGGCATGCTGCCACCACGCCGCTCGGTCAAGGCGACCACAATTTCGTCAACCCTTTGCTCGGCAACAATGTCGGTGAGGCAATTGGTCATAGACATCAGCCCCCAGGCCGACACCATGGCTTCCTGCTCGTTGGGGCCGGCGTAATAACCCACCAAATCCACCGTGGGATCGGTTCTGAGGAGTTCCTTGCCCACCATTTTGGCGCGCGAGCCAGTGCCAAAAATCAGCACCCGCTGGCGCATCAGACTAGGGGGCGTGGTGTACATGGCGATCACGCGCATGAGCAAAATTACGGCAAGCGCTGCAGCCAGCATCAGTCCCGAAGCCAATGAATTGGGCAGGCCGATTGACAAAACAAACACCACCGGCAGCAGCAGCAGCAAAGCCAGCACAGCGCGCGCGCCGGAGAGACCAACGGAGCGGTTGTGCACCCGCTGGTAGAACCCCAGGCCATAGTTAACTGCAAGCATGGCCGCACCCAACAACATAAAGGTTTTACCAACGATAAACCAGAATTTTTCGGGCTGCACTTCATGCACCAGTACGATGGTGATGACAACCATCAGCAACAGCATCAAATCGACGGCAACCTGAAGCAGGGTCCGTTGGTGAAAATAATGGTTGAATATTTTTATCATGAACTCATCCGTGGCGTTTTCGCGGGTGGCAGTCGCTCATGCAAATATGTGGCAGTTTCGACACGCCAGGCAAACGTGCGGTGTGATCATGGTCATGGGCATTCCCTTTTCAAATAATTTTTCGCGATTATCACCAGAAAAGGTTGCAGGCTTCAAGCGGGCTGTAGCGCGCGTGCGACCACGGCTGAGTTTTGAATGGCAACAAACAACCATAGCATAAACATGTAGGCCACCCGCGGCACATCCATCACACTGCTGACCACGCCCACCAACAGCACCGCCGCCAGCGACGCCGCAATGAACGGGACCAGCGGCAAAGGCCTGTCGGGTCTGCGCCACAGCGATACCATGGCGCCAAGCACCACAGCCAGAAACAACAACAATGTCGGCAGGCCACGCTCCACCAGCACTTCCAGGTAAAAATTGTCGAGGTGCCAGGGCAAGAAATTCGATTGGGCAGCGGGAAACCATTGGGCCATGCCGGCTGAAAAATCGCCGTTGTTCAACAACAGTGTGGCGCTTTGGCCCATGAGCATCACATTGTCAATATCTGCCGCTCGCGCCACATCGACCACCGAAACCGAGAACATCATCAGACGCGCGCCGTGCCAGCCGTCGTTTGCAAAATCATCTCCCTGCAGCGTTGCCGCGAGCGGCTGCCAGACAGCTTGGCCCTGCACTCTGACCGGCTTGACCCGCACCCGCGTTGCCTGACATCGCCGGTCATACAGCAAATGCCGCTCGCACACTGAGAACTCGATTCGGGTATTTTCTTCTACCCTCACGTCCAAAAGTACCTGATGCGACGTGCCCGAAACCCTGGCGACGCGTTGCGTCAGCGCAAAGCTGCCGCTCAGTTTCGGCTGAGTCTTTGGGCCATAAAGTGTCACAAACGCATTCCCGGGTTGGTCAAGCTGGTCGGGCTGGCCCGGATGCGGCTTGGTGCGATGCCTCACAGCGCCGGGAAACTCGCCCTTGGGCGCCTGCGCGGCGTAGTTGGCCGGCAGGCGCCCCAGGCCTTTGCCCAGCAACCAGTCGGCCGGACTGGCCAGCAAATCAAGTCCGTGGCGCCAATGGTCAACCCGGCTCGACAGGTCGGCTTCAGAGCGGGTCAGGCGCTCGGCCATGAAGCTGCCGCCCACCAACGCCGCCACCACTTCCAGCAGCACCAGCATCGACAGTACGCCATTGGCCCGTTCACGCCAAGCCAGCCGTTCGCCTGGCGGCAGCGCCCGCCTTTGCCACCACAGCATGCCCACCAGCGCAAGCACAGGCAGCGCCACCGCCAGATAAACACCACGCGAGAAAGTGGTCAGGCAGGCATAAGCGGTCAAAACCGCCAGCAGCGCCAGCATCAACCAGACGACGGGTCGGCGCGTGGTCACCAATGCCCACAGCACAAACGGGCAGCTCATGGCCAGATAGACATCGATGGCGGCGCCGCCCACATGCATCTCCCAGAAAAGCGCCACGGTGCGGTAATTGGCAGAAAAATCAAAAATGCCGGGGAACGCTGCGCGCTCCCACAGCACGGCCAGCGTCACCACCGCCATTCCAGCCACCATGCCCTGCGCCAGCCGCGTTGCGGCACACGCACCGCCACGCGACGCATGCCAGCGCAGCACAGAAAAAAACAGCAGCGCAAAGCTCAGGCTTTTGAAGACACGCCAACTGTTCAGCGCATCGGTGTAGCCGGCATACCAGTCAAACCGAAAGCCCCCCGCGCCTGCAAAGCCGCGCCATAGCCCAAGCAAAGCCATAACAGCCATGGCCAGCAGCAACGCGTGCAAGCCGCGCTCTGGTTGGCCGATTGATGGTTGGTTATTTGCTGACCTGATGGCCGAATTGGCGTGGGTCGTCACGGCCATACGGGCATAAGCGCCGGCCAGCGTGCCCAGCAGCAGCAGGTCGAACTCTTCAAACACCAGCCAGCCGGTCCAGGGCGAAAAATTCATCACCGGCAAGGCGGCCGGCACCACCCACAGCCAGACGCCGGGCCGCCAAAACACCAGGTCCGCCCAAAGCCACAAAGCCACCAGGCACAGCGCAGACCACAAAGGATGATGCCAAGCCAACACCGAGCCGCCCACCAGGCAAGCCAGCGCCACAAACCACTTCATGGCGCGCCGCGCTTGGCTCGCAGTAACGGTGTTAAACCAGCACCTCGACACACGCGGGGTGCCCCAAAAAGGCCTGCGGGCTGGCGCTGGCGCCGTAGGCCCCTGACTGGAACACCACCACCAAGTCACCCACCTGCGCAGGTGCCAGTTTCATGCGGTCAGCCAGCAAATCGAGCGGCGTGCACAGCGGCCCCACCACGCTGGCCACCTCGGTGTTGGGCGCATCGGCGCGGGTGCCGATACACACGGGATAGTTTTTGCGCACCACCTGGCCAAAGTTGCCTGACGCAGCCAAGTGGTGATGCAGACCGCCATCGGCCACCAGATACACCAGCCCGCGCGACACCTTGCGGTCCACAACACGCGTCACATACACACCGGCCTCGCCCACCAGGTAGCGCCCGAGTTCGATCACAAACTCGGCTTGCGGCAACTCGGTCTGCGCGCGCTGCAGCAGCTGCGCCAGGTTGTCGCCAATCGGCATCAGGTCCAGCCGTTGCTCGCCCGGAAAGTACGGAATGCCAAAACCACCGCCCAAATTCAAAAAACGTACCGGCATCGGCGCGTCTTGCGCCAGCCGCAGCGCCAGCTCGTAAGACTTTTGCTGCGCCTCGCAAATCGATCCCGAACGCAAGTTTTGTGAACCGGCATACAAGTGAAAGCCCTCAAAGGCCAGTCCCGCCGCAGCCACTTCTTTGAGCAATGCTGGCACCTGCTCGGCGTCCACGCCAAACTGCTTGGGACCGCCGCTCATCTTCATGCCCGAGCCCTTGAGTTCAAAGTCGGGGTTCACGCGCACTGCCACGCGGGCGGGCAGGCCCAGCGCCTGGCTGAAGGCGGCTAGCGCGCCTACTTCGCGAAACGACTCCAGGTTCACCAGCACCCCAGCAGCCACCGCCTGGCGCAACTCGGCATCGCGCTTGCCTGGCCCGGCAAAGCTCACCTCATGTGGATTGGCACCGGCATCGAGCGCCACCTTCAGCTCGCCCGCAGACGCCACGTCAATGCCGTCCACCAGGCCGGTCATCAAGCCCACCACGGCCGGCATCGGGTTGGCCTTCATGGCGTAGTGCAGCTTGACCGCCGCAGGCAACGCGCTGCGCAACTCGGCCACCCGCGCCTTCAGCAGCGCGCGGTCGTAGGCATAAAAAGGCGTCTGCCCAACCTGCTCGGCCAGGGTTGACAGGCGTTTGCCGCCCACCACCAGTTCACCTTGGCGCACAGCAAACTGGTTCATGGGGGCATGCACAGGGAGCTGGCGTTCGGGTGCAGACATAGGTTTTGGCTAAAGTTAGAGATGGATCAAGTCTAACTGCCCAGGCTTGCCGTGTCGCCCAAGCTGGCGTGCTTTTAACCGTAATGCCAAGTCAACTTTTGCAACTCAATCAGGCTGTTTCAAGTTGTTGAGTCAAGCGCCGAATTTTCGTCTTTCAGCTGGTAAATTGCATACCGGTTTTTGCCTGATTGCTTGGCCTGATACATGGCGCTGTCTGCCTGGCGCAGCAAGTCATCCATGGAAAGGGTTTGTTTTTGTGGGTACGTACTCACCCCGACACTCGCAGAAACCTGTAGGTGCACACCGTGAAAATCTACAACTTGCGATGCGGCATCGAGCAGGCGCTCCAGCAGCGGCAAGGCATCGTCGACGCTCTGCAAATCGACCAGAACTGCAACAAATTCATCGCCGCCATTGCGTGCCAGCGTGTCGCTGTCGCGCAAAGTGTGGCGCATGCGCTGCGACACCGTGACCAATAAAAAGTCGCCCGCCTCGTGACCGTGCTGGTCGTTGACCGCTTTAAAGCCGTCCAGATCAATAAAAACCACTGCAATCAAATCTTGCCGTCGATGCGCTTGGTGCATGGCGTGTTGCAAGCGGTCAGCCAGCAGAATCCGGTTGGGCAGGTCGGTCAGCGCGTCAAAACGCGCGATGTGTTCAAGCTCACTTTGGTAGGCTTTCATGCTGGTGATGTTGGTAAACACCGCCACATACTGTTGCACCACGCCCACCAGATCCGAGACGGCGTTGATGGTCAGGATTTCTGCAAATACCTCTCCGTCTTTGCGTCGGTTCCATATTTCTCCGCTCCAGTGCCCGCTATCGCCAAGCGCTTGCCACATCGCCTTATAAAACGCTTTGTCTTGCCGTCCAGAGCTCAGAAGTCTTGGGTTTTTACCAATGACTTCTTGACGGCTGTAGCCGGTGATGCGGGTGAAAGCAGCGTTCACGTCACTGATCAGGCCATCCCCCGAGGCAATGATGATGCCCTCACGCGTGTTATCAAAAACAAAGGCTGCGTTGACACGCTGCAAGCGTTGCGACTCAGCGCGCTGCGCCTTGAACATGCGCTGACGCCGGTTGTAACCCATGGCCAACAGCACCACCAAAACGGCTGAGGGTGCAACGATCATCACGATGGTTCGCAGCTCAGCTCGCCAGGGTTCCAGCGCAACGTCACGGCTCAAGTGCGACACCACCACAAACGGAAACAAGGACGACACCCGAAAAGCAGTCAACACTGCCGAATTTGCTGACAAGTTGCTCTCGAATTGACCAAATTCGTGTTCGCCCAGCTTGAGTTTGAGCACATCATCCGGGTGCCCGCTGCGCCCGGACGCTTGAAGCTGGGTGCTCATCAACAAAACACCGTCCAGGCGCAACACTTCCACCAGACCGGTGCGCGCATCGACTTGCTGCAACATGTGGTTGACAAAAAAATCGGGGTTGAGCGCGATCAGCAAGCGTCGGTTGGCGCGTCCGTTGTCCAATGGATACACCATCGGTATCACACTGGTGAGGGTTTGTGCTGTCAAGCCAAGGGCATTCGACGGCTGTGGCTCATTAAAATCGCGCCCCAGCCAGGGCTTGCCAATGCGCAACGCGGCTTGGCCGGCTTGCACCAAAGGCAAAAAATTTTGGGTGGCCACTTGAACACCCACATTGGCCGGGTTGGAGCTCGCCACGATGCGGTCTTGCGCATTGATCACCGACAAAGAACGCAGGTGCGGCGCATGGCGCAACAACTGCTCAAAATCAGCACCTACCTGCTGAGCGGTTTTGTCCTTGCCGTAATGACTGAAAAAACCGGCAATTGCCAGATCAGATGCACTGATACTTTGCGTTAAAAAGTTTTCAAAACTGCGCGCCATCAAGGCCGAGGCGTTCAAGTTGCTGCGAATGGCATCACCGCGCAAAAGCCACAGGCTATAGCCCGTTAAGGCAACGACCGCCACAACAAAGGCGGATAGCGCCAAATAAAAACGCAACCACCCCTTCTGATGAGAAACCATCAGCGCGCCAAAATAGGCTCAAGCTGGTGTTGCCGGGCAGCAGCCTGCAGACGGCCGTCTTGCTTGATGCCACGCACAAACTTTTCCATACGTTCATGCCAAACATCGTCGCCGGGTGCCATGGCATAAGCATACGGCGTGATGTGATAGGTGGTGTCGGGCGCAACCAACCGCGCCCAGTCGGCATTGGCCAAAAAACGCTGGCTATAGGGGTAGTCGGTCATGAACACGTCAGACCGGCCAGACTGCACTTCTTGCTCTCTGGCAAAGGGGGTGTCGAACACCTCTAGCCGAGCTTTTATGAGGCGCTCTTTCATGATCGGTTCGTGCAAGGTGCCCTTCACAATGGCCACAACCGAACCCGCTTGATCAATGTCAGCCCAGGTTTTGATGCGGCGATTGGTTTTACTGGTAATGGCATAAATGTCACTGGCCAAATGGGGCTGGGTAAAGCGCAACCTGGCCTGGCGCTGCGGCGTGATCCCAATGGCAAACATAGCCACATCGCAGTGGTTTTGCGTGACATCCTCGATCAGTTTGGAAAACGAGCTATCAACAAACGCCAGTTTGACCCCCAGGTCTTTGGCCAAGGCCTGAGCCATGTCCACGTCGATGCCCGACAACTGCTGCGTTTTGGGGTTACGGTAGGTAATGCCGTAATAGTCTGGCCAAATGCACACGCGTACCGTTTTGGCGGCCAACACGGCTTGCAAGCGGCTCGATGGTGCCTGCGCGGCAACCGGTTGGCTGTACACCAGAGTCGCGGCCAACACATTTGTCAGCATGAGCGCAACAAAAGCAATACGCATGGCACCCCCGTTTTTTATAAATTGAGGTCGTATTTTGCCACTGAAATGTACTGTTGCCGCTAGGGGTTTTCACAAAATCGAGACCCGACTGTTTCAAGACGGGTGGCGCGCCAGCCAGTCGGTGGCCAGCAGCTTGCGGTCGATTTTGCCGTTGGGGTTGCGCGGCAGCGGGCCGGCTACCAGTTCAATACCGGCGGGCACCATGTAAGCGGGCATGCGCGCGCGGCATTCAAGCATCAGCGCGTCCAAGCCCTTGCCAGCGGCCGATTCGGCTGACGTGGCGATCACATGAATGGCGTGCCCCAGGCTGGCGTGCTCCACGCCAAAAGCCACGCACTCACCCACCAACTGGGTGGCGTACAAAATCTCTTCGACCTCGGTCGGGCTGACGCGGTAGCCTGACGTTTTCATCATCTCGTCGCGCCGACCAATGAAATACAAAAACCCCTCGGCATCGCGGCGCACCGTGTTGCCAGAAAACACCGCGTATTCGGGCAACTGCAGGCCCGGCTGGCGTCCGGGAGCATCTGGCGCCAGCAGCTTGTAGCGCTCGGCTGTTTTCTCGGCATCGTTCCAGTAACCCAGCCCGACCAGCGCACCGCGGTGCACCAGCTCACCTGGCTCTTCGGCGCCGCAGGGCGAACCGTCTTCGCGCAGCACCAGAATCTCGGCGTTCGGAATTGCCTTGCCAATTGAATCAGGGCGGCGATCCACTTCGTCGGGCGGCAGGAAGGTTGAGCGAAACGCCTCGGTCAGGCCGTACATCAAAAACGGCTTGGCACTGGGCGCGCGCTGGCGCAGCACATTGAGCGTTTCGCGCGGCATGCGCCCGCCGGTGTTGGCAAAGTAGCGCAGATGCTCGTCGATGGCCGCAGGCCACGCCAGTTGCGCCAACTGAATGTAGAGCGGTGGCACGGCGGTGAGGCCGGTCACTTTTTCGCGCTCCATGGCTTTGAGCACATCGCGCGGCATCAAATAATTGAGCAACACCACCCGCGCGCCCGCATGAAACGCCGTGGTCAACTGGCTAAAGCCCGCATCGAACGACAGCGGCAGGGCCGCTAGCAAAGTGTCTTGCGCCGTGTTCTCCAGGTAACTGACCACGCTCTTGGCGCCAGCGACCATGTTGCGGTGCGACAACACCACGCCCTTGGGTTTGCCGGTGCTGCCCGAGGTGTACAAAATGGCCACCATGTCGATGTCAATCACGCGGTGCCCGGCCTGCGCCGGGCTGGCCAGCAGGTCGCGCCACTGCAGCAGCGCCAGCGGGCCAGCCACTTTGGCAGTAGCGGCCGGCTCGGCCAGTTCGGCCCTTGCAGCTTGCGCCGGCGCATCGGTCACCACCACATGGCGCAGGTCATGGCACTGTGCCAACTCGTCTTTCATGGCCGCCAGGCGCTCGGGCGACGTCACCAGCACGCGCACATTGCAGTCGCGCAAAACAAAGCCCACCTGCTCGGGTTTCAGGATC
>Ga0100389_1002560_pt1 | contig 14431 bp, 9 predicted proteins | sample CryGeymeta201513_FD_81537 | JGI IMG/M metagenome (GOLD analysis project Ga0100389, IMG submission 81537) | Groundwater microbial communities from Crystal Geyser aquifers in Utah, USA - Crystal Geyser metaG 2015-13 | ecosystem: Environmental > Aquatic > Deep subsurface > Groundwater | place: USA... | reverse complement strand
TCCGGAAATGAGATAGTTTCTTCGAGTTCAAGGCGGGCGATAATTTTAACCACAGGAATACATTGACGTATTTCGAGGATTAAAATTTGAGCCCAACGCCGAAATCGGTGAAAATAGCCATTTACGGATGGACACTATCTATGCGGCTCAAATCCGGGGGGAAGTGTGCCTGATCCGTCAAATGCGTGGTCTTCACCGGCCTGCTTCGCATTGAAGACCAGTCCCAGCCTCCGGGCCTCCCTCCTGTAAGAGCCCTTTGAAAGGCGAAGTTCCCCGGTGGCCTCTACTACAATGGCCGCCTCCCCTGTTACGAGGCATTTGTTTTCGCAGTAGCCGCAGCCGTTGCATCTTTTTTCGTCAACGAAGGGGACGGTTACCGGATGATCTTCTAAAAACCTTGAGCTTATTGCGTTGTATGGGCATATCTCATCGCAGATGAGGCATTTTCTGGCTTGCTCCCAGGCTATGCATCGGCTCTTTATGATCCTGGCGGTTCCTATCTTTGCAAATAGCTTTTCATTAAGGCTGAGAGGTCTTATTGCGCCTGTGGGACACACCCTGCCGCAAAGGTTGCAGGCCTGCTCGCATCCCCCGAGCCTGGGGGTAACAGCAGGTGAAAGGAGCCCAGATACGCCAGCCTCAAACCATAAAGGCTGAAGGGTATTGGTGGGACAGGCTTTCGCGCAGAGGGCGCAGCGGACGCATCTTGCCTGGAAATCCGTTTCCGGCAGCGCTCCCGGGGGTCTTATGAGGTTTGAGGGCTTAAGAGGTCTTGGCTCCTCTTCCCCGTGTATGTGTCTCAGGCCCGTGAGGGTTATTGCGGCGGTTGCCATCCCGGCCGCCCCTGCCTTGATGACCTTTCTCCTGGTGATATCTATCGGAGCCCTTGCCCGAACGCCTCTTGCGATTCTAAAAGAGACGGCCTTTTCGGGGCAGATATTTTCGCATTTAAGGCATGTTATGCACTCCATTTGGGCGACGCCCTTAAAGTCTTTTGATATGGCGCCTGTCGGGCAATTTCTCACACATCTTCCACAGCCGGTGCAGGCATCCGAAACCCTCCTTCTGAAAAGGGGTCTCGGGGAAAAGAGCGCGATCAACGCTCCTGCTGGGCAAAGGTTTCTGCACCAGAATCGGGGAGCTATAAGCCCCAGGGCAAGGATCGCAAGGAAAAAGGATGCGGTAAAAAAGTTAGTGTTGAAACGCGGTGCCTGAACACTTGCCAGGGCTATATGATCAAGACCTGCGGCTGCAAAAAGGGGCCTGAGCACTTCAAGGACGCTGCCCTCAAGGAACAAGAAAACAGGGTGTATCACCAGGCCGAAAAACCTTACGGAAAGGGAAAGGGGAGAGAAAAACGCTATCCAGGAGATTCCAAAAACTGCCGATCCGGCCAGCCCGGCAAGGATAAGATACTTATAATGCCTAAATGCGCGTGTCTTCTCAAAGCTGTTTTCCCTCTTTTTTGAAAGGATGCTATCTGAAAAATCTATGCAGGCACCCAGAGGACAGATGTAACCGCAGAAGATCCTTCCCAGGAAAAGCGCGACAATCAACACAAGCCCTGCCACTGCCGCCTTAGGGATAAAGGCCCGGGCCGCGGCCATGGAGCCAAGAGAAAGCAGTGGGTCAAGCCGCAGGAGGGCATCGGATTCCAGAAACTCCGGCGCCTGATAGGAGGCCAGGAGTATCAGTGCAAGGAAAAGGGCGAAAAAGAGAATCTGGATGAGGCGCTGAAGGCGCATCAGACCTGCACTTCCTTGACCTTTAAGGATGAGGTGTCCATGCTGCCTAGCCCCCTTTCATGGGCAAGCCTTATGTGTTTTACCTGGGAACCCTTGAACTTCTTCCCGTACCAGGTCCCCATCTCAACGGCCATGGCGTCTGCGGCTACGAAATCCTGCGAGGCTATAATCCTGTCCATGGTAATTACCTTGCCTGGCCCTCCGGGGCCTCCGTCAGAGAGGATGCGGGTTGCGTCAATTATGGTAAGCCCCGGCCTCAAGACCGTGCAAAGATCCACTATGGCCGTATCCAGATCCATATCCATGTGCATGGTTCTGCGGTTATAGATAAGGCCCATCATGCCTTTCATGGAGAGGCTCACTCCGGTTGCGCTGTGGGACTTTGCAACAGGGGCGGCTATCAGGAGGTCCGCCTCCAGAACCTGTCTCATTATCATGGTAGTTGTGAGGGCCCTGGCGCCTTTAATCTCCACTTCCCTGAATGCGCTTTTGTCCTTTACCCCGAAGGCCTCTGTCCCTTCGTACGCGCTGCAGGCATGCTTGATGCCGCTCCTTTCAAGGCACATCTCTATGTTTCTCAATGGGTTGTCAAGCACCAGGACGGATGCTGCACCGGCATTGACGCAAAGGGAAGCTATCTCTGCGACCACATCCGGGTGGGTGGTGGTTGCCCAATCGGGCGGATTGGCAAAGCTCATGTTGGGCTTTACAACCACCTTTGCACCGGGCTTTACGAATCGGCCCATGCCACCCAAGGCCTCGATTGCGGCTCTAACCGCTTCGCGCGCATTGCCTCTGGCTACGACGAGGTCCGAAACCTTTTCGCCGGCAGGCGTGGCGGATGCCGCGGGAGACGTGAGTCCCGTTATAGCTGGTATGGCGCCGATGCAGGTACCCAGTGCGGCGCATCGGGCCGACTTGATCAGGAACTGCCTTCTGTCCATATCTGTCTTTTCCATAACTATTATCCTCTCTAACTGGCATGCCCCGGCAGGGCACAACGAAGGATGAAAATCACCCCCACCCCTCCATCCCCCGTCGAGGATTTCCCTCCCCCCGCGCGGGGGAGGGTCGGGGTGGGGGGTGTATTTTCACGGTAAATTATGCCTCCGGGAGACCTATGCAACCCCCACTGCGTCTTTCAAGGGAGCTTGAAGCGCTCCCTCAATCTTGCAGAAAGCTCTCGTATCATCAAAAATGCCTTCTCCACGGTCTTTTCCCTGTCCGGATTGACCAGGCAGCATGTGGCAGGGGATAAGAGGCTCCTTGCAAGAAGAAAATCCCTGTCAATTCCCCTTTTTCCCAATGTGTCCCAAATATCCAGGAGTCTTGCTTCAAGGGTCGCGATATTTTCCTTTTCAAAAGGTTCGAAGTTTGTTGGCGCTATGCCCCACACAAGGGTAGCCCCTCGGTCAAGAAATCTCTTTATGGACGGGGCGTAACCGGTAAAGCGCTCGCCGTTGGTATATACGTCCAGTGAAAGAATATCGAGATCAAGGCTCAGCAGGAAATCCCAGTCTGGATTCCCGCAGAGATGCACTCCTCTGGGCCTGTCGGTCATTGCAAAGAACCCCTCCATGTCATTGTGGGCCGCCACATTGTTATATCCCGCCATGGCGCTGAAGAGAAACTGAAGGCCCGGCTCATCTACAAACATGAAGGCGTTGGGGTTTTTCTTGAGGAGGCGCGCAAGCTGCACGTTTATGCGTTTTGCCATGAACTCAAGCATGAAGGACCTGATCGTATCGTCAAAAAGGATGGGCCTGTCATCCTGATCCTGGACATTGAGACCGAAGCTGATCGGGCCTTCAAGCTGGCCTCTTATGGCCGGCCTTGTGCCTAGATCCATCTCAAGGAATTCGTGATAGACTACCGAATAGGTAGGCGATATATCGAAATAGGAGGGATTGTCCATCTGGGACATGGCGTCCTCAAGCTCAAGTGCGAATTTTTCCATGGAAAAACGAAGGGTCCTCTTCTCCATATCCAGGACTATCCCCGGGAAGTGTTCGGAGGCCTGTACATACATGTCTTCGTAGTAACTGTAGTGAGGAAGCTGCGGCCAGAAGGGTATATCCAGGCTGAGGGCCGTCTCAAGCGCCCTTTTCACATCCGTGTGGGGCATCACCGCCATAGCTGTAGTCAGAAGGTTACCGGGTATCGGCATATATATCTCCTCTCTTACGCCCCAGGCCAGCCCCTCTTACGAAAATATGAGGTGACAGCTACGTAGAGGGTGCCATTTCTGGAGATGGTTTTGTGCAGACCAGGAATCAGCTTCTGTAGGTGCGCCTTCAGGCGCAGGGCGCACGGTTCCCATGCGGCTGAAGCCGCACCTACCCCGGATTTTTGAGCTGATACCAACTTCCGGTCTCTTTGCCTTTTTTTAAAGTTCAAGAGTACTTATGTCGGCAGAGTGCCGGAGAAAACCCCGGCATAAAAGCCGGGCGGGCTGAAATAAGCGCTTCGCTACTGCCTTAACATCACCGCTAAAGGCTCTCTTATACCGTGCGTCAGAGAAAAATTGATCAGTCTTTCAATCATCGGCCGATTGATCTCAAGGCCCTTTTTTAGAAGAAGCTGCCCCTTGAGCGTATATAAATCTTCGTCAAGGAGCATCCTGTCAGTCAGTTCGGATAACTTCACCTCCATGTGCACAGGCTTGGATACTGTGCCTCCGACAGTAATCAATGTTTCTAATGCAGTTAGCGCATCAGGGTCATAGGCCCTCTGATTTGCCCGCATTTCTTTGAGCGCTGCAACCGGATCATCGAAGTCATTCAGGAAGGTATCGTAATCCAGAGCCACACGCAGTATCCTTGATCCGATCGGTATCTCCTTTCCCGTTGGATCTCCCTCAGGATAGCCTCCTCCGTCAAAGTCCTTGTTCTGGTAGGTGATTATGCGTGCCACCCCCTCCATCCTCGGTATGTTCATGATGAGTCTTGCCGCCGTAAGGGGATGCTCCCTTGCCATTCGTTCCTCTATCTCATCGAGGGGTTCATTCCTGTTTATCTTCAAAAGCAGGGTTTCAGGCAGCACTATGCATCCGATCTGGGACAGCATTGCGGCTGTAACTACCTCCCAGGGCTTTTCAATCTTCATCTCCACGGCCAATGAGGAGGCGGTTTCCTTTACCCTGGCTGAGCGCCCCATGACCTCGTTGCTCACCAGCCCCAGCATCTCAGAGAGCACCTGAACAACTCCCTTCAGGGTCTTTTCCAGTATCTCGTTTTCTGCCGTGATTAGGGCGTATTGTTCTATCCCTGCCTCCAGACTCTTGATAAGTAGATTAATGTTGCAGGGCTTGGTCAGGAATCGGAAGATGTTTCCTTCGTTTACCGCCTCGGAAGCGGCGGTGACATCCGCGTGACCCGTCAGCATCATGCGCACCGTGGTCGGGGCTATATCTTTTACCCGAGCCAGGAATTCCACTCCGCTCATGACCGGCATCCTGAGATCGGACACAACCACGGCAAACGGGCCTTCTTTTCTTATTATTTCAAGTGCGTCTTTCGCGTTTTGAGCCGTATGAACGATGAAACGATTGTAGAGATGCCTGCGGAAGGCATCCAGGATATTGGGTTCGTCGTCCACGAAAAGAATCTTTTCCTTGCTCATTTTTTTCCCTCAAGAAGGCATTCTTCTGCGGCCTCGCGCCATTTTCCATACCTGCCGGCCAGACCGCAGGTGGCGATATAGTCTTCATCAAGCACGGTGCCGCCAGTCCCTATCCCACTGTTGGAAAGCTCTTCTACAATGGCATTGGCGGCGTGAACCGCGGTGAGGGGAGAAAACCCGATGGTCGGTTTGGCCCCCGGACTGTGATAGAAAAAGATGGCCTCCACGACATTGTCGGGCATTCCCCAAAGACCCATCACATATCCGCCTATCTGGGCATGGTCAGCGCCGAAGGCCTCGGCTTCCATCTCCCACGATCGCTTCTCTTGCCCCGGCCCCTTGGCCAGGAGACCTTCATAGTCTTGAGTGAACACCTCAGCCAGAATGAGCTTACCAAGATCATGGAGAAGACCTGCCATGAAGGAGTCATCAACTACTTCCTTGGGCTGCTTTTCATAAGATGCGATACGCCTTGCAACGGATGCGACAGCAAGGCTGTGGGACCACAATCCGTCGAGGCGGCACCTTTTCAGTTTGGTTTTGTCAAACTGGGAAAAGACCCCATGGCCGAGGGCCAGGGCCTTTACCGATGCGATGCCAAGATAGACCACCGCGTCCCTGGGATTTGCAATTTTTCTAAAGAGGCCGAAAAACGGGGAGTTTATCAATTGCAGTACCTTGGTACTCATGGCGATATCGCTTGAGATGATATTGCCCAACTTCTCAATAGAGGGGTCTTCTTTCTTTAGTTCCGCCATCAGGTCAGCGTAGAGAGAGGGAAGGCTTGGCAGAGAGCCTATCCTGGAAATGGCCTGCTTGATCCTAGGGTCCTTGAGGCCGTCTCTTAGAGTGCATGCCCTAACAACAACCGCCTTCAACTTTTCAGGATCGCAGGGCTTTACCAGGTACTGATGGGCAACGTCGGAGGCCTTGAAAAAGGCTTCTTTTTCAGACTGCCCCGAAAGCACTATCCTGACAGTGTCCGAGAAGCGTCTTTTTACCTCGCTAAGAAAGTCCCTGCCGTCCATCCCAGGCATCCTGCAGTCGCTTACGACTACATCGGCAGGCTCTCTTGAAAGCATCTCAAGCGCTTCCTCCGCGCTTGTCGTAAAGAGCATTTTCCACTGGTCGCGCATGCCGTAGAGCAGGCGTTTAAGTCCCTGAAGAATCTTTTCTTCGTCGTCAACGAAGAGGATTCGCCTCTGCATCAGCCACGGTCTCCTTTGAGGGAGGATTTACAGGTATCCTGATCCTGAAGACGGTGCCCTTGCCGGTTTCGGATTCAAACCAGATGCGGCCGCCATGCTTTTCAGTGATTACGGAATGGGCGATCGCCAGGCCCTGTCCTGTGCCCTTGCCTACCTCTTTGGTAGTAAAGAAGGGATCGAATATCTTAGACCTTATGTTCTCAGGCACCCCGCCGCCGGTATCAGCTATGGCTATCTCAGCCCAGTCTCCGTCTTTCCTGGTCGTGATCCGGATAAGACCCTTTTCGTTTCCCGTTACCTTTGGGGCAATAGCGTGAGCCGCATTCACAACCAGATTCAGGATCACTTGGTTGAATTCGCCGGGGAAACCATGCACCGCCTTCAGTTCGGGATCAAATTCGCAGGTAAGCTCAGCTACATATTTCCATTCGTTGCGGCATACCGTCACGGCGCTTTCAATAGCCTCCTTGATGTCAAAGGCGCTTCTTTCCATGAAGCCTGGATGTGAGAGCATCTTCATTGAAGCCACTATCTTGGCGACCCTTTCGACCCCCTCAAGCCCCTGCCTTATCGCGGGAGGGACCTCTTGTGCCAGAAAGGACAAATCCACCTCGGCCTCGCAATCTCTGACCTTCTCAAGGCTCCGTAAAATGCCGTCAGGAAGATCTGCCGAGTCTCCGGACCTCAAAGCCTCACTCAAATCCTCATGGGCATGGACAAGTTTGACAAGGTCGGAGAAGGCGCTTTCAAGGAAGTGAAGGTTGTCTCCCACATACTGGATCGGGGTATTTATCTCATGGGCTATGCCTGCCGCAAGCTGCCCGATGGACTCAAGCTTCAATGCCTGCATGAGCTGGCCTTCCATGGCCTTTCGATCTGTTATGTCCGCTCCGAGGATTATCACCGGACCTGATCCGGTTGATCCGCCTGTCGATGGATTGAGTGTAAGACCCAGAAGGCCTTCCTTGCCATTCGGTCTAACAAAAGGGATATCATCAACGCGCACTACCGCGTGTGTTTCTCTGCACCTTGAAATACCCTCCATTACCCGTTTCTTATCCCATCTGATGCCGCATTGTTTTATCCGGCAGCCTATCAACTCCTTCCTGGAAAAACCCAGGGTTTCCTCTGCCGCTTCATTTATCCTGGTTATGCGGTCGTCGTGAGATATGCAGATAATAATAGATGAGATGGAGGCTACTAGCTGCTCAAGCTCGGAGTGCATACTCTGAAGAAGATCTTCGGCCATTTTCTGTTCATTTATGTCAACAAGGCTCCCCAGTACTGCCCTTTTTCCCTTAAATTCTATCGGTACAACACTCTGAAGTATCCAGTGTATCTCACCGCTTCCTGTCAAGGCCCTGAAGGCGGTGGATGTGCACCTTCTCCCCTTGAGCATCTCAATGGCATTGAGACGCACCATTTCACGGTCATCAGGATGAACCAGATCAAGCGGATTTTTTTCTCTGAGTTCATCCATGCCCATTCCCACATATTCCGCGAACATCGGGTTTACGAATATAAAGCGCCTCTCCTGCTGTATGAAGATACCCACCCGCGAATGCTCAGTTACCATCCGGAAAAGATCCTGGGCCTCCATCTGCGCTGAAACATCCCTCACTACAGCAAGGATCGCCGGATGATCCAGCCATGACGTGGCTTGGAGACTTGCCTTTGCCCAGAAGTATCCTCCGTCTGAGCGCACGAATCGGAAATGGCCTTCTCTTTCAAAGTCCAGGCCCTCAGTCCCCTTGCCTTCAGGCAGAGGGATCGAGTCATTTTGATGCATCAAAACTGAAAAGGGCTTTCCCTCAAGTAATTCTCCCCCGCCTCTCCATTCAAGGATCTTCTTGTTTGCCAGTTTGATGGTTTCATCCTGAAGCACGATAAGACCTTCAGGAAAATTATCTATGAGGCTTCTATATGTTATCTGGGATTCCCTTAGTTTGCGGGTGCGCGCGTCGTAGCCGGCTTCAAGTCTTTGGAAACTTTCATCAAGAAGGCGTTTTGTCTTCTCCCTGTGGATGGAGACGCTTCTCTTGAACAGGGCTTCCCTTGCAGCCCTCAGAATCTCTTCGGCTCCGGCCGGTTTTAGTATGTAATCAAATACTCCTCCCTCCAAAAATGCCTTCTCAAGAAGTTCCCGGTCGGCAAGACCGGTCATAATTATGACCGCCGGCGCCTCCTGCATCAGCTTAAGGGATTTCAGGGCCTCGATTCCGTCCATTTTCGGCATGTGGATATCCAGAAAAACGAGGTCCGCTTTTTGAATTTGAAGTTTTTCCAGGGCCTCCTTCCCATTTGAAGCGGTATCCAGAAGGTAGCCCTCGGGTTTGAGAATGGTGCTCATGAGCTTCAGGATGGAAGGCTCGTCGTCAACCAGCAGGATTCGTTCGTTTGCCATTTAATCCTCCAGGGGGGTGAAAAAAGGCTTCTTTACAATCCTTTCCTACTCCTGTATGCAATTTATCCGAGTATAACGGCCCGGAAGGTATGGTGTCAATAAAATGGCCCGGGGCTAAAGGAGATCATAAAGGGAAATGGAATCAAAGGAAAGGGCTGTTCTTGACAGGATCTTTGAACCGGCTGGGGTGGCGATCTTCGGCGGTGTGCATGAACCCGGAAAATTCGGCCACATGATGCTTCAAAGCCTGATACAATACGGTTACAAAGGGAAAATCTATCCTGTTTCGCCCGCAGGCGGTGAGGTCTTCGGCCTCAACGTGCTGAAAAGCTTAAGTCATGTGGATGGTCCGGTTGATCTGGGATGCATCTGTGTCCCCGCAAAGGAGGTGCCCGGTGTTTTGAGGGATTGCCTTGAAAGGGGTGTTTCAGGGGCGGAGATCCTCTCATCGGGATTTTCCGAGACGGGGGACGCCGGGGCGATCGCCCTTCAGGATGAGGTGGCGCGAATCTCAAGACTTGGCATAAGAATTGTGGGCCCCAACTGCTTCGGCATCCACTGTCCAAGGGGTGGTCTTACCCTGTTACCGGGCTTTGATTTTGCGAAGACTCCGGGTCCGGTCGCGCTTATATCTCAGAGCGGCGGAGTGGCTACTGACTTCTGCCATGAGGCAAGGACCGCGGGGCTTTCCTTGAGCAAGGTCGTTTCCTACGGTAACGGCTGTGACCTGGAGGCTGTATCGCTTCTGGACTATCTCTCGGGAGATTCCGAAACCAGATACGTGGCGGCCTACCTGGAGGGGGTGAGGGACGGCAGGAGGCTGAAGGAGGTGCTCAGGAAACTGGCATCCAGAAAACCTGTTGTGATCTGGAAGGGAGGTCTTACCCCTACAGGGGCGAAAGCCGTTATGAGCCATACGGGTTCTATGGCAGGTGAAAGAGCGGTATGGTCCGGCCTTTTCGCCCAGACGGGGGCATTGCAGGTGGAGGGTCTTGAGGAGCTTTTGGATGTCATGACCGCCATGGTTCACCTCAAGGCAGGGGGGAGCAGGATCGCTCTACTGGGTGGAGGGGGGGCCATAGGGGTATTCTGCTCGGATCTTGCTTACAGATACGGGCTGGAACTCCCGGTTTTCTCAGATAATACAGTGGCATCGCTGAGAAAATGGTTTCCAACCCCGGGAAACAGCCTCAGAAATCCCGTTGACACGGGCACTCCGGTCATACCTGCCGAGATCATAGCAGGCATTGTCGAGAAGATACTGATGAAGGAGACTGTGGATGTCCTTGTGGTGGTATTTCTGATTCATCCGCTCGCGGTGGTGAGGCCTGCTTTTATGAAGATGGATAGTCTTCCCTCGCCTTGCCTCCATGATATGGTTTCTCCTCTTCTTGACAGGGCCGATGATCTGAGAAAGACAAGCGGCAAGGACCTGGTGGTGGTAATGGAGAACAGAGCCGTTCTTCCTTCCGATCTTGATGTGGAGAAGGATTACAGGGAACTCAAAGGTCTCTTTCTGGCGCACGGGGTGCCGGTCTTTCCGTCCGTTGCAAGGGCCATGAGGGCCATAGGAAAGGCGAGGGTGAGTGCATTTTAGGAGAGGCTCTTTGGTTTAAACCCGGATTTTTCTGTGGGCCTCTGATGTCGTTTGACGTGGATGCGGCTTCCATAGCCTCAGAAGTCTGCAGCCTATTCATGTGAGCCTGACTGTCTTGCAACTCCTGCGGGGGAGGCGTTAGTTGCCAACAGATCGCTTATACATTTATTATTTATGATAGCAACAATCGCCGAAACAGATTGTAGTGCAAGTTATTAATGAGAAGTTGGCATTGTGGATGCCGTCTATGTAATGATTAAAAAATACATAAAGGATAGCAATAAGTTAGCAATAGGGCTTAGGCGCTCCTAACCTATCTTCTCAATAATTTGGGAAGGCTGTTTTTTTCAGGGTGTTTCTGAATTCTGCCTTTCGTTGGAACGATGGGCACTTGGCGTATTTTGTCATTCCCGCGAAAACGGGAATCCAGCAGGGTTACCCCCTGCATCTTAATAAGAAACGTGGTATCATCTTATAATTTACCGTGAAAATATGAAAATATACCCCCCACCCCGACCCTCCCCCGCGCGGAGGGAGGGCAATCCTCGACCTCGTAGAGTGTAGAGCCGGAGGAGGATTTTCATTAGCGGGGGCGACAAAATATTTCTGTCATGAGCGTTTGATATGGACTTATCAGTCATAATCGTAAATTGGAATACAAGAAGACTGTTATTGAAGTGTTTGCAAGCGGTCTTCTCCACAATTGATTGTCCTAGTTATGAAGTCTTAGTGGTTGATAATGGTTCTGTTGATGGGAGTTGTGAAGCAGTACAGGAAAAGTTTCCACAAGTAACTTTGATAAAAAATGAAGAAAATCTTGGATTTGCGAAGGCTAATAATATCGCCCTCAAGCAGAGCAAAGGCAGGTATGCTATGCTCCTCAACTCGGATGCTTTTCTTACACCGGGGGCTGCGGGAGAACTTGTTTCCTTCTTGGACAAAACGCCTAACGCTGCACTTGCCTGCGGCCAGCTTCTGCATGCTGATGGTTCTTTGCAGAACTCCTTTGCGGTCTTTCCTTGCGTGTTGAGCGTCGTCTTCAACGAGAGCTTTTTGAGGATCATTTTGCCCAAATCATACCAGAGAAGGCAAGATGTTCTGCAAAGGCCTCTTAAAGTTGATTCCTGCATTGGGGCCTGCATGGTTGTCAGGAAGGGTGCGTTAGATCATGTTGGGCTTTTAGACGAGAGTTTTTTCTTCTTTTTCGAGGAGACCGATTGGGCTTTAAGAATGAGAAATGCTGGCTGGGAGATATACTTCATCCCCTCGGCCCGGATTTATCACTGTCAGGGAGCCAGCGCGGGAACGGGAATTTCTTCTCGAATAATGTATTATGAATCGAGGTATATTTATCTGAGGAAATGGCATGGCAGACTTTATTACTTAATGCGTTTGCTTATCGCCTTCAGACTGCTGATTGATGCCTGTGGCAGCGGTTTAGCCGTTGCATTTACATTGGGGCTTAATCCTCCAATAAGGGATCGGTTCCTTCGCTATGTGGGACTGATTACATGGCATCTTAGAGGATGCCGTCCTCTGAGGTAGGAAAGTGTTGGGTTCGTCAGAAGAGCTTGATATAACAGTAGTTGAGAGGATCCTAGTTATCCAGCTCGGGGACGTCGGGGATGTTGTCCTTACAACTCCGGTCTTGGTTGCCCTGAAGCGAGCCAACAGAAGGCTTAGGGTTATGGTAGCAGTGAGGGAAATGGCTAGAGGTTTGATGGAGCTTTGCCCTTCTGTTGACGAAGTCTTCTATGTTCATAAATCCAGCAAAGGGATTATAGATAGTTTTCTAGGGCATTGTGCCTTTTTTCGGGCTCTGAGGGGCCGAAGGCCCGAAGTTGCAATAGACCTAAGAACCGGAGATAGGGGCGCGGTAATATCGTTTATATGTGGAGCGAAGACTAGGATATCTAGGACTACGGGAGGAGGATGGAAATGGAGAAATGCGCTTTTAAACCATCTGGTTCTGCCTGATCCAGAGCTCGAGTTGCGGCAATACGCTACGCAACACCATCTAAACATAGTATCAATTATGGGATTAATAAACATTGATGAAATTAGCCCTAGCCTTATCATCAATTCACAGCACAAGATGGCATCGCTTGAAGCCCTTAACATTGCCGGCATACAGGATCAATTGCCGGTTGCGCTGGCGCCGTTTTCCAGATGGCGCTATAAGGAACTAAGGCCTTCGGTTATCAAAGAAATAGTCGCAGGAATACTTTCTCTAAGCTCTTGTGTTGTTCTGATTGGCTCAAAGCAGGAGATGGAACGAGCAGAAATGATTAAAAAAGACTTTGGAAAAAGGCTTATCAATCTTGCGGGCAGGACTTCTCTAGGAGACCTCGCAGCCGTCCTTCACTCATGCCGACTGCTCGTAGGGGTTGACAGCGCAGCAATCCACATCGCCGCTGCCGTCGGTACCCCGACGCTTGGCGTTTTCGGCCCTTCGTCGGCAATCACTTGGGCTCCCAGGGGACAATCGCACTGGACAGTCAAAAAGACCTGGCCCTGTATCCCTTGCCGGCAGAAGGGCTGCAATGGATTGGGGCAGAGCCGGTGCCTGAATGAAATGGAAGCGGATGAGGTCGTATCTGCTGTTCGTCGGCATATGGAAGAGTTGGAAAAGGAGCCCCTTCGGCATTCTTTGCGACGGTTTTAGAATGATTGATTCGCCTCAAGACCACGGCAGACATATAATTTACCTTGCTGCCATCCTTTTACTGGCGCTCTCTGCGCGGTTTTACGTGTGGGTAATGTCTCCTGTATTCAATCCCGACGGAGTGATATACATCTACCAGGCCAAGGCATTATACTACGGAAACATAAAGGAACTGACCGGTTGCGGTGTCAATTTTTTTTCTGTTTACCCACTCTTAATCTATCTTTTCCATTTCATCCTAGGCGATTGGGAAGTATCGGCAAGGATGGTTTCTATATTGTTCGGGGCTGCAACAGTGGTGCCGGTGTATATGATAGTCCTACGCTTCGTTGATCTGAGATCAGCCCTTATAACTGCTTTGATTGCAGCTGTAATACCGGTTGCAGCCGGCACTGCAGGACAAATTGTCAGGGATCATGTCGCCTGGTGCTTTGTAGCCTTGGGCCTGGTTTTCTTTCTGAAACACAGAGATGAACACCGCATGGTATCCAACTTGATATTGTCAAGCGGTTTTTTTCTTCTTGCAGCATGGGGAAGAGCGGAGGCTGTCTCTTTCACGCTGCTATCACTATGTTATTTAGCGGTAAAGGGCGGACCGCATAGAGTAAAAAAAATCGCCTTTTTCTCCCTGCCTATAATAGCTCTAACATTAGCCGGACTGATCGCGTTTTATGCTGCCAAATTCGACATAGGGCAATCATTTAGAATAGCCTCGATGACAGCCATTTTTGATGATCTATTTGATGGGTACACTCAGTTAAGAACTGAATTAGAATATCTGGCCATTGGTTTAGAGGGCAGGCTTAGATTCTTCGTGGCTGCAGCAAGGCAAAATATATGGAGTCTAGCGTTAGTTCTGGTTGTAGTTAATGTAATCAGGGGTTTATCGTACTTCTATGGGATATTTATACTATTCGGCTTAAAAAAATATCAAAGTGAGAATGGAATTAAAACCGGTGAGTTGACATATATACACAGTCTTATCATATTTGGATTGATGATGCTGTATATGCATACAGTTAGATGCTGGGTGATGGATGTCAGGTTTGTGATGGTTGTTATCTTGCCATCTTTAGTACTTGCCGGGATGGGAATAGAGCGATTGATTGGAACTGTAACAAAGAGGGGTATCATGTCTGTCAAAGCGGCATCAGTGCTTGTTATTGGCGGCGTTCTGTTTGTCGGTGCTGG
>Ga0100389_1002541_pt1 | contig 14479 bp, 13 predicted proteins | sample CryGeymeta201513_FD_81537 | JGI IMG/M metagenome (GOLD analysis project Ga0100389, IMG submission 81537) | Groundwater microbial communities from Crystal Geyser aquifers in Utah, USA - Crystal Geyser metaG 2015-13 | ecosystem: Environmental > Aquatic > Deep subsurface > Groundwater | place: USA... | reverse complement strand
GACGGGTTGAAAGGGGAGAAAAGATGTCCTTTCTTGGCGCTCGGTAGTAGTCAGTTGTGTGAGCTACCGGACGCTGAAGCGATCCGGTGTCCTATGTCGGAGGATTTCCGAAAGGATGCACTAAACACTGAACCCCGAACACTTCTTACAGCCGATTCGCCATCTGTTCCAGCCGCGCGACGCGTTCGGGGATGGGTGGATGGGTCATGAACAGCCCTGCGATTCCCCCGCCCCGCAGTGGGTTGACGATGAACATGTGAGACGTTGCGGGAGTGGCGGGCAGGGGATGCCGCGCCGCGCCGGACTCCAGTTTCGACAGCGCATTTGCCAACGAGAGGGGCCGCCCGCAGATGGCCGCGCCGCCCGCGTCCGCAGCGTATTCCCGAGAGCGTGAGATGGCCATCTGGATGAGCATGGCTGCAATGGGTCCCACGATCATCGCCAGCAGCAGCCCGAGAGGGTTCCCCCCGCGATTGTCATCGCTCGATCCCCCGAAGAAGAACGCCAACCGCGAAACCATCATGATGACCCCCGCCATCGTTGCCGCCACCGCGCTAATGAGCGTGTCCCGGTTCTTCACATGGGCCAACTCGTGTGCGATGACACCCTCCAACTCGTCGCGGGTCAGCAGGTGCATGATGCCTTCGGTCGCGGCGACGGCTGCGTGGCGGGGACTGCGCCCCGTAGCAAAAGCGTTGGGTGAGTCCGTGGGGATGATGTAGACCTTCGGCATCGGCATTCCGGCTTGCGTTGTGAGCCGCTGCACTATGCCGTACAGTTCGGGAACTTCGTGCGGTCCCACTTCCTTAGCGTGGTACATCGCGAGAACAATCTTGTCCGAGAACCACAGACTGCCGAAGTTCATCAAAACGGCGAAGATGAGCATCCCCATCATACCGTTGACTCCGCCAAACTGTTCGCCGATAAACACCAGCAACGCGGTCATGGCGATCATTAGAAATCCTGTCTTGAGTGCGTTCCCCATTGGCGTCCTCCTGAGAGTTGCGGTGGAAGGAATTGCCCGTGCATTCCTCCATGCCCATGATCTTACCATGTTCCTGCCGTGTTGTCGACTTTTTCCACAGGCATTTCCACTGAGCGAGCAAAACATGTCGAGAGTTCCCCGTCGAATACGTGGGAGGGGGGTCTTCCCTATGGCGTGTCTGGCGAATCTGTGGCAGAATAGGCGACGATCTGCTGTCGTCGATTCCACCTTAGGAGTGACATCGAATGAATCTCTCCACCTTCTCGCTCGTCTCGCTGCTTTTGCTGTTCGTTTCCCACGCTCTTCCGTTGAGAGCTTTCGCTGATGCAGAGGCTTCCGCCCGCCCCTTTCTTACGGCCCCGCGGACGGAGCTGCCGCCGGAGATTGATGGCGTCCTCGCTGACGGGTGCTGGCAGCGAGCGGCGCGCGCGTCGAATTTCTTTGTCATGGATGCGCGGCGATTGGCCAAGCGTCAGACGATCGCCTATCTCTGTTGGGATACACAGAATATTTACGTGGCCTTCGAGTGCGAACAACCGGAAGACAAGCCACTCTCGCAGAATGTGAAGGAGCGCGACTCCAACCGCCTGTGGCTGGACGACAGCGTGGAGTTTTTTGTCAATGCGCAGGACGAAGCTCCGCCGATTCATCACGTCATTGTCAATGCCGCCGGGGCAGTCTACGACGAGAGCGTCTCTGGAGAACCCACATCCTGGGATGCCGAGATCGAGGTCGGGGTGACGACCGCAGCGAAGAATTGGATTGTCGAGCTCTCCCTTCCCCTCAAGGATCTGCAGCCGGAGTTGAAGGAGGGTTCGACGTGGCGCGTCAACTTCAACCGACACGCTACGGAGCCGCGTGAGTTGAGCAGTTGGAGCCCGGTCTCCGATGGGTTTTTCAATTCCGGCCAGTTTGGGAGCGTGCGATTTGTGGCAAATGCTGCTGGCGTCGGTATGCAAGACATCGGCGATTCGTTGGGCGACCTCGGCCCGGGTGGCGCCTCGCTTCGCTTGCACCTGGCAAATCCAAATGTCAGCCCTCTCACCGCGCGCATCCTCGCCACCACCGAATCTCCTGCGGGCGCGTGGAAATCCCCAAGCCCCGTCGAGGTCGTGCTTGAGCGCCAATCTGCACAAGTGGTCGCCGCCCCGTACGCCGTTGTCGGCAGAGGGGATGCCACAATCAGAATTCTCGTGACCGACGAAGATCAAGCCATTTTCGATTCCGGCGTGCTTCCCCTCAAGGACCGGTTTCTGCGTCCTCGCATCCGTGAGGTGATCCGCAGGAGTCAGCAGCACATTGCCATCATTGACGGACTGCAATCTTCGCTCACCGAGGTCGTTACCCTTCGCGCCGAGCTGGTGACCAGCCTGAACACGGCGTATCGGCTGACGAAATCTGTTGACCTGCCCAGGGAACCGACGGCAGCCTTTTGGCTGGAGGTGGACAGGAAACTCCGCGTCGCCGAAGACGTGCTCCACGACGGCGAAGTGACGCTTTCCGTGCTGTCGGGGTACACACAGGAAGAGCTTCGGGGAACCGGCATGGTTCGGCAATATGTACTCTTCACCAAGCCGCCGTTCGAGACCGCCGCACCGAATGCAATGCCCGAGAAGGACGAAATTCGCCGCACCGTCGCCATGTTTGCGACACCCGGCGAAATCGAGGCTGCAACGTTTCTCATACGCTCAAAGACCGCGCTCGAGAATGTGACCGTGAAGGCAACCGACTTCATCGGCCACGCCGGGAAGATCCCTGCAGCGGCCATCGACATCCACATTCTCCGGCACTGGTGGCAAGCGGGGAGAACGCCGGTCAAGGATGAGCAATTGGTCCTCGTGCCCGAACTGCTGCTAAAGGATGACCGTGTCATCCTCAAGGGTGCTCTTCCCGACAACCCTCCCCGCAACGATCCTGTCACCGATGTTCCCGCCGGAGGAACGAAGCAGTTCTGGGTTACTGTATCGGTTCCCCCCCGTGCGTCAGCGGGAGCGTATTTGTCCACATTGAGCGTGTCCGCTCCAGGTCAACCTTCTACCTCACTCACGATGCAACTGCGTGTATTGCCATTCGTGCTCCCGGTAGCGCCGCAGTATTTGGGCGTCGAGTACCGCAACCGCCTGGAGGAAGGGCAAGGACTGTCGTCGGTCCCCCAGGGACGCTATCAGGCGGAGATGCAGAACATTCGTGACCATGGATTCCAAGCAGTGACCGTTTTTGACACCGGGGACAAGCGGAACCGTGCTTTGGCGTTCATTCAGAAGTCCGGGATGAGAGGACCCGTCGCAGTGGTCGACGGTTTCCAGCAGACAGCGGAGGTGTCCTCGGTACTGGATGAGCAACGTCGCTGGAAGTACCCACCGGTGAGCTTCTACCTCCCCGAGCTGGTTGAAACAAAGACTGAGATTGAAACGGCCCGCAAGAAGTTGCTGGTCATCCGAGCTGGGGGAGGGACGACGATGGTGGTAACAACTCCCGAGGGCGCCGAGGAGCTGCGGGGAGTCCTTGACACCCCGGTCTATTCGGTCACCAATCCGGACTTTGGCGACTGTGTCAGAGACCGCATATTGGGGAAAGCGGCTCCGCTCTCGACGACGGAGTGTTACACTTGGGAAGCCATGCAAGAGGACCCGTCCATCAATCGCCTCTTCTGCGGTTTCTATCTATGGAAGTCCAGGATGCGCGGCATTCTGCCAAAAACCTACCAGAGCGTGATTGCAGGAGAAGATCCCTTCAACGACGGCGCGGGCTCGACGCTACGACAAAGAATGATGACCTACCCGTCGAAACAGGGGGTCATCGACACCATCCAGTGGGAGGCGGCGCGCGAAGGCATCGACGACCTCAGGTATCTCACGTTCCTGGAGCAGCTCATCACCGGTGTTCGCAACGTGCGACGCCCGGGCCTGCCAGAGGCCATTGCCAACGCGGAGAAATCGCTTGCGCGTGTCCGCAGCGTCATCCAAAGTGATTATCGTATCTCGCTGAAGTCGCTGAGACCGCGCGACTATCAGAAACTGCGATGGGACGTGGCAGAAGCGGGCTTGAAAATCCTCGATGCGATGGGGAAGTGAGGGTGAGGAACAGAATCAGGGCGCTCTTTTTGAGGTGAGAAATTGCGAACCACAGAAGAAGTTCAGAACGATCTCTTAAGGCTGTTATCCGTGCCGAGTCCATCCGGCAACGAACGGCGAGTGGCGGAGTTGATCGCCGAGCTCTTCGGCGACATAGGACTGCATTGCGAGCTGGACAACGCCGGCGAGAGCATCGGTGGCGACTGCGGAAATATCTCGGCTCGTGTTCCCGGAAACCGGTCAGACGTTCCTCCCTTACTACTGAATGCACACATGGACACTGTCGTTCCGTGCGAAGGCGTCAATCCCGAGGTGCGGGAGGGAGTCATCTACTCGGACGGAAACACCGTTCTCGGCGGAGATGACAAGACGGGGGTCATCACCATCATTGAGGTCGCACGCGAATTGCTGACGGGCGAGATTCCTCACGGAGATATCGAGATTGTCATCACCGTTGCCGAAGAAACGGGACTGCACGGAGCGTTCGGGCTGGATACGCGCCTGTTGCGGGCGAGGCATGCGTTTGTGTTCGACGGGAGTTGGCCATTCAGGGTTACCATCGCGGCGCCATCGCAGGAGAACCTGTCGGTCACGATTCACGGCAAAGCTGCCCACGCGGGCGTTCATCCGGAAGACGGGATTAGCGCGATTCTGCTGGCATCCCAGGCAATCTCACAGATGAAGCTGGGGCGTATCGACGAGGAAACTACGGCCAATGTCGGCGTCATCCAAGGCGGAAGGGCTACCAATATCATTCCGGACACGGTGGAGTTGCAATGTGAGGCACGCAGCCGCGACCGAGGGAAGCTGGACGCGCAGATCGCCCACATGAGAACTACTTTTGAGAAAGTCGCTTCCGTTGCCGGTGGACGCGCGGAAATCGAGATTACCCCAAAGTACGAAGCCTATCGCATCGACACCAGCGACCTCCTCTGCCAGTGCGTCATGAAGGCGGCAGCGACGCTGGGCGTTGAGCCCGTCTTTCAGGAGAGTGGCGGAGGCAGCGACGCCAACGTCTTCAACCACCGCAACATCCACAGTGTCGTCGTCGGCTGCGGACAACAGAACATCCACACCACCGCCGAGCGCATCAACATGGACCACGTTATGCTGTCGATTCGGAATGCCGTGGAGCTGGTGCGGTCGTTCTCAGAACTCGCGCAGCCGTGAATCGGGTTTCCTTTGTAGATATACTCGTTAAGGTTGAGAATCCACGTTTTCTGCCGTAGGATAAAGCTCCAGCTTTGTCAGTAGATACGCCCGGCAACAGAGCGTCAATCTCTAACGCCAGTTGCCCGTTGAGCGATTTCAGTGAATGAGCTTTCGTGAGCAGTTGGGCAATTCGCTCCTGCTCCTCAATGTTTGGTGGAACTGGGATTTTCACCTGCGGGAAATGTTGCGGTCGTATCGCTGCATAATTCAACGCGCCCTTGATAAAGCCCCTGACTTGTTCGAGGACGTTTTGCTTTCTTAGCCAGAACTCAAGGTAGCGCAGGTTCAGTCGTGTTGTGTCAACCTGATAAAGGTAGTAATGGCTACTAACGATTGCTCCTGCGAGAGACTTGGGGACGATTCCGTATCCACCCACCTTCGCGTCAATCTCAGCTACGAGGAGTTCGTCCGCCTCGATTGGATATTGAGTTTTTGTCTTAATCTCCCGCCCGTAGACTGCGTCTCTTGGCACTATCCCTTTCGCGTGCAGCTTCACGGTTACGCGCTTGTAGAGCTTGTCATCGGAGATTGTGATCAGCTCTTTTCTCCTGCTTATGAAATTCCCCACAGGCTGACGGCACCACGTTGAGGCGATTTTGGATGCTCCATTCGCTTGCTCCGCAATCTCGAGGGACTCCTGCAGTTCCTCTATCGCCTCCATGAGTCGGATACCAATGCTCGCCACTTGGGCTGAACTGCTCCACAGCGAGGGATGCGCAAGCGCAATGCAAGCGTTGGGGTTGGTGGCCGACAGGTCGTAGTTGCGGGCAACGATGTCCTCGACAGGAACAACCCACGAGCGTTCCGATGTCTCGCGCCGCTTGCGCTCCAACTCCTCCAGGCACTTCAGAAACAACACCCACGAGATTTGCTCGACTAGTCGAGCAGGCTGTTGGTGTTGTCATCCTGACGGAAGATGTTGCAGGCTTTCCAGAATTGGGTATTCAGGGTTTCGCGGGATATGGTTTGGGTAACTTCACTTCATCGCACACACCCGATTCTTCAGAATCGGGTTCCTGACACAACCGGCTACAAAGCCGCCACTACCAAGCCCGCCTACACACCCCGGTTTTCAAACCGGGGTTCCTGACACAACCGGCTACGTGGGGCATCCTACACAACATCATCAGCTTCGCGCTCGCGCCCGCTGTAGCCACTTGTGTGAGCTACCGCTGGCTGAAGCACAGCGGTGTCCTCAGATCATGCGAGACGGACGAGAGCAGCGCCGACTTCAGCTTGTTCGCTTCTCGCAGGGCTTCCATCTGCTCAGCCAATCGTGCGCGCCCCGCCAATACTCCACACACGATGCCTACTACAAGAAAAACCAGGAGAGCTATCAGTTCCTTGGGATCATGGATGTAGAAGGTGCCGACCGGTTGGATGAAGAAGAAATTCCAGCACAGAAAGCTGAGGACCGCGGCCAGCACCGCGGGACCAATCCCGAAAGACGTTGCGCTTGCGACCACCACCGACAGGTAAAGAAGAGACACATAGTGGGGCGACAAGTATGCACGGCTTAACCAGAATACCGCGGTAGCGGCGGCGACCCCGGTGACTGCGGCCAGATAGTTAAGGCTTGCCTGCGGCTTCACCTTGATACCCGGCAACGTTCAAGGGTGAACCATTCCGTCAACAAACATCTCCTGCGCGCAACCTGCCGGCGTCGTTAGCAGGAACTCGCTTTCCGCGGCGGGCTGTGGGAATTTCCCGGTGTAGGTTTCCTTCCACTGCCGGAGGAAATCGGCGGCCCCATCTTTCTGCATGAGCGCGTAAACGCTGCCGCCAAAACCTGCTCCGAAGCCGGAAGAGGCGAGCGCGCCCAATCGTCGCGCCGACCGCTGCAGGAAGTGAATCTCCGGCACGATGTTCCTGAGATACTTCTTTGAGTTGCGGTGGGAAAGGTCAACGAGTCTGCCCAGCGAGCAGCAGTCCGCACGAATCCACGCCGCGGCGGTCTTCGGGATGATCTCCCGGTCCTCCACGTAGAACTGACGAAACCTTCCCGAAAGATCATCTTCAGACAGGCTCTTTCTCGTCGCAAACGCGACGCGGTCGAGAAGATGCGGCAGACCCCTCGCTGGATTCTCGTCAATGATCTCCCGCATCAGGCTATCGTTCGTTGTGTACTGACGGTTGTATGCTGCAACCACCAACCGCGCTCGCTCGGATGCTTGATTGTAGTCGGCCATCGCCGCCCTGGTCTTCTCGGCGCGCACCCCGGAGTAGCAGATCGCCAGCGCGCAGTTGTCACGCCATGCGAGATCGGCTTTATGAACGGTGGGGCAGAACTGAAACACCGACAGCATCCCCCTCTTGCCATTCAGAATCTCGGTATGGTCTTCCGACCCGCCGAAGGTTCCAACGCCCTTGTGCCCTGTAAGCTCGCGGAACGTCTGCCCGTTCTCGCAGCAGGCCAGATACGTCGCGAGGTCGAGTCCGTCCCTGATGTTGCGCTGATACTTCTTCGAGTCCTGCAAGTGGTTGGCACCGGCCAGCGCGAGGTAGGTCATAATCATCAGAGCCGACGAGCCACTCATTCCTCCGCCAACGGGAAGGTCGCAACCGAACGCGATGTCCACACCTTCCAACTTCGCGGACCGGGCGAAGTTGAGAGCGATCCGTTGCACCATCGTCTTCGGGTAGTTGGTCCAGTCGCCGGGGGCGTGCTCCAGACGGGGGGAGACTCCGAAAGCCGCGGACGGGAAGACTCCGGAGTCATTGTCGCACTCCGCCATGCGGACGGCGTTGGTTCCGTTGCGCGCGCTGATGGCGAAGAAACCGCGATCTACCGCCATGACGATGCTGTGCCCGCCCGCGTAGTCGGTGTGCTTGCCGAGGAACTCGACGCGTCCAGGGACGAAGTGGACGTGGACTTCTCTCCGATCCTGAGCGTTGAAGCTTGCCGCGAAGGTATTCAGCACCTTCCGCATCAGTACTATCTTTCCCGCAATCTGCTCAGGGTTTTGGCACAGACCGACGTAATGTTGCTTTAGGCCAATTGAGCGCTTCAGGTTGGCGATGGTTGTCATGTCGGTTTTCTGTTGCGCAGAGCGCAACTGCAGGGATTCCGTGTTCTCTGTGTCTCTGTGGCTGACTTCACAAGGGAGCCACCGCCACGACCTCATCATAGAGTTCCTGCGTCGCGGCAGCGACGAAGCGATAGCGGTGTTTGGGATTGGCGATGTGGCTCTCGACGTCAATGGGAGTCACGACGGCTCCGGCCTGCCGGCAGATGTAGGCGCCAGCGAGCAGATCGTGCGCGTAGTAGCCGACGAGGTCCATCACAATGTCCATCCCTCCGGTCGCAAGTCGACAGAGCAAAGGGTGTCCGCTGAAGGTGGTGAACCGCTTGACGCGCTCCAACAGCGGCAGGTACTCCGCGGAATGTTGCAGAATGCGTTGCACCGTCATGCCGTACACGCTGAGAGCCGCGTCCTCCAGTCGGGTCACTTTGGAGACCTCAATCTTCACGGGCAGACGGTGGACGCGCGTCACGTATGCTCCGTCGAGACACCGCGCCGTATAGTAGCTCCGCAGGTCTTCCTCCGTCACCACCGCGGCGACGAACTCCTGCTTGCTCCTGTCGTAGGCACAGGCCGCTGTACACCACAGCGGCAGGTCGCGGGCGGCCAGTTCACTGCCGTCTACAGGGTCGATCCAGAGGACAATCTCTGGCTCCGTCGCGCCGAAATCCTGCGCGCCTTCTTCTTCGCCGATGAACCGGAATGGGCAGGGCATCCGCTCTTGCAGAGCGTCCAGGTAGAATTGCTCGATGCGCAGATCGAGTCGAATCGACTCCGTGTCGCCTTCCACCGGCGCTTTGCCCGTAACCTTCAGGACGCCTTCCTGATGGAGGTGAACGAGGTGTTGTGTCTCCGCCATCGCCTCCCAGCAGGTGTGCTGCAGGACGTTCAGAATCTGGTAGTCGAGAGGGGAATCGCCGCTGACAGGAATCATTTCGAACTCAGAGTTCGCTGGAAACTCAGTCGCCTTTCTATGAGTCTTTGCTGCAATGGGCCGATGTCGGCCTTGGAGGTCATGTCAAAGACTCCCTCCGCAACGGGGATTACCCTTACAGGAGCAAGTCCGTGGTCCATCATAAACTGCACCGCCGTCGGCAGCTCGAATTCGCCTCGCACGGGATCTCTGTCGATGGCGTCGCACGCCGTGAAGATGGCGGGGGTGAATCGGAACAGGTTCATGCTGACGTACACGGTTCCATCTACCATGTAGTCTTCCGGTCGTTCGGGTTTCTCGACGATCTTCTCGAGGTTCCAGTTTGCATCGACTTGAACGGCCGCGAACCGGGCGATCCGCTCAGGCTCGATGTTCCCCTTGGCCACCATCGCGTCGCGGTCGAACCCGGCAAGGTAGCAGGAGCCTGCGGGGGACTCCCGAAGCGTCCGCAGCGCAGGGACGGAGTAGAGATTATCGCAGTTGACCATGACGAACTCATCAACTCCGACGAAGTCCTGCGCCGCGGCCACGGCGTTGGCCGTGCCTTCAGGCTGCGCTTGGTAGGCGAAGGAAATGGTGAAGTGCTGAGAGCGGTCGGAGACACCCCGGTAATAGTCGCGCAGCACGGAGTTGTCCGGCGCGACAACGAGGCAAATCTCGCTGAAACCCGCATCCAGGAGTTCCTGCATACCGTAGTCAAGGAAGGGCCTTCCGCCGATGGGGATCAGTGCCTTGGCACCCGCGTCCGCCGCCTTCCTTGCCTGTTCATCCAACTCAACTCCCTCGGCCTCTTTCTGCATTCTCGTTCCCAGCCCGCGGGCGAGGATGACGGCCTTGTTTACTGCATCTGACATGGTGCTATGTTTCCGTCCATGGCGTTTTCGGTATTGACTGACTCTACGAGATTTTATCCGACAGGCAGGACCGTGGTCAAACTGGCTGCGAGCCTGACAGGACCATTGCGGAGGAGGTTCTTGCCGATTCCTCCGCTGCAAGGGTCAACGACACCAGGTTTCTCCCAACCTCGGCCGGCACGCGCGGTGGGCCGCCGGTACGGACGCAGTCCGCGAACGAGGCAGTCTGCTCGAAAGAGCCGGGGTACGGCTGGCTGGGATGGTTTACCGAATCGGGCAGGATGCGCTGCGGGTCTGCAGAGTCGCGTGCGAACAGATGCAGATCGTTCCGCAACAAATCAACCTCCAAGCGACCTTCCATCCCAATGCCGCCAACGCGCGTCATTGGAGTAGCCGAACCGGACGCTGCCGTGATCGAACACGGCTGTGTCAAGCTTTCTCCCGCAGTCTGAACTCACCGAACACGCCTCCGGGCGCGGTGTGGCGTTCCGGGGTCTTCAGGACGGCAACCGTTGTCGCCAGCGGTTTCGCGCACAACACCGGCAACCCGGCCTGCAGTACCGCTTCCACCACGGCTCGGTGCGAGCACGCCGCGGTGGCGACGATGACTCCGTCCAACTCCCCCCAGCTCAGCATCTCGCTGTGACTATCGAACTGACGCGGCGTGCCACCCACCAGCTTCAGCGCGACGTCCATGTTGGCGCGGCTGCGGGTGCAGAGAGCAGCGATCTCCACGTCACCCATTCGCTTGATGTTGGGGAGGTAGGCGCGTCGCGCCCAGCTACCCAGCCCTGTGATCCCCAGTCTGACGGTATCCCTCATTTCCATTCGCCGGTAGTGACAGTAATGGATTGCAGTGGCTCTGTCAACGGTTTGACAAGGGGATTCCGCGTCCCGTATCATTCGTGTATCCGTTCAGGGAGCAGGAGGACGAGATGGCAGTAGCAATCAGGCAGTCCATCTTTCGTGAGTACGACATCCGCGGCATCGTCGGGAAGGACATCGACGAGAGCGTTGCTGAAAAGATCGGCAAAGCCTTTGGCACGTTTCTGCGGCGCGACGGGAAGTCGTCATGCGTCACCGGACGAGACAACCGCACCAGTTCCGAGTCGCTGCAGCGTGCTGTGAACAACGGACTGACCAGCGCCGGAATCTGCGTCATCGAGGTCGGCATGGTGATTACCCCCATGGTCTACTACGCTCAGAAAGCGTGGGACCTGGACGGCTCGGTCATGATTACCGCCAGCCACAACCCACCCGATTACAACGGATTCAAGATGACCTGCGGACCCGGTTCCATTTACGGAGACGACATCCTGTCGCTCCACCATCTCATCGAGTCCGGAGGCTTTGAGGCAGGCGATGGCAGCGTGGAGTCGCGAGAAATCGCTGCCGACTACAGCCAGATGATCTGTGACAAAGTGAAGTTAGGCCCGCAGAAGCTCAAAGCGGTCTTCGACGCGGGGAACGGGACCAGCAGCCCTTTTGTGCCTCCCATTTTGGAGGGGCTGGGTGTGGAGGTGCTCCCTCTCTTCTGCGTGTCCGACCCCACCTTCCCGAACCATCACCCCGACCCGACGAAGATCGACAATGTGCAGGACATGATCCGCCTCGTTGCAGAGAATGACGCCGATCTGGGCATCGGACTCGATGGTGATGGCGACCGCATCGGCGTCGTGGATGAACAGGGGAACATCGTCTGGGGCGACCGGCTGATGATTCTTTTTGCACAGGAGGTGCTGTCCAATCGACCCGGCAGCAAAGTAGTCATCGAAGTGAAATGCTCTCAGGCTTTGTTTGATGCTGTTAAGGAAATGGGAGGAGAACCCATCTGGGGTCGCCCGGGCCATTCCCTTATCAAGGCGAAGATGCGTGAAGTGGGCGCGCCGCTCGCCGGGGAAATGAGCGGACACTTGTTCTTCGGTGACGAGTACTTCGGTTACGATGACGCCTGCTACGCCGCCGCGCGATTGCTGAGAATTCTCTCTTACTCGGACGAGTCGCTCTCAGAGCTTCTGGCCGCCTTCCCGCAACCTTTCAATACTCCCGAAGTCCGCCCCTTCTGCTCGGACGAGACGAAGTTCGCCGTTGTGAAGAAGTCGCAGGAGTTGCTGGGGCAGAGGTACGAGAACATCACCATCGACGGCATCCGTTTCTGGACTGACGAGAACACGTGGGGACTCATCCGCGCCTCCAACACACAACCCGCCCTCATCGTCCGCAGCGAATCGGACAAGGAGGACAAGCTGGAGCAGGTCAAGCAGCTCATCAGCGAGACGCTGAAGGAAGCCGGTAACGTGGAGTTTGACTGGGGGAAGCAGGGAGAGTGAGTCGCCCGATGGGATTCTGGGAAAGTGAGCATTGTGAATATTGCGGAGGGGCAATCACTGAGAAGATAGTGGATCTTCCCCGCAAAGCCAAGGGGAGGTACATCTTCATCGAGGATGTTCCTGCCGGGGTGTGTACCGAGTGTGGGACGCGGTACTATTCGGCCAATGTGCTGAAGAGCATCGAAGAGATCGTTCGCGGAAGACGGGAAGTCAGTCGCGAGGTCACTGTGCCTGTGTACTGTATGTGAATGCAGTGCAGGTGAACCCAGAGACCAGAAGATCACGCGGGGTAAGTGACAATGATCCCACGGAGAGACTTGAGGTATCGGTATCAAACGCGAAGAGTGTGACATGGTGTCTTCTCTGACAGCATGACCAAACAGCGTCCATTCAGCGGCTTTTTCCGCGCTTTTCAGTGGTTGATGTCGCTTCGTCGTGCCCGCAGGCCAGACCGCGGGCTATCGCTGAAAGACGGCTGAGGAATTGCTGTTTGCGTTCTCGGAAACGGAGGGAATTCGTGCAAGTCTCCAATAGTGCTGCAAGTCAATTCATGTCGCTTCTCCACGGCAAGGGCATCATCCGCAGCGTCGGGGCGCATGATGTTTTCACTGCCCTGATTGTGGAGCAGGCGGGGTTTGAGACGGTCTTCATCGGAGGGTTCGGCACCAGCGCGTCGCTGCTGGGACTGCCCGACCTCAACTTCCTCACCATGACCGAGATGGCCGGCGCGGTGCGGCGGATGGCGGCGCGGGTGTCCATCCCCGTCATTGCCGACGGCGACACCGGTCACGGTGACCTGCACAATGTGCAACGGACGGTGGAGATGTTCGAGCAGGCCGGAGCGGCGGGAATCCTCATCGAGGATCAGGTGTCGCCAAAACGGTGTGGGCACTTCTCCGACAAGGAAGTCATTCCCGCAGACGAGTTCCTGCTGAAGATCAAGGCAGCCCTGCAAGCGCGGAGCAACCGCGACTTCGCCATCTTCGCGCGGACGGATGCGCGGCAGAAGCATGGACTCGGCGAAGCCATCGCCCGCGTCAACCGCTGCTGTGACGCAGGAGCGGACGTGGCCTTCGTCGAAGCGCCGGAATCGCCGAACGAGCTGGAGGAGATTCCGCGGCGCGTCCAGTATCCCCTACTGGCAAACATGCTGACTGGCGGCGTGACCCCCATTCTCTCCGTCCAGGAGTTGGAGCAGCTTGGCTACAAGATCGCCGTTCTCCCGGTGGAATCGCTCATGGTCTGTGCCCGTGCGCTCCGCGACTTGTGCGCGGAATGGATGGGGAAGGGACGCGTGGACGACCTCGTCTCGCAAGCGATGACCTTTGGGGAACTCAAGCAGTTGCTGGGGGTGGATGACTATCTGAACCTGAGAGCCTTGCATAAATCCAACGCCTGAATTTTTGGAATGACTCGCCTCAACCGGTATAATCGGGGGAGGCGAGTCTGATACAAGATAGCACCATGGCAGCCTGCGTCGCAGCAATACATGGTGTTGGGGGAAGGGGAAGGAAGGGAGCGCCCCCCCCTCGACGAGATGGTTCCGCCGCCGGGTCGAGTGGCGAACTTTTGAGTTCGAGGCGAACTTCCAGAAACACACGCACCCCCCCCCCGCAGTCTGGGCGGGCAGCCGACGCCCCTGCCCGCCGGATGGCAGGCGGGGCTCCGTTCCGGGGTCGGAAAGCCAGAACGCGCCCAAGTACAAAGAAGTTGCGGGTGTGAGTAAGATTTGTGATCGTCGCCCTGTAGCCCCTGCTACAGGGGAGACGGTGGGGGCCTCCCCTTACCCAGACAGCCCCTGCTGTCGTCAGTAAGCTGAGCGAGCGGGGGGGGCTCGCAGGGAACAGGTGGAACCGTCACATTACCCCTGTAGCAAGGGCTACAGGGCTGACTGTCACGGCGGACTCACAGAGTCCGAATCATGCGCCATCACAAATCTTACTTATTCCAATATGCTTTCAAGATGAGACGAAATGTGATATAATGGTCTTACTATGGCAAGGCCACGAAGGATCGATCAAGGGTTGGTTTCGGCGGCACGTGAAAGCGTGCGTCAAACTCAGGATG
>Ga0100389_1002538_pt1 | contig 14501 bp, 8 predicted proteins | sample CryGeymeta201513_FD_81537 | JGI IMG/M metagenome (GOLD analysis project Ga0100389, IMG submission 81537) | Groundwater microbial communities from Crystal Geyser aquifers in Utah, USA - Crystal Geyser metaG 2015-13 | ecosystem: Environmental > Aquatic > Deep subsurface > Groundwater | place: USA... | reverse complement strand
CGGGTAGATCGTCCTCGCGCCTCAGCTCCAGCTCGGCGTACACGCTCTCGTCGATGCGCGGCCCGTGGGCGACGATGTCGGCGTCGCTGCCCATGGCGCCTTGCAGGTCGCTGGCGGCGACCACGCGGCCGTAGCTGCCGAAGGCGAAGCCGGAGTGAGGTGCCTCGTCCGTGTCTTCGTCTTCGTCTTCGTCTTGGGTCGCCTCGGGCTCCTGGGCCGGAGCCGCGGATGCCGTAGCCGTGGCCGGGAGGGTCGGCCCTGGTGCCACTGGCGTCGGGCTCGGGGGTGGTTCCGCCGGGGCGTCAGGCGCCGCGGCCGGGTTGGGCGGAGGAGGCGTCCAGGTCTCGGACTGTTGCGCGGGCCAGCCCTGCGCGAGCGCTGTGGGCGCTCCCAGGCTGAGCACCAGCAGGCTGGCCATACCCAAGCGGTTCCGCTTCAGCAGAGAATTCACGCGCGGACCATACCCGATCTCGGAGGTTTGGGGCTGGCTTCATGCCACGGGCGATGCTAGCCCATCCTGTTCATGTCGGGCCCCCCTTCACGACCGCACGAGGACGGCGCCTTCGACGACAGCGAGCCCAGCATGGAGCACGTGGTCGCCGAGGAGGAGCGCGTGCTCGCGCGCGTCATAGGCACGCTCTGGCGTCGCGCCAGTCGGCCCATCGCCAACTACGACTACGAGACCGACCTGCTGGATCTGCGCGATCAGATCAACGACGCGCGCCTCGAGGACATCCCGCCCCTGGTGGAGGAGATGGAGCGCCTGCAGCAGGTGGCCAACCGCCGCTCCCAGGTGGTCCAGGGCAGCGTGGACCCGGCGTCCCCCTACTTCGGCCGGCTCGTGCTCGAACACGACGATCGCCGGCGCGAGGTCCTGATCGGCCGCAGCACCTACCTCGACCCGAAGACGGGCGTGCGCATCGTGGATTGGCGCGACGCCCCCGTCAGCCGCATCTACTACCGCTACGAAGAGGGCGACGACTTCGACGAATTCTTCGGCGGCCGCGACGTCGAGGGCGAGGTGCTGGTGCGTCGCACGCTCGGCATCAGCATGGGCAAGCTGAAGCGCATCGGCACCGTGCAGGGCACCTACGTGCGATCTCGCAGCGGCGAGTGGAGCGCGCTCGCCGAGGGCGCGGGCAGGCTCTCGGGCGGTCAGGGTTCGGCCTCGCGGCCCGAGCAGTATCACCGACCGGGCAAGCTCGGCGTCGAGGGCGTGGAGGGTCGCGAGGATCGCCACCTCGCCGACATCACGGCCCTGATCGATCCGCAGCAGTTCAACGTGATCACGCGCCCCACCACGGGCCTGGTCGTGATCCAGGGCGGCGCCGGCAGCGGCAAGACGACCATCGGCCTGCATCGCCTGGCCTACCTGGCGTTCCAGGAGCCCAAGCGCTTCCGACCGGATCGCATGCTGGTGATCGTCGAGAACGAGGCGCTCGTGCGCTACATCTCGCGCGTGCTCCCGGCGCTGGGCGTGGAGGACGTCGAGGTCGTCACCTTCATGCGCTGGGCTCGCGAACGGCGCGAGCGGCACCTGCCCACGCTGCCGAGTGGCTCCACCGAGGAGACGCCGAGCGTGGTCGTGCGCTTCAAGAAGCACCCCGTGATGCTCACGCTGATCGATCGGCGCGTCGCTGCGCTGGCCGACGAGCTCGAAGCCGATCTGTCCAAGGCGGCGAGTCGGCTGCCCCACGGCGGTCGCGTGCTGCGCGTGTACGAGTCCACGGTGGGGCTCGCCATCGCGGAGCGCTTGGAAGCCGTTCGGCACTTCATCGACGACCGCAAGCGCGAGGGCGGAGACATCCCGCTCGAGACGCGCCACGCCCTCGACCGCCTGCTCGGGCGCATGAAGGAGCAGCTCGACGTGCCCACGGTCTGGGCCGAGCTGTTGACCGATCTCGAACTCTTGCGCCGCACCTTCGCCGAGCTCGCGCCGGACGCCTTCACGGAGCGCGAGCTCGAGTGGGCGCACTCCTGGTGTTCACGTCGCTGCTCCGCCGTGCAGGAGGAGCGTGAGCGCCGGAGCGACGACCCCGCACCCCAGGAGGAGAAGTTCGCGTCGGTGGACGGAAGCGACGAGGACATCGTCCGCCTGGACGATGAAGACGACGCGCTGCTCCTGCGCCTCCATCAGCGCTTGATCGGCAAGCTACGCGCCCGCCGCGACATCGTCTCCTTCGAACACGTGTTCGTGGACGAGGTGCAGGATCTCTCGCCCGTGGAGATCGCCACCGTGGTCGACACCGTGAGCTCGGGGCAGAGCCTCACCCTGGCGGGTGATGTGGCGCAGCGCCTGCACATGGACAACGGCTTCACGGATTGGGCCAGCGTGCTCGGACAGCTCGGCCTCGACCACGTGGAGATCGAGCCCCTGAAGCTCAGCTACCGCTCCACCCACGAGATCTTCGACTTCGCCGTGGACGTGCTGGGCCACCTCAAGAACGAGGTCGTCGGTCAGGCGACCCGTCACGGAGCGCCCGTCGAGCTCTTCCGCTTCTCGGCCACGGGCGAGGCGGTGGCCTTCTTGTCGCAAGCCCTGCGCGATCTCGTGCGCGCCGAGCCGCTGGCCTCCATCGCGGTGATCGCGCGCTACCCCGAACAGGCGGACACGTACTTCCATGGCCTCGTGCAGGGCGAGGTGCCGAACCTTCGCCGCATCGCGGAGCAGGACTTCCCCTTCCGGCCCGGCGTCGACGTCACCGACGTGCGTCAGGTGAAGGGCCTCGAATTCGACTACGTCGTGTTGGTCGAGGCCACGAACGAGAGCTACCCGGTCGAGGACGAGGCGCGCCACCTGCTGCACATCGCGTCCACTCGCGCGGCCCATCAGCTGTGGGTGACGGCGACCGGATCTCCCGCCGCGATCCTGCCCGAAGCCCTGCGCGAAGAGGCGTAGAGCGCCCGCCGCGGCCTCGAAGCCGCGTCACTCCAGGGAGCTGTCGCGGAGGGGCCGCCCCACCGCTCCCGGAGCGTCGCAGCGGCTACTTCTTGCCCTTGCCCTTGCTCTCGGTCGGAGTCTGACTCTGGGCCTGCTTGGCCTTCGCCTTCGCCTTGTCCTGCTGCTGGGCGTCGGTCTTCTGCTTCTTGTTGCGCTGCTTCGACTTGGGAGATTTGTCGCCCATGTTGACCTCATTCCGACGGCGTGCGCCGTCTCACGTCAGCATTGCAGGCTTGTGTCCCCGTGCATAGGAGGCAGGGCGCGATTGCATGGCGCTGCCAGCCAGGCTCCAGGACGCCCAGGCTCGCGAGCCACGACCGCATGTCCCTCGGGCGTGCTACCACGCGCCCATGTGTAGCCCCCCGCCGTGGCCTTCGATGCGCGAGGAGTGGATCCTCTATCGCGACGACAGCCTGCTCGTCGTGCACAAGCCGTGTGGAGTCCCGTCGCAGCGCTACGACCTCGACGTGGCGGACGATCTGCCGTCGCGCCTCACGGCCTACCTCGAGGCCGAGGGTGGCCGGGTGCCCAGCCTCGGCGTGCACCAACGCCTCGACCAGGACACCTCGGGGCTCGTCGTCTACTCGCTCTCGCCCGAGGCGAGCGCATCCCTGGGTCGCGCCTTCGAAGCGCGTGAGGTGGAGAAGGAGTACCTCGTGGGCGTGGTCGGAGGCGCGGTGAAGGAGGGCTTGATCGAGGATCACCTCGCTCCCGATCGGGAGGGCGGCATGGCCGTCGTCGCGCCGGGTGTGAGCGCAGCCAAGCTCGCCCGCAGCCACGTGCGCGTGCTCGAGCGTCGCGGGGATCGCTCGCTCTTGGCCGTGCGCATCGAGACCGGGCGGCGTCATCAGATCCGCGTGCAGCTCGCGCATCGCGGAAGCCCCGTCGCGGGCGACACGGCCTATGGCGGGGCCGCCGCGCCTCGGCTGATGTTGCACGCGACGCGGCTCACGCTGCCCCATCCTCGCGACGGGCGCAGGCTGGTGGTCGACGATCCCGAGCCGCCGGAGTTTCGGCGCTGGCTCGAAGGGCGAGACGGTCTGCCGCCGACGGCGGAGATCGGCCACGCCCTGTGCCAGGCCGCCGAGCGACGCCACGCGCTGGGCACCGCGCGCGACGCCCAGCCTGCGACGACGGCCTTTCGCTGGATCAACGGCGCCGCCGACGGCTGGCCTGGGCTCATGCTCGACGTCTTCCTCGACCACCTGGTCCTGCACCTCCACAGCGAGCAGGCGGAGGCCGTGCACGAGGCGCTGCTCGCGCAGCTCGAAGCGGCCGGGTGGGCCGGCGCCTACGTGAAGCACCATCCCAAGAAGGCGAGCGGACTCAGCGAAGCCGAGCGCGCGGCCTTGGCTCCCCTCGAGCCCGCCTTCGGCCAGCCCGCGCCGTCGCCCCTGGTCGTGCACGAGGACGGCGTGCCCTTCGAAGTCTCCCTCGGCGGCGCCCTCGGCGTCGGGCTCTTCCTCGATCAACGCGCGAACCGCGCGCGCGTGCGTGAGGCGGCGAAGGGTCGACGCATGCTCAACCTCTTCGCCCACACCTGCTCCTTCTCTTCCAGCGCGGCCCTCGGGGGCGCGAGCGAGACGCTCAGCGTGGACGCCTCACGCGCGGCCCTGGAGCGCGGACGCGCGAACTATCGACACGCTGGCCTCGCGCTCGACGGCCATCGTTTCCTCAAGGAGGACGCCTTCGTCTTCCTGGGTCGGCTCGCGCGTCGAAGGGAGCGCTTCGATCTGGTGGTGGTCGATCCGCCGACCTACTCCACGACGCGGGCGAGGCGCTGGAAGTCGGGCGAGGGCTGGGTCGAGCTGTCACGGTCGTGCTTCGAGATCTGCGCTCCCTCGGCCTGCGTGCTCGCCACCACCAATGACACGCGCCTCACTCTGGCGCGCTTTCGTCGTCACCTCCACGAGGGTGCGCGCCAGGCGGGCCGGGAACTGTCTCAAATGAAGGATCTGCCACCGCCGCGGGATTTTCCGACCGCTCCGGGCCAGGCACAGACCGCCAAGAGCGTCTGGCTGCGCCTGGCCGATTGAACGCTTGCCTCTTGCTCGGCCTGGGATCCCGTGCCATAAAGATCTCCATGGGTGCTCTTAGGGGCCTCCATGTGTGTGTCGAGCCGCCCGGCTCTCGCCGGATGCTCCACCGCGATGCTCTTCGTCGCGTGTTGTTCTAGGTTCTCGTGTTGGTCAACGTTCTGTCGTCCTCCATGGCAGCGTTTCTCGAGACCTGACCTAGTTCATCACCAGACCGAGTGGATCGCAGGTCGAGGCCAGCAGCAGTCGAGGCCATCGGCACACTTCCAGGGAACCGTCGGCCCGCCTGTACTCACGAGTGAGGGCCGGCCAGAACAGAGCCAACCGACATGGCCGAGAGCGTGCTGAACGCATCCGACACGAAGGCGCCCGCCGAGGCAGCGCCCAACCCTTCCACCTCCGATTCGTCCGAGCTTCAAGCAGTGAAGCCGACGACGCGGCGACGACGCATCCTCACCCCCGAGCCGATGACTTCGGTTCGGACGGCGAGCAGCGGTGGCAAGGCTTCGTCCTCCAAGCGTCGACGTCGCAAGCCGAAGACCACGGGCAAGAACGAGGCGTCTCCGCGTGTGTTCGTCGCTCCGGCGCCTGCGGCGAGCCCGGCTGTCGAGCGTCTGGCCACCGACGAGCTGATGGACGCCATGGCCGAGCCTTCACGCAGGGCCGAGGCCGCGAGTGAGGTGCGTCGAGAGCGCATGCGGGAGTCCGCGAGCGACGCGCGCGACAGCGACGCGCGCGACAGCGACTCGCACCACAGCGACTCGCAATACAGCGACTCGCACCACAGCGACTCGCGCGACAGCGACTCGCAATACAGCGACTCGCGCGACAGCGACTCGCGCGACAGCGACTCGCGCGACAGCGACTCGCGCGACAGCGACTCGCGCGACAGCGACTCGCATCACAGCGATTCGCATCACGACTTCTCGGACCATCACGACATGGCGGACCACGCTCTGCCCTCCGACACGGAGCTGGCGGATGTGTCGAACGAGCCGCCCATCGCGCAATACGTCTTCGCGCTCTCGGACCGCGCGATCCAGCGCGTCACCGGCGGCAACGCCTTCCTGCGAGGCCGCCTCTTCGCGCGCCGCAAGGCCGTCGAGGATCTGAGCTACGCGGGCAACCGCGTCACGGGCGAGATCCTCGTGCGCTCCCACGACGAGCCCTACCGGACGAGCGTCGAGCTGAAGCACGCCGAGGGCCAGACCGACGGAGAGCCGAACACGCTCCACTCCGAGTGCAGCTGCCCAGGCTGGCGCGGGCCCACGGGCCACTGCAAGCACGTCGCCGCGATCATCGTCGCGCTGCGCGATCGCTTCCGCCCGCCGCGCATCAAGGGTCAGCCGAACCAACCTCAGAAGAAGAAGAAGGTCGCGTCCGTCCACGTCCCGCAGACCGTCTCCGTCGGTGGCAAGCGCCGCCGCTCCCGACGCCGTCGCCGCGGTGGACGCGACGGCACGGGCCTCGATCTGCTCGACACCTTGGACCTCGGGTCGCCCATCGACAATCGCGGGAACCTCGATCACTGGCTGCCCGCCGAGGCGCTCCAGCGTCCCTATGAGTTCGAGTATCGCCTGGTCGTGCGCCCGGCCTCCATCACCGTGACACCCGTCGTCGACGGTACGCGCAACGCCGTGCCCATCGTGGAGGCGCTCGCGGCCTTCAACATGGTGTCGGCGGAGGAGCGACCGATCTTCCGAGCGCTCGCCCGAGGCGTGAACCGGGGCAAGCCGGCGACGTCCGAGCTGCGTGACGAAGACGCGGCCGAGGTGATCGGCCTGCTCGAGGGGCGACGCGTCCTGCTCGACCCGGCGTCCATGGAGCTGCGCTACATGGACGAGTGCCTGTCCCCACGCCTCGAACTGGATCGGCCCAACGGCGAATCCGTGCGTGTGCGTGTGGTCTTCGCGCTGGAGAGCACGGGCCGTCGCTTCCCGCTCAGCGGTGGCGCTTGGTTCGAGGGCACGCCGGGCTGGCACATCGACATCACGGAAGGCGTCGCTCGGCCCCTAGCCGACGCGGTGACGCCCGCGTGGCTATCGCGACTCTATCGCTCGCCCGCGCTGGTCCATCCGACCGAGGACATGCCGCAGCTCGTCAGCGAATACGTTCCGCGCGTGTGCGCGGCGCTGGGTGTCGAGCTGCCGGATCTCGGCCAGGTCGCCGATCTGGTCGACGAGTCGCCCCTGCTCTCGATTCGCTGTGAAGGCGACATCGTGGAGGCGCGCGCGCGCCTGAGCGTGGTGTACGACGGTGAGGACTTCGAGGTCCCGCCCGACTCCTTCCCCTCGCCCTTGGCGTTCTTGCCTCCCGCGCGAAGCGGCGGTCGCCCGCGCGTCGTGCGCCGCGACATCGGCCTCGAGATGGCGGCCGTGCAGCGCGTGCTCGATCTCGGCTTCGAGGTCGACGAGTCCGGCGAGGAGCTCGTCGCTCACGGCGCCGACGCCATCGCGTTCTGGACCGGTGGTCTGGGCGAGTTGCCGGAGGAGTGGGATCGCTACGTCCCGGACGACCTGGTCTCCGTGACCATCCGCGAGACGCGCGTCTCGGCGCACGCGCGCGTCTCGAGCGGAGTCGACTGGCTCAGCCTGCAGATGAGCTTCGACGCCGAAGGTGTGGTCGTCGCCGAGGACGAGCTCCGCGCTTGTCTCGAGCGCGGTCGTCACATCGTGAAGCTCGAGGACGGCAGCTACGCGCCCGTGGATCCCGACGAAGTCGGCGGTGTGCTCGAGCGCATGGCCGAGATCTACGCCACCTCGGGTCGTCAGAAGAAGCTGCCGCTCTCGCAAGCGGGTCGCGTGCAAGACCTGATGGAGATGGTCGGCCAGGCCAAGGTCAGTACCAGCGCGCGTCAGCTCTTCGACCAGCTCGGCGATCTGGAGGCCGTGCCCGCCATTCCCAAGCCTCGTACCGTGAAGGCGACGCTGCGGCCCTACCAGAAGGAGGGTTTCTCCTGGCTGGTCTTCCTGCATCAGCTGGGCAGCGGCGGCATCCTCGCCGACGACATGGGCCTGGGCAAGACGCTCGAGGCCATCGCACTGCTCGCCTGGGCCAAGAACAAGGAGAAGCAGAAGCTGAACCTGGTGGTCGCGCCGACCTCCGTCGTGCCCAACTGGGAGCGAGAGATCGCGAAGTTCGCGCCGGGTCTGAAGGCGGTGATCTGGCAAGGACAGCATCGCCACAAGCGCAAGGACGAGCTTCAGGACGCCGACGTCATGATCACCAGCTACGCGCTCTTGCGGCGCGACGAGGATCTGCTGGCGGAGCTCGATTTCCGCTACGTGATCCTGGACGAGGCCCAGCACATCAAGAACCCCATGAGTCAGACGGCCCGCGCCGCCAAGAAGCTCCCGAGCGATCGGCGGCTGGCGCTGACGGGCACGCCCATCGAGAATCGACTGAGCGAGATCTGGAGCATCATGGACTTCGTCTCGCCGGGCCTGCTCGGCAAGCTGAAGGAGTTCGAGGAGCGCGTCGCGCGTCCCATCGACCGAGGCGACGAGGAGACGGCCCGGAAGCTGCGCTCGACCATCCAGCCCTTCGTGCTGCGTCGCACGAAGGCCGAGGTGGCCAAGGATCTGCCCGAGAAGATCGAGCAGGAGATCGTGGTGCCGCTCGCGGAGTCCCAGTCCACGCTCTACAAGCAGATCGTGACCGAGGTGCGCAAGAGCGTGCTGAGCGAGGTGCAGGCGAAGGGCATCGCCAAGTCGCAGATCCAGATCCTCGCGGCGTTGACTCGCTTGCGACAGGTCGCCTGCGATCCGCGCCTGATGAAGCTCGAGGGCAAGGAGTTCGAGAACGCCGACAGCGGCAAGCTCGCGGCCCTGCGCGAGATCGTCGCCGAGGCCATCGAGGGTGGCCACCGCGTGCTCGTCTTCAGCCAGTTCGTCAGCATGCTCACGCTGATCCGCCGCGCGCTCGAGGAGGATGGCGTGGCCTACGAGTACCTCGACGGGTCGACCAAGGACCGCCTCGACAAGGTCGACCACTTCAACGACGACGAGAGCGTGCCCGTCTTCCTGATCTCCCTGAAGGCTGGTGGCACGGGCCTCAACCTCACGGGCGCGGACACGGTCATCCACTTCGATCCGTGGTGGAACCCGGCCGTCGAAGATCAGGCGACCGACCGCGCTCACCGCATCGGTCAGACCAAGGTGGTCACGGTCTATCGCCTGATCGCCGAGGGTACGGTGGAGGAGAAGATCCTCCAGCTCTCCGCCAAGAAGCGCGCGCTGGTCTCGAACGTGCTGTCCTCCGAGGGCAGCCCGCTCAAGGGCCTCACGCGCGCCGACGTGGACGATCTGTTCAGCTGAGCGCGGACGAGTCCCGTCAGTGCCAGATGCTTTGGGCTCGCGTCAGCAAGGCGCTGAGCTCGCGACCGTCGGGCGTCTGGCCGAAGTGCGTGCGGCTGACGACGCGACGCACGTCCTCGAAGCGCGCGCCCTCGCTGTGGCTCGAGTGGCGCATGATCTCCGCGAACTCCGCCACCGCGGCGCAGAAGCGGAAGGCGTCGCTGCCCTGCCCGAACTGGGCGTGGCCCTCGTTCAGGTGAAAGGTCTGACGCAGCAGCTGGCTGCGACGACCGGTGGGCTGCTTGTAGCGCACGCGGACCTCGGCCAGGGCGCGCGGATCCTGTTGTGGATCGACGCCGGGTTGTAGCTCGTACTCGAGCAGCGCCGTCACGAACTGGCCCGAGCCGAGCTCGGCCGCGTCCACCATGTCGTCCTCGAAGTCGCGATGCCGGAGCACGCGGTTGTCGTAGCCGATCAAGCGGAAGTGAGAGACGACGGCGGGATCGAATTCCACCTGCACCTTCACGTCCTTGGCCACCACCTGCAGCGTCCCCGAGAGGTCACGGGCGAGCACTCTGAGCGCCTCGTTGCGGTTGTCGACGTAGGCGTAGTTGCCGTTGCCGTGGTCCGCCAACCGCTCCATGTCGCGGTCGTTGTAGTTGCCGCGACCGAAGCCCAAGGTGGTCAGCGTGATGTCGCGCTCTCGGTACTGCTCGATCAGGTGGATCAGCGAGTCGCCCGTGAGGCCGACGTTGAAGTCGCCGTCGGTGCACAGCACCACGCGGTTGATGCCGCCGCGCCTGAAGTGCTGCGCCGCGAGGTCGTAGGCGGCGCGGATGCCACCCTCGCCGTTGGTCGATCCGCCCGAGGTCAGCGACTCGATGGCGGCCAGGACCTCACCGCGATGCGAGACGGCCGTGGGCATGAGCAGCGTGGCCTGTCGTCCCGCGTAGACGACGATGCCGATGGTGTCGTCGGGGCGCAGGCTGTTGACCAGCTGCGACAGCGCGTGCTGCACCAGGGGCAGCTTGTTGGCTTCCCCCATCGAGCCGGAGACGTCTACCAGGAAGACCAGGTTGGCCGCCGGTCGCTGCGCCGCGGGGATCTCCTGCGCGCGAACCGCGACGCGCAGCAGATGTCGACCTTGGCCAAAGTAGCTCGGGGCGCTCTCCACGCGCACGGCGAAGGGCTCGCCACCGCCCGTGGGGGCGGGGTCGTCGTAGCGGAAGAAGTTGATCCACTCCTCCACGCGCACGCCCTCGGGCCGCGGCAGGCGACCCGCCGTGAGGTCACTGCGCGCCAGGGTGTAGCTCGCCGTGTCGACGTCGAGGGAGAAGGTGCTCATGGCGTCCTGACGCGTGTCCATCAGGCCGTTCTCACGCGTGTCGGCGTAGGTCTCGCCGCCGCCGCTCTCGCTGGGCGTGGTCGGCATCTGCGCCGCGGGCGCGGGCTGCACGCCCGGAGGCGGAGAGGGTGGAGGTCGGGAAGGGCTCTCCTCCGCGGCGGCTCCCGTGGACACGCTCTCCGTGTCGGAGCTGGCGTAGACCGCTTCGTCGCTCTCGACCTCACTGCCGTCACCCGAGTACGCCACGCCGCCTGTTGGGCTCGGGCCTCGGGCGACGTAGGTCGCGCTCTCTCCGCCGCAGCCGGCCAAGGCCAAGCAGAGGATGAAGAGCGTGGGGGAGTGGGGGCGACCGCAAGCGCGTGTGTCGATGGCGCCGGCTCTCGAGTTCACGGCCATGGGGACCTCTCTTTCCGGGAGGTCAACGCCGATGGCGGCGAGTGCTTACAGTCGAGCGCTCACACGGGCTTGAGCACCATCAACGCCAGCGTCGCGAGGAAGCCTCCGACGGCGAGCGTGAGCGAGATGGGACCGCGACGACCTTCCCGACCGACGGAGTAGAGCAAGGCGTTGAGTGAGATGAAGGACGCGAGCAGCGCCCACAGGATGAAGCCCGAAAGATAGGACACGCCCTCGACGCCCGCGACGATGAAGCCGAGCAGCCAACACGCGATCATCCCGGGACCGCCCATGAACAGCGCCAGGCGTCGTCGCTCCGGCAGCTCACGCGCCACGACGCCGCCCAACGTGCCCGTCGCGTAGGTCACGACGGCGATCAGCTTCAGCAGCCTGAGCCAGGGCAAGAGCGCCATGTCGAGGTCCTAGTCGCCGGAGCGCCCTCGGTCGAGGCCTCACTCACGGCGCTTGGTCGGCGTAGGGTCCTTCGCGCGCGGTCTCGAGGTAGCTGCGAAGCGGCGTGGCGTCATCGAGGAGATGGTTGACGTAGTCGCGCAGATCCATGCCCGCCCCTTCGATCTCCGTGCCCTGCCAGCGGATGATCGTCAGGCAGTGGCTGCTGTTGTCTTCGCGCCAGAAGGGCAGGTAGTAGCCGAGGTTCGGATGCGCGTCGTACTGCGCCATCATCAACTGCGTGTCCTCCCACCACAGGCGGTAGATCTCGCTGCGAGGGGGGTCGGCGTAGAAGCGGCTGTAGGAGTAGAGCGAGTAATTGTAGTCGAGCCGGAAGAAGACCGAGGACAGGCGGTCGTCGGGGAACTCGTTCGCGAGCAGATCGTTCAGCGCGCCGAGATCGGTCAGCTCGCGCTCGTACTCCGGGATCTCCACCTTGTTCCAGCGGCCGAAGCTCAGGCCGGCGAGCGGTCCGTCGTCGCGTGCGTCGGGAGCGGCGTCGGCTCAGGGGTCGAGGTGGAAGTTCGCCCTCAGCTGATGCAACGACGAGCGGTAGGTGGTGGCCTGCTGCGTGAGCTGCGCGAGGGTGCGCGCGACCTCGTCGTCGAGCTGCTGGACCCTGCGACTCATGCCCTCCTCGTCCACGCCGATGCTCTGGCACAGGCGCGCCGCGTCGGTGCCGATGCGAGGCACGTTGATCTGCACGATGTGCCCGTCGAACTGACTGTCCTTCAGCTGCGCCCAGATGGGCGCGCGACACGGGAAGGGTCGAGTGTTGGGCACGTTCTCGAGCGCCGTGCGGACCTGCGCGAGGAGCCGCAACGCGCGCTGGACCTGCTCCACGGCGCGGTCGGGCTGAGCGCCGTAGTTGTTCTCGCAGTGCCTGTTCCAGCCCTGGGAGTGGACGCAGTCCTCGATGTCGTGCATCCAACCCTCCACGCGACCGAGATGCTCGATGAAGCTCAGCTCGCGCGCGACCAGGCCGTCGTCGGGGGACTGCCAGCGGGCGAAGCGCTCACAGATGTCGTCGAGCTGCCGTCGCAGAGACGACAAGCTGGAGCTCTGGTTTCCCCCGGCGCGGATGGCCGCGCTCAGGTCGTCGCGCAGCGTGGATTGGCTCCCGCAGGCGCGGGGCGGGCTTCCGTCCGCGGGCAGGGCGAGCTCGTCGCGTACGCGCGCCACCATCGGTCGCGCAGCCTCGATGTCCGCGATCTGTGCCTCGAGGTTGGCTACGACCTCCAGGATCTGCGGGGTCACCTGCGGGGAGGGCGGGATGATCGTGGGTGTGCCGGGAGTGTTCGTGGCCCCGACCGAGATTCGGCTCTCGAGGCCGCTCGCCCACGTGCCCAGCGCGGCTTGTCCGTCCCGTCGCCGCCGCGCGAAGAGGTCGAGCAGACGGGCCGCGCCAGAGAGCTCCCGATCGATGCTGGCCAGTCGGGCCGAGTGCATGTTCGCCTCGACCGCGCACACGTTCCAATCGCGGCAGAGCTGCACGCGCGCGAGGCGAAGGCTGCGGAGGGCGTCGACCACGGCCGCGCGCAGGCCATCCTGTCCCGGCAGGTGCGTCGCTTGCTCGAGCAGCGGGTTCAACCGCTGGTCGAGATCGGAGGCCTCCGCGTCGCAGTCGCGCAGTGGCTGAGCGGTCCCATTGGGACAGGTCACGCTGCCGCCGCCGTCGGCGAGGACGGGCAGCGGCGACGCGAGCACGAGGCCGAGCACGAGGGTGGCGCGCCAAGGAGAGGTCGACATCCAAGGTCTGGACGCTCCCGCGGTCGGTCGATTCAAGTGCTTCATCGGATCGCGGCTCGAGTCTGGCGCACGATGCCGCGGTAACTCGCGGCGGTGGTGCGCAGCGTGCCCTCGATCTGGTCGAGGCGATCCGAGAAGCCCGAGGCCGAGCTGCGGAGCGCCGCGAGGTCCGTGCCCAGGCCGCGACAGATGTTATCCCGCAGCCGCGTCACGGTTTGGGCCGCGGATCCGGCGTAGCGGTTGCCCGCGGATTCGAGCCGCTTCAGTTGGTGGAAGGGGGCCGAGCTGCACGGGAAGGGTCGGCGGCCTTCGGGGACCCCGGCGATGGCCGTGCGCGCCTGCTCCAGCGCCTGGGCGATCTGCTCCGCCACGGCGGTGGGTTCATTCGTGCTCACGCTCTGGTCACGGGCGCGTGTCAGGGCGGCGTCGATGGTGCTGGGCAGGTTGTGGAGGTCGCCGCGGATGGAGTCCGGCGGCGTGCGCAGGTTGTGGAAGGGCTGACACAGGCGAGTGATCTCGCCCCTCAGCGTCTGGGCCGTGCTGACGACCGTGGGCACGTCGCTGTGGGTCGGGAGCGCCGTGAGCACGCCGGGCGCGCAGATCGTGGGCTCGTGTCCGTCCGTCAGGCCGCGCGTCTTGTCGCGCATGCCCTGCACCTGATCCAGCAGCTGCTCGATGGCCGTCGCCTGCGCTTCGTAGTTTCGCGCCGTCTCCTTGAGGCTCGCGATCTGTTCGCGCGTCATGCCCCCGCCCGGCGGCATCCCGGCTCCGGGTGTGTTCGCGGGATGGGCGTTGCGCTCGGGCGCAGCCGCGGACGCCTCGCCCGGGTCGTGTCGGTTGGAATGTCTGCGCAACCCCGACGCCGCCTGCGCGTGCTGTTCGACGCCCGCGTCCGCGTGGGCAGCTACGGCAGCGTCGGGCTTGATCGTCGCGACCGAGGCGTCGGGTGAGGTCGCGCCCAGGGCGGGACCGCTGGTGGAGGTGTAGGTGAGCTGCCGCGTGACGGGAGGTCCGCCCACGCCTCCGTCGACCCAATCCGAGCGCACATCGGTGACGCTGACGCTCACCTCACGCGTCTGGCGCCAGATGAAGGCGCCGCCCACCAGGAGCAGTGCCAGCAGCCCGGCCGCTCCGGCGGCGATGGGCACCGTGCGCTCGAGGCGAAGGGTTGGCCGCGTCACCGGGGAAGCCCCGGCGTACCCGGGTGGCGCCGTGGCGGGCATGGCTCGCGTGGCGGCGATCGCGGGTAGGTCGGCGGCGCGCGTCGAGGCGATGGCCCGGTCGCCGTT
>Ga0100389_1002536_pt1 | contig 14503 bp, 10 predicted proteins | sample CryGeymeta201513_FD_81537 | JGI IMG/M metagenome (GOLD analysis project Ga0100389, IMG submission 81537) | Groundwater microbial communities from Crystal Geyser aquifers in Utah, USA - Crystal Geyser metaG 2015-13 | ecosystem: Environmental > Aquatic > Deep subsurface > Groundwater | place: USA... | reverse complement strand
CACCACCAGGTTGCCCAGCAGCTCATCCGATTATCCGGAAGATAGCGCTTACGATGATCCAAGACAGACCGATGATAGCAAGACCTACGGCAGCTTGTTGAAGGATCTTGAATCATTTCTTATACTTAGTTTCATCACCGGCAGCCGTCACCATATTGAATCCGCCTCGAAGCAAAACAACTAAAGCTATCAAAGATAAAAGCCCCAATACCCAGTTAATGAAAATTTTTATAACCTTTATGATCCCACCTCATGTCCCTCATGCTAAAGAACCTGCACCTGCAACACCTACATCTGTGGTATCAGTAACTGTTCCAAATCATTGTGCGTGAGTCATTCCATAGAAGAAACCAACACCAAGAGCGATAACTGCTACGTAAGATAAAATTTTTGTAAATTTTTTCATCTTTTTTATAAAATAACAAATAAAAATAAATATCAATTACCCTTTATATCTTCATTTGTCCACCTTGAGAAAGGTGGAGGACGAAGGCAGGGGGATTTATTACCAACAACTATAAAAAAAAACATTGCTATTTCAATATGTTTATACGCTTTGTCTCCACATCAGAAAAATCTTAATTACTCACAAGACAAGGAGATGAAATATGTAGATGAGAAGTGCATTCTTGGAGATAAACAGCACACCGGCATCAATTTTTTTTCCTAGAGGTAAAAAATGATTCCCTTGTCAAAGAACGAAAAATATGCACAATAGTATTATAAAAAAACCACCAAGAATAGTTAATTGAAGAGAAGAGAATCCAAATATTGTTTGCGTAAACCCAAACAAACAAGCGAATATCAAAACCCCATAAGTCAAAAGCATGCACCGCAACGGCAGTGGTCATAAAGTCCATAAAGTTGAAAGTCATTTCTTTTGACCTTCGATCTTCGACCTTCGACCTTCGACTCATTTTAGCACAGCCCTTCCAATGATGATCCCAAACAGAATATTGAGCGCATAAGTTCAAAAATGGAAATATCATGCCAAAATAAGAACAGGAATCTGAACCATAATAGCTCGAAGCAATAAGTCCCACCTTCGTTTATAACTGAGGTTAAATCCTACAAGAAACAAGAAAATAGGGAAAGCTATCCTGCCCACCAATCTCAACCATATCATTTCAGGAAAAAAGATATAACCAAAATGGTCCATAATCATGGTAAGAATAGCCAATACTTTCAATCGATCGTAGAGATTCGGCCTTTTCATAAATAACAGAATGATAAATGCTCCTTCGGAGCGATAAATGTCCTACGGACGATAAAATGATAAAAACTCGGCATTGATACAACCTTTATCACGAACCCCGAATAGTCGGGGTGAGCTTTTATCGCTTTAGCTTTTATCGCTTTAGCTTTTATCGCACAAAGTGCTTTTAATTTTATTCTTGAAAAAAACAATTGAATTCATACAGTCCAAGTCAGTCAGATTCGTCCTCTTTGTTTGTCCCTCCTGATAAGGAGGGGAGACCCTGCTATAAGTATAGCAGGGTGGGAGGTTTGTTTCCTTTTTTTACGCTTCGCTTAGCCATGATAAACTACTATCGCCGCAAAAACATTCACGAAAGCATAGAAAATCGACTTCATAGATTCAGGATATTCCAAAATCTCAAAGTAAACAGAGAATTTTATCTGCTCGCTTTTTTCCTTTTTCTCTTTCTGATAATCATCATCAGATTATTTTTTCTCCAAGTGATAAACCATAATACATATGAATGACTCCTCAGCGAGCAGCATGTAAGCGAATCGACACTCAAAGCGAAAAGATGAGATATCTACGCGCATGATAAATCTGCAAATCCCGTAAAACTCACAGAGAATATCACCACCTACAATGTGTTCGTAGATCCCAAATTCATCCGGGACAAGAAAAAATTTATCGATATCATAACACCTGTCGTTTATCAGCATTTATGCGAACTATATGGCATGCAGAAAGTGACGCCCCTGGAATGCGTACAAAATGTAGAAAGTTTTACAGAGCAAAATTTTCTTCCAAAAGCGCCGGAATTCTTCTATTACGGACACGTGGATATGGGCAGCGGTGTGTTCAATGACATCATTTCCAGCGGATATAATACTTTTGATTGGACAGAATACAACAATCAGATTCAGCAGATCATCAGCGGATTTAATTCAGGCGTCGCCTACGGACTCATCAAATCCAAACTTGATCAACGCATTTATATCGGACTCAAAAAGAAAAATTATCTCTGATTCTTCTACAATACCAATTTCTTGGAAGAATTGAAAAAACTGAACCTCAACTATGTAAGTATAGAAAATACCAACTACGTGTATGTACTTCCGGAAGAGATACGCAATACCACCAAAGACACTATCGGCCTGAGGACATTACTGGACAGATACGGATATCTCCAAAACTTCAAAAATATCGACAAAGTATTTGTAATCCAAGAAAATAGATATGTAAAAATCATTTCAGACGCTAATCCATTGATAGCACAACAGATAAAGCAGTTAAAGCTGAAATATTATCAGGAACGCAACAGCGATAGGATCCCCATTCTTCATGGATTATGATTGGAACCATATACAAGAAGATATTACGAATACGGAAGTTTCCTCTCAAATGTTTTGGGATTCGTAGACAAGAACAGCACTGCATTTTATGGCATAGAACAATATTTCGATAGTGTTTTACGCGGAAAGGACGGTAAAATCATCGGACGTTCGTCCTCATGGATATGAAACGTATGAGCAAATGAATTCCAGATTGAAGATGTCGAAAATGGAAACGATGTATACATTACTGTTGATATCGGAATGCAAAAAGAAATCGAAACCATCATCAAGGGGTTTTACGAAAGTCTTAAAGCAGATTCTGTGAGTGTTTTGGTATTTGATCCATTTGAAGGTCAGATAATAGCCTCAGCCAACTACCCTAGCTTCAATCCGAATGGCTACAACAACATTTTTGAGAAACAGCCGCTCGGAATAGAGCAAAAAGATGTCATAAATGATATCACTTATATAGATATCCCTGTGTATATCATCACAGGCGGCGAATACAAATTAGCGACCACGATAGAGAGGAATGACATCACCATACCGAAATATATAGCAAAAAATATAAACGGACCTCAAGTATTCGTGGATAAAAATATTTCCATGCCGTATGAGCCGGGAAGTATCTTCAAAGCATTCACCGTAGGTATAGGATTGGATACGGATGAGATACGCTTCTATGATTTCTACAATGATCCGGGAGAAGTAAAAGTGGGACAATTCACTATCAAAAATGCTTCTAAAGATTGCATGGGAGATCATACATTCCTCCATGGATTCGTCTGGTCATGCAATGTGGGAATGGTAAGAATAGCACAGAAGATAGGCAAAGACACGTTCTATAATTACATAGATAAATTGGGCTTTTGAAAACTGACCAATATAGAATTGGCAGGAGAATCAGAATGATATGTCGAAGGAATTTCTACCGTATCAGATGCCAGATTCTTCAATAATACCTTCGGACAGTGATTATTGGCGACGCCATTGCAGATAGCTGCAGCATATGCACCGCTGGTGAACGGTTGATATTATGTCAAACCGACCATCATCAAAGGAATATATAACAAGAAGACAGCGATCTATTATCCAAACCAAAAGAAAATTATCAGACAGATTTTCAGACCAGAGACTGCAGAAGCGCTCAAAATCTGAATGCTTAACGTAGTCCAGCAAAATCGGGAAGTGACGAATGTGGCATATATTTCATGATTTACCATAGGTGGTAAGAGTTGAACATCGCAAATTTCTTACAAAGGAAAATATCAGCAAGGGAATGGACGGACGAACTGATCATTTGTCGGTCTGCTCACGCAAGAAAATCCTAAATACATCGTCATCGTGCAGGTGCGTCGCCCGAGACAGACGCTCTGGTGATTTGAAACAGCGGGAAAAATATTCAAAGACGTAGCTAAATTCTTAATCAACTATTCACTTATAGAGAAGTAGTCCTTAGTCTTTAGCCGATAGTCTTTAGTATTTTGTACTCGGTACTTTGTACTCGGCACTGATTTATCTTGCAAACTCACCTCAATTCCATATCAATCCATCATCTATCATCTTTATTCTATTATCTAATATCATGTTTGGAAAAATCGGCGAACTCAAAAAAATGTACGACAAGTATAAGACACTTCAGAATGCCCTCAAGAATCTCGTAATCAGAGGCAAAGAAGGGAAATTCACCGGAACGGATGGATCTGAGCAAGATGCAGTCATCGTAGATATCAGCGGAGAGATGAAATTGAGAAACCTCAAAATAAACGATATGAATCTCCTAAACCCAGAAAAAAAGGAAGCATTAGAAAAGCTTCTTATCGCATGTTTCCAGAAAGCACAGACCAAAGCACAAGAAATAGCCGCAGAAAAGACCAAAGAAATCTTAGGATTCGATCCTTCAGATATGGCAGGCATGATGGCAGGTGGCAGTGGAATACCTGGACTCAGTTAGTCCAAAGTCAAAAGTCATAAAGTCCATAAAGCATGCCCCGCAACGGCGGTGGTCAAACAGAAGACCTTATGACCTTCGACCTGATGACCTTATAGACTCAACATTTTCGGTTCATATCAATTCTCTCTATAAAAATCAAAGACAGCTTTGATGTCTTCAGCTGGAGTAGAAGCTCATCACGTGACGGCTACCGTATCACAAGCGAATAGCTCCTCTTTCGGATACGTCAGGATATCATCAAGATTTTCTCCATAAAAAGTTTTTTTGCCGTATTTTATTCAGATATCAGAGAGTTCTTTGGAATTATTGCTCTCTTTCCCTCAAATCACCACAAACGCCTCAAATTTATCCAGATTATCAGATACTATGACCTGCCTTTCATAGGTAGCCTTACACACATCGGACAGTAAAAGTAATTGAGCGAGCGGATATCTTTTTTTGATTTCCTTAAGAATATCACATACATGAGCATAATCCATAGTAGTCTGTGACAAAGCGGCAAGCGGAACAGCAGGATCGATACGAGGGATCTGATCTTTGTTTTGAAATACATACACAGTTCCTCACTTTGCTTGGATATAATCCACAACATTCTTTTTCTCTTGATGATATTTCTTGCCCACATAAAAAAACGTTGAAATTCATTTTTGCAGCGATGCATCGACTTCCTGATAGATTTTGGAGACGAAAGGACATTCCAGATTGTACACAGCCTTAAACCTCGCTCTTGCCTGTTCAAGCACCACTCTATTGATTCCATGTGCAGAGAACACTACTACGGCATCGTCATCAGGGATATCATAAATCGATTCGACAAACGCAACTCATCTATCTTCAAAATCTTTAGTGACCTTAGGATTATGGACCAGGGCATGTACACAAAAAACCTTATCTCATGGACCTGCCTGCCCATTTGGCTGGTGAGATGCTACGATAGCAGAAAGCCCATTTACAGCTCTTTCTACGCCGAAACAAAAACTCGATGGCGTTAAGTAATACACAACCTTTCACATAAAATAGTCATAACGTCTAAAGTCATAAAGTCTATAAAGTCGAATCACGGACCTTATGGACCTTGGACTTTCGACCTTAAGGACTAATATTTATTCACCCATATAAGAAAAAACAATCTGTCTTGACCTAGCGTGGTCGAGTTCGAAAAGCAGGATCCTCTGCCATACTCCGAGCAGCATATTTCACTTTTTCACCGGGACAGTTTCACTGGAATCTCACATAAGCATAGCCCTGATGTGAGAATGCCCATTAAGACATTCTTCTTTACTCTTACACATCGTCTTAGGATCCCTATTTTCCAAATCATTATGCTGATATCGTTCATCGATAGATACGTATTTATCGCACCGCTTCCTCAAATCATTCCAGAAACCGTCCTCTGCTTCATTGATCTTCAAGACCGCAGTAGTGTGTCTAGTGAATATGCTTACCAATCAGTCCTTAGCCTTGCATTTTTTGAGAAAAGACTTTATCTGATCAGTAAGATCTATAATATCAAACGGCCTCTTGGTATGAATTTCAATTTCTTTAGTCACAAACATTTTTGAAATTAAAAGAAATAAATCACGCATAATTATCATCAGACATCATCAGACATCATCAGATTTAATCATCTGGCATCATTCATTAAATATATTCATATACAAAACGATTTCAACAAGAATGCTATCACTTGATTTTCTTACGCTTATAAGTAAAAGGCAAATGCAATATGTATTATATAGTCAATCCAACATAAACTTGCGAATCACCAGTGCGTTTCATATTTCCAAATCTCCATTTAATCTCCAAATCTCCTCATGAGACAATTCAAACAATTCCAGATACTATGACATACTTTTGACCCTAAAACACTGAAGGCCAGATTTTCGTATTCCTTTGATGATGAAGTTAATTTTACGGAAACCATCGACTTCTCTTGCCCAGGCTTTAGCCCATCTCCTCGAGGGAGAGGGGCCAGGGGTGAGGTAAAAAACATAGATAATTGAATCATTGATAACCTTTTGTTTCACCTTTCTATAGCCCTGGGGATCAGCTATTACAAACTCTATCCGACCGCTAACATAAAAATACAATCCTGAGCATTAAATGACGACCAGTGTTCTTTTTGGAAACAATTCTATATCAACGGCTTAGGCGAGTTTTTCTTCAGAAACAAGCTCAAACCATTTGCTCCCGAATTTGTATCCATTTATCCCCCCTTGTCCTCCTTTAATTCAAAGGAGGGGGACCACGTAGTGGTGGAGGATTTCAGGAGGAAGTCCGCAGGACAGGGGGATTTTGAAAATCTATCATCTATAATCTATAATCTATCATCTAACAAGGCATTGATTCCTCTCGGCGGAGGTAAGGACTCGCTTGTAAGTGTAGAACTTATGAAAAAAACAGGCATTCCATTCGACACCTGTACCTTCGGCAAAGACAGCCCACTTTATGCGCAAGTTAATACCATCATAGGGACGCCAAAGCTTTTCATATCCAGAAATATGGATCCGCTCCTCTTCAAAATGAATACGGAAGGATATTATAATGGTCATGTGCCTATCAGCGGAATCATAGCATTTGCATTGACGGTAGTCGCCTATCTCTATGACTACAAATACATCGTCATGGCCAATGAAAAAAGCGCCAATGAAGGCAATACAGAAATGGATGGAATCGTCATCAATCATCAGCGAAGCAAGAGCTTGGAATTTGAAAAAGCATTCGATAATTATGTGCACAAATATATCTCCTCTGATTTAAAATATTTCTCCATACTCAGAGGACTTTATGAAGTTAGAATCGCTCAAGAATTCGCCAAATATCCGCAATATTTCTGAGCTTTCAGCTCCTGCAACAGAAACTTTCATATATTGACCTGATGACCTTCGACCTTATGACCTGATGGACCAAGATGGTGCGGGAAATGCCCCAAATGCATATTCGTCTACACCATGCTCAGACCACGGATCACTGACGAACAAACGATACAGATATTCGGCAAAGAACTCTATGAAGATGCATCGCTTGAGCCGCTATTCAAAGAACTTCTTGGTATATCCGGCATCAAGCCATTTGAATGCGTAGGGACTAATGAAGAAATGATATTGGCCATGCGGAAATTCTATCAAGCTAGTAGCAAGCAGCTAATAGCTAGTAGCCACATTATGAAACTATTTGAACATGGAGTTTTAAATAAAATGTCTAAGTCAGATTTTATTGCTCTTGAAAAGAAGTTAATGAAAATATATACTGACGACAACATCCCATCAGAAATAAAAGAAAAAATTACGCGAAGCTAATTACAGCGAAGCAAATTACTAAAAATTACGTATATCATCTCTAATATAAAAAAACAAAAAAACATCAGAAAAGCCATACAATATCATGGTTTTTTTTGATTTTCTAGCTGTATTTAGTCGTATTCGTCCTTTTAGTCCTTTTAGTCCTTTTACGATGGACCAAAAATATTTCTATCTCAATGGATCATTACAAGAGGAAGCAGATTTCAATCTCAGAGATCTCAACCTAGAAAATTGCGCTTTAGCGGGAGCATTTTATCGCAAAAATGCGGGGCTGGAGATATATAAATGCCTATCCAAGCAGAAAAACAGAGGGAACGATGGCGCAGGTATCTTCACGGGAGAAGACAAAGATTTTTCATATAGAAAAAGAATATGAGATATAAAAACACAGTTTGATAAAACTGATTTTGCAAATCAACTTCCGGGAGAATACGGAATCGGACACACTAGATATGCAACAGTAGGTAAGCACAGCGAAATAGCGAATCTCCAACCATTATTTTTCAAGGATACAAAATTCTGATCATTCGCGCTCGCCCATAATGGGACACTGCCGAATATTAAAAATGTAAAAGATAAACTATTAGAAAAATGAGCGATTTTTCAATCAGGAACGGATTCGGAAATATTCGCCTATCTCATCACGATATCACCCAAGGATACTATAGAAGAAGCCGTAATGCGAGCAGCCAACAAAATAAAATTGGCTTATTCATTGCTCATCATGACGGACGACAAAATCATAGCGCTAAAGGACAGATATGGAGTTAGACCATTACATGCAGCCAAAATGAGGAATGGCGGATATCTCATCGCGTCAGAAACACACGCATTCAATCCCTATCAGGTAGCATGAGATATAGAAGAAGAGATAGAAATAAAACCAGGAGAAATGAAAGTCTTCAACATAGGGGCAACAGAACCAAAATCCCATCAATATGCCGAAGCCGATGAGCATCGATGTATTTTTGAAGGAATTTATTTCTCTCATCCCAGAAGCAAACATCATGGAAAATTTCACGAAGATTTCAGAAAAAAACTAGGGAAACGTGTTTTTGAAGAGAATCCTAATATCCAGGGAGATTATATTATTCCTATACCAGATTCAGGGAATTTTGCCGCACAATGATTATCAGAAGCATCATGAATACCTATAGAACCAGCATTTATGAGAGAGCACAATCCTCCGGGTGCTAGTGATAGATCATTTATTGCACCAGACGATGAAAAAAGGAAGAAATCTATAACAGAAAAAATGGACCTAAGGGCAGATCGCATCAAGGATAAACATGTTATCACTGTAGATGATACTATCGTGAGATCCAATACGCAAAATCAAGTAAATAAGGCCCTCAGAAAAGCAGGAGTCAAAAAAATAACTACAGTGATTCCTGCGCCACCGATTATAAACATTTGTGAGCTAGGGATAGATATGGCCACCCAAGAACAGCTAATAGCATGCATATGCAAAGGAGATATCGAAGAAGTAAGACATAGAATAGGCTCTAATTTATTGCAGTATTTATCTAGAGAGGGACTTGAAAAAACCGCAAAAGACTTTTACAATACCGGGATTTGTGATTGATGTTTTGGGGGAAGGTATCCACAAGATAAATAATTCGTCGCTGGAGCCTGCCCCGTCTGCTTGATCCGTCTTTAGCGGATTAGCGGGGGGTCCTTTTCGTCCTTTTCATCATTTTCGCCACTCTTCATAGCAACTCAAACCTCGAATAACAGACCATACAACATTTACAAACCATGTCAAGTCCAATAAGTCAGGATTTGGCATTTTTTTTGATTTACTAGCCTCTTAGAAGTATAATTAAAATGTAATGCAAAAGGTATTGCTCATAAGTACTTAGCACTTAACATTTAACACTTAGAACTCTTTATGAGTAAAGTTCATTCATTCAAAGTACAACATATCATTCTTTCGCTAGCGATATTCGTCGTCTGAGCATTTTTTGGCATATTCACATCACAAGCAGCACAACCTCTTCCCTTTGGAGATGTGCTAACCTGAATGTACCCAAACATAGAATCAAACTATTCAAGCATACGATTTATATGAGGAGGAAATAATTTCGCCGGTATGTTTTTCCGGACCCCTGTCACTATACTCTGAAGTCCAGTAACGATAAGCGTCCAAGGATGAACACAACAAATCAGTTGTTCGCAAAGAGTTAACGGTATCTATTACAATAATCAAAGATGACGAAGAATTCGGCCTCTAGACACAGGGAACAGACAAACACTCATAAACTGATGGTATCCAGAATATAGTACTCTTCAGATAACAGGATGACTCTATACAAATTGTTCAGGAATCAGCGGATACACACCAGCTTCGAATGAAGTTTATGGACAAATCACCCACACCCGAAGCGGCACAGTATTCTATTTGCTAGCATGATTGAATTATAATACATGATCAAATGACATAGTATGAACAAGCTTTGGACACACATTACAATGACCTGTGGCTTCAGGCTATATTTTTGATAGTTATGGAGGTATAGGATATGTATGAGGAACGGGGTTTGGAACGATGCTGTTTGGAAATGGAACTGGAATCTGTCTTGCATTCTCTGTGATTCCAAACACAATAGTACAAGGGAACAATACTACATTCACCTGTCAAGGCAATCTAACTTGAGGAAACATCATTTCATGATATAGTTTACAAATACGAAGCGGAACAACACAAATGTACAGTGGCCTAATACTAACATGAGTGAACCAATATCTACGGACAACATGAAATGCATTACCAGCAGGATACTATAATGCAACATGTGAAATCTTAGGTTCAGGAGATTGAGCAGGGGGCATATGTGATTGACCGAAATATTTCACAGTCACTACCTGACAGCAGCAATGATCAGGCAATGGCGGATTCCAAGGAAATATAGCTATAATTACTGTGCCATGAATCACTGTCCGAAGAGCAATAGGCGACACCTACTATACAAAGACAACTTGAGGGGTAGACATCCAGATACGATCAACTGTGCCATCATATTATACAGTTTTTAGCACAGAAATGATCAGCACAGTCACAGGGACATATAACTACACATACGACAATTTGAATCCAATAGTAAACACAGGAAAAATATATCTCACTACTGGTGACGGAATCAAACAAATTAATTCATCATTTACGACAGGATCATGTACATATATTGCTCCGCAAAAATATATAACTCTTGATCTTCTTCCTCCTACCGCACCGACGCTACTTTCTCCTATAGATGGAACCGGGGTCTGTTATGCCGGTAATTTCAACTTATCATGGATAGGAGCATATGATAGCGGAGTCGGAATCACTTCTTATCAATACAATATAGCAAAAAATACTAGCTTTACAAATATCGTCCTGACCGGCACTGCAACATGAACAACAGCCAGCATCAATCCAGGCCAACTAGGTGTAGGATATTTCACAGGAAACTTCTACCGGGAAGTAGCGGCTATCGATGGATTATGACAGACAGGAACATTCGCTACGTGATACTTCACCGTAGGGATAGGCGGCTGCAGCAATGCCGGCAACATCATGATTCATGGGACTATCCCACGAATCAGAAACGCCGATCTCAATAAAGAATATCTTTCAGATCCATTTACCGTAGACGGATTGCCATGACCGCTCATCGCATATATAGATACAGGCATCCTTCTCGTAAACGGGACAGGGAATTCGAACAGCGGATACATCGACAATGGCTACGAATTGAATATCAAACTTAGATCAAGCACACAATATGATACGACAGTCAGCACAATCTTTTACGTAGGTCCTAGATTCGCGCACTTCTATATCACGACAAGATCACTCACAGGATACACGCCTACTTCAGGATGTATATTGGACACAGGACAGAGACTCATCATCGAAAATATCTTCGATATGATGAGAGACAACTATAACGAAAATGCGAGCACGCTTGCTGATTTCTTATTTACTATACAAAGCATGCTACAAGATGAAACAGATCTCACTGACAACTGCTCACTAGAGTATCTCTTGAATACCGTGAATTCATATATCATGGACAACTTGGCAAACTCAGAAGAAAATGGAAACATGCATGAAGCGCCAAACTGCAAAGAATATGAAATCAAATTTGTCAGCTCAAAGAGTGGCTATACTTCACCTGATTTCAAACACAAACAGACATATTTTGTTTCTCGAGATGCAATCGTCAGATATATCGATTCCAGAAATCCGGGTGATTGTAACATCAATACATACGAAGATTTACCAGAATTTGATAGCAACAGTACAAAGAGCTGATATTATGCAGCCACAAATGGTAAGATATATCAGATAAAAGATAAAGAATCAAACTGAGTGACACTTTACTATTCACCTAATTTCATCAAAGCCAAGAACTTTGAGAATAAAGACGATCTCTACGCATTCATCGATACCAACAATCCTATCGAAGAAATCCGGGACCACGAAGTGGATAAGGATTTCGATCCAGAAATTTATACCGCGCCAAATGACAAAGAATACAAGATATACTGAACAGATCAAGGATTCATGTCCTACAAACTGATGAAAGTACAGTACTTCGACACACTAGAAGAAATCAAAGCATATATAGATAAAAACAATAGAGTATAAAAAACAAGGTTTATCGCGAGCATAGTGAGCTTTTATCGCATAGCCTTTATCGCACGAAGTGCATTTATCTTCTTATATATTCACATGACGACAGCACCTATCGAAATCAAAGACTTCTCAGAAAAACTGGATCAAAAAGATTACATGAAAGAAGAATTAAAACTTTTGAAAACAGAGCTGGAATTGGAAGAACTCAATAGAGACGTCTTATACAAAAAACTCACACCAGATAAATGTGCAGATCTTTTGACGAAAGGGCAAAAAGTTACGTGAAGCTGAAAAGAAGATTTACCACAGAGTTCATTCAATTATGTGCTAGCGCTTCAGACAGCGCTTTTCTATCTTGGATTCGGAGACAAAATAGTAAGTATAGATGCATTCTTTGGTCCCAAAACAAAAGCATGAATACTCGCATTCCAGAAAAAATGGAATCAGGATAACGCCGAAAAAATAAGGAAAGGAAAGATAAAAAAAATGAGAGAAGATTGATTCCCAGGGACTAGGACAACACCAGAAATCATCAAAGCACTCAGAGACCCATCAATAGTCTCATCTGCTTCAACAGATAAAAATAAAAAAATAAATAAAACCTATATAGCTTATGGGCCATATAAACTTGATGAAGTTGTAGTCAAAGCGGAAAAAACAAAAAAAGTGAATAAAACCGATGTAGCTTATGGGCCATATAAACTTGATGAAGTTGTAGTCAAAGCGGAAAAAACAAATAAAACTGATATCGTTGACAAGGAAACACCAGAAATGGAGACCATTATAAAAGACGCTTCAGAAACCATTGAAGCTAAAGAATTTGATAAACGATTGATGAATCCTTATATCGTAAGTGCGCTCTATTATTCAGACAAATTCTATACCAAAAAGAGTAAAAAAGATGAGAAAACAAGCCAAATAATTCATGCAATCAAAGAAAAAATAGACACACAGACAAGAAATGACTTCTTTGACTACTTAGTAGATAAAAGTGCTTCCATGGGGTCAAAAGAGAAATCATCTCCTATGGATTGAAAAATCGGGTTTCAGACAAACGAACAGATAAAAATCAGTCATCAAAATGCTATAGATATTTTTCAAGACGAGGGGAACCAAGTCAAATCTATATGCAGTGGCATAGTCATTCTAGCAGAATCATCACGAGATCCCAAAAATAAACTTTCAACCAGCACGTACAGATGAGGGAATACAGTCATCATCTTTGATCCGCTTACCAATGAATGTTATAGATATGCGCATCTAAAAGATGTATATGTGAGAACAGGAGACCTTATAAAAAATGGAACAGAAATCTGAATCATAGGGCACACAGGAGAAAAGGCGATGCAGGCAGGGCATGGAAAACATATCCACCTAGAGATTAATAAGATTTTACCTGAACAAACAGTAAGCACAGACATCTACACATTAAAACAAAAATTAAAAGAAATAGAAAATAAAGAACTCCTAGCAAAACAATAATACAAAAAGCCTGCTTTGTCATTGCGAACGCAGTGTGGTAATCTAGCAGGCTTTTTGTTACAATTTTTAACAACTTTTAACTATTTTTAACAATGTTTTAACCATGTATGTGTTATTCAACTTGTATCATAATTTCTTGTAATATCACCTCACACCCACACCAGAAATCACCGCAATCTTTTTATATTTTCCTTGCTTCGCAAGCTTTTCCGCAACTTCCATCAATCTCTTTCAGAATCATGTGTGTTGTATTGATTTATTTTGTACTTTATACTTTGTACTTTGTATTGTTTCCACATTTCCATACACATGCAGCTCCCTAATCATAGCGACTTCGTCGCGGTCAAACGGCACACGGCAAACAGTACATGTACGAGATTTGTCGTTATCCGTTCTACGTTTACCGTTTCCCAACAAAAGCCTGCAAAATCCATAGAGATATCACAATTGATCCTCGTAGGAAATGAAATATTCCATTCATACACTACTTACATATCTTCTAATAACCAAATTAACGATTTGTTGAGTACTCGGTACTTTATACTCGGTACTCGGTACTGGCTTCTGTCTTATTTCTCTACTCCTCGTATCCAAGCACACAAAATTTCT
>Ga0100389_1002522_pt1 | contig 14539 bp, 13 predicted proteins | sample CryGeymeta201513_FD_81537 | JGI IMG/M metagenome (GOLD analysis project Ga0100389, IMG submission 81537) | Groundwater microbial communities from Crystal Geyser aquifers in Utah, USA - Crystal Geyser metaG 2015-13 | ecosystem: Environmental > Aquatic > Deep subsurface > Groundwater | place: USA... | reverse complement strand
ATGAGGCGAACCGAAAAAATGAATAAAGAAAGAAAAAAAGAGAGCCACATTATTGTGGCATTGGACAGAATGAGGCCAGAAAAAGCGCTGGAATTAGCGAGTTTGTTGAATGGGAAGGTTTGGGGTTTTAAAGCAAATGATTTGCTTGACCAAATGGGACCAGAGGATTGCATCAATAAGTTAAGCCAGTATGGGAACGTGATGGCTGACCCAAAATTTTGCGACATCCCCAATACACTGAAGAATAGAATGCCTCCTTACAGAAAAGCGAATATCGTAACCGTGATGGCATGCTCGGGCAAAGAGGCTTTAAGAGCCGCCATAGAGAACAGCGGAGGGGCAAAAATAGCAGCGGTAACAGTCCTATGGAACTAATGAATATGCCATGGTATTTAAAGACATCTGTAAAATTTATAAACTCCGGGATCCGATCCGCAGGTGTAAGCGTTGGTGACCAAAAAAGAATTGGCACCCCATGGAACGCCATTAGAAATGGAGCGAGCCTGTTAGTTATGGGACGAGAAATTACGGAAGCAGAAGATCCACTTGGTGTTGTCCAAAGAATAAACGAGGAAATCGAAAAAGCTTTAAGCGAGAGAGGTGACGAAAAATGAGCATAGAAGAGGAAGGAAGGATTTTAAGAATCCAAGGAAAGGAAAGTTATGCCGACGATGAGTTAATGAAGTGGCTTAGAGATATCGAAGTTTTTTGGTCTTACGACAAAAATAAGGAGAAAACAGGCGATATGCCACCTCATGCCAAATTAACCTCAGAAAAATGTAGTGACGGTTTTTTCGATGTTGGAAGGGCAATGAAATTTTCTAATGTGCTTCAAATTCTCGTAGGAGAAGCGATTAGAAGAAATCCGGATATTTTCGGCGAACAAGCGAAAGAAACAATAGATTATATTGTTTCTTCAAGCGAAGCAGGAAGGCCGTTCGGTCAAGAATTAGCAAGGCAAATCGGAACAATCTTTACCTACACGGAAAAGAACGACGCAGGAGAACAAATTTGGAAGAGGTTCCAAATTCCTGAAGGAGCAATTGTCCTCCAAGTTGAAGAACTGATAACTACGATGGGAACAGCAAGAAAAGTTAGGGACGCTATTCTAAAAAGCAACCTCCACCAAAAATTTAGGTTTTTGGAAATAAATGGAAAACCAGTGGTCTTCACTTTGGTTTATAGGCCCGATGACCTTTCAGAAGAGCATCCTGATTATACGGTAAAGGCGTTGATAAATCGAGAAGTAAAAAACTATGACCCAAAAGATTGTCCGCTATGCAGAAAAGGATCCTTGCCGTTGAAACCGAAATTTGGAGATAATTGGCAAAAACTGAATCAATGAGAGGTAATAATTTATATAGTCGCAGGCTCGCCCAGCGATTTTTTTATTTTCTCCTTTTTAATAAAAAGGAACAGGGTTTTACCTGTTCTTAGAATTATTTTCTTTTTCCCATTTCTTTATCCACCGAGTCTGCGCGCCGGGATTGAGAAGGTATCGGCCACCAACGCTGATTGCATCTGCCCTTACTTTATCTTTTAAGTAACTATAGTCATCATATGTCCATGCGCTTGGCCAAATTACAGGAACTAACCCCTGGTCTGATATTTTTTGAGCCATTTCCCACGTAAAGCGCTGTGCTGGTTCCCCGGAAACTCCGCCATTGCCTTTGCCAAGACGTTTAAAATGTCTGATAATAAAAGAGTTTTTAAACATGTCCTCCGGAACGCTATTAATGCTTATCGCTTCCACATAATCTTTGATTTTCTCAACAATGCGCAAATAATCATGTTTTACCGACAACTTAGCGATAATCGGGAGCGAAGAAACCTCTTTCAATCTCCGACAACTCTCTATAACGAAATGGGTATTTTCGGGGTTAGTCATTTTGACGTTTGGACAAGAAAAATTTATTTCATGCGCCTTGAAGGGAAGTTTGTCCATTATTTTTATCATCTCGACTAATTCATCCGTATTATCGGAATATATTGAATTTATTAAATTAAGATTTTCCCAATCAATGTTCGGCGCATATTCTTTCCACCATCCTTTTAATCCCGGATTCCTTAGCCCGACTGAATTTATTACTCCTCCGGGCAAGGGGATAACCACTAAAGGATTATACCAGCGCAAATTTCCTTGACGTTTTTCCATCGTCAGAGTTCTTATGGTTATGGCCAATAAACGTCTATCAATCTCAATAAGCCTCAACCATTCCAATATATTTTCCCAAGGATAACCCTTGCCATCAAATCCTAATGCTCCGTTAGCAACTACATTATCAAGCGGGTATCCATTGCTTAATCTAATTGTCATCTTTTGGTGTTTTTTTTATTTTTTATTTAAAGGTACATTACAAAAACATTATCATTTAATTATGACCTTGTCTATATTTTTTTTATTGAAATTGGCTGGGATTTGAGGTAAATTTAACCATATGAAGAAACGGACTTTTGTGGCTATAAATTTGCCGGAGAAAATCAGGGAAAAATTGGTTTCCGAACAGAAGGAAGTCGGTGATTTGTTTCCCCAAAGCTCTGATTTTGTCCGCTGGGCAAAAAAAGACAATCTCCATATCACTTTATCCTTTATCGGCAGCATAAACGATGAAGAGATTTTGGAAATCTGCGAAAAAATAAGAGAAATAACCAAAAAGCAGGAGCCGTTTTCAATCAGTTTGAATAAAATAATTTACGGTCCGCCGGGGAAAAATCCGAGAATGATATGGGCGATGGGGGAGAAATCGCCGGAACTGGCATTCCTAAGAAACGAACTGGAGAAGTCATCAAGCAAGCCGATCTCTCCTCATATCACCTTGGGAAGAATTAAGGCTTGGCAATTCGGCAAAATAGAGCTTGAGGAAAGGCCTGAAATTTCCAAAGAAATTTTCTTGGATTTTGAAGTTTCATCGCTTGAGTTGATGGAAAGCGAGCTTAAAAAAACCGGCCCCGAATACACAGTTCTGGAGAGTTTTGAATTAGGAAAAGATATAAAAATTGACAGGGAGGAGGAAAAAATGTTAATTTGAGCATATCAATAAATATTAAAAAATATAGTGCGAATATGCACTTTAAAAATTAAATAAAAAATGGAAGTAAAAGGTATGGACCTAAAAGAAGCAGACGGGATAAGCGATCCTTTAGAAAAAAGCATTAAGATTTGGGAATTAATAAAAGAATTTCTCAAAAATTGTACAAGAGCCCAGTTTATAGAGATATCTGATCCCGAAAATAATGTCTTTTCAAGTAAAGAATATCCGCTATGTAAGGAATATCTTGCCAAAGATTGTGAAGGATGCGTCGTTAATAAAGCGACTCATGGCGAACGTTGTTTCAGTACGCCATGGGAAGAAATACTTTATAGAATAACGCCCGAAATAAGGAAGGAGAAATCTCTGCTATTAACAGATGCCGAAAGGGATCATCTTGTTGGCTTTTGCGAAAAACAAATAAAATTCTTAAAATCTTGCAAGGACAAAAAGTTCTGGTAGGCAAAAATAGCTTACTTTTTTATTACAAAAAATTTTTGCAAAATATTTCTTGAATTTTCTGCGAAAAAAGGCTATTCTCGGACTATAACTTACAATTCATAACCTAAAATTTATGTTAGATATAAAATTTATAAGGGAAAATCCGGAGAAAGTTAAAAAATCCTGCCAAAACAAAGGGGTTGATGCTGATATTGACCGGCTTTTGGAAATTGACGGCCAAAGAAAACAAACCTTGCTGGCGATTGAAGACATGAGGGCGAAGAAAAATATCGCCTCCAGGGAAATATCTCAAAGCAAAGACAAAAATCAAAGAGAAAAACTCATTTTGGAGATGAAGGAATTGGACGAAAACAACGACAATCTGAAAGAAAAAATGAAAGGTTTGGAAGAAGAGTTTTATGGCCTGATACGCCAAGTCCCTAATATCCCTTTTGACGAAGTGCCTGTCGGAAAAAGCAACGAAGACAATGAAGTTTTAAGAAAAGTAGGCGAACCGACAAAATTTTCCTTTAAACCCAAGGAGCATTTTGAATTAGGGGAAGAGCTGGACATTATTGACTCTGACAGGGGAACGAAAGTCGCCGGCGCCAGATTCAGCTATCTCAAAGGAAGTCTTGTTCTCTTGGAATTTGCCATTATTAATTTTGTTCTGAACAAGCTGGTCAAAAAAGGGCCTGCCCGCAATGATGCACAAAGCGCTGCGGGCGGGTTTACGCCGATTATCCCGCCGGTAATGCTCAAGGAAGAAATGGCCAGAGGAACCGGCTTCATAGAAGCGGCTGACAGAAACGAAGCTTATTATCTGCAAGATGACAATATGTATCTTATCGCCACTTCAGAGCAAGCTATGCTTTCCATGCACAGCGACGAAACCTTCAATGAAAAAGATTTGCCCAGAAGATATGTCGGTTTTTCCACTTGCTTCAGAAGGGAAGCCGGATCTTACGGCAAAGACACTAAGGGAATTTTAAGAGTCCACCAATTTGATAAACTGGAAATGTTCAGCTTCTGCCTGCCGGAAAATTCTCACCATGAGCATGAAATGTTTTTGGCCACCGAAGAAGAAATGATGAAAGAGTTGAAACTCCCTTACCAAGTGATAAATATCTGCACAGGCGATCTGGGTTTTTCAGCGGCTAAAAAATACGACATTGAAGCTTGGCTTCCCGGCCAAAATAAATACAGGGAGACGCATTCAACTTCTAATTGCGTTGATTTTCAAACCAGAAGATTAAACATCCGCTATCGCGATAAAGAAGGAAAAACTTCTTTTGTCCACGCTGTCAACGGAACCGCCTTTGCTTTAGGCAGAGTTATGATTGCCATCATGGAAAATTACCAACAGGAAGACGGCAGTATCTTAATTCCCGAAGTTCTCCAAAAATACACAGGATTTAAGGTTATTTTAAAAAAATGACGAATTTGATAATTCTTCATGGCTGGCAGAGCTCAAAAGAAAAATGGGACAAAACAAAACAGCTTTTGGAAAAACAGGGGATACAGGTAATTATTCCTGATTTACCCGGCTTTAAAAAAGAAACTGAATTGGACAAAACATGGGTTCTTGACGATTATGTTGAATGGTTCAATAATTTTTCCAAAGAATACGCGCCCTTCTTCCTGTTAGGGCACTCTTTTGGAGGACGGGTTGCGATTAAATTTGCCACAAAATATTCCGCCGACGCCTCCGACGATAATAAATTAAAAGGATTAATATTGGTTTCGGCCGGAGGAGCGGAATTAAGAAAATCTTCTAAAAAAGCCGCTCTTTCTTTCTTTGTTTCCACATGGAAGAGATTTTTTTTCTTTACGAGTTTTTTCCCTGGTTATGAATTTTTCAGAAAACTTTTTTACAAATTTATCGTCGAGAAAACAGATTACCTTGAAGTTAAGGGATTCCTAAAGGAAACGTTTAAAAAAACCATTGAAGAGGACCTGAAACCATTGCTTGGACAAATAAAAACAAAAACTTTGATAATTTGGGGCGATAAAGATAATTATCTTTCCGTTAAAAATGGGTTTTTGATGAAAGAAAAAATTCCCGATTCTGAATTAAAAATTTTCCCCAAAATCGGGCACAGTCCGCACATACAAATTCCTGAAAAATTTGCAGAAACAATAATATCATTTTTAAAAATATGAGCCCTTGCCTGATAACAGCTTTATTCTCCATAATCGCCATATTCACTCCTTTTCCGTGGCTCATCAGAACGGCTAAGGCAGGCCTCTTTTGGATTTACCTATGGCAATTGAAGGAATATCACTTAGGAAGATTTCTGGCTCATTTCCAGACAGAAAAAGGCCAAAAAATCTTTTTTAACAAATTATTTCTTATAAAAATACTTCTGGCAGTTGGCATCTTTTTCCTTGTTTTTTCCGGAATTTTCCGCCAGCAATCTTCGCCGCTTTTCCCTTTCTTCAAATCTTTTTATCAAATTACGGGCGTGATTGTTTTTCTAATTTACATAGTTGAGGCGTACAAAAGCGTTTTAGACTTCCTGAAAAAACAATACAAAAAACCTGTTTTAACAAAAAAAATGTCTTTCCTGATACTAACAGCCGGCATAACATATCTCTCCCTTCTTTTGCTTGTTTTTTCGCAGCCATTTCTCGCCAAGCTTGATTCTTTCTCCCTGTTTCCTTTCCCGATTTTTTTAGCCATACCATTCATACTTCTTTTGCTTGATATATTAACTCCGCTGATAATTTCCCTTATAGTCCTTCTTTTCCAACCCTTAACTGTCTTAGGAAGAACATTGATCATAAATAAGGCTAAGAAAAAAATAGCCGGATTTAAGAATCTGATCGTCATCGGAATAACCGGAAGCTATGGAAAAACATCGGTTAAGGAAATACTATTCGCGATATTGTCGGAAAAATTCAAAACAGCCAGAACAGCTGAACATAGAAATTCCGAAATCGGCATCGCTCAAACTATTTTAGAAGACTTAAAGCCGAAGCATCAGATTTTCATCTGCGAAATGGGCGCTTACTGCAGGGGAGGAATAAAAATGCTTTGCGATATCGTTAAGCCGAAAATAGGAATCCTGACAGGGATAAACGAACAGCATATGGCGACTTTCGGCTCGCAGGAGAACATTATTAAAGCCAAATTTGAGCTGATGGAAGCGCTGCCAGCTGACGGAATAGCCTTCCTCAATGGAAATAACAGATATTGCAAAAATCTTTACGAAAAAATTAAAATTAAAAAATTTCTATATGGCGAAAATGTCGGGCAACGGGGGATGGAAAACATTGAAGGGGCTAAAATAGTTGCCAAAGAACTGGGGATGACCGAAGAAGAGATTTCAAAATCTTGCCAAAAAATTAAAAACAATTTATCGGGGATAGAAATTAAAAAAGGCGCGAACAACTTAATAATTCTTGACAGCACTTATTCGGCTAATCCCGATGGTGTTTTCGCTGATTTAGAATATTTACAAACATATCAGGGCAAGAGAGTGATAATAATGCCTTGCTTGATTGAATTAGGAAGATCTGCCGAAGGGGTTCATCAAAGGATCGGCAAAAAAATTGCTGAAGTTTGCGATTTAGCCATAATCACAACGAGAGAATTCTTTGATATCCTGAAAAAATCCGCTATTGAAAACGGAATAAAAGAAGAAAATATTCTGTTTATGGAAAATCCGACAGAAATTATCAAAAAAATTAAAGATTTTACAAGCCCAGGAGACACGGTACTTTTAGAAAGCAGAGTACCGGAACAAGTAATTAAGTCGTTAAGTAGTTAAGTCTTTATGTTTAAAAAAATTTCTCAATGGTTGAAGCCGATATCAATATCCTTGTCGCCGAATACGGAAAGGGACGATATTTTATTATCTTTTAAATTACTCTTCGGCTGGTGGAGCGCAAAGAATGAAAGTTTGATGGTTGTAAAATTAGAAGAAGAATTTAAAAAATATCTTGGAGTAAAATATGCAATTGCTTTTAACAGCGGAAGGTCATCCCTTATGGCCATCTTAAACTCCTTAAAGCTGGAAAAGGGAAGTGAAATTCTGTTGCAAGCCTTCACCTGCAACGCTGTGCCTAATCCGGTTATATGGTCCGGTTTAAAACCTGTTTTCGTTGATTGCGACGAAAAAACCTTTAATATTGACCTGAAGGATTTAAAAAGAAAAATTACCCCGAGAAGCAGGGCAGTCATAATCCAGCACACTTTCGGATTGCCGGCTGACATTGATGAGATTTCAAAAATCTGCAAAGAAAATAACCTGACCTTAATTGAAGATTGCGCCCATTCTCTCGGCGCAACCTACAAAGAAAAAAAAGCAGGAACGTTCGGTAAAGCATCTTTCTTCAGCTTCTCCCGTGACAAAGTTATTTCTTCTGTCTACGGCGGAATGGCTGCCACCAACGACGAAACTCTTGCTCAAAAACTTAGACAAAGACAAGGAGAGGACGGGCCTCTACCGCTTTTATGGGAGATGCAACAACTATTGCACCCTATTTTGATGAATTCCGTGATTTTACCCACATATCGGATAGCGGGAAAGTATCTTCTGATTATTTTTCAATGGCTTCATATACTTTCAAAAGCAGTCCACTGGAAAGAAAAGAGGGGAATGATGCCAAATTACTTCTCAAAAGCAATGTCCGGCAAGTTGGCCCTGCTTGCCTTAAACCAATTAAAAAAAATAAACAGATTCAACGAACATAGAAGAAAAATCGCTAAAATATACTCTGAAGGATTAAAAAAAACTTCTTTTGAATTACCAACAACTCCTCCGGATAGAGAGCATGTCTTTTTAAGATTTACGGTTAAACACCCGGAAGCGCATAAAATCATCAGGAAGGCCTGGCGGAATAATCTTTTAATAGGGGATTGGTACACCAGTCCGATTGCGCCCTTTGACACGAAAATTGAGAAAATAGGATATAAATCAGGAAGCTGTCCTAAGGCGGAAGCACTATCAAAGCAGACGCTAAATCTGCCGACCCATATCAATGTTTCGGAAAAACAAGCTGAAGAAATTATTATTTTTTTAAAAAATAATGGAAATTAAAGAAGTAAAAAATAAAAATGTTTGGGAAAATTTTCTTAGCCAATGCCAAGAAAAAACTTTTTTAAATTCATGGAGCTGGGGAGAGTTTAATGAAAAAATGGGACAAAAAATTTGGCGGCTGGGAGTTTATGAAGAAAGTTCAAAGTTCAAAGTTCAAAGTTCAAAGTTAATAGTAGTCGCTTTGATTGCTAAAATTACTGCTAAACGCGGAACATTTCTTTTAATCCAGCATTTACCCGCAACGAATGAACAAGCGTTAAAAACCCTACTAGAGGAATTGAAAAAGATCGGAAAAGAAGAAAAAGCGGATTTTATCAGGATTGCTCCGCTCTGGCCAAGAGCTGATGAAAATATAAAAATTTTCCAAAAGCTTGGATTCAAGGAAGCGCCTATGCACGCCAATGCTTACGAAGCGACATGGAAACTGGATATTTCTTTGCCGGAAGAAGAACTTTTAAAAAAGACGCGCAAGACAACCCGCTATCTGATCCGCCAAGCGCAAAAAAATACTGATATTTCAATTGAAAAAAGCGAGGGCGAGAATGATATAAAAATTTACCAAGAACTGAACAGGGAAGTGGCTAAAAGACAAAATTTTTCTCCCTTCTCTCATAAATTTATAGAAAACGAGTTCGAAATTTTTTCAAAAAGCAACGAATCTTTATTGCTCTTTGGAAAATATAAAGATGAAATTGTGGCCGGAGCTTTGATTATCTTCTGGTCAGGCATAGGTTTTTATCATCAAGGAGCCTCTCTCTCTAAATACGCAAAGCTTTCCATCCCTTATTTATTGCAGTGGGAGGCGATAAAAGAAGCGAAAAAGAGGGGATGTAAAATTTACGATTTTTGGGGTTATGTTGATCCGCAGAGCAAACACCCTTGGGCAGGCCCGACCTTATTCAAGACGGGATTTGGAGGAGAAAAATATGAATATGTTAAAACGCAAGATTATGTTTTATCATGGAAATATCTGTTCAATTGGATAATTGAAAAAATGAGAAAAATAAAACGCGGCTTTTAAGAGTTTACTTATGGAAAGGAATCGTCAAGGGATAAGGCAGAAGAGTCTGTTTAATCGCAACCCATATAGGGTTAAAAGAAAAAAATCCATTTTAAGGAACGGGGTATTTTGGCTAAGCATATTATCAGTAATGATTATCGCCGGCTTCCTTTATCTTTTCTGCTCATCTGATTTTTTCCAAACCAAAGAAATTAAGATAAGCGGAAATTCAAAAGCTTCCGGCGAAGAAATTGAGAGAATAATTAAAGAAAATCTTAATGAAAAAATCCTTTTCTTCTCCACTGAAAACATTTTCCTTCTTAATTCAAAAAGAATAAATCAGGAAATTTTAAAAAAATTCCCCCAAATATCAGACTTAAAAATCAGGAAAAAATTTTGGGGAATTCTTTCCGTCTCCGTAACAGAGAGGATGGCCATTGCAGTAATTTGCCAGAATATTGAAGAAGAAAATAAAAATTGTTTTTTTGTTGACAAAGAGGGTGTTGTTTTTGAACCCATTGTCAACGCCGTAAATGAAGGAAAGCAAAAATTACTGGGAAATCACCTGAACCTTCCCGAACTGAAAATGAGCTCCCCGACGGACATATTTCTGGGGAAAAAGGTTCTTTGGAAAGAACGGCTGTCTGATTTGTTCAAGGCTGAATCAGCCCTTAAAAATATCAACGTAATTATCAGGGAAATCAAAATTATTTCCAACTATAGGGTTGATTTTCAGACAGAAGAAGGATGACAAATATTTTTTAACTCAGAAAAGGACATGCAGCGGCAGATGACAAAACTAAAGACGATCCTGGAAAAAGAAATTCCGGCTGAAAAGAGAACGGGGCTTGAATACATTGATTTAAGATTCGGTAATTTCGCCCCCTATAAATACAGATCATTATAGGCGGTAGACGAAAATGGAGTAGCCGATAACCGCAACCGGCTGATACTTGTCCAGCCAGCGATAATAATCAGTCGGCTGGTCAAAACCGTTAATGGCTTCTGCTCTTCCTCCCTGAAGCTGATTTATTGAAACAGCCAGATAGCTTCCTTTTGGAAGCTCTTTTTCATTTTTAGATCCCCACCAAGGCAGATATTTTTCTCCGAAATAATATTGGATATTCCCTCCGCCAAAATAATCAACGTAAATTTTATTTATTCCTTTCTCATCCGTCCATTTTTTCAATCTTTTTAAATCCTGGCCCCAATCAAGATTGGAATCGGTAGCGTAAATATAGCCGTTCTCCGGCCCGCCGGCTATTTCATTAAAGTAAGAGAGGAAGTTGGGATAAATAGCCCAGATTGAAATGGCCTGCCAAACCAAAACTATTCCCAAGGCGGTATATTTTAATTTTGTATAGGGTTTTCCCAGAAAAGGTCTTTCCAAAATTTTAATAATTACCACGCTCACCAGCAAAATCGTAAAGGGAAAAACAGGCATCAAATGCCGGACTCCTATATTAAGGGCGCTGCTGATGCTTGTGGCCCAATAAATCAAAACGAAGGTAAGCATGGCGAATTCCGGAAAATGATTCTTAAGCCATTGGCGCAAACGGCTGAAAGTCTCCACCCAAATCGGCTTTTTGATCATAGAGACGGCATAAAGCAATGAGACCAACAACAAAAGAAGAAATGTTCCCGGAACTTTTAAGGAATAAATAATGGGAAAATAAGTTTTCCATCCCGAAGCGGAAATTTCTCCCATAAAATAAGTTGTATTTCCGGTTGCCCCTCTGTTAAGCACCATTAAAACGCCTAAGAAGTACTGGCCGAATGGCCTGGTGATGTTATTGGAACAGAGCCAAACATCAGCTTTCGCCAACGGTTTCGGTATGGAAGTGGACTCAAGCGTAAGTTTAGCATCTCTTATCTGCCTATCCAGAGGCTCTTTTGAGACATGATATTGGTAAACAGGATAAACAACAAATAACATTCCGACTAATCCGACCAGAATAGATTTTCCGAGATATTTAAAAATTCCGGAGACGGATATTTTTTCTTTATTGGTCCAAAGATAAGCGAATGTGATGATGATAAAAAAGGGTATCAGTAAAATTAAAGAAAACTTCAAGAGCATCGCTGTTCCGAAAGCCAAGCCGGCGAAAATAATATTTTTCCAACAGGGCTCTTTAAGAAAGTTAAGCCAGAATAGAGTAGCCAGAACAACTCCAAAAGTGGCTCCGATATCCGTAGTAACCAATCTGCCATGAGCCAAGATATTGGGTTCTAAACAGAAAAGGAACAAAGACAAAACAGCAACATTGTTTCCGAAAAATTTTCTGGCTGTATAGAATAACAGACAGGCGGACAAAACCAAAAAGAGAATCATCATTGTCCTGGAATAAAGCATCATCAGATCAGGATTGTTCCCGGAATTATACAAAAATTCAGTGGCGATATTAAATTGATGCCACCAGGCAGGACCGTCTTCCATCGCCCACTCGGAACTGTCTTTGGGAAAATTAAGGCCCAGAGACAGCAAGGGGAGAGCGGCCAAATCTTTTATCAGGGGCGGATGTTCGGGGTTCAATCTGTAGTCGTTTTGAGCCAAATAAGAATAACCGGCTGTGATGTGGGCTGTTTCGTCAAAGGTAAAAACATCCTCCTGAATGCTAAAAAAAGCGAGCAGGAACATTATTGAAATCAGAAAGAAAGCGATAAAATTTGAATTTTTTTCAGACATATATGATTATATTTTTTAATTTATTTTGTAAATCCAAAATCCATGTTTTTGTTCTATTTCTCCTTGAGGAAATTTTTGTTTAAGGTCATCCATTATTTTCCCATCATAAAGGGGCGCTATAATCGTCTGCCTTCCGCTGATAATCTGAACCTTATCTAATTCCTCCGCCCTTATATAATCCGAACGCAAATGGCCGAATCCGATTCTTTCAACGAACATAGGAACCTGGCCGGGAATTGAAATCCCATAAAGAGGCTCTTCGGCTCTATTTACAACAACGTATTTTAAGGTATCTTCTGGCAAAGAATTCATAAACCAGCCGATGTTGTTGTATTTGTCGGTGAAGGCGCTTTTAACTTCAGAATTTTTCGCCCATTCAATAAAATATTTTTCAAACTCCAGACCGGCGACGCCGGCTAAAAAAACGAAACTGATCAAAAACAAAAGCTTTTTATTTTTAATAAAACGATTCAAAAATTCAAAAGCTCTCCAAGCCCCGACTCCGACAAAAATATAAATAACGGGAATAACTCCGATGACGCGCAAAGCATGGGGGATGCCCTCAAAGGTTAAAATACCGGGCAGGAGCATAATAAAAAACCAGAAAAAAGGAAAAGAAAAAACATTGAACGAAATTAAATCTTTCTCCTTAATGGAAAGCAGAAGTTTTTTAAAGCAAAATGCTAAACCAATTAAAAATAACAGACCGACCGGAAAAATAAGCATCGGATGTCCGGCGACATTGTGGCGCCAGTTGGGATCGCCATAAACATTGAACATCCCCAAGTGAGCAATCAAGCTTATGGCAAACTCCTTGGGCGGATTTGGCTGGCTGAAAATAAGAACACTGTCTGTCCGGGAAGAAAAATACTGCGGATTTTTCAAGAAATAAAGCCCGATGGGCAAGGCCGTGGCAAAAACAACAGCGAAGAATAGAAAAACTGATAAAAAGGTTTTTTTGAATTCTTTCTTCTTTAAAAAAGCGACCAACCAGAGAAAGATAACCGTGGCGAGAAGAAAGATGGCCAGACGAAAAGAAATATAAGTGTAAAATCCCAGACCGAAAATTATCCCGGCTAAAATAAAATGTTTGATTTTTTGCGTCCTAAAAGCGCGAAATAAAAAATAAAAAGAAAAAACAAGGATGAGCGGAAGCATAATTGCTCTAAAAGATATACGGCTGAAATTTATGTGCCAAAAAGAAACAGCCATAAAAAAAGACGAAAGAAGGGAAATAAGAACAACCTTGTTTTCGTCTTTTAAAACAAATCTGAATAATTCTCTGATAAGTAGGAAAAGGCCGAAGACTGTTAAGACTCCCACTAAAACGGAAACGAGCTTAAACGACCATATTGATATACCGAAGACGGAGAATGAAAGCCAAATCAAATTAAAGAAAAGCCCTTCTCGGCCGTTGTTGTCCGGATAAAAAACTTGGCCGGGGTTAGTAATGGCTTCATTGGCATTCAAGGCTTCGTCGGGATAGATTCCCGGCGGGATGGTGTCAATCTGCCAGAGGCGGAGAAAGGAAGCCAGTAGGACAATAACGATTAAAAAAAATATAGCTTTTTTAGTCATCAAACTTTTTAGTTATCTGTTAAATTTATTTTACCAAATAATAATAAAGCAAGCAAAAATCCGGCGAAGCTTAAGGGCGGGCAGACTGTTTACCCCCCCCACTCATCCCATCCCATGTTGCCGTCTGCGTTGACGTGTTGACGTCTGTGTTGACGACGTCTGTGTTGACGTCTGACGTCAACATTTCAGACGTCAACATTAGTTTACAGGGGTCAGACTCCTGCGGAATTGAACACTGTGAATTTGACAAAATGATAAAAAATTGCTTAAATAATAACACTATAAGAACCTTAAAAAATTGGTAAAACTATTTGATTCAGCCGATGCGCTGCGGAAAGCCTTGGAAAAACACAAAATAATCTGTGTTGGAGATATTAAAATAAAAAAAAGAATGGAGGATATCTGTGTGATTACAAGGAAGAAAATAAAACAGAAAAGAGCAAATTTTTCTATGATGATAAGTTCGGGGAGATGTGGCAACTCCTTGGGGAAATAATGTAAGGATGAACAGGGTGAGCAAATTGCTTATCCCTTTTTTTATTTCAAATTTTTGTTTCCATTGTTTCTCATCAATGGCAATCAGTCCTTTTATCAATGTTTTCCAGATTGAATTTAAGGTTAAGAAGAAATAAAGTTAGATTAAGTCATTGAGTGATTTAATAAAATTATGGAAAACAAATACACGCTGGAATGGTTTAAAAAGCGGGCGGTAGTATTCTAAACCATAACTGCTTAAATCACTTTTTTTGGAGCATATCTT
>Ga0100389_1002518_pt1 | contig 14545 bp, 10 predicted proteins | sample CryGeymeta201513_FD_81537 | JGI IMG/M metagenome (GOLD analysis project Ga0100389, IMG submission 81537) | Groundwater microbial communities from Crystal Geyser aquifers in Utah, USA - Crystal Geyser metaG 2015-13 | ecosystem: Environmental > Aquatic > Deep subsurface > Groundwater | place: USA... | reverse complement strand
TTCGTAAGATAGCTGTGACATGTAGTATTTATTAGTAGTAAAAGGTGGTACTTTCACTAATTATACTCACTACATGTTTCTTTGTACTATTTTCTGCTGTGCGATTTTGGGCTAGAATCTACAGCTAACATAAAGCCAAAAGCCATACTTTCCCAAAAATAGACTTGACTTTTCCTGGTGTTTAAGTATTATCTTCGATAGAAACTAAAAATTAAAATAATAATTAAAAATATGTCATATGAAAAAAGCAATTTTTCTTATACTCATCGCTTATTTCACAACAAGTTTCGGGTACAGCAGCAGCATTGGTGACTGGTTCAAAGGATCACCAAAATCTAAAAGCTCCATACACATGAGCAGAAAATACGAAAAAGAAATGAAAAAATTCGTAAAAAGTGCATTTAGGCAGGAGCTGACCGGAGGCCAGATGGACACTATTATGAGGGCGACCATGGAAGAAAAAATCTTTCGGCAGATACTGAAAGATTACAAAAAAACGGCAAAATGGGCACGTAAACACATGACCAAACGGAACAACAAAGAAAGGTTTGATTTCCAGGTCAGAGTCCCCAAAGGCTATGAATCAGAATCAGCGGTGTATGTGGCTCAGTACAAAAAATTCATCACCGACTTTGTGGGCGATCCTTCCAAACCGACAGGACGATTGGGTTGGAACAATAAAGAAGTATCTGAATTCCTGACCAAGGACAAACTTCAACCCTACATCAACGTAGTGATGAAAGCGCTCGAGGACAAGACAGTGGCCAAGTTCAAAATGCTAAAACCTTAAAAATCACAATTATTATCCGGGCGGTCCATTTTTATGGCTGCCTTTTTTTACAATAAAAAAACCCTGCCTTAGCGGGGTTGGGTAAGAATAGAAAATAAGTTTAGTCGAAGATCATGATCCCCAGGATTAAGAACATAAGAAGTACCAAAGGTACTCTAATGAATTGTCTGTCATCGAAGAAATCTAACGTGAAAGTAACAAATTCCCAAGCAAAAACCGTTAAATTGGCGATGGGGGTGAAGAGTAAGATAACAAGTTTCTTCAATAATATGAAGATTACTAGTGTGTAGAACCTCAGTTGTCCAGCAATGATTAGCCGGAACAAATCAAGGATCGGTGTTTGTTTCAAAACAGCGGGATATGAACTACACGAGATATTCTGACAGTACAGGAATTCAAGGGTGGGATAAATAAGAGGGCGAGGTTTGATGTCGACTAGACCTTTTTGGTGACTTTTTGCGGCAATGGCAAAAAATTACTCTACGATTTGCGCCGCAGGCATGCAAAAAACATCTTGAATTTTTTAAGAGTTTAGTTACAAGTCCCGCAGCACATTTACTTTATAATCTATGCTCATGACTCAGCTCAATCAAGTCTATAAATGCTCCGTCTGCGGAAATATGACCGAAGTGATTCACACTGGCGTTGGCACTATCGTCTGCTGCGGTAAAGAAATGACACTGATGACTGACGAGGTCAAACCAGAGAAATCTCTGCAGAAAAACATATCCCAGTCGTAAGTAAAGAAGGTAATACAGTTACTGTCAAAGTCGGATCTGTTCCTCATCCGATGACACCAGAACATTACATCCAGTGGATTGAAGTCATTACAGAAAATAAGATCTATAGAAAACAACTCACACCAAATGATGCTCCTGAAGCAACATTTGAAATCACAGAAGATATTGCAACAGTAAGAGAATACTGCAATCTCCACAGCTTACGAAAAAATACATAATTTTTAATTCTTAATCATATTCACATGTTCAACAGAGACACAGACACCAACACAACCACGACAAGCCAACCATCCACAGACGACAGATAAAATAAGATAATATTGACATTGATAGAGAAAAGAGTATATGAAATACATGAAAAATTCTCTAAAATCATATATTTTTTCAGATACCAAAAACCTGTTCCAGACAGTAGCAATTTCTTTGTTGCTGACACTTTTTGCATGCAATCAAAAATGAGATACCAAGATTTCATCACCGGAAACGAACGATTCGCTTAAAAAAATCGGAAGATACTACGACGACAAATGAAAAAATTTTTATGATAACGATCAGCTCAAATTAGCACTCAAAAATTACATCACTGCCGCCAAATATTATGAACAGACAGATGAAATAAAGAATAGACGATGAGTAACTAGAGATATGGGGAAGATAGAATATAAGCAAGGAAACTATGAAGAGGCTTTAGAATATTTCCAAGATGCATTAGAAATCTTGAAAGACACAAATTATCTCAGAGGAGAATTGCTTACAAATGTCGCCATAGCAGCAGTCTATAACGAGCAAGGAAAAGAGGATTCATTAAAATATGATATGGCTCTGACACAATATCTTTCCCCTGGACTAGAAATACTGAGGAAGCAAGAAGACAAAGATAAAAAACAAAAAAATCTGATGGTCCAATATCTTGTAGAGACAGGAAACTCATATTTCAAGAAAAAAAACTACGAGAACGCTTTATCACATCGGACTGAAGCCAAAACAATCACAGAAGAGATTGGCGAATTACAAAATATTCCTGCTATCTATTACAATTTTGGAGATCTGTATGAAGAACAAGGAGAATATGACCAGGTACTGGAAAACTATCAGCAATGAATACAACTCAGCAAGGAAAAAAATATCCTCACAAATGAAAGAAATGGATATGAACATGTGTATTTTTTCTATAAAAAGCACACAGAGGATGCAGATAGCACGCTCAAGTATCATGAACTCTGGATTTTACTCAAAGATAGTGTTGCTAATAGTGAATTACTAAAATCCCAGCAAGAGACAGAAATAATTTATGAATCAGAGAAAAAAGATAAAGAAATTAAATTACAAAAGAGCGAATTGGATAAACAATCTGAAAAACAAAAGAAACTATTATGATTCATAGTAGCAATACTTGCGACAGTTCTATGAATGGTCATTATAGGAGTACGTGAAAACAGGAGAAAAAAACAGCTAGCCAAAACGAATAAAGTGATCAACAATCAAAATATACAACTCAAAGAAAAAAATAAAGAAATCACGGTCCAAAGAGACGAAATTACAGCTCAGAGGGACGAAATCGAGGTTCAAAGAGATGGGCTTGTAGAAAGTAATAAAATCATTGAAAATCAACATAGAGAAATCACAGACAGCATTAATTATGCAACACGTATTCAAAAGGGAGTTATGACGCCACTGGAAGAAATCAAAGAGATTTTCCCCCAGTCATTTATTTTTTTCAAGCCAAAAGACATAGTGAGCGGTGATTTTTATCGAGCTGCAAAAAATACACAAGGAAAAAGATTTATTGCCGCGCCGGATTGCACTGGGCACGGAGTACCATGAGCGTTTATGTTCCTCCTCAACTGTGATTCGCTTGATGATGCAGTCAACAGAGAAAGTACAAAGACAGCTGCTGATATCTTAAATTACGCCAACATATATCTGCCAAAAAAATTCCATCAAGAACATAAAGAATCTGAAGAAGGAAAACTTAAAGACACTATGGATGTGGCACTATGCGCCATCGACGAAAATAATATGCTTGAATTCGCGCTTGCGAAAAATCCGGCGATACTTATCAGAAACAGAGAATGTATCGAATTCAAAGAAGAGAAACATGCCATCGGTTCAGGAGAATATACCTACACCAATAAATCATTCCAATGAGAAAAGTGAGACGTAATCTATCTTTTCTCTGATTGATTCGAAGATCAATTCGGTTGACCAAAGGGCAAAAAATTTCTTGTCAAACAACTCAAGGAATTATTCCAAAGCATCGCAGATCTTCCTATGGAAGAGCAGAAGATACATTTAGAAAACACATTCGAATCTCGACGTGGAAATTTGGAACAAGTCGATGACGTCTTAGTCATAGGGTTCAGAGTATAAATCAGAATAAAAAAACAGGGCTCATAAGCCCCGTTCAATGAGATAGATAAATAAATTTTAATCTTCCGGACTATAAAGCTCCGAATAAATACCTGTATAATTTTCAGGCGTTATTTGCTTTAATTCAGTCTTCACCGCATCAGATACCTTCAAAGAATCAATAAATTCATGAAGATCTTCCAGCGTAATTTCTTTATTTTTCCGGGTTAATTCTTTTAGTACATCGTAAGAATTTGGGAATCCTTCTCTGCGCAAAATTGTTTGAATACCTTCGGAAATCACAACCACGTTCTTATTCAGATCAAACCAGATTTTGTTTTCATTAATCAGGAGTTTCCCAGTGCCTTTGAGAATGGATTTCAGTCCGATTACCGTAAGAGCCATAGCATAACCAACATTGCGCAATACCGTAGAATCGCTTAGGTCTCTTTGTAGCCTGGAAATAGGAAGCTTAGCAGAAAAATGTTCAAACATGGCATTAGCTAAACCAAGATTACCTTCGGAATTTTCCCAATCAATAGGATTAATCTTGTGTGGCATCGCGGAGGAACCGGTCTCTTTTTCTTTTATCTTCTGCTTGAAATAATCCATACTGATATAGGTCCAAACATCTCTGTCCAAGCCTATTAAAATGGTATTAATTCTTTTAAGCGCATCAAAGATTGCGGCAATGTCATCATAATGCTCAATTTGAGTAGTAGTCTGAAGCCTTTCTAAACCATAACTACCAACGAACTTGTCCGCAAAATCCGGCCAATTAATGGTGGGAAAGGCAGCAACGTGAGCATTAAAATTGCCAACAGCGCCACCCATTTTTCCATAATGATTAAGCCCTTTGAGTAAATCATATTGCTTCTCAAGCCTTTCGATAAACACGCCAAACTCTTTTCCAAGTTTAGTGGGTGAGGCTGGCTGTCCATGAGTACGAGCAAGCATAGTGATGTGATCCCATTCATGACGCATACCCTTTAATTCATCAATCACATTTTCCAAAAGAGGCATGTATACATTGTGCAGGGCTTTTTTCAGCATAAGCGGTTGTGCTACACCATTTAGATCAAATGACGTAAGGGCAAAATGAATAAGTTCTTTAAGTTCAGAATCAGCAACAAGGCCACGTAAGAATTTTTCAACAGCTTTGACATCATGATTGATAGCGATTTCAATGTCCTTCACTTGCTGTGCTAATTCGACAGTAAAGCCAGATTCTCCTTTATGGAAATCGCCGATATAGGCTTTGAGCTTTCCCAAAGACCCTTCATTATCAAATTTTTTCCATTTGGGGACCTTTTTGGTCAAAGCTATCGCATAGTTTATTTCAATATCTACACGATAACCGATAAGGGCATACTCAGAAAAATACAATGCAAGTTGTTCAACCTGCTCGCGATATCTTCCATCTATAGGAGATATTGCTGTCAACGGAATAAACGGCAGTTTTGACATAATTTTCAATTTTAGTTAGACATTATTTTGTTTCTGTTGTTTCTTTTTACTACTCACAATTACACATTCTGCGAATAAATACAAGAAAAAAGCATGAAAACTGATAACCATTGTATATCAACTTTTGCCATTTTGTCAAAGATACTGACACCTTTTCCACAAAAGTGTTAGTTTTTTGTCAAAAAACCAGTGGAAAACGGAGAACGAATGTGCATTATCTGGCATAGATTGAATACGTTTTTTTGGAATTTTAATTTTTTTCACTCCTTACATGAAATATATAAAGAAAATAGTAATCTGAGTCTTTGTACTTTCCACTCTCTACTTTATACTTTGCACTGTCTCTGCACAGACAGTCGACTTGGTGAATCGGCTGGACGATCTGAGCGACGAAACCACGTTTTGATATAATCAAACCGTCAAAATCTCTATCAAAGAGATAACTCCGCAAAAAGTAGTGATCCAATCGCCTATGATCGTCGATGAGCTTGGCGGGAAAATCAAAAAATACACCGTCATGTATGGTGAATATACCATGGATCAAATCATAACTGATACCAATCTCATCAATAGCGCGAAAGAAAAGACATTCGATTTTACAGGGACAGAAACGGTTCTAGATATGGAACTTAATCTGTATGATGGCCTGGATCCCAATAAACTTTATTATGTTCGAGTAATACCAAAAGACATCAATTGAATCGGAGGACAAATATCTACACAAGATCTCTGGTTCAAATTGGTTGATCAAACATATGGTGAAGGTGTGTATACTGGAATAGTACTCCATGCGGCCGCAGGAGCAAACATGTCCCTAGCAAATATCAGCCACAGCTGTAATCCAGACTGCACAATCCCTACACAAGGAAGCAAAAAGATAACTTTGTCATGGATTGCTGTAGCGGGAAGCGATATGGTGGATATTTATCTGCAAGATAGCACAAATGGTATATTCAATAGATTAGCAACGGTAAATATGTCCAATGAAAAATATGAGTTACAGACAAGCAAAAATGGAGAACATATATTCAAATTTGTGCCTGACAATGGCGGCACAGAAGTGCATTATGTAGTGAACATCTGAGGCATAAGCGCATGAACGACAGTAGGAACAGGCATAACCAAAGTGCCAAAAACCTGACCAGCAGAAAACGTTATTGCAATACTCTTTATCACGCTTGGGCTCTACTTGGCATACAGGAAAGTGTATAGGAAATAAAAATAGGAATAGAGAAATAGATTTATAGGGCCATAGAATGATAGGAAAGAACTATAATTCTGCGGAATCTGTAATTCTATCAAATCTGTAATTCTATCAAATCTATCGACATGATGATAAACTCCAAATTACCGCACATACTCAAAATCGTGACAAAGATTTTTTTGGTTGGACTATTGCTCCAATTTTTTCTGCAAACATTCGTAACCTACAAACTAGGCTTAGATTGAATCTTTCGGAAGATCGTCCGAATGCGAAAAGAGATAGTGCTGATTGGATTATTCTGATTATTGGCTTACATCATCCAAAAAAATAAATTATGGAAATCTCTTCGGGGAAAACTTCCTATCAAACGATTTATTATTCTTTTTTTAATTCTCATTGGTGGGATAGGACTTATTTCACTATTTATAACTGACGTAGGTATAAGCGCCTATATTATGTCCATCAGATATAGCATGATAGGTTTTTTCATCTTCATACTTTTTTTCGTCCTTAAATTCATAGAACAAGGAGAACAGGAAATGGATATGGTCAAACGATACAGCGACATCATCAAAAAAATATTGATGGGTGCGCTCATTCGATGGTGAATAATTCGATTGATGCCAAATCTCTTGACTCGTGTAGGATATAGTCAGTGGAATGTAGAAGGCGCAGTAGGGATTGCTCCACCGGCCGTCTACTATACGCAATACAACGAAGGATACGTGCGCAATCAATTCCTCTTTGAAAGACCGATCAGCTTATGATTTTTCCTTGTCGTGTTTTGGCCATTATTTTTCATGTTTGTCATCAAGAAGAGAGGATGGCAGAATGCTCTATGGCGAGGAGGAATGTTTGGGCTCATAATCCTATCAACATTCTCCAGAGCGGCACGGATCGCATGGTTTTTCCAGACAGGAATACTAATCCTTATGCAATATCAAAGAAAGATGCTCAAAGTGCTTATCTACGGGATACTGCCGATGCTCATAATCTTTGGGGGCATTATCTATGTCGGCAGAGACCAGATTATCGGAAGAACATTCTCCAATCTTGGACATTTCAAAATGATTGCAGAAGCGATAGAAAAAGTGAAAGAAAAACCACTCCGAGGACAAGGAGCAGGAACAGCCTGACCAGCTTCTTTTCAACTTGTAAATGAAGGATATTTACTCAACCGCCAACCCAGAATAGTCGGAGTGGATGATTGAGTTATACCGACGACTTGAGAAACGACAAGCACGAATAAAATGAAGTGATTGAAGATTTCGAAAGCAGTCGCGTATAATCCAGAAAATCAATTTCTGCAGATATGGATAGAATACGGCGTATTAGCATTTATATGATGGATGGTCTTATATCTCTACTTACACAAAGTCTGATATACGGCATATCTAGAAACTAAAGATATCAAAAAAAGTAAGCAAGAAAGATTCTATAGCTACATCATATTAGCATTTTCATTAGGGTTGTTGGGGCTTTCCATTGAGGGATTAGTGCTTCACAGCTTCGTGGACAGAATGATCGTCTATCCATTCATGGCTCTCTTTGGAATAGCTTATGCAGTGTATATAAAATTCCGCTTACGCAGCAGCGAGTAATTGGTCTTTATTAGAAATTCACATATTTGCCAATTGATTATTGATAGTAGTCACTGCTTGTGGTCATTCGGAGGCAGTCATATATACACCAAAAAATCTTGTTCAGTTATCACTGACTCATTTTGCTAATTCTGCGACAGTAGGATATTTGTCTTTATTAACTTTCAGATGATATGCATCAATTCTGGCCTTAAGATTGGATCAAACAGCGTCCACACCATCAGCCCACGTAGCAAAATATTTATTTTTTCAGTCATTAGTATTTCACACATTTCCAGGATTGTGATTGTCTATAGCCCTATCACCATCAGTGCCATAATGACTATCGTTTTTCATAAACGCCATGATATACTCAGTCGGTACTTTAAATTTTTTGAACGTTGACATAACCATGTCAGCACTTACAGGACTTTTGTATTTTAATAGTTCGGAAGCTATATTTGATTTTAATTGTTCGTCTGTAAGAGTGTTAGGCGATTGTTCGATCGTTGGAGTTGGAGAAGTAGTTGCGGCGGGGATTATGTTTTTTGACAAATAACGGGCATCGAGAGAAGAAACCCCAAGAGCTGTGGCTAGAAGCCCAGTTCACAAAATACTGCTTGGTAAAACATTTTTACCTTTTCCAAAAAACAAAGACAAAGGACCTCTTATTTTATCAAATATTCCCATGAATGCATCCTGCCGGAAAGATCTTTTATCAAGAAATTTGTCCGCAGTATTCAGTGCCTTCTCCATATTGGTGATGGTTTGTTCATTTATTTTAAGCTGTGGATTGTTCACAATATCCTTCAGTTTTTTCTTCTCATCATCAAGCAATTGGTTTCATTCAGTGGTGTGTAATGTGAACAAAGCTAAGGTTTCTGGCTTATCAAAATCTTTTGTGGTATTTCGCACAGGGTTATCCAAAAGCTCCTTGTATTTGTAAGGATTGACCAATTGTGGAACGGCTCAGTCCGAGAAATCATTTTTATGTAACACAACAAATGCTGTAAGGTTTTGAACTCTTTTTGCCAAATCAGGAAATGGCCCTTCGCCAGTCAATGGTCCCAAAAGCCCAGAAGCGATATTTTTTACATTACCTATCAGACTAGTAATCTTATTGAAAATAGCACCAATTCAATTATCGGACAATCCATTAGCCGTTTCGGCAAAAAATTCAGAAGAGCTATTTCATGAATTAGCTAATGCCTCGATCATGGCAGGCTGTGTACCGGCACACATACCATTAATGATAGAAGCAGGAAAGCCTGCTAATTCTTTATCATAATATTTTCTTACAACCTGATCAATACGCAAAGCAAATTGTTCTATTTGCGCATCAGTTTTGTTGAGTAATTTCATTTGTGACTCAATGGCCGATCATTTGATAAGTTCTTCGTAGGCCCGTCTGTTTGAAATTTCTACAGCATTAGTAACCTCTATCTGTGTGTTTTGAAGTTGTAGTTTGCTGGTATTTTCTGCGATAAAAGCTTCCAATTCTTTTTGCTTATTCTCCTCTCCCACAGTTAAGTTTTCGTTTAAAGAAACTTTTGACTTCAAAGCATCGAGCTCAAGTTGTTTTATTTGTAAATCTTCTTGGAGTTTTTGTTGTTCTGGATTCATAACCATACACAGCAATGAAATAAAGACTTTCGTCTATTATAGATTATACTCCTTTTTTTAAAAAACACAAAAAAATCAGGCCTTTTTGTTACATCCCTATTGTTTTTTCCAAGATTTTTGATATACAGGGGGCAGTTTTTTATCACATAAATACTCACCCATGTACATAGGAATCGGCGCAATAGTTCTTTTCATCTTCCTCATTTCTATCAGAATTCTTAGACCAAACACGGCTGGAGTCGTGGTTTTACTGGGAAAACCAAAAAGAGTGATCAGGGAGGGATTTAATATGATTATCCCTATTTTTGAAGGAGTAAAACGCCAAAAATTGGCCCTAAACAACCTAGCAATCAAAGTCGATGGGATCACCCAGGACAATGTAAAAACAGGTGTCGATATCAATGTCATCTATAGAGTCAAAAACGATGATCAGTCTATCAAAGATTCTCTATTCAAAAACGGAAATGTGGTTCAAACCATCAAATCCATGATTGAAGAACAGCTGAGGGCAAGTATTTTTGAGTTTAAACATGACGAAATCTTCGGGAAAAGGACAGAAATGGGAGATGAAATCAAACACACGCTCAGCGAAAAATTGGGGGAATTTGGTATGGAACTCGATAGTGTTCAGGTCGTCGATATTCAGCTTGATCAAAAAGTCATAGAAGCCATGAACAACGTCGTTGCCAGCCAAAAAAACAAGACTGCGGCCATTACCGAAGCCGAAGGAAGCAAACAATCACAAATATTGACTGCCGAAGGAGAAAAAGAAGTCAAAAAACTCATCGGAGAAGGTATGGCGCTTCAAAGAGAAGCTATTGCCAAAGGATTTAAAGACTCCATCTGACAGATCAAAGAGGTAGACCAAAGCCTGACCGGAAAAGAAATTTTGGACTTCTTGCTCAATAGCTCTAGAATAGAAACTCTTGAAAAAGTCTGACAATCCAACGCCAAAGTAATTTACGTTAATGAAAATTTGGAAGGTAAGAAAGCGTCAATGATCAAAAATGGCTAATATTTTCTAATTTATGTCGCACATTATTCCTCAGCCAGCACTTATACGACATAAGGTGTCGCACAAGTGCTAGTTGTGTAACATACTCGTGTATCTAAAATCAAACCGGAACATAAAGCGGAACGCATATATTTTTCTAAAGGGGGTGTTTTTTGCCCTCATGGGGCAATCTTCCTTTGCACCTAAAGGTACAACTCTCACATCCAATCCCCAAAAATCAGGATTGGTGGTCGAGTTGAAAAAAGGAAGCGAAAAATAAAAAAGAAATTTACGACATATTTATCTTCTAAAATTAATTAGGTGAGCAACTTTAGAATAAGTCTCTTCCAACTCTGCTTCAATTTGTTCATCTGATTTACTAAATTCTTTTAAAACGTCCTTTAAAATAATTTCAATTTTATCAAAATAATCTTTTTGTTTGGGATCAATTTGATGGACATATTTACTATCAAATTCTACTTTTTGTGAAACCAAATTTATAAAATCAGTTATTTTTGATTCATTTCGATGACGTTTAAGACAGTAATACTTACCTAGGCAATCAAATATACCATCTATTACGAGCTTCATAAAATAATTAGCTTTGGATAATCGTAACTGCACATCTGATCATCATTTCATAAGATATTCTCTGAAATTCAAAAAAGAAAGTGGTTTAAAATAAGGACATACAGTAACATCCATACCATTTGATGGGTATAAAGTTATGCCATTATAATAACTGTCTGATTGAGAAATATAACTACATTGTCAATTCAAAACAGCAGTTACTCATTCTTTGTTTGAAGAATATTGTTTTATTGTGTTTTTAATATTTTGAACTTCATCCGGATTTATATTTTCAATTTTTTCTTCTCTAGACACAATTCTTTCAACTACTCCAGGTTCTACAACTATTAAAGCAGCATTTAATTCTTCTTTTGCAAATTTTTGTATATCATCTAATTGATGAATTGTTTCTTTATCTACATACGTATGTATAACAAATTGTTTGGTCAAATACTGCTTATCTCAGATGGAGATTATTTTATCAGTATTTTTTATAAAATCTTTCCACGAATCTACATTTTGATGAATTTTATTTCGGCTATTTTTTGTACCAGAAGATTTGTCATAACTTTCTTTATTGCCAGCATCATAGCTTACCTGAAATACAATATTAGGATTTAGTTTGTGCAATTCTTCAATTACCTGCTGATTCAATCACAATCCGTTTGTATTTATGATCAAAAACAAACCTTTCTGTCCTGTGAGTTTACAAACATCTTTCATTTCTCAAATATTATGTCCTTCTAAGGATTCTCAATACGCCATTACTCAAACAGTATATCAACCATTTTGTTTGAAAGCATCCAATACCATTTCAAGTTCATCTATACGATATTTATCATTAAAGATTGTTTGCTTCCTAATATCTTTTACTCGACACCAACCACAATTTTTGTTGCAATAACCAGGTAAATTGATTACCAAAAATCTATTTCATGGCAAAATATCAAGTAATTTCAAATAAGAATTACTTCATAGAATGACTTCTTTTATCTCTTTTGCACAAGAATCATCATTATGACGTTCGTGCTTTAATTCTTGATCTAATTTATCCATAATTTACTAAATAAAATAAAGTCAGAATGATCTTTCTGACATATATTATATATGGATTTCCTGGTAGAAGTCAATATAATAATATCGGATTATAAATTAAAAATGTGAATTGAAAAACTTAAATTAATCGGTATTCTCCTAATAATTAAGAAAAGAAAAATAAGAAAAACACCCCCTTCAAAAAAGAAAACTATATGCTGCCTTTATAAGATACACTCGTACGATTACACAACAGAGCTTGTCTGTAACATCCCGACCTAATAAATCTCAGCGGAAAGTCGGGACGTCAGACCAAGCTCGGACGTTGTCTGTCATATCCCTACTACCGAAATAAGAAAATAAGAGGGGCCTCTTTCTTTTAATTTAGTTTAATTTTTTTTAGAAATACACCTAGAACACAGTATGATATATCTAAATATTTACGAATAGAAACTAAAGTAAAATTTAAAACTTTTTTGTTACTCCAAGAGACGCATTTGTTCTTCATTTTGTGTCCATACCATATTCAACAAAAAAACTCCAATCACGAATACTTTCAGTAAATCTTACAGATCCCCAAAGAGAAGAACCAGGATTCTGATAGACATCACGTTTAACCCCACCAGCAAACTCCATTCCTGCTCAAGATTTTTTATGTTCTGCCGCAACAGATATTCATCCATTAGCCATAACATTATTAAAATCATTCATAACACCACCAACAGATGCTCATGTTGTAAATTTAAATTTTTCTTTATCAAAAGTTTTATTTACTCAAACCCTTAAAGATTCATATGACTGCATATTTGGAAGATCGGCAGAAGTATTTTTAGAAATATTTATATCATTTGTTCAGTCATTTAAAGAATCTCATCATGCATTCAAGGATTTTGCTCCTCCACCAAATACTTGAGGTCATTCTCCCATGCATTTTCCTTCTGTTCAATTGATTGGTTCCATATCTTCCGTTCCCCAATCGTTTTTTCAAGACATATTGCCTCCATTTGATTTCTTCATAAAAGACACTCATCATCATACATTCACCTCCAAACTAACAGGATTTTTAGAGGTTGGATTAGATATTTCTTTAGAGATACCTAAATTTATACCAGTATTTGTAGTATATTTGTCATTTAATTCATTAACAAACAGATTGTTTGCTTGAAGTCATATACTTGGAGTCACACCAAATTTCGCCAAAGTTTTTTTTGCATTCACATAAGTTTGACTCATTCAAGCATCAATCAAATTTTGACGTGATTGTTCATTCACAGCAATATTTTGTTGCACAGTATTTAACTGTGATTCATATTGTACTTTAGCATCTAATAAGGTTTTTCAAATTTTAGCATCAATTGCTCATATGTTATTTTGAGTATTACGAGCAATAAATTCGGAATTCTTTTGATATTTATTATTAATCCAAGTAAGTTTTTTATTGGCATTTTTTTCTTGAAAATCATACAAACGCACATTTTTTAAGTATCACTTCAATGTAGCATCAAATGCCAATTGTTTTTCTTTTTCAAGATTTTTAACCTCTTTTTTCACATTTCATTCAGGTCAATCAAAAGACATAGCAATATTAATTATTAGATAAAATATCGTCCAAATCAGACATTTCTTCTGCCTTTTTAGACTTTTCTTGATCAAGAAGTTTTTTTACCATTGACCTAGAACTAACATAAATTTTCTTTTTTTCTTCCTTGTCTTTTTGAGCACACTCAGAGACGAAATCTTCGGCCACATGAGTTATTTCCTCAACATATTTCTTCTGGTTTTCTTCCCACAACCTATGTTCTTCCTGCAAAACTTTAACTCATTGATCTACCTTTTCTGGATTTTTTTGAAAAAAATTCAAAAGATTTTGTTTTTCTAAGACGGAGAAGGATAAGCTTTCTTGTAGAAGTTGTTGTAGTAAATCCATACCTTACATGAAGATATAAAAAATCACAATTTAATTATAATCAGAACTGAAAAAAAAGCAAATTTCAAAAAAATTTTGAACTTGATTTCTATAGAACTTTACTTTATCTTTATGTTAATTTTCTTTAGAAAGAAAAAGAAAGAAGCCCCTGTTTTAAGGGTTAAAATTAAGGGATACGAACAGACAACACTTGCTAGCTGATATCATCGCCTACCATATCAAATTTTAAGGAACGGCGACGCATCAGCAGAGCAAGAAACGTTATA